>Ga0265309_10001382_pt1 | contig 10565 bp, 15 predicted proteins | sample Helome_FD_192492 | JGI IMG/M metagenome (GOLD analysis project Ga0265309, IMG submission 192492) | Marine sediment microbial communities from subtidal zone of North Sea - Hel_20160524 (Illumina Assembly) | ecosystem: Environmental > Aquatic > Marine > Subtidal zone > Sediment ...
GCGCAAAGAATGACTCGTGCTCAGTCTCTACTGAAGCCCTACACTGACGGTCGGGCCGGTGGTTCATTGAGCTTCGGAGTCGATGTAAAGGGAGTGTGTGCGCATAGCCCAATTCCACCAGGTAAAGTGCTTGTTGATATCTTTGTGCGGGCCAGGGACAACGACGGCTTTTTCGCGGTCGCCAGAGACCTAGATTTACGTCAAAAAGGTGACGAGTCGGACCCTATGTTGGAGACTTTTAAACGGTGCATGGATAGTTCGTTCAGCAGTATCAATGATATAACGACAATTCCGCTGAGTGGACATTCCGGCGACCGCGTAGATGACCGTTAATGGCCGTTCTGAGCCGGTCGCCCGGAAGATCAGTAAGCGACTGCTTTACTTCGCATAGCCGCCGCTCGAAGCTCTTGAGCTATACTTTTCGCTAGTCACCCTTTGCGGACGTCCGCAGCAAATGCTCAGTGGCGGGAATCTAGCCTGTACATTCGACGTACAGGGATGCCGGAGGTCAATAATGTACCGATCTGTCATTCCGTTGCTTTTCGCACCGACATTGGTTATCGCAGGTAACCCTCTAGAGTGTGTTGATCCGGAGTTTATTCGAGCTTTCCTTTCTGGGAGCAACTCGAGTCCAGTTTCCTACTCAACGGAAATGCCTGAACACTTTGAGGTTCAAGAACTTCCTTCAGACATGAGGCTGGTCGGTAGTCGCAAGAAGAAATCCTCGACAACAGTGATTTTTCGCACCAGCGAGGGCGTCCGCGAAGCCTATTCAGGACTAGCGAACGTCTTATCTGAGCAGGGTTGGAAAGACATAACACTCGATCAAAACCCACGTAGTCGCGGTTTCCAGTTGGCGGATTCGCCAGTGGTGGCCAACTATTGCCGCGAGACCGGCGACACGAGATTGGCGGTTAGGGTTAGCGAGCGGTCCGGACAGTCTTTCGTTTCCTTGCAGCAGTACGTGCAGAAAACCCTGCGAGGATGCTTGAGCATGATGCGAGAGAGGCGCCGCGACCTTCTAGATAGCCTACCCGTTCTGAACCCGCCGGACGGTGCCAAGACATCGAATGTTCGGCAACTAACGAATATTAACGAGGTCAGCACAAGCGTCGACATTTCAACTGTCATCAGCCGCAAGGAGCTTCTCGATTTCTTCGGGGATCAAATTCTAGGCCAAGACTGGACGTTCCAGACCAAATGGTTGAGCAAAGTTTCGTCGGGATCAGTGTGGTCGCGAAACGCCTCAGAACACGGAATTTTGGTTGGAACGTTGCATCTGTATGGCGCAGGAAGCGACCCTGTCCGTGTCCGATTCAGCATAGATTTCGCCGATCCATCCAAAGACATCGATCACGGAATCTCAGCCCAGTCGTCTGGCGGATGCAACTAGCATGAAGCTTCACAGCCAGCGGCCGCTTCTGGCCGCACTGAGACAGTCGTCCTGGTTCCACACCGATTTCCGCTATAGCTGCAAAAGCAGCCGTTCGCGTCGGTTGCGTTATAATTTCGGCTGATGACCCGTAGCGGTCGTTCGCAAAATGCCGAATATTGGGAGGGCGGAAGCAATGCCGAGTCGCTTTTCATTGTGGTGGCAGCGTCCTATTCGCAGCGGCGACAGGGTGTCAGCGGCATTCGTAGGCTTATTCGCCGGATTTTGGATCGGACTCCTTGGTCGGCTGATTCTCGTCGACGGGCCAACGTCCATTTCGGTCCTACTCTACTGGGGAGCCTCCATCGCCGTTGTAAGTGCGATCTTAGGCGCTCTGTTCCCTCGGCACGTAATGATAGTGTTCTACCCGTTTACGTTCTTCGGCGTTGGCGGAAGTTAACTCTCGCGATCGAATTTCCGCCAAATGACGAACGATAGCTTGAGGAAAGAGGCGTTAGGTGCTCAATGAAGATAGCAAAGGAGAAACTAGTATTCTCTGGATTGGCATTACTTTCCGGTTCTTTCTACTTAGGGATACCTGGCATATTGCTCCTGTCTGACTTTAAGCAGGGCGGAGTAGCTCAAGTATTGGAGGCTATTAAGGCGCCGGAATATGATGAGATTGAGTTGTGGGTTCTCTATGCTCCAGTTGCAGCATTAATTTTATTCGTAGTCTTTGCTGTAAGCATATTAACCAAAAGCAAAGCATCTGTAGCAATAGGTATTATATGCGCAGTTTTTTCGCTCTGGTCGCTTACTCAGATTAATACGATTGGCCTGTTTGGCCTCGCCGTATCTGCAATGTATTTGTTTAACGTGCATAAAGAATCCAACTGAAGCCGCACGAAACAGGTCATTAAAGAATACCTGATGATTATCGCGATAGTAGTGGCAAGTATCGGTGGGGCATTGGTGCTGGTTGTAGGGATTCGCGTGCTGGCCCAGTTGGTCGCAAAATCAAGCGCGAACCCTGGTGCGGTTACCATGGCCGCTTACATAGGAGCCGCGGTCGCGGCTATTCCTGCGTTCTTTGTCTCGATTACAGTTGGCGGCAGTTTAGGTGGTAGCTGGGCTGAAGCAATCGTCGGAACGTCGGCAATTCCCGTTGGCGTTGCCACAGGAATGTTTGTCGTTCTAGTTGGCTTGGTTTTGATTGTTAGCGCGCTAACCGCGTCGATTGTCCGTGCTATTAGAGGTTGATTCGATTCACACGATGGGGCGCGTCTGATCGGAAGCCGCCAGCCGCCTCTGCTAAGCTAGAATGATGGCACGAAGCCTTTGAATGCGTTGCTTCGTCTACCTGAAATGACCTCTTGAATTGAACGGGACTTTCCGAATGGAACTGGAATATGGCGCAACTTACTACCTCGTAACGTATGCCGATCCACAACTGTCGATGCCAGGTCTCAAACCAATGGTTTACATTGGTGACAATCTATTCGGCGAAGACAGCGAAACAACACACTATTTTCAGGACACCGTATCAGTTCTTATTTTTGGTCTGGTCGGCGAGGCCAAAGAGACGACTGACTGTCGCGTGTCGTCATTTTCTCACGACGAATTAGGCGACAGTATCGTGGACATTGACGGTGCGGCAGCACTTGTCGCGAGCGCGGCGAAGAAATTCAGGAAACTCGGTAGTCCAAAACTGAAAAAGGCATCCGGAAGCTTGAACTCCGAATAACCGCTAATGGCCGAACTGAGCCGGTCGCGATTGAATTTTATGAGCGGCTGGTATGCACTCGAAAGCGGCCCCCCAGGTGATAAACTGCTGGCAGGCTGCTGCTGACCCATTCCAGCCGTTCGTCTAGCGGCAAGAAACGGCCAATATTTGCCGCTCGCGTTCCCTGTGGCTTTCCCGAAACTTGTCACTGACGAACGACCGCTGATCAGTAGTTAAGACAGGAGTTAATGGTGTTAGGCTTTTTCAGCGCAACGACAAATAAAGCCTGACACCTTTTCTAAAGTCCTAGTCGTTTCCATAATTGTTGTTGACGACGAGTTGACTCCCGTAGTGCCCGGCAACAAAGAGCGCGATCAAGCCGAGTATTGTCACAGTCTTTCGGGCTACCAGTAAGCTGCTTGTAGCTGCATCATATTGAATAATGAGTGCAACACCGGCGAAGCAAATCGCGCTGCTGGCGGCGGCCATCATGTGTAGCGAGGCGAGCTTTAGTAGATCTGGCTTATCAAGTAGCCGGGTGTACTGGTATCCGCCCGCCACGATGGCCGGAGCTGCAAAGGCCATGCCTGTCCAGATCAACGCGACAATCGCGTGAGTTGGGTCGATGCTGCTTGCGTGTACGACGAACTCCGCCGGTACGACCAGTTCAAGTCCCGCCGCGATACTCCAGCAAGCGATCGGGAAATGCACGATCGCGGCGTGTATCCGTGTGCTACGGCGGCTCACACGATCATGACAATGAGCAGAATCAGTCCAACAGCCGCTACCGCAGCGTGGACAAGAACAATAGCGAACGGTGCGACAAGCTTTCGGGCGTGGATCGAAGCCAGGTAAAAGCCGCCAAGCGCCGCAACGACGAGAATCCCCAGTGCGGTGGCGAGTAGCGATCCGTAACCGCCGTCCATCACCAACAATACGAGTATTACCAGACCGGCGGCACCGAGTGCGGCGTGCAATAGAGATAGTGCCCATGGCGCCAACCGACCCTTCAGTATGGACAACGCCATTACCGCGCCAACCAGCGCTGCAACAACAAAAAGGCCGATCGCAATATTCAACATAGCTTCCGCTCCGGTCAGATTGATTTCAGATATTCAACGAGGTCTTGTTTTTGATACTCGTTCAGTCCGAGGCCGAATACCGTATTGTAGTGATTGACGACATCTAGCAAAGTGCCAAACCGACCGTCGTGGTAGTAGCCTCCGGTTCCATGCGTCCACAAGCCTGCGAGCGGCGTTGTGCGATACGCATCTTCGGGGCCGCGCTGCGCTTGGAAGCCATCGATACCAATCTCCTCAGGCGAATGCATGTTCCAGCCGGGCTCTGTAAAGATGGGTGGCACGTGACAACGGCCACACGCAGCTTGTCCATCCGCGGCGAAGAGTGTTTTGCCACGAGCTGCCGCGCGTCGGTTGAAACTGCCGCGCGGTGGTTTCGGTGCCGGAATAGCCAATTGATACATTTGCAGTGCGCCGAGTTTTGGTGTGACCAGATCAGGGTCGTTACGCACTTCTGCAAAGTTATTCGCGGCCGCGACAGGAAACCTAGATGAGTCGTTCAAGCGCGAATCGATGAATGTGCCTTTACCCTGCATTTCCAGCACGGCAACAAGCGCATTCCAATGTGTTACCGAGCCCCAACCCGACCAGGTGTGCAAGTTGACGCCAGCCAGGCCGAACGCAGGTGGAATCAGCGTAGCCGCGGACGCGCCTCCCGGTGCGAACGCTTCTCCGTCGAGAAACAGGGTTGCGTCGAATTTTCCTGGGCCCCAGCTATTCAGCACGTCGCGAACGGTTCCTTCGTCGACACCCAACAACTGTGCGAACGGTGCCACGCTTGGCGATAAGGCGATAATTGCGCCGACGTTCAGATCTCGTGCCGCCCATCCGTCCAGTCGCCTGCCAATGCCGGGAGCCAACGAGTCATCCACTTCGCTGTGGCACAGCGCACAGGTAATGCCAACGGAACTGATGCGGCCGTAGTCGTCGAACTGGCCTTTGACACCGACAACTGCGTCGAGCGAGAGTAGCGCCAGTGTCGTTGCCGGGTCATCCAGATCGACACGACCTCTGCGTAAGTCTCGCCGCAACTCTTTCGGGAGTGCTGATCGGTCAACTTTGAGGCCGACGGCGAGTGCCGTGGCAGGGCTGACACCAGGACCGACGCCACCGTTTGCCTTGCCGGCAATCGCGAGATGCAAGCCAAGTTGGTCTCCCCAAAACGCTTCGTTGCCGAACGTGTCATGACGAAACGCTTGTTGCCCTTCGCGCGACATTTTTTGCGCGTTGACGATCGGGTTGACTGTTTGCTTTTGTCGATAGTGGTCGCCGTTGGCGACACCAACTATGAGGAGTGCCGAGACGGCTGCGCAAAGGATTGTGGACGTTTTTCTAGTGTTCATTGTCTGTCCCTCCAAAAATTCGTTTGAATACTGTGCTGACAATCTCGTCACAGTGCTTACCGCCAAACGGAAATGACTCCGGTACAGTGTCGCCCAGGGTTTGTTCGAGAGCCTTTCGAACCATTAGTCGTGCGCGGTGAAACCGGGTCTTGACGGTTTCCGGTTTTATCTCGATGAGTTCCGCCGTTTCTTTGATTGTCAATTGTTCAACGCCGCGAAGCATGAAAACGATGCGGAAGTCCTGGGGTAAGCCGTCAACCGCCGTTTCGATCAACTGCATGATGTCGTCGCGCATCGCGAGCTGCTCCGGCCGTTCGTTGCTGTCAATAGGGAGTTGATCTGTATCAATTGATCGATCCTCCAGCAGCTCGGTTTTACGCGTTAGGGTGAGCGCTTCGTTGATAACGATGCGTCCTATCCAGCTCGGAAATCCTTTCGGCCCATTGAATTGCGATAGGCGGTAGTAGGCGCGAACGTAGCTGTCCTGAACGATATCTCTTGCCACATCGTCGCGGCGCACAATGCCGCGTGCCAGCCGGAACAGCATGCGATTGTAGCGACGCATGATGCCCTCGTACGCAGCATCATTGCCGGCTAACACCTGTGCGATGATCTCAGTGTCAGACAAGTCCGAAGCCGCCCACTTTGTGACTCCTGAATGGCTGCTCGGTGCTGTGACGGGTGGCTTCATACCTGGGGGACGCATATTTCGACCAAAAGGTTCCCGATGGGACAAGCAACTATCATGTCACGCTTGAGATCAACGCGCGGTGCGTAAGTGGGGAAAAGTAGCCACTCAAACCGAGTGCGAAGAAAGGGTCAACACTGGCCGCTTGCCATCGCGTGTACCGGACACGGGCACCGAAAATCGTGATACAGGTCGCGAAAAATACGCCGCTTGCGAGGCTGCGTGCGCTAGCATTACTGCTATGCATAAGCCTGCCCGTATCCTGCTGCCCTCGTTCATTGCGCTAGTTTTTACAGTCTCGGTGCTAGCTGGCTGCTCGACACAACCGAAGACGGCGCCTTGCGAGCCATCGGATGTGACGAAAGTGCATGTCGTAGGCGTCTACGAAGGCGAATTGCCCGGCGGCGGCAAACGCGGTTTTCGCGAACATGCTCAAGGCGAAGTTACCGTCAACGTCGGCGGCAATGGCCGGATCGTTCTCGTCTTAACAGCATACGAACCAGTCAAATGGAAGGTCGTTCCGCAAGGCGTAATCGTCGACCAAATCCTGTTGTTCGGCTACTACGACCAGGAGGTCGAGGCGCCGTCCGGTGCCCGCGTCTACTCGAACCTGCAGACCTCCGTCGGCTCATCGAGCATGTACGCTTACAAGAAGGACGCCAACTACGCAGCTCTCGAGCGCGCTGTTCGCGAGATAACCGGCCGGGACGTGGACACGTTCCAAGGAACCTACCGGGCCGGCAGCTTCTACGTCAACTCGGGCGGGCTGCAGTCGACGACAGCCGAGGATTAGGGCAATTGGGCGAGCAGTAATGCTAGCAAGCAGCGGCAACTGTTGACCCAAACTTGCCGCCGGGAAACGGCTGCTACTGGCCGTTCTGAGTCGCTCGTCTGGTTCAAGATATAATTTCTGCTGTTGGCCCACAGCGGCCGTTCGACTTTCTTGGAATCGATCAGACTCTTGATTCGTCTCGCGACTTTCCTTGCTGCATTTTCACTGGTGGGCTGTGCGTCAGCTGAACCGACGTTATCGGACGCTCACTTAGCCGACGATGGAGATGGGCCGTTCAAGATGGGCCGCTCCTGTTTCTCTGGTAAACGATCATCGTACGATGATTGGGCCGCGTCTGTGATCCGCCGAAATGAAGATGCGAGCCTGGCTACCTTCCACACGCGCTTCCCTGAAGCCGAGTACGAAACTTACAAGAAAGTTCTCGACTGCAACTATATCGCCTATCCAGTTGGTGACTTGACCATTCGTGGCATATACGTGCGTCCAAAATACCGCGGAGGCGATGACTTGCCGGTGCTGATCGTAAACCGCGGTGGGAATGGTCCTTCAGGGGCGTGGAACTTGAGCCGGATGTTCCAAAGGGTCCTGCCAATCGCGAACGCTGGCTATATTGTCATTGGCAGTCAATACCGGGGAAGCCGCAAAGGCGACGACCCCTCAGTCTACGGTTCGGACGAATTTGGCGGCGAAGACATCAATGATGTGTTGGCCCTGTTTACGCTTAGTGGCCGATTGCCCGGTGCCGACGCGAGCCGGATCGGAACGTATGGCTGGAGCCGCGGCGGTTTCATGGCTCTAATGGTGGCTACCAAGACCGACCGGATAAAGGCAATGGCCATTGGAGGCACGCCTACGGACTTGGCTGCGGAGCTTGAAATTCGGCCGGAGATGGAACGGGTCTTCCGTGCCCGAATTCCGAATTACGACGAAGACAAGCATGCGGCCCTGGAGGCTCGGTCCGCTGTACGTTGGGCTGACGAGATCGACGGTGACTTGCCAATCTTGATTCTGCATGGTGAGCACGACGACCGCGTGTCGCTGAAAAGTGCGCAGGAATTGGCCGAAGTTCTGGAAGCACTGCAGCATCCGCACAAGCTGGTCACCTACGAAGCCGGGTCACATGGACTGTTGGAGCGCAATTCAGAAGTTATTGACGAGCTTGTTACTTGGTTTGCCAGGTATCTGGCGGAAGAAGAGAATCGCCACTGACTCGGCATGTGCTACTGGCTGTTTTCGGACGATCACGACCTCCTTGAACAAGACATTTGAGTGGCTGTTATTTTAAAAAGCGGCCGCTCACCATTAGCGGCAATGCCGAAGCCTAAATTTCGATACATATGTCGAATACCTCTTTTGATCCAATCCCCATGTGTGGCAACATATATGGGATAGCAGTACTAATATTGGTCGAGTCAAAGGCACTGTACTTGAAACTTGTGACTTATAAAGACGCGGAACACTTCCTGAGCCGCTGTGAGACCTGGCTGCTCGAACGAAGCGATATCCATAACACTATGTATTCTTCCGCGACTCTTATCGCCCGCGAAAGTCCTGTGTTTACAGGCCCGTACTGGTTTGGGGCTATTGAAAACGACGACGGCGACATTGTTGCCTGTGGTAACCACAATTTGCCCGACGGTTTGTGCATCTCAGAGACACCTGCGAGCATGCTTGACGCTGTCCACCGCAGTCTCGTCGATGCAGTCGGTGTGCCACATCGCATCATGGCCCCGCAGATCACCGCAGAATACCTGGCTGAGCGATGTTCCGATACGAGCGAGGTTTGCGGACGATTCCAGGCACGTTGGAACACGTATCGGTTGGACAATTTAAATTGGCCAGCCAAAGATGTTCCAGGGCAGTTGCGGAAGGGCCGTATCGAGGAAGAGGATCTGATTGCCAGATGGGGTCGTGCATTCGGAGAGGAACAGCCAGCACCGGTCGATGTCTGCGACTACATGCTGCGAAAGCTATCGGAAGGTGATCTCTATGTCTGGGACAATATTGGCCCCAAAACAATACTGAGCTTGTCCGGACGCGCGGGCAAAGGCATACGGATATCCGGCGTGTACACGCCGCCTGAGTTCCGGGGTCATGGATACGCATCCGCGGCTGTCGCTGCGTTGAGCCACGCTAAACTTAGTAACGGCAGGGACTTTGTAGTTCTCAACGTAACTGACGGAAACCCAGCGGAGGAGCTCTATCAGCAACTGGGTTATCGATGCATAGGTAGTAGGGACTGTTTCTTGATAGACAAGTAGCGAGCTGACGCGGCTGGCTGCTTATCGCCGCATGGTCTAGCGCCAGCAAGATAGATCATTCAGTTAAGTCCGAATGCCCGCATTTGGAACCGGTTTAGGTGAAAATGCCGTATTTGGTCTTTCTCCACCATCTGCTGTTACAATCTCCATGCCGAGGAATGATCGTGCTGGCAGCTTCATTTGTAACTCGACAAGCGCGAGGGTTGGAAACGACCGAATTTTTTTGGAAGTTCTCACTGTCAGAGAAGCTGACCCAGGAGCGACATGCTGAGTGAATCGGTGTATTCATCGCCAATCTGTCCCAAATTGCGTCGCTCGGGCAGAAAAGTGACGAATACGGAATGCGCCCGAATCTATGGAGACGTAGCTCGGGCGCATTCTTTTTAAGGTGCAGGGCGACAATACTAGCCATACCAACTGACCTAGAGCGGACGATATGATCCGCTCGAGCCATCGCGAACTTGAGCGCGTACCCAATGAGGAAACCGGCTATGCGGATGAATCGAGAGACATGGATCAAAGTAGCGTCCTGGGCGCTCATCATTTTGATAGCGCCGTTTGCTTTTGAGATTGCATTCGTGGCAGAAGTTGTTGGAGTCGACGTGGCTGTAGGAATGTTGCTCCTTTACTTCAGCTCTTTCACGGCCGCTGTCCGAAGTAGGCTTGATGCTCTAAACGCCCTGATTGCATCGGCACTCCAAAGCCCTGCATGCAAAGTGCGGTACCTCACCAGGTCGTATTTTTGGAATACGGCCTTCGGTTTCATCGTCGTCTGGATTTCCGGCTCTATATTGCTGTCTCTCGTAGTGTGGATGCCAACGTTTGTAGTTGCATCTCAGCATTTTTGACTATCGTTCCGGCGACTGCTTTTGGCTGCGGTTTCAACCGGTCGACGCAACACATTCACTAAATTTCTCGGCCGGCGAGTAGAAGTCTAACGTCTCTCGCGGTCGTTCGTTAAGTTCTCTTGCAACAGCATTCAGTCGGTTCTGATGAACGTTGGACAGGTCCATTCCCTTCGGGAAGTACTGTCGCAAGAGCCCGTTCGTGTTCTCGTTGGAGCCACGCTGCCACGGTTGCTGTGGGTCACAGAAATACACGTCGATGTCGGTCGCCAGGCTGAAGCGTTTGTGGTCGGCCAGTTCCTTGCCACGATCCCAGGTGAGGGACTTGTAGAGTTCCCGCGGTAACTTGTGGGCCTGCTTGATGAGTGCATTGATCACCGTCTTGGTGTCCTTGCTCGGCACCCTGACTAACATCACGTAGCGTGTGTGGCGCTCCACCAAGGTCGCGATCTGGCTGTTGT
>Ga0265309_10001384_pt1 | contig 10558 bp, 9 predicted proteins | sample Helome_FD_192492 | JGI IMG/M metagenome (GOLD analysis project Ga0265309, IMG submission 192492) | Marine sediment microbial communities from subtidal zone of North Sea - Hel_20160524 (Illumina Assembly) | ecosystem: Environmental > Aquatic > Marine > Subtidal zone > Sediment ...
GACAAATGCCGCCTTCAATACAGCCGGTGTCGAATCCGGCTTCCGGGTGACGTTCAACACGAGAGATGCGGCCGGCGCGCTGCTCAATCAGTTTCAGATTTCACTGTTTGACCTCGGCGGCGGCACGACCGCGTTCGAATTCAACTACAATCAGCTATTGTTCGGCAGCGATTCATCGCAGATTGGCTACAACAGTTCGCTGGGAGATGTGTTCGATCTGCCAGCCACACTCGGACTGAGTTTCGCGGAATATTCGGGCATCGGCGACGATCCCGATTTCAATGACAACAATTGCCTCTCAACGCCGAACGCGCTTGCCTGCAACAACTACTTTGCCGGAGCATTCGGGCCCGGTGTCGGCGTCCTGCCGGATATCGCCAACGGGTTCTTTCGAGTCATCGACACTAACGGTGGTGACAGCCAGGGCCGGTACGTGTTTGTCAACGAGGCGGCCGAGGTTCCCGAGCCTTCGTCCCTGGCACTCCTGGGATTGGGGCTGCTCGGGCTTGTAATGTTTCGTCGCAGATATCAGCCGATTAGAACTCGCTAGCGGTCACCAAAGCTGACCGCAATCCTGGATTGTCGGTTTTCACGTACGCGCCGCTGGCTACGGGCTCTCGGGGGCGAACGCAACCACTTGTACGTCGCCCCTGTGCACGGTCAGCAAGCTCGCCTCTTCCAGAGGAATCCAGACTTCGGGGAGGTCCGACAACGGTTCCGATACGACAGCGCGCGTATCTGAGGAGAACCTGTCCGCTCGCTGCGGTGCGATGTCGCGTATCGCATCTATATTTTCGCTGTAGTAAAGGGTTCGCGAACTACGCTCGCTCGAGTATCGGAATCCGTACAGTTTTTCACCATCCGAGATACCCAGCGTCATCTGCAAGGGGTGTTCGACACCGTGTCGCCGACCAACGTCCTCCACGAAACCCGCCATACGCGCTATGCCGCCCCCGACGTCCTCGGCCATGCCGAAGGTCAGTGCCAGGTAGAACAAAACCTCCGAGTCCGAAGTGCCCTTGATCTCTTTGAACAACTCCGGGCTGATTGCGAACATGAGATCGCGCTTCACGGTCTCGAACTCGCGAACCGCACCATTGTGCACGAACAACCAGTTCCGGTATTGAAAAGGATGGCAGTTGGTTCTCTGGATCGCGCTTCCCGTCGCCGCGCGAATGTGGGCGAAAAACAGGTGCGACTCTATTTGTTCCGCCAGCGCGTGCAGGTTGGTGTCGTTCCAGGCCGGCCGGATGTCCTTGAAAAGGCCGGGCACTAGGCGCTTGCCGTACCAGCCGACGCCGAAACCGTCCCCATTCGTCTCGGTGGCGCCCTGGCGGGCGTGCAGGCTCTGGTCGATTATCGAATGTTCGGGCTTGAGGATCGCTTCCTCGAGACGGATCGGTTCTCCTGAATAGGCAAGCCAGCGACACATAACGCACCTCCTCGATTTCGATTCACTAGTAGCGTATCGAGAATTCTACTCCTACCTGTCGCGGCTTGCTCGGCCACGCGATGTCGGCAGGCAGCCCGATGAAACGCGCTGCGAAGAACCACTCGATATACTCCTCGTCGAACAGATTGTTCGCGAAGACTCGCGCCGACCAGCGCTCGCTCTCGAGCGCAAAACTCAGGTTCGTCAGGTCGTAGGGTGACTGCGAGTCGAGGTTGTCGAGCGTCCAGTAGGTCTTGTCGCGGTGCTCGTAATCGAGGCGGCTGACGAGGTCCAGCGTGCCGGACAGCGGTTTCGTGTGCTGCAACGCAAGGTTCAGGCTCCAGACCGGTGCACCCGGCACTTTCTGTCCTACGATCTCGCTCGCGGGCACAAGTACGCCCGGGATGTCTTCGTATTCTTCGATCTCGCTGTCAGTGAAACCGAATCCGAAGCCGATCTGCAATGACTCGACCGGCAACGCCGTAAATTCGATCTCGCCGCCCAGAATCTCGCTCTCGGGCACGTTGATGTTGGCCTGTGTTCCGGTCTGGTCGAACAGGAAATACTGCTGGTCCGTATAGTCGATGTAAAACAGTGACAGACCGCCACGTACTTTGCCGCCAAAAGCGCTGCCCTTCAGGCCGGTCTCGTAGCTGACGAGCGACTCCTCTTCGAAGCCAGGCATGAAATTGCTGCCAGGCGCGACGTTGTTGAAACCACCTGCGCGGAATCCCTTGCCAACCGTCACATACCCCATCAGCCCCTCGCGAAAATCGTAGGCAAGGCTCACCTTGGGCTGGAATTCACTGAAGGTCTCGCTGCGGCCCTGGGTCTTGTCTTCGGGCTCTTCTTCCTCGTAGCGAAACGCGAGTGTGAGTTCGAGGTCATCGCTCATGTCAAAGCTGAGACTGCCGAACGCCGCTGTGTTTTCGAGTTCGAGGTCCTGTGCCGCCGGCGGCACCGGGAACCCGAGAAACGTCGTCGCCAGCGATCGGAACCTGTCCTGCGTGAAGTACTGCACACCTGCGACCCAGCGCAGCGCCTCATCGGAGTCGGACACCAGCCGGAACTCCTGCGCAAAGGTCTCGGAATCGTCGATGACGACGATGTCGATTGCTTCCACCAAAGTCTGGTCGAGGTCCTGATCGTTGCCCGAGTCAACCTCGGTGTAGGAAGATACCGACGTCAGTGTCGCCCAGCCCAGGTCGTAGTCGATCTTGGCCGAGGTCTCCCACGATCGCACCAGCGAGCGGCCAATCTTGTTGGACTGAATTTCGTAGGTCGGGTTGCCGAACAGAATCGGCGGATTCGGCGGCGGCAACGGCAGAAAGCCCTCGCTGCCCGGCATGAAGTAACCGGAGCCGCCCTCCTGGTCCTGGTACTGGCCACGGAGGTCGATTGTCAGCTTGTCGCTGGGCTTGTACAGCAGGCGGCCGCGGAACGAAGCGGAATCCTTGTAATCCACGTACTGGTTGTCGAGGTAGGCATTCCTGAGCTGCCCTTCCCGGTCCTGCCAGCGAAACGAGGCACGATACAGCAGGTCGCGGTCACCGATCGGTCCAGAAGCGCTGCCTGCGACGATATAGTCCTCTCCATCCGCGGCCGACACGCGCAGGTTGTACTCGGGTTCGGTCGTTGGCTGCCTCGTCGATATGAGTACGGCGCCACCGATCGCGTTGCGACCGTAAAGCGCGCCCTGGGGCCCCCGCAGCACGTCGACGCTTTCGATATCGAACAACTCCTGTGTTGTCAGGAGATTGTTGGTCGCGCTGACACCGTCGATCCGGAACGACACGGGTGGCTGCCCGGTACCGCGGTTTTGCCGCACTCCACGTATGACCAGGGTGCTGACACCGACCTCCTGGTCGTCGGAAAAACGCAAATTGGGTGTCAGCGACGCCACCCGGTTGATGCGCTCGATGCGATACCGCTCGATGTCCTCCACCTTGAACGCCGTAATGGAGTCCGGGACCTCCGATAGTTTCTCGGCCCGGTAGCGCGCCGTGACCATGATCTCTTCGATGACCGAGTCGTCCTGCGACTGGGCATGGAGCGGCTGTGCTGGCGCCAGGAGAGCGCCAATTAAGAATGCTGCACCTGGCAAGCAGGCGTGACGATGATGCAAGGAAACTTCCTTATTGTTGATTATTGAAGACGGGCCCGACTGCCGGGGACGACTGGCAGAATTGGGATTATGCCAATGGATCGGCTCGACGTCATCAGGACGAGTACGCCGGCGCAGTAAATCTACGTATCGCGCGCCCGGCCCGGGCGTACTAACGTCTTTTTCATGGATACGCGAATCAACGAGCACCACTCATGGGCTGAGCCTTACAAGATCAAGATGGTCGAGCTGCTCAGGATGACCACACGTGATGAGCGCCTCGAGGCGATCGCCAGGGCCGGCTACAACACGTTCCTGACGAGAAGTCGCGACGTATACATCGATCTTCTGACCGACTCGGGGACATCGGCCATGAGCGACCGGCAATGGGCCGGCATGATGCTGGGCGACGAGGCATACTCGGGCAGCGAGAATTTCTACCATCTCGAGTCTGTCGTCCAGGAGTACTACGGCTACAAGTACTTCGTGCCCACACACCAGGGCCGTGGCGCCGAACACCTGATGTCGCAGATCCTGATCAAGGACGGCGACTACATACCGGGCAACATGTATTTCACGACGACGCGCCTGCACCAGGAACTCGCAGGGGGAACCTTCGTGGACGTGATCGTCGACGAGGCACACGATCCCGAGAGTCGTTTCCCGTTCAAGGGCAATGTCGACATCGCCAGGCTCGACGAGCTCGTGAATGAAGTCGGCGCGGACCACGTGCCTTACATCAGCCTCGAAGGCAACGTGAACATGGCCGGGGGCCAGCCGTTCTCGATGGCCAATCTCAAGGAACTCTATGCCTACTGCAGGCAGCACGACATCGCGATCATGCTGGATGCCACACGTACCATCGAGAATGCGTGGTTCATCCGCGAGCGCGAGGAAGGCTACGCCGACAAGCCCGTGCGCGAGATTTTGAGAGAAATCTGCGACATGACTGACGGTTGCACTATGTCCGCCAAGAAGGACGCACTCGTCAACATCGGCGGCTTCTTCTGCTGCAACGATGACGAGGTCTTTCGCAAAGCGCAGAATCTCGTGGTCGTGTACGAAGGGCTGCACACCTATGGTGGTCTCGCGGGCCGCGACATGGAGGCAATGGCACAGGGTATCCGCGAAGCCGTCACCGAGGAGCACATGGCGGCACGGATCGGCCAGGTTCGCTACCTCGGCAGGCGGCTCGAAGCTGCCGGGATACCGATTGTCGAGCCCATCGGCTCGCACGCCATATTCATCGACGCCAGGCGCTTCCTGCCGCATATCGATCAGGAGCATTTCCCGGCGCAGACCCTGGCCGCCGAACTATTCATCGAGGCCGGCATCCGGACAATGGAACGCGGCAACGTTTCGGCGGGCAGGAACCCCGAGACCGGCGAGAACCGCCGGCCGAAGCTCGAACTCGTGAGACTCACGATACCGCGGCGCGTCTACACGCAGGCCCATATGGATGTCGTCGCCGAAGCTGTCACCGACGTCTACGCGCGACGTGACGAGATCCGCGGCCTCAAGATGGTCTACGAACCCGAGTACCTGCGATTCTTCCAGGCGCGGTTCGAACCATTGGCCGACTAGTCGAGATCAGGCAGACCGTGTAAGACCAGGCGGTAGTAGCTCACCATGCCGATGATGTCGCCGTTCTCGGCGACCGGGGCATGGCTGATGCCGAAGTTCTCGAACATTCGCGCGCAGTAGCGGATCTCCATGTCGGGGCGCACCATGAGCACGGGCTTGGCCATGATCTCGTAGACATTCACGCGCTCGGGCGCCCGGTTCTGGGCAATGACCTTCTTCGCGATATCCGAGAACAACAGCATGCCGTATTCGTCGTTCTCGTCCCGGCGCTTGACGATGAGACTCGTCGTACCCTCTTTCTTCATTATCTTGAGCGCGTTGAGGACATCGATGCGGCCATCGACCTCAGTAACCTCTGTCGTCATACAGTCTCGCACGGGGCCCCAGTTTGGAATGCTCATAGGTTTTCCTCCACTATGTCCTCAAGCTCGTGCGCCTGGTGTACGACGCCGACGGCGTCCTCGACGTCGATCAGCACGGCGATGCCCGTGCCCGGCTTCTTGTCGAACTCGCCGACCTCGCCGATATGTTCAAGTATATGACGACTCAGGTGCTGTTCCACGAGCAGCAGCAACACGTCACGTTGCGTGGCCAATGTCAGTCCGAAGAAGGTCTTGCTCTGTTCTATGCCCTCTCCTCGAGCATTATTGATCACGGTACATCCTGTGGCGCCGGCCTCGCGCGCCGCGTGCATGATCGCGTCGGTCTTATTGTCCTCGACGAAGGCAACTATCAGCTTAAAGTGCATGGTCTTTTTCCTCTGGCAATTCCTGCTTACCTGTGGCGGATTCATCGACCTTTTGCCGCAGCACGGCCAACTGGCCGTACGCGAGCACCGAGATTATCGGAAACAGGCTCGCGAAAGCCACCAGTCCGAATCCGTCCAGCAAGGGACTACGCCCGGGTACTGCTTCCGCAAGCCCCAGGCCGAGTGCCGTGATGAGCGGCACGGTTACTGTTGACGTCGTCACGCCGCCCGAATCGTAGGCCAGCGGGACGATGAGTTTTGGCGCGAAGGCCGTCTGCACGATGACGGCGAAATAGCCAACGGCCATAAAGTAATGCAGGGGCAGCCCGGTGATGATGCGGTAGCAACCGAGACCAACCCCGAATCCGACGCCGATCGCGACGGCGACGCGCAGGCCCCAGACGCCGATCGCGCCGCCCGAAACCGAATTGGCCTTGATCGATACGGCCATGAGCGCGGGCTCGGCCATCGTCGTCGAAAAACCGATCGCGGCCGCAAACAGATAGACCCAGTAAAAGTCCTGCCATTGCAAAGCGCCGGCCACGGTCAGACGCGCGGACTCAAGAAAAGCCGGATCGGTTAGCTGCTGCGCCATGAGTCGTCCCAGCGGGAACAGTGTTTTTTCGAGGCCTACAAGAAACAGGCCGAGCCCGATTATGACGAAGCCAAAGCCAACGAGAATCTGCTTCACGTTGGGCATCGGCCCGCGGATCACGAAGATCTGGAACGCGAACAGGAATGCGACTATCGGCAGCACGTCGAGTGCGCTGTCAGCGATGAACAGGACGCTCGATAAGATCAGATCCATTCGAGCACCGTTCCGTAGAGGAGCACAAAGAGTATCGGCGTCAACGAAGCGAACGCGATCAGGCCGAAGCCATCCGTCATCGGGTTGCGACCTTTCAGCGAGCTTGCAAGGCCCACGCCTAGAGCCGTCACGAGCGGCACGGTGACCGTCGACGTCGTAACACCGCCCGAGTCGTATGCCACGCCGACGATCTCCGCCGGCGCGATCGTCGTCGCCAGCACGACCAGCACATAGCCGGCAATGATCATCAGGGGTAGCGACCAGTTGACGATGATCCGATAAACGCCGATCAGGATGGCCACCCCGACCGACAATGCGACGACCAGCCTGAGACCCAGCGCATAATCGTCCATCGCTTCTTCGCTGTCTGCGATAGCGCCGGCACCGACGGCAACCTCGGCCGCCTCTTCGGCGACGGCCAGCAATGCGGGCTCCGCAATCGTGGTCCCGAAACCGAGCACGAAAGCGAACGCAAAGAGCCAGAACGCGCTACCTTTCGCCGCCAGCGCATGGGCCAGCCCTTCGCCAATGGGGAAAAGCGCAATGCGCAGGCCGAATATGAAGCAGGCGAGGCCCGCTACGACGAGCGCGGCGCCGAAAACCAGCGATACGAAGCCCTCGACGGGCTGCCTGATGACGAAGGCCTGGAAGGTGGCGATCACCACGACGATGGGCAGCAGATCGCGCATGCTGAAGAGCGCGTCTTTGGACAGTGCAATCAGCGATCTTTTCAAGCTATCCGGAACCTTTCAGGTCATTTTGAGTGCTACACACGTTGCCGGTCAATTCTAACGAAAGTCGTGACCATAGTTGCGAAATATTCGCGGGCTCGTGATAGCCTCACTCGATGTTCATGCCCGTCAAAGCGGACTTCGAGCTGCCGCGCTTTCCGATTCTTACAGTACTGATCTGCCTAGTCTGCATCGGCGTGTTCGTCAAGCAGGAGAGCGACCGCCACGACTTCGGCATGGCGATGGCGCGATTTTGCAATGCTTCGCGAAGTCATCTCGAACAAATCGTCTTCGAGCGCGTCAGCGCGGCAAACGACTCGGCCAATTGCGCCCAGATCATGTACACCATCGCGAACGATCCGGAGCGTGAAGAGGCCGAGGTCATCGCCGATATGGTGTCAGGTGTTCGGCCGCTAACGGGATTCAATGCCGCGGACTCGGCGCTGTACGTAACGCAAATGCTCGAAGACGAAGTACGGCGCTACAAGAGCTTCGTTCCCAATGATCCGGATGATGGGCTCGCCTACTACACGGGCTCATTGAATCCGATAACGATGGTGACTTCGAGCTTTGCACATGGGGACTGGGGCCACATCATCTTCAACCTGATCTTCTTCTTTGCGTTCGCCGCGACGGTCGAGGTGCTGATCGGGCCATTGTGGTATACCGCGTTCGTGCTGGTCGACTCCTGGTTCATCGGCCTGACGGGCTCTCTTATCGCTGCGGCGACCGCCCAGCATTATGTGACGCTCGGGCTGTCCGGCGTCGTCATGGGCATGATGGGCCTGTTCGCGTACCTGTTACCCAGGGGCAAAATACGCTGTTACTACTTCTTCATCATAATCTTCGGATCGATCGCGATACCGGGTTGGATGCTTGCCATCTGGTATATCGGCGGCGACGTCATCACATTGATCACGAATGACGACCATGGCGTAATCAACGTCATGGCACATGTGATGGGCGGGCTCGGCGGCTATCTCTTCGGCGTGGCATTACTGAGCGACAAGCGCCGGGATGCCATTCACCTGCAGGACGACTTCGAGCGGCAGGCGTTCGAGCAGCGCTTCAAATGAGCTTCGCGCCAGTCTCTGGCGCTCATTCGTACCGAAAGCGCTTCACGGCAAGTGCCGCGACCGCCAGCGTCGCCGCGAGAATGATCGCCAGCTGTGGCACGGCCGAGACAGCGCCCGACTGAAAACTGATCAGCTTGTGTAATGCGTTCATCGTCCAACCTGTGGGCATGAAGTGCTGCAAGGTCTGCATCCATGGGGGCGTGACTTCGATCGGCCACCAGCAACCACCCAGCGCCGCGAGGGCATTGGCGGCCAGTACGCCGAGTCCCCCGGCTTGTCCCTCGGTTTTCGCAATACTGCCTAGCAAAAGACCGGCCGACGCGCAGAATCCAGCCCAGGCCGCAAGGATCACGACCACCATCGCGAGATCGGGCCCCCAGTCCATCCTGAACAACACCGTTCCTATGGATAGCGCCACCGTGACCTGGATCGCCGCGAGCGCCATGCGTCCGCCCCATTTGCCGGCTACGACTTCTTGTCGCGAGACAGGCGCGGACGCGAGCCGACGCAACAATCCCTGCTGGCGCTCCGCGACCAGCAACGTGCCTCCGCTGGTCAGGAGTACGAGCAAAGTGAACATGACGAGTATCCCCGGGATCGCCTGCTCGAAGCCGGTGGGTATCTCCTGGCGTTCCCCTGCGGATGACACCTCCAGCTTCCATATGCGTGGCCGCTCGTTGAGGGCGAGAAGATCTTCCGCAGAAAGCAAAGCGTCACGGGAAGCATCGGCGACTATGATGTCGGCGAGTGCCGTGTACAGGCCGCGCTGTACGCGAATGATCTCGAAATCTCGCGACAATGCCGAAGCCCTGGTATCGAAGCGCACATCGACCTGCTCGCCCGCCCGGATCTTCTTCGACAGGTCGGGGGATATCTCCAGCAAACGTGGCGGAGGTTCGTCGCCATCGACCAGTTCGGATACCCATTCGGGCGCGAAGTCGTTTTCCTCGAGTCGCAGCGTAATCTGATCCCTCAGGAAGCCGGGGGATTCGGCAACGACCGTGACGGGCGTTGCCTGACCACCACCCATACTGCTTGCGAAGCCGCCCGTCACAGTGCCGATGAAAAAGAAGAATATCGGTGGCATGACGAGCAGCCAGAGCAACGTCGACCCCTGGCGAAGCTGGAACTTCGTATCGTGCCAGGCGATGAATAGTATCTGCCGCACGGCCTAGCGCCTCGCGAAACCGGCCTGCAGCCGCCAGGTACAGATCGCGAGTCCACTCACGGTCATTGCCAGCGCGACGGCCCAGCTCCTGGTGTCGAAGGTCCAGTCCGGCACCGAGGTGAGTTCCGTAGACAACCGATCCACTACAAAACCGTTGGGCGACAGTCGGCCAATTGCGGCGATCCAGTCCGGCAGCACGTCAAGCGGGAAGAAGCTGCCGCCCATCATCAGCAACGGGAACAACAGGATCGTTGTCAACAGGTTGGCGGCCTTCTGATTGGGGAACAGCATCTGCAAGGCTGCGAACCAGGCAAATAGCCCAACGCCCGAGACCGTTGTCCAGACCAGGGACGGAATGAACTTGCTGAACGAAACTTCGTGATACAGGAAGCCGAGAAACAGCGTGACACCGCCGAGAAACGCAATGACTGCAGCAGCCGCCAGCGCTTTTCCGTAGACGAAGAGACTCAATAGACCCGGCGTCGAAACGAGGCGCCTCAAGGTACCCGTCTCACGCTCTTTCCAGTAATCCGCCGACATGCCCTGTGCAGAAAAGAGCAGCGCCATCATCACGATACCGGGCAGGTACAACAAGGCGATATCCGGACGGGGTTCCGCCGGCGGCGGTTCGACGATTTCCACGTCGAAAGCAGGCGGGAACAGCAGCGGTGAAACCGTATCGATCTTGCCCTGGATCTGAACCGCCATGTCAGCCGCGAAGACATCGTTCGGCACATCGTTCGTTTCGGCGTCCTGCATCTGGTCTATTTCCGGGCCGAACAGCGCCTGCGCATAGAATCCCAGGTCGAGCAGGATTTCAGTCACGTCCTCGATGATGCCGGGAAGAATAATCTGCGATGGATTCGTCTTGAGCGTCAGCGTTACGGGCTCCTCGTCGAGAAACGCC
>Ga0265309_10001387_pt1 | contig 10550 bp, 7 predicted proteins | sample Helome_FD_192492 | JGI IMG/M metagenome (GOLD analysis project Ga0265309, IMG submission 192492) | Marine sediment microbial communities from subtidal zone of North Sea - Hel_20160524 (Illumina Assembly) | ecosystem: Environmental > Aquatic > Marine > Subtidal zone > Sediment ...
GACCAAGCAGATTGAAGTGCTGGTAAGAACCATTCAGGCCGATACCAACGAGGCCGTGGTTTCGATGGAACGCAGTACGACAGACGTGGTTGGCGGTGCATTGCTGGCCGAGAATGCGGGCGCGGCGCTGGACGAAATCGAGCAGGTCTCCAATCAGATTGCGAGCCTCGTTCAGAATATCTCCAGTTCTGCAAGACAACAGGCAGGTTCGGCCGCCGATGTCACGCGCCGCACGACGCGTCTCAGGGAAATCGGCGACCAGACCGGCAAAGCAACGACGGCGACGGCCTCATCGATATCCAAGCTCTCCGAACTGGCGACGCAGCTCAGGAAGACGGTCGAAGGTTTCGCGCTGCCCGCCGAGATGATGCAGGCGAGCGCATTGGCCAGAAGCACGCCGCCGGCGGCACCACCGCCACCGGCCGCGCCGGCCAAGCCGGCTGCACCGGCCAAGCCGCAGGCCAAGGCGGGATAAGCGACTCGAGTGCGGATATTCGCGAGTGACACGGACGACTAGATGACGGGCGATACGGGCATTCATGAGCAGGTGAGCGGGGACAGCCCGATTCGCGCGCTGGCGATCGTCAGCAACGAGCTCATGGAGACTATCCGCAATGCGGCGCTGGCGCTCGAAGACTGCGTCGATGGTCGCGGCGGTACTGCGGCACTTAACCGGGCCTGCGAATTGCTGCACCAGGCACGCGGCGCCCTGCAGATCACAGAGACTTACGGCGCTGCCCTGCTCGTCGAAGAGATGGAGCTTGCCTGCAAGTACCTGGCCTCGCTGCGCTCCGGCAAGGGCCGCGAAGACGGTCTCGATGCGCTGACGCGCTCGATGGTACAGCTGCCGATCTACATCGAGAGACTTCTGGGTGGCGGCAGGGACATCGCACTCGTCCTGCTGCCGATGCTCAACGACCTGCGCGCGGCGCGCGGGCAGCCGCTGCTGTCGGAAGGCACGTTGCTGCTTCTCAACCTGTCGCCCAGTCGCTCCGAGAAGAAAGTCGCCGACAGGAAGGGCAGCGGCGAAGACCCCGTCGTCGTCGTCAAGCGCCTGCGGCCGAAATTCCAACTGGCACTGCTGGGGTGGATCAAGGGCGGCGATAACGCGCGTCACCTCGAGACTCTCAGCAAAGTTGCAGCCGCGCTCGAAAACTCGGCGACGCGTGACGACAGTTACCAGCTGTGGTGGGTCGTCGGCGGAGTGCTCGAGTCGCTGCAGAATGGCGGTCTCGAAACAACGATCTCGATCAAGCGCCTGTTGGGGCAGACCGATCGGCAGCTCAAGTACATTATCGATGAGGGCCTGCTCGCTTACGACAACCACCCTGTCGACGACCTTCTCAACAACCTGCTCTATTACGTTGCCCGTTCGAGTAGCGCGGGCGAACGCATCAGTGCGATACGGGCAGCGTTCAATCTTGAAGAGCTGTTGCCCGGCGACGAACAAGTCGAACACGCGCGCGAAGCGTTGTCGGCGCCAAGCGCCAGGCTCATGGAAACGGTTGGCTCCGCCATCAAGGAAGACCTGAGCCGCGTCAAGGATGTGCTCGACATCTTTGTACGCACAGGCATGAACAAGTCTTCCGAGCTTGTGCCGCAGCTCGAGCTCCTCAAGAAGATCAGCGACACGCTAGGTGTGCTGGGGCTGGGCGAGCTGCGCGGTGATATCGACGGCGAAATCGAACGACTCAAGACCGTTGTCGAACGCGGCGGCGTCGCCAATGACCAGGTTATCCTGGATATCGCATCGACATTGTTGCGCGTCGAGGACCGACTGGACCAACAGCTGCTGCGGCTGACCATGCCGCAGCAAGGCGACGCGGCGGAGGGCGAGGAAGCGCCCGAAGACGACGAGGAATTTCGGCAGGTCGCCGAGTCTGTCATGCGCGAGTGCATCATAAACCTCGCCCGCATCAAGGAGACGATCAGCCAGAGCATATCGTCACAAGCGCCCTCGCAGGGTCTCGACAGCGTTCCATCGCTGATCCGCGGTATCAAGGCCGGTTTGCTGATGCTCGACAAGCCGCGTGCCATGGAGGTCGTCGAGCGTGTTGGCACTCTGATCACGGCCATTCTCAAAGGCGGCGGTCCGAAGCAGCTTACGCAAAAAGAGACCGATCGACTGGCTGATGCCATCGTCAGCATCGAGTACTACATGGAAACGGTCAAGGCCGGTCGTAGCGAACCGTGGTACATGCTAGACAACGCCGAGGCCTGCCTGGCCGTGCTGCGCGATGTCGAGGAGCGGATTTCGCAGGAGCGGGCCGAGGGCGAGTCACTCGGCCAGACGATGCGCCTGTCCACCGAGGAAATCGCCGCCCAGGCCGCGGCGGCCACGGCCCAGGCGCCGACCGACACGCAGGCTATGCAGTCGACCGACGTCATGCCGTTGCCCGTGGTTTCGCCGGATGCCGAGCATATGGACCCCGAGCTTCTCGAGCTGTTTATCGAGGAGGCGAAGGAAGAGATCGCGTCAATCAAGCGGCACCTGCCATCGTGGGCCGACGCGCCCGACGACATGGAGCTTCTCATTACGGTGCGCCGGTCATTCCATACGCTCAAAGGCAGTGGCCGCATGGTTGGCGCCGAGCGTATTGGCGAATACTGCTGGGCCGTCGAGAACCTGCTCAATCGTCTGATCAACCGAACTTTGACGCGCACGCCGCCCATGGTGGACTTCATACAGCTGGCTGCTTCGGCCGTGCCCGAGCTGGTCGAACAGCTCGAAGTCGGCGCCGAACCCGAATCCGATATCAGCCTGCTGATCGCCCGTGCCAATGCGTTTGCCGACGGTGATCCGAACGCGGCGGTCCTGACGATCGAGCGACCGGCGCGCGAAGAGCCCGTGGAAAAAGAACCGGCGCCCGAAATGGACCCGGTGCTTTACGATATTTTCTCGAAGGAAACCGCGGGGCATCTCCGGGTTATCACGGATTACCTGGCCGCTTGCGAAGGGCATCAGCCACCTTTCGATGTCACTGACAAGCTGCATCGCGCCTGTCATACACTGCATGGCAGTGCCAACATGGCGAATGTCGAGCGTGGCGTGGCGGTCGCTGCGGCGCTAAATCGATTCGTGCGTCGTGTCTACGACCACAAGGTCGGGTTCCAGGCCGGCGGGCTCGACGGTCTGAGGGCGGCCGCCAGTGCTATTGCGACCATTGTCAGCGACATCAACAACCCGGATCGAAAGCGCGCTGATTACAATGCGCTGATCGACCACCTGGCGAAGCTCGCCGATGCCGTACATCCCCCCGAGGTGGAGGCGCCGGAACCCGAAGTTGCGCCCATGCCGGTTGCAGAGCCGGTTTCCGAGCCGGTGGAGCCCGAGCAGGAACCCGTTTCCGACGAGCCCGGGTATGACGCCGAGATCGCGTCCATCTTCACGGAAGAGTCTGCCGAGCTGCTGGAGTCAGCTGACCAGGCCCTGATTGACTGGGTGAAGGAACGGTCGGCGCAGCCGATGGAGGAACTCAAGCGTCACCTGCATACGCTCAAGGGTGGTGCGCGCATGGCGGGTATCACGGCGATGGGCGACCTGAGCCACGAAATCGAGGCGCTGCTGATCTCGGTCGATGATGGACGCGTCAAGGCAACGGCGGCCGTCGACGACCTGCTGCAGCGCAGTATCGATGAACTGCATCGCATGCGTGACACGGTCATTGCCGGCAAGGCTGTGCGTCCGGCCGCGGAGCTTGGCCAGCGCATCCAGCAGGCCAATGCCGGCTTCGAAGTTGCCGACGACTCCGAAGTAGAGATGGCGGCCGAGGAAACTGGTGTCGAACAGGCGCATCCCGCGGCGTTCACTATCGAGCCAGAAGATACGATTAGCATGGTCATCGTCGACTCGCCGCTGGCTGACGAACTCGCCGAGATCAGCAAGCCGACAGTTGAAGAACCGCCACTCGTCGAGGTGCCGCCGGAACCCGAACCCGAACCCGAACCCGAACCTGAACCGGAACCAGAGCCTGAGCCTGAGCCCGAGCCTGAGCCCGAGCCTGAGCCTGAGCCAGAACCCGAGCCGAAGCCCGAACCGCGGTCCGTACCTGAGCCGCCAACACCGCCGCCGCCCCCACCACCGCCTGCTGCCGAAGTTCGGCCGCTGCGCTCCGCTGACCAGCGCCAGGAATTCGCGCGCATCGACGCTGAATTGCTCGAGGACCTGATTAACGCGGCCGGCGAGATAAGCATTTACCATTCGCGACTGAACCAGCAGGTCAGTACCTTCGAGTTCCATGTCGAGGAACTTGAGCAGACGATCGCCAGACTGCGTGAACAGCTCAGGAAGCTCGAGATCGAGACCGAAGCGCAAATCATGCACGGACACCAGGACACGCTTGTGGCGCGCGACTTCGATCCGCTGGAACTGGATCGCTACTCGAACATCCAGCAGCTGTCTCGTGCGCTGGCCGAGTCGGCAAATGACCTGACAAGCCTCAAGGATCTGCTGCAATCGGTCACGAACGAGGCCGAGGGCCTGCTTGTGCAGCAGTCACGAGTGACGGCAGAGCTGCAGGACGGCCTGATGCGAACCCGCATGGTGCCGTTCGAGCGTCACGTGCCGCGACTGACCCGGCTCGTCCGCCAGGCCGCGCAGGAAGCGGACAAGCGGGCCGAACTGGCTGTAGAAGGAGCGTCGGGCGAACTCGACAGGCAGGTGCTTGAGAAGATGTTGCCGCCATTCGAGCACATGCTGCGTAATGCCGTGGTGCACGGCATTGAAGATCCAGCCGAACGACAGCAGGCCGGCAAGCCCGCTACCGGGAGAATCACGATCCGGCTGCACCGCGAAGGCGCCGAGATGGTCATCGACGTCGCGGACGATGGCAACGGTCTCGACGTCGAGGCGATTCGACGCAAGGCCTATGAGCTCGACCTGTTGCAGCCCGAGAGCAACGTCACCGACGACGAGATCATGCAGCTGATCCTGACGCCGGGCTTTACGACGGTAGGTGCCGTCACGCAGTCTGCTGGTCGCGGCGTCGGCATGGACGTCGTTGCCAACGAGGTCAAGAAGCTCGGTGGCTCCCTGCGGATATCTTCGGTCACGGGACAGGGCACGAACTTCACGGTGCGACTGCCGTTTACGCTGGCGATTACGCAGGCGCTGATCGTAAGGACGGGCGAGGAAGTCTACGCACTGCCGCTGCCCACGGTAGAGGGTGTCGCGCGCATTCCACGAGCCGAACTCGAGAACCTGTTGAGCCAGAGCGAACCGTCGTACCAGTATGGCGAGGAAGAATACAAGTTCCGTCACCTTGGCATGTACCTGGGCGGCCAGGCGGCGAAACTGTCCAAGGAGGAAGCCTCGGTGCCCGTGATCCTGGTGCGTGCGGGCGAGTACTCGGCGGCCCTGCTGGTCGACGAAATGCTGGCGAGCCGCGAAATTGTCGTCAAGGCGCTGGGACCACAGCTTGCCAGCATTCGCGGCATCTCGGGGGCTACAATTCTGGGTGATGGCAGCATCGTCCTGATCCTCGATATCCACGCACTGGTACGAACCGGTGCGCCTGTTGTCGAGATTCGCAAAGCGGCGCCAACGCCGACCGACCGTCGACCGCTGGCGCTCGTTGTCGACGATTCGATTACCGTGCGCCGTGTCACCGAACGGTTCCTGCAACGCAACGGGATGCGGGTTGCCACGGCCAAGGATGGGCTGGACGCTATCAGCGTCATGCGCGATAACAAGCCCGACGTGATTTTGCTCGACATCGAAATGCCGCGCATGGATGGCTACGAGTTTGCGTCCCACGTACGAAATGACCAGCGCGTGGCCGAAGTGCCCATCATCATGATTACATCGCGTGTTGGCGACAAGCACCGCGCGCGCGCTATTGAACTCGGCGTCAATGACTACCTCGGCAAGCCGTACCAGGATGGGCAACTGCTCGAGGCAATTCGGCGCCAACTGGAAGACAGGGGAATTGAGCTCTCATGAGTGTGGAAGCCGAGGAACTCTACAGCCTGCTCGTGCCACTGTCCGAGGACCGGCTCATCGTGCCGCGAGCGTGTGTCGCGGAGGTCGTACGTTTTTCCAGGCCTGAACTGGATACAGGCGCCGAGTCCTGGATGATCGGCACCGTTAACTGGAATGGTCGAACACTGCCTGTCGTTTCGTTCGAAGGTGCGCTGGGCAACGATGTGCCCGTGGCGACCGGCCGCACGCGAATCGTGGTTTTTTACGCCAGCTCCGGGCGCCTCAAGACCGGTTACTTTGGCGTTCTGACGCAGGGTTTCCCGCAGCTCGTGCGCGTCAACAAGGATGTGCTGAAGCTGGAATCGACCGAAGGCTGGCCCGATGGTGCGCCGGTCCTGTGCCGCGTGCGCATGATCAACGAGTACCCGATGATTCCGGATCTCGAGAAGCTGGAAGCCATGCTCGCCGAGGATGCGTTACAGGCCTGACGGTCCGAGGTCCCCCCAGAGAGACTGCATTATCGCAATTGCGGCGATGGCCGCCGTCTCGGTGCGCAGAACTCTCGGGCCGATGGCGACGGGTTCGAACCCGGCAATCTCCGCATCCTCGTACTCGATGTCGCTGAAGCCGCCTTCCGGTCCAATCAGGAGACACACTTTCGTCGGCGGCGCCGCAATGGCCGGGAGCGCCGTCTTTGCGCCGGGTTTAAGAATCAACTGGGTGTCGACGTTTGCGGGCGCTGTGCCAAACCATTCATTCAGCGTTACGGGCGCGTCCACGAGCGGTAGCCTCACGCGACCGCACTGTTCGCAGGCGCTCGCAGCCACCTTCTGCCAGTGGTCGCGGCGCTTCTCCGCTCGCGCCGCGTCGAGCTTTACAACCCCATATTCGGTAAGGACGGGTGTGATGCGCTTAACGCCGAGCTCTGTTGCTTTCTGCACCACAAAGTCCATACGCTCGCCACGCGAGATGCCTTGCACGAGGTGGACACGAAGTTCACTTTCGATCCGGGTGGTTGTGTGTTCGTCGATGCGCAGCGTCGCGCTGTTTTTTTCGGCACGGAGGATCGTGGCGACGAATTCGTTTCCCTCGCCATTGAAGACGAGCAGGGAATCGCCGCTTCGCAGGCGCAGTACACGCGTCAGGTAACGCGACCTGTCAGCCTGGAGTTCCATCTCTGAACCCGTATCGTAGCGGCCGCCGATGTAGAGTCTGGTTCGAGGCATGGTTTACTATCGTTGTTCCCGAAAGGCGGCGCAACCTGGGCCCGGCCAACGATGCACACGAATTTCACAGTCAATACCGATAGCGGGCTCTTTGAGCCTGCAGCGCAGTGCCCGAGCCCCAACCGGGATGCGCGCCCCGATGGCGCGGTCCCCGAGATGGTGGTCATTCACGGCATCAGTCTGCCGCCCGGCACATTCGGCGGTCCCGAAATTGAAGCGCTGTTCACAAATACGCTCGATTTCGACGCACACCCGTATTTCAACGAAATCCGGGGCCTCGAAGTGTCCGCGCATCTGCTGATTCGGCGCGACGGCTCCGTAACGCAGTTTGTCCCTTTTACCGAGCGTGCCTGGCATGCGGGCGAGTCCTTTTTTCGCGGCCAGCGGCGCTGTAATGACTTCTCGATTGGCATCGAGCTCGAAGGAGAAGACGAGACGGAATATAGCGACAAACAGTACGACGTATTGCGTGATGTGCTGAACGCCATATTCGACGCCTATCCGGCCATTTCTGTGCGCGAGGTGGCGGGTCATTGTGACGTAGCTCCCGGTCGCAAGGTGGACCCGGGTCCTGCTTTCGACTGGCTGCGCTTGTATGATGGTCTTGGTGAGCGGACCTGAGCCACCACGCAGCGGCCGACTACAGAGTTAATTATTTATGAATCTCATCGCATTGCTTATTGGGCTCGTCATCGAACGGCTTGCAACACAGCTGTTTCACTGGCGTCGCATGCGCTGGATGGACCGGATCATCGATTTCGGCTTTGCGCAGGCAGAGCGAGTCTCCAACTGGCCTGCACTGATCCCGGTCATATTGCTGGCGATCGTGCTCGTGCTACCCGTTTATGCCGTGATTTTCGGTCTCGGCGGTACGCTCGCGGGGTTCACTTACCTGATACTCGCCGTTGTCGTCCTGTTTTTCTCGCTGGGGCCACAGGACATCGGTGAGGAGGCGACCGAGTATTGCAAAGCGCTCGAATCGGAAAATGATGAAGATGTCCAGCACGCGGCCAAGGCGATCGTTGAGGGCGATGTTCCCGAAGATCCGCGAGCCCGCGTGCAGTGTGTCGAGGAGTCGATTTGCGTGCAGGCCAATAACCGGCTGTTCGCCGTTATTTTCTGGTTTGTCATTCTCGGGCCTTTGGCCGCCTGGGCCTACCGGGTGACGGACCTGATCCGGCGCCGGGCAGTATTCACGGCTTCGAGATCCGAAGAGCCGGATGGTAACGCTGCCTTGATGCGCAATGCCGCTGTGACACTGCACGGCTGGCTGGCGTGGATTCCGGCCCGTCTGACCGCGCTCGGTTACGCGACGGCAGGTCACTTCGACGAAGCAATCGCCGCGATGCGCGCGCCAACCGAGGAGCGCGATGCGACGCTTTCCGAGCACAGCGAGCACCTGCTTGCCCGCGTTGGCGTCGCCGCGCTGGCACTGCAGGACAAGCCCGACGAGTCCATCACGGAACGTGGTGTCCGGGGTGCTGTTGCCGCGAACCGGCTCGTGTTCCGCCTGCTCCTTATCTGGGCCGTAATAATCTCTGCGATGACACTGTACGGCCTGACGCGGTGACGCGAGCGCTGGCGCTCGCCGGACTGCTAGCGGCGCTCTGTGCTTGCGGCGATGCGCCGCCGGAAACGACTCGCGGCGATTCCTACCATCGAATCGTTACGCTCGCACCAAACCTGACCGAACTGGTTTTCGCCGTCGGCGCAGGGGACAGGGTCGTCGGTGTCAGTGCCTGGTCGGACTATCCTCGCGAAGTGCTTGAGCTTCCGGTCGCCGGCGATGCGTTTACGATCGACCAGGAACAACTTGCCCTGCTCGAGCCGGACCTCCTGCTGGTCTGGGAAAGTGGCACACCGGCGCATACGATCGACGAGTTGCGTCAATCAGGCTACAACGTCGAGGTTGTGCGGACGCGCGGGCTGTCAGACGTTGCCGACGCGCTGCGGCATGTTGGCAGGCTGACGGGAAAGAACGATGAGGCCGAAGCGGCTGCCAGCGATTTCCGCGGGCAGCTTGCGGCATTGCGCGAAGCCAATCACGAGGCCGAACCCATCAAGGTCTTTTTCCAGGTGTCGCAGCGGCCTCTGTACACGGTCAATGCGGAGCATTACATCAGCGAACTTATCGAAACCTGCGGAGGCACGAATATATTTGACGATCTCAGTGAACTCGCGCCGTCGATATCGGTTGAGGCCGTTGTTGATCGAGCGCCCGAGGTCATGGTCGCAAGCACCGACGCTGGCGACGATGCGTTCGCCGAGTGGCAACGCTGGCCGGCAATACCTGCCAATCTCTACGGTAACCAGTTCCTGCTGCCGGCCGATGAACTGGCGCGCGCTACGCCGCGATTGATAGAGGCAGGTGGTGCGATGTGCCTGGCACTGCAGCGGGCCAGGTTCAACCGCGCAGCGTTCAGCGCGAGCGATCCCACAGAACTTCCTGACCCGACTCGACGCGCGCCAGAACGCGCGCAATAACAAACAGAAGGTCCGACAGGCGATTCAGGTACCTGATGACCTCGGGTCTGACATCCTCAATACTGGCCAATGCCTGGGTGCGACGTTCGGCGCGGCGCGCGACGGTGCGCGCCAGGTGGCAGGCGGCGGCGGCAGTTCCGCCGCCCGGCAGGATGAACTCCTTGAGACGCGGCAGGTCGGCATTGAAGCCATCGAGGTCGCTCTCGAGCCGATCGACATAGTCCTGGGTCACGGCGCTGTATCCAGGCACGCTGAGTTCGCCACCCAGCTCGAACAGGTCGTGCTGCACTTCGGTCAGGCAGCGGCGTACGTCGTCCGGCACCGTGTCAACGGCGAGCACCACGCCGATCGTGCTGTTGGCTTCATCGACCGTGCCGTAGGCTTCTACGCGCGGACTGTCCTTGGGCGTGCGGCTGCCGTCACCGAGCCCCGTCGTACCATCGTCGCCTGTTCGCGTGTATATCTTGCTGAGTCGGTTTCCCACGAGCTTGCTCCTGTTAGCGCCAGCGATACCTGAGTTCGACGAAGCCGCTCCGTTCCTGCATCCGGTAATCGGCGGCGGTCTGGTACTCGATGTCGAACAGGTTCTCGATACGCGTGTTGAGTTGCCACCTGTCGACCAGTTGAATTTGCGCAGACAGGTTAGTCAGCACATAGCCCGCAAGTTTGACCCCGCCGAAGTCCTCGCGATCGCCGCTCGCAATGATGGACAGGTTCAGCCTGTGTTCGCCGATGCTCTGCGTGTATGCCAGCGTCGCGGATTCTTCTGCGCGCCGCAGCAAGCGACTATCCGTTAATGCATTGTCCGCCGTTTGCCTCACAAAGTCCGCGCGCACGGCGAAACTCTCGCGGCGGTACTCGTAGCCGAGCTGTGCGCCGCGAATCTCTGCCTTCTCGACGTTGCGTAGCGTAAATGTCTG
>Ga0265309_10001388_pt1 | contig 10549 bp, 10 predicted proteins | sample Helome_FD_192492 | JGI IMG/M metagenome (GOLD analysis project Ga0265309, IMG submission 192492) | Marine sediment microbial communities from subtidal zone of North Sea - Hel_20160524 (Illumina Assembly) | ecosystem: Environmental > Aquatic > Marine > Subtidal zone > Sediment ...
TCGGCGAAGTCCGGATAGTCCACCGAATCTGGCCCGCCGGTGCCGAGATCGAGCACGGCGTGCCCCAACGCGCCCAGCTCTTCGACCAGGGTCGATTTCAGCTCAAATCCAGCGTGATCCGAAGCAATCGCAATCGGCTTCCCGGTCATCACGAAAGTCCTGCGCGGCAATCGGCAAAATGAACGGCGACGCTACCATATGTCGCTGCGGCAGGAAAGCCTGACACAAGCTGTCGGGGTACAACCGGAGTCTTGTCCTATGCCACCCCAGATCGTGCGCAGAGCATTCGCAAGAGAAAAATCAGTATTACAAAAAAGTTTATGAATTGACATAAAGGTTTCACCATGTAAATTATGGGCATCCCAGAATTAATTAACGTGCGGAAGCAAAAAATGAGTGATGATAAGGTAGAAGCACTGTCTTCAGCAGAGATATTGCGCATGACTTCTGATGTCGTCGCGGCTTATGTCGGCAATAACGAGCTGCAGACCGGCGAGCTTGGTAACGTCATTCAAACGATTCACGGCTCGCTCTCGGCGCTCAACGGTCACAGCGGGCCCCCGATCGAACCGCAGAAGCCGGCCATATCGGTCCGCCGTTCGGTAACGCCCGACTACATCGTCTGCTTGGAGGACGGCAAGAAGCTGAAAATGCTCAAGCGGCACCTGCGCACCACCTACAACATGACGCCGGAAGAATACCGCGCGAAATGGGGCCTGCCGACCGACTATCCCATGGTGGCGCCGAACTACGCCAAACAGCGTTCCGCCTTCGCCAAAAAGATCGGCCTGGGCCGCGGCAACACCAAGGGGCGCAAAAAGACCAGCTAGGAGCCCGTCCGAGCGGCAAGACTAAGCGGAAAAATCCCTCTTTCCAGATTTTTGCGCGGCTCCGGGCTTCGCCGGATCCCGCGCCAGGACATATTCCAGCTTGCGCAGCGCGGCCCGTTCCAATGCCGCCTGCCCGGCGGCGGGATCGCCCACGATGGAGACCTCGGTCAGGGTGTCGGGATCAACCGCCGACACCTTGACGTAGGCGCCCACCTGATGGAACTCGATCAAGGCTTCGCGTAATACGGCCATGGGGTCATGGTGCCCCGGGCGAGGCGAATAATTGCTTAACGCGGCCCGAGCCGCCTGAACGAAATCTTAAGCCGCCACTTGTACTCCCGTTAGGCGGCAACGCGCGTGGCGCGCAGGACTCCGCCTGCACCATTGAGCGAAGTGATTTGTGAGGAGCCCATTCTTGAGTACGAGAGGCGATATCGCGATCGCCCGCCACTTCGAGCCCACGGAGGACGGCCATTTCCTCCACCGCGACGGGGGCAAGGAATACAAGCTGACCAGAGCGCAGGCAGGGGCCTTGGCCCGCCGCCTCGAACGCGCGCAGACGTCACACCTCTTCTTCAGCTTGTTCTTTATGTTTCATATTCTGGACTTTTTCTTCGATTTGGGCGGCCAGGGTTTTTGGAGCATCACATGGCTTTCCATAAGAGGCCTCGCAGCATTCTTGGCACTTGCCGCAGCAATTCTCGCAGCCGTGGAAGCAGCGAAGGCAACAACACTGCTCAAAGACTGCGCGTCCAGCGAGATCGGAAAACCAAAGGGGCCGACCAAGCCATGGCGGCAAAGGTTTGTTTCGTGGCGGATATTCGCGGGGATTCGCCGTATGGGCAATCGGAACCTGATCTTACATTGCCTCACCTATTCCCTATGGTTCGTCGTCTCGGGCCTCATTTTGTTGACCAGCCCATCGTGGTTCGCGGAGGCTTCGGCGTGGCTGGCGGAGGCCGGCGGCGGAGGGTTCGAGCAGGGAGCGCTCTACTTCGGCGTGGCCGTTTTTCTCGTCCTGGTTCTCGTGCTGGTCATACTCTCGCCGCTCGCAGTCGCCATCTGCCTCAAGACGCTCCATGACCGGTTTGGCGGGCCTGAGACCGGAGAGACCAAGATATAAACCCCCGTTGGCGAGGTGCGATCCGATGCAAACTGACAAGACCCAGGATATTCTCGCATTGGCTCGGCCAAGCGGCGATGGGCGTTTCCTTTACCGTTTTCGGGGCCGCGACTACCTGCTGACGCGGGAGCGATTGCTGCGCCAAATCAAGCTGGCCCGGATTTGGATGCTCGTGCTGGTCGGGTTTGCTGTGATTTTCGTTTTGGCCCTCTTCCTGATGTTCGACCTCGGCTTCCCGTGGCGGACCGTTCCGATGGTCGGGTTTCTCCTCATGTTCTTGGGCTGCCCGTTGGGATTCTATTGGCGGACCGCCGCCTTGCTCGACGGTTGCGACACCCGGGACGTGCCGAAGGCCAAGGGTATGGTCGCGCGCGGGGATCGGTGGCTGGAATCCAATCGTTCGCTTTACCTGGACAATCCCGCCGACTTGTTCGGCCTGAACCCGCCCACCGCCCCCTGGGCGTTGTTTGCCTAGTGCGTGGCTTACTTTGTCATGTTCGTGCTTTTCTTGTTTATGCTATTGCTGTCGCCTTCCAAGCTCGAAGGTTTGGAATTCGTGATATACGCGGCCCTCGTCGTTCTCGGTTCTTCTCTATGGCTCCTTGGTTCTGCCGTTTCGTTCTATGCCTTTTTTCGAGCCATCGGCCAAATTAGGGCGAACGCATCCGGGTCGGAGACGCCGCCCAGCGACTAGACAAAGCCGGCTTTTCCTACCCGCGCGATCGGCTATGATGCTTGGCAAGCTGGATTTCCCGCGAGATCGAGGAGCAGGACATGTCGGCAGTAAAAAGCGCCGCGGCCCAGGCCGCCCCCGCCCCCACCAAAGCCGCCTTCGCCTGGGACGACCCGCTGCTGCTCGAGGAGCAGCTGTCCGAGGACGAGCGCATGGTGCGCGACGCGGCGCGCGACTACTGCCAGGACAAGCTCATGCCGCGCATCCTCGAGGCCAACCGCCACGAGCGCTTCGATCGCGAGATCATGGCCGAGATGGGCGCATTGGGCTTCCTCGGCGCGACCCTGCCCGAGGACTACGGCTGCGCCGCGGTCAACTATGTCTGCTATGGCCTCATCGCCCGTGAGGTGGAGCGGGTCGACAGCGGCTATCGTTCAGCCATGAGCGTCCAGTCCAGCCTGGTCATGCACCCGATCCACGCCTACGGCACCGAGGAGCAGCGCCGCAAATACCTGCCGCGCCTGGCCAGCGGCGAGATCGTCGGCTGCTTCGGCCTGACCGAGCCGGATCACGGCTCCGACGCCGGCGCCATGAAGACCCGCGCCAAACAGGCCGACGGCGGCTACCTCCTGACCGGCAGCAAGATGTGGATCACCAACTCGCCGGTCGCCGATGTCTTCGTGGTCTGGGCCAAGAGCGAGCCCGACGACAAGATCCGCGGCTTCGTGCTGGAGAAGGGCATGGCCGGGCTGTCGGCGCCCAAGATCGAAGGCAAGTTCTCCCTGCGCGCCTCGGTCACCGGCGAGATCGTCATGGACAACGTCTTCGTGCCGGAAGAGAACCTGCTGCCCAACGTCAGCGGCCTGAAGGGGCCGTTCGGCTGCCTCAACCGGGCGCGCTACGGCATTTCCTGGGGCGCCCTGGGCGCGGCCGAGTTCTGTTGGCACGCGGCCCGGGACTACACCCTGGAGCGCCAACAGTTCGGCCGGCCCCTGGCCGCCAACCAACTGATCCAGAAGAAGCTGGCCGACATGCAGACCGAGATCACCATCGGCTTGCAGACCTGCCTGCGCCTGGGCCGCCTGATGGACCAGGGCAAGGCGGCGCCGGAGGCGATCTCGCTGGCCAAGCGCAATTCCTGCGGCAAGTCGCTGGATATCGCCCGCACGGCGCGGGACATGCACGGCGGCAACGGCGTCGCCGACGAGTACCACGTGATCCGCCACATGATGAACCTGGAGGCGGTCAACACCTATGAGGGTACCCACGACGTCCACGCGCTGATCCTGGGCCGCGCCCAGACCGGCATACAGGCTTTCAACTAGACACCACCTGCCGGTGCGAGGCCTCCCCCTTGATGGGGAATCGACAAGGCCACGGTCGAAACCTCATGCTGAGCTTGTCGAAGCATGAGGGCAGCGGACCTTTGGATACGCCCTGGGTGTCACTCTCACCCTTCGACAGGCTCAGGGTGAGGCTCGGCGGTAGCCGGTAGTCAGCCCCCGGAATCGGGCGCCTGCTCGACCGTCACGCTGTTGCTGAACATGGTGCTGTTGGGCACCAGGATGACCGCAGGGCCCTGGGGATCGAGCACGGTATAGCGGAAGTTGATAGCGACCACCGTGCCGCTGTTGCCGCCGACCGTGATCTTGTCGCCATAGCCGAACGGCCGGTAGAGCAGGATCAGGACACCGGCGATCAGGTTGGAGACCGCGTCGCGCAGGGCGAAGCCCAGCGCGAAGCCGGTCAGGCCCAGGCCGGCGATCAGCGCCGAGACATCGATTCCCATGGTGCCCAGACCGGTGATCAAGCCCACGGTGATCAGGGCATAGCGCGTCGTTTCGCCTGCCAGGACGACCAGCGGGCGCTTGTCGTCGTCGACCCGCGAGGCCAGGCGCTTCAGCAGGCGGCGGCTCGCCCCGGCCACGATCAGGAACCCAATCAGCACCAGAAGCCCCGCGAAAACGCCTGGCAGCGCCGTACCGAGCGATTCGAGGAGGTGGGTGAGTATTTGGGTGACGTAGTGGATCTGTTCGTCCATGGCCCTGGAAAGCTCTTAGCTGCCGTAATGCCGTCGCCACTTCCTTACCCCGGCTCACGGGGTTACCGCAAATGCATCGAGGCGCTGCACGGCAGCGCCTCGGCATAGAATCTTGCATCGGATGGTTGGCATGGCGCTGGCGCCGTGCCTCTAGGACACGGAGTCGGACGCCGGAGGGTCGTCAGGCGGCCGAGCTGATGGTGCCATAGCGCTGCGGCGTGGCCCAGAACTGGCCGAGCCGGCGCAAAATGCCGTTGGCCTCGGACAGGGTGTCGCCAGAGAGCTGGGCATCACTGAGCTTGCCCGACTGGGCCTGAAACAGTTCGTCGAGCCGGCGCGAGATTTCGAGACCCTTGTCGGCCGCCCGCACGTGGAACGACCGGCGGTCGTGCGGCGAGCGCTCCTGGATCAGATAGCCGTTCTCCACCATCTTCTTGACGTTGTAGGAGACGTTGGAGCCCAGGTAGTAACCACGCTGGGTCAGTTCGCCGACAGTTAGCTCTTCGTCGCCGATATTGAATAGGATCAGGGCCTGCACGTTGTTCAGGTCACGGACGCCAATTCGATCGAGTTCGGCCTTGACGACCTCGAGGCATTGCCGGTGCAAACGCTCGATGAGCGATATGGTCTCTAGATAAGCTGCTTTCACGGCAGACTCCCGCGACTGATTATTAACGTTTGGTTGCGCTATGGTTATCTTAGGCATCGGCGGGTTAATGACGGCTTAAAGTTCAGCAAATTTATCCCTTATCTGGTGCAAATGTTATGGCGGGTACTATTTTTTGACTAATTTGTCTCGATTGAACCTTCATTTGAGGCCACGAGAACCTGCCGGCCGAAGTAGATCCCGCCGCGCCGAACCCAGTCTATTGCCGCCGAACCTCAAGACATTGCCGCAGCAAACGACTCAGCCGCCACGGATCAATTTGATGATCGCCGAGTAGTCGAGGCCGCCATTGCCGGCATTGACGAACATGGTGTATAGCGCCGTGGCCTCGGCGCCGAGCGGCGTGGCGGTGCCGGCCTGGCTGGCCGCCATCTGCGAGAGCTTGAGGTCCTTGTGCATCATGGCGGCGGCAAAGCCCGGCTGGTAATCCCGGTTGGCCGCCGAGGTTTCGACGATGCCGGGCAGCGGGTTGTGGTTCAGCATGGCCCAACAGGAACCCGAGGAGACCGAGGAGATATCGAACAGCTTCTTCGGCTCGAGGCCGAGCGCTTCGCCCAGGGTGAAAGCCTCGGCGCAGGCCAGCATGGAGATGCCGAGGATCATGTTGTTGCAGACTTTGGCCACCTGCCCGTTGCCCGGGCCGCCGGCATGCACGATGTTGCGGCCCATGACGTCGAGCAGCGGCTTGGCGCGGGCGAAGGCCTGGTCCGTGCCGCCGCACATGAAGGTCAGGGTCGCCCCGGCTGCGCCGGCAACGCCGCCCGAGACCGGCGCATCGAGCATCATGTGGCCGGCAGCCGCCACCGCCTCATGTACGTCGCGGGCGCTGCCCACGTCGATCGTCGAGCTGTCGATGAAAAGGCTGCCCGGCGCGGCCGCCGCGATCAGACCGTCGTCGCCCAGATAGGCGCTCCTGACATGCTCGCCGGCCGGCAGCATGGAAATAACCGTATCCGCGCCGCGCACCGCCGCGGCGGCGCTTTCGACCGTCGCCACCCCGGCCTTGGCCGCCGCTACGAGCGCCGCCGGGGCCAGATCGTAGCCGGTCACCTTGTGCCCGGCCTTGATCAGATTGCCCGCCATGGGCCCGCCCATGTTGCCAAGCCCAATGAAGCCGATATCGGCCATTTTTCCCTCCAAACCTCGTTTATCGCTCGCCTTGCCGCCGAGGATCAAATCAAGCCGGGTTTCCCGCTTGGCTGCCCTACGGCGCAGCCATCGTGGCCGAAAGGCTTCGCTCGGGCAACCACGGACCACCTTCGGGGCGGTTCGGCAGGGTCATTGACAGCCCGGGCATCGGCTCAAATCAACGCAGACTTCCCAGGTCGTAGTAGAGCAGCATCGTGATGATCCCGGCCGCGCCCATGATCAGGAAAGAGATCAACAGATGCTTGAACAGGCCCCTGTGGCCCAAGGAGAACGCCAGGAACAGTTTCATGAAGGTGTTGGACAGGGCGCCCAGCACAACGTTGAAGCTGGCCCAGTCGAGCGAGATCAGTCCAGACCTTTGGGCGTCGCTCAAGGAGAAGGCAATGGCATCGGCGTCGGTCAGGCCGCTTACGATCGCAACCACGGGCAGCCACGCCTCGCCAAGGTAGGTGATTGCGAGGCGCGTCACCATCAGGATGACGGCAAAGACGAGACCAAAGGTGATCGCAGACTTCAGGCTGAAGGGATTGTCGAAGCTTACCTCATCGGATTTGGCGTCCTTGGCCGGCGCCTTCTTCGAGCGCAGCAGGAACAGAACGGCCATGCCCACGCCAACGGCCCCGGTGACCAGGATCGGCACGGCCATGTTGCGCATCAGCGCCTGATTGAAGACCCCGATCTGGAGCAACAGTCGCGGAAACATGACGGACGACGCCAGCAGTATCGCGACCGCGAAGAGCTCGTTCCACGCCGGCAGTTCCTTGCTGCGCCTGGCGAAGCTCAAGGTCGTGACGGTGCTCGAGGCGAGGCCGCCGATCAGTCCCGTAAGTCCGATTCCGGCGCCGCTGCCCAGGACCTTGACCAGGATATAGCCGACAAAGCTGATGAAGGAGACCAGCACCACGATCAGCCACACCGTGAAGGGCTTGAGCGCGGCGAGCATGTGCATGACGAACATCGGTGCCAAGGGGGCATAGAGGGTGTTCCCCTCGGCGATTTGATCGGCCTGCTTGCCGCTGTAGCGTCCGGCCACTCTGTCCTCGGTTACGCCGCTGATCCGCAGCACGCCGAGAAACGCGCTGTCGCTGTAGAGGTTCAGGCTGCCGTCGGCTTCGAAGACCCGATCCTCGGGCGGGGCGAAGGCGAGTTCGCCCGAGGTTTGGTCAAACGTGGCGACCTGACCCACCGAATAGGTCAGGAAGTGGTCCAGGGACCGCTGCGGCAGGACCGGCAGGACGATGAAAGTGATGATCAGAAACTTGAGCGCCGCTTCGAGCTCGAAGAACTTGATCTCCGAGCTGAAGCGGCTGAGCGCCCTCTTCTGGGAAAGAATGGCGAGCATCCCGATCGCCAGCGCAACCGAGAGGGCGTGCAGGCCCTGCATGGTCAAGACGCCCAGGAAGAAGGTGACGATGGCGGCAGCTTCCGTGGTGATGCCCGTTGCTTCGACGCGCGTTGTCCGGTCGACCCAATACGCGAGTAGAAGCAGGGCGAGGAAGCCGAAAAAGCCCGCGCCGATCAGCCAGGCGTTTCCGAACAGCGTGGCGACGAAGGCGCTGATCGCACCGATCAGCGCGAATATGATGAAGTCGCGCAGGCCCGCATGAGGGTTCTCCGGCGCGCCCATCGCCCGTTCCAGACCGATCAGGAAGCCCAGCGCCCCCGCCAGTCCGAAGCTGATGAAGAGATCCAGAAGCTCTTCCTGCGCCATGACCAGCCCCCACTAGGATGCGCGGCGCGGGCCCCACAGGCCCAGCTTTCGCCAGCTTGCCACCGCCCCAGGCGCAAGGTCAATGGCAGGCGGGTCCAGCGCGTCACACAAAGGTCAGGTCGTTCTCGCCAAGCGGCGCGAAGTGGGCGTCGACAGCAGCGGCGTCGACCTCGGCTAGGGTAGCGGGCTGCCAGACCGGCTTGCGGTCCTTGTCAATCACCGCGGCGCGGATGCCCTCGAGCATGTCGTGGCCCGCGACGCAAGCCTGGCTCAAGCGATATTCCATCACCATGGCCCGATCGAAGTCGAGCTTGGCGCCTTCCCGAAGCTGCCGGAAGGTCACCTTCAGGCTGGTCGGCGAGCGCTTCAGCAGCTCGGCCCGGGTCGCCTCGGCCCAATCGTCGCCTTCGGCTTCCAAGGCCGCCAGGATCGCCTCTGGCGATTCCCGGGAGAAACAGCGGTCGATCGCCGCGCGCCGCGCCGCCAGCGGCGGCTCGCCGGGGTCGGCGGCCAAGCCGCCGATGACCCGGCCGGCAGCCGCCGCCGCATCGCCGGACCAATCGGCGTCCGCCAGGGCATCGACCAAATCCGGCAGGCGGCTGCTTTCCAGGTGGTGGGTCGCGACGCCGGCATAGCGGCAGTCGGCGGCCTTGAGGCGCGATCCGGTGAGCCCGAGGAACATGCCCAGGGCACCCGGCAAGCGCGGCAGGAAGTAGGAGCCGCCCACGTCCGGAAACAGGCCGATCGAGGTCTCGGGCATGGCGAAGAGCGTATTTTCGGTGGCGATGCGGTGGCTGCCGTGCACCGAAACCCCCACGCCGCCGCCCATGACGATGCCGTCGAGCAGCGCGATGTAGGGCTTGGGAAAGTGGAAAATCCGGTGGTTCATCCGGTACTCGGCGCGGAAGAATTCGGCCGCCATCCGGCGGTCGCCGCGCCCCGAGTCGTAGATCGCCATCACATCGCCGCCGGCACAGAAGGCGCGCTCCCCCGCCCCCTCTATGATCACGGCGGCGACAGCCGGATCCTTGGCCCAGGCGGCCAGCTTGGCATCCAGCTCCCGGCACATCGCCAGGGTCAGGGCGTTGAGCGCCTTGGGCCGGTTCAGGGTGACCACCGCCACAGGCCCTTGCATGCGGTACAGAATTTCAGCCTCGCCGGTCATGGCTAAGTTCAAAAACCTCTCGGTAGATATTGGGGGATCACGCGCCCAACAGGCGGCGCGCGATGATCACGCGCATGATCTCGTTGGTGCCTTCGAGGATCTGATGCACCCGGACGTCGCGCAGATGGCGCTCGATCGGGTAGTCCTTGAGATAGCCATAGCCGCCGTGCAGCTGCAGGGCCTCGTTGCAGACCTGAAAGCCCGTATCGGTGGCCAAGCGCTTGGCCATGGCGCAGTATAGCGTCGCCTCGGGAGCGCCCCGGTCGAGCGAATCGGCCGCGCGGTGCAGAAGCAAGCGCGCCGCCTCGAGTTCCGTCGCCATATCGGCGAGCTTGAACTGCAGCGCCTGGAATTCGGCCAGCCGGCGGCCGAACTGCCGGCGCGTCTGCATGTGATCGCGCGCCGCCTCCAGGCAAGCCCGCGCCGCGCCCAGCGAGCAGGCGCCGATGTTGAGCCGCCCGCCGTCCAGCCCCATCATGGCGATCTTGAAGCCGTCGCCCTCCGCGCCCAGGCGGTTGGCGACCGGCACCCGGGCGCCCTCGAAGATCACCATGGCGGTCGGCTGGCTGTTCCAACCGAGTTTTTCCTCCTGCTTGCCGAAGGAAAGGCCGGGCGTGTCCTTGGGCACCACCAGGGTCGAGATGCCCTTGGCGCCCGTCTCCCCGGTGCGGCACATGACCACGTAGAGGTCGCTGCGCCCGCCGCCGGAGATGAAGGCCTTGGTGCCGTCGAGTACGTAGCTATCGCCGTCCAGCCGCGCCCGGGTCTCGAGCGCGGCGGCGTCCGAACCGGCGCCCGGTTCGGTCAGGCAATAGCTGGCGAAGTGGTCCATGGTCATGAGCGACGGCAGGAAGGCCCGGCGCTGGTCGTCGCTGCCGAAGCGGTCGATCATCCAGGCCGACATGTTGTGGATCGAGATGTAGGCCGCTGTCGAGGTGCAACCGGCGGACAGCTCCTCGAAGATGATCGCGGCATCCAGGCGCGAGAGCGCCGAACCGCCCACGTCGTCGCGGCAATAGATGCCACCGAAGCCGAGCGCCGCCGCCTTCCTGAGCGTCTCCTCCGGGAAGATCTTTTCGGCGTCCCAGCGCGCGGCATGGGGCGCCATCTCCCTGACGGCGAAATCGGACGCCATGTCCCGGAAGGCGCGCTGTTCCTCGGAAAACTCGAAATCCATGGCGGTGTGGTAT
>Ga0265309_10001389_pt1 | contig 10548 bp, 10 predicted proteins | sample Helome_FD_192492 | JGI IMG/M metagenome (GOLD analysis project Ga0265309, IMG submission 192492) | Marine sediment microbial communities from subtidal zone of North Sea - Hel_20160524 (Illumina Assembly) | ecosystem: Environmental > Aquatic > Marine > Subtidal zone > Sediment ...
TTCCCGAGCCCTCTTTCTCATTTCCTCCTGGGCTTTCTTTTTTGCTTCCTGAGCTTTTTTTTCTGCTTCTGTTTCTTTGACTTTCTTCTTCAATCCCTTGTCTTTTTCTACTTTTATAATTTTTTTCGCTACCCCTTTAGCTACCTTAGCTTTCTTTACCTTTTTCTCTGTTTGTGTGACTTTATTCTGTATTTTTTTAGTTTTATTCTGTGTTTCCTTGGCTTTTTTCGCTATTTTATTGTCTTTTTTTTCTTTCATAGCTTTCTTTTCTTCTATCATAGTTTATTTATAAAAATTATTTTAATACGTTAAGTATCTGTATTTAAATCATTAATTAATTAATTTAGCCCCATAAACAGCCAAACAACAACTGTTTGATTCTCATTCACAGCTATAAGGATCAGTTGAGTATACTAGATAAACTTACAGGATTAAATCTCGAATTAAACAATCTTGTAGTTTTTATACAGTTTATTTAGAGTTAGAATAAATATTTATCAGTGAAGGTATAAAAATATACACTAATAAAACTTGCTTCATTTGTTTAATTTCAGCCCTAATTAACTTATTTTTAATTGTGGTTTTTTCTACGACGTAGGCTTCCAAAGCCTGCCAAACTAAGCCCTATAAGCACAAGAAAAGCACACATAAAGAACATCGTAATTCCTAATATCGGTTTCTTTAAAATTTCTTTTAGTTTTAGCATATAAAAGTCTCCTTTATAAACTGCAAACAGACTTTATTTCTTATTTACAGTTCTTAAAACCTTTCCTTTCACAAATACGTGCCATCTCTTGTGCATTAATGATTTCGGAAACCGTCATCTCTGTGGCTATCCAGGTACGATCTTCCTTTGCATTCATATTTCCTTTATTTGCAACAAGGTCAAACCACATGTAAGCGCGAGTATAATCTTGCGTTATACCCTGTCCGCTTAAATATAATAAGCCAAGATTATATTGAGAAAATGCATCTCCCTGTTCTGCGGCAAGACGATACCATTTTGCTGCTTCTTGATGATCCTGAGTAACGCCCACTCCATATAAATACACGGATCCAAGTGTGTTCTGCGAGATTGTCCCCCCTTGTTCTGCAGCTAATCGATGCCATTTAACTGCTTCTTGATAGTCTTGAGATACGCCATTACCATATAGATAGGACATACCAAGGACGGTTTGCGCAGAGACCTCTCCCTGCTCTGCGGCAAGTTGTAACCATTTTATTGATTCCTTGCTATCTTTAGCTACGCCCAAGCCAATATCATACATTCCACCAAGTTTACTTTGAGAATAAACATCACCTTGTTCTGCAGCGAGATGAAACCATTTTGATGCTTTAGAATAATCCTGAGGAACACCTTTACCTTTGAAATACATCTGACCAAGCAAACTTTGTGCTATAGCATTCCCTTCCCTGGCAATAGGGTAAAGTAGCTCCAGAATTTTAGTATGCTGATCAACTTCTGAACTCTTCTCAAATGAGTCTGCCTTTATAATATTACTGAATAGTGATAATAGAATGGCTAGAATTAGAATCCGAGTTCTCATTAATTTATTCCTCTCTCATATTGGCCTATAAGTTTTTCATAACTACTCTCGTTCCATTTAACAGAAGAGTAGATAAATCAAAAAATTAATTCAGTAATTAAAGTCACAAAATGTATGTAAACCAAATAAAGGTATGAAAAAATTGATAATAAATAAATTAACTACCTTGCAAATATGATAGTGAAAACAGTCTAATATATAAAATATATTAATAACTAGTCTCAGTTTGAAGAAACTCAATGGTACTATCTGATTAAACAGGAATGGCTGACCCATTAATCATATATATCAGTTACGTAATAGCAGATACGATTATATTGTTATCAAAAATTGAAACGCTTATGATAAATCTGACTATATTCCTAAGTTATACTGATATCATGCTTTCTCAATGATTCTGGCAAATATATAAACCATGAACATAGACATAGACATAGAATTAACTATCTTACTTATCATGTTGATCAGTATGTTTTGTATCGCATATTGGTATGCAAGAAGCCGCATAAAACGTAATAGTCTGTTACCGCTAAAGGTAGATGGAGATCCGTATCTTAAGGAAGTGGCCACTTTTAAGATAAAAACTGACAAGACTGTTACTGCAGCTGTTCGACAACACGAACAGGAGCTAGAACAACGCTATGAAAATGATGCCGAACATTTGCAGCGCAAGGAACGACTATCTCAGTTTGCACGAATAACTGACCTAGACAAAGCACTCATCGTAATCTGGGAAGAGATAGAACACTATCCTTTATGGCTGAAACGTGATGATTCTGACAAATGGAATAAGCTTAACTTACAAGACATTAATGGCTCAAATAAAGAAGATACTTATTCAGTAGAATTTTCATATAATTCCCAGCAGTTTAGAATAACAGAGAAAACTCAGAGCGAGACTGGAGAACTAAAATCTATTCTTACGTTATTTGAAGATAATGTTGAAGTTTTTGCTATTGAATGCTCAATTAATGCCATAGATGAAGAAACTAACCATATATGCCAACAAATCTGTGCCTTTAAAGAAAGGGGTAACTGGCCAAAAATACTACTTGAATTATATGGCCGGATCAGGATTGAAAAAGGCAAGTCTGCGGATGAGATGAAATATTTCCGTGTAAATGAATTTAAATCTCGATTTGAAGGATAATCGACTACCAGCAATCAGAATATCTCATGCAGCTACCCTCTCATAACAGCGAATAAGAGAATCTAGAAAATTCTGTATATCAGAGCTTAATTCTTACTTATATACCAAACTCATAAAAAAATACTCTGAATGCAACTAAAAATAGAATTGCTAGTGCAATTGCCGTTTTCTCATCATAACTCATTTCACTACCCCCCATTTCAATCAGGGCAATAACCCTACTAGCTGTAGTGATAAGGTAAATAGACTCTGAGTCAAGTATTCTTACGGGTATCAATATCGATTTATGGGTGACTCTAACAAGTAAATATGTAATCAATTTCACCGGAGAACAAGCATGATACGAATATTTCTAATTAATCTTTTTTTGATCTTGCTGGCCACACCTCTATATGCTGCATCAACTGACAGCAAACTTGATGCAGCACTTCAAGATCTAAATAGATCCTTTATTAATGCGCATACTACAGCTAGAGAAATTGACCTAACTACCGGACCCATTATTCTTCATCGCAACGGGCAACTTGTTCTTATCAAGAACAATATTAGAATTACAGCCAATATCATTCTCCCTAACTACAATACATTTAAAGTATTTGCGCATATTCCAGTAGCAATTTATCTCATGCTTTCTCCTCAGGGAGAAGGAATGCTTGATTTTGAACGTTTTTTATTATTACGTAACTATTACAAAAAATTGGAGTACGTGGAAAAAAATATCAACCAGATTACTCTGAATGACGAAGATTTAGAAAGACAAAAAATCATACTTTCCAAATCACTTCAATTTCTCAAAGCTGTCATCAATGATCAGAGATTTAGCAATAAAGAACTATTTTTATTTACACAGAGCATGCTGCCATTAATCAGTGCAAACATAAGAGGTGCAGCCAAAAGTCAGCTTGATGCAATGCACCAACATGTTACGGCATGGAAATCGGAAATGACACCTAAGGACTGGAAGAAGCTACGTGTTGCGACACAAGGTGCCGTATTAGCCCGAAAAGAAGACCTCGTAAAACAATACTTTAAACGCATGCTTAACATCGAGAAAGAAGGAATGCGACTTGCCTACAAAGAACTATACTTTCCTCCTACGCCAATGCTAACGTTATTAGCTACACGGTCAGTTGACCGGGGTATTAGTATTGCTATATTTAATAATCCGGACAGAATGTTCCGAGATGTTCTGTCAGATGCCGCTGCTTCCTATATTAGTACAATGAAATTCGATTAAATTTATATAAAATTAAAGATCTTATTGGTGCAAAGTAATGATTCCTTATACATATATAATCTTTAGAAACTATACCCCTACCTCAGAAGTCTCCTTCTATTAATTCATTTTCAATCATCAGATATCACAAATTCATTAGATATACGCAATATAAGGGCTATAGGGCTTCTTTAATGTGACTTTTATCACAGCATAGATTCGCAAGATTAAGTAATGTGTCAGACATACTTAATCATAAAATTATTAATAAGACTCGTAATAAGACACTACAGAGTCTCTGCAAATATGAATAAGGAACAAAAAAATGAATCCTACCCCCATAAACTGCAAGCAACTTATTTTGGAAGATGCGAAAGAACGTATATCAAAAGATCATTCGCTGGAACAAATTGCAGTAAGTCATGGCATCAAAAAGAAAACACTTAATAAATGGCTAATGTCTATGGGTGATGAACATCGCGATTTAAGGGAAATTTGGGTAGATAATATGCTAGCAAAGGCAAATGAAGAAATTGATAATGTGAAAGATAATATCTTATTAGAAAATAAATATTCAAGGCAGGATGCTGTTACATGGTGTGCTGAAAGAAAGGAGCTGAATAAAACAAGAAAGTCTACATACAACTGCAATAGTTCTGGTTAAGTAGTCTTTCAAAGAAAAGATGGTGTCATGGGATGCGGAAAAAACACGCAAACTTGTCAGAGATCAATATGGTCCTGCTCAGCTTGAAATTGTGCGTGAATGTATCAGCTCAGCTATTTATAGACAACGTTATACAAGATTTCACTTAAATGAAATAAAAACTGTTTTGGGTGCATATACTGGTATACATCTTAAATCTGAATATATTACTAACAGCATATTAATTGGAAACACAAAAGAACAAAATGATTTCGAATATTGCCAGACAAGGATTGGTGCACATGTAATAGCTACGGTACAAAGTATTTATGCTTTATCGGATATTTTAGTTTACATGGCCTATTATTCCTTAGGATGTAATTTGCTACTTAAAAATCAATGCTCACTGGAGACAATACAGACTCTTTTCTCTACAAATAGCAAGTATTCAAAAATTGAAGTTATTCTTGACTCAATTTTTGAACATAAAGAATTTAAGTATCTTACTTCACTTGTAAATTACAGCACGAATCATAGCCTTGTTAAAGCAACACTATGGTTTGATACAACAGGTAAGCCACAAAACCCTTATACATTAAAATTTAAACCATTCAAATTTGAAAAAAATAATTATGGAAATCGGCTTGTCTTGCCATTTTTAGAAAATGAACACAATCGCATATCAAGAATTACTGCAGAAATTGGATCAACCCTTAATTCGATACTACAGACAAACAACATTGATTTATCTAAATATTAAAAAATGAATCAAGTACCCTTACACCACAAACAATCTATTCTTGAAGATGCCAAAAAAAGCATCCTTAAGAATTATACATTGGCAGAAATAGCTGCTAGCCATGGCATATCAAAGCGAAGACTGATTTCATGGTTAATGTCTTTGGGAGATGAGTATCAGGAAATACGTCGCCAACTCTGGATAGATAATATGTTAGAAGAAGCAAAAAAAGATATTGATAATGCATCTGATCACTTCCCCCTGGCTAAAGCTAGTGCAAAGTGGAAAGCCGCTACCTGGTACGCTGAAAGAAAAAGCCAGCAACGATATGGCGATCAACGTACAACAAGAATACATAAAAATAAATAATAAACATCTTTTAAAAGCATGTTATCCATACTTCTTTTATTAAAATAGGAAGTGCAATACTGTCGATTTATTTTACACTTACAATTATTATTTATAATTGTAAGTGCTAATTTATTGATAAATAGAGACTCTTTTTTTTGGCATGAAACTTGCTCAATAACTATAATTATATTTAGTTTACCAATTGGTAAACAACTATGCTTTAATGCTTAACCAATAACAAAAATAATCCAAAATTACACAAATATAGACAGTCTGTTTGTTGGTTCCATAATAGAAATCAGGCTTAGATTTTTCAGAGAAATCTTATTTAGGGAGAAAATAATGAAATCTGAATTTAGCAATCAGCATCATGCTACTCACCATACAATTTCCTTGCAAAAACGATTTTCAATATTTAAAACGTTTTCTGCTTCTGTAATAGCCTTAGCATTCCTTATCGTTAGTGGTGGCATTTATGCTCATGAGATTCACACCATAAAAATGGAAGCAAAAAATCTGCCTGGAGGATACCTTGCTTACAGAATGATGAAACATTGCATATTAGAGCATGGAAGTACCGACCCTTGTGAAGACGTTACTGCAGAAAGATATGATACTTCTGAGGCAACTATGCCAGGACCCACGATTGTAATAACAGAAGAAGATATAGTTAATATCGAACTTTTCCATGTAATTGCTAATCCTGATGAAATTCCTAGCAAAGACCATGTAAGTCTCCATGTCCATGGCGTTCATTACGACATCTTAAGCGACGGAACACTGAAATATATCAATATGGTTAAAGATGAAAGTGCTACGCCGGTTATGTCCTATGAGTACCGCTGGGTGGCTGCAGAAGGAACAGCTGGATCTTGGGCCTATCACGATCATAATTTTATGACTCACAATGGTGCAGAAGATAGAGGTCTGTATGGGGCACTAATCGTTAACCCTGCATCAGGTGTAGTAGATGCAATCAAGAACTATAAAAGAAGAAGTGTAGCAGTTGACGACATCACAAAAGATTTCGTCCTATATGTTCTCGATGATACATTTATGGGAATGGAAATTGATAATACCAATGATCATTACCAAACCCCGCTTTTTGATAACCCTACATTCTCAGCACAAAAAAATACTTTAGTACGATTTCATTTGATTGCACTTGGAACAAACCCACATAAGTTTCGGCTACGCAGTTATGAATGGATTGATCCGGATACCAGAGAACTCATTGATATAAAGCGTATTGGCTCACTTGAAAATCACGTATTTACTATCCAAGCAAATCGGACTGCAAGATATCTAGATAATACTTTCACCAGTAGATTGCTGGGGATGAAAGGTAGATTACGAGCTAACTAAAAACGATTATTTTTATCACTTAGATTGGGAGAATCTAAATGAATACAAGAACCTTTATTAAGTCTTTAATAATATCCATGCTATCTACTGGTGCGATATTATTTTCTCAAACTATCTTTGCTGCTTCACATAATATTGAAATGTCAGTAGAGACACTGCCCAATGGTCAAATCGCCTATCAGATGATCAGCCATACCAGTAGTGCAGGAGGAACTCCTACCTACCCAACTGAGGCAGTAATTCCGGGACCGACATTATTTTTTACTACAGGTGATAATGTTCGTATCAAAGTTACTAACAATACCAGTAAAGTTGTCAGATTCGGAGAAGGAGATATCGTTTCCGGCCGTCAAAGAATACGACCTGGACAAACAAGAAGTTATAGTGTCTACACAGGAAAAGATGCTGTGGGTTCACATGTATATGGCGATAAAAAACAGGCTTTGCTTGGGTTATTTGGCGCTATTGTTATAGACAAAAAAGACGGAGCAGTACAAAGCTATGTAGATGAAGATGGAACCATTGTTCCGGTTACTAGATCTGAGTTGCAAAAAGAATTTGTTATGTTTATGGTAGGCTCTACTTTCTGGGGAACAGAAATTAAAAACAATACTCAGATACCAATCTGGACGAATCCTACACTAGGAGCCGTTGAGAATGATCTAGTGCGGTTCCATGTAATGGGTGTAGGAATGTTTTTTGATAATCATCATACTTTCCATTTGCATGCCCACAGATGGATTGCAAATCAGAAAACTCTAGACAAGGGGAAAAAACCTAGCATCATTGATACCAGACTCCTGGATGAAAAATCTGATAATCATGCTTTTACTATTAAAGCCGGCACTGGAGTAGGACAAGGCCACTGGCAGTATCACTGTCATCTACTTTCCCACATGGAATCTGGTATGACTGGTAAATTTCATGTAATGCCATCAATCGGGGACAGTATTGCAGGAGCCTCACCTTATGGAAGATTTTTCCTGAGTGCAGCATTGGGTGGTGGTCATGACGTTCCGGGCCTCGTTACCTTTGAAATCTCGGACGAACCTGGCAGTTGGTTCAGAAGCACCCGTGGTGACGCAATCGTTGGACTTGGCGCTAATATTAATACTAAGTCACTAGAGATAATTGAACCTGGCAGCAGTGTACATTTCATCATGTCAGATACGAATGCTGTGCATACTATGACCAGTTTGATATGGCCAAGTGAAGCTGATGATCCTACGATGGGAGGTGACCAGCATATGATTCCATTTGACCAGACAAAAGCTTATACAGGCGGCGGAATTGTAAAACTGGATGTGCCGGGATTGTATGTATTTACTTGTAAAGTACACCCCTATATGTTTGCCGCAGTCCTTGTTACGAATGGAGACGGCTCACAGCCCAATCCTTTAGATTTAGGTAATAATATTGATCTGGCTATGGGCATTACTATCCCTACCACCAGTGATCTAGCAGCGCGTCTGCTCAGAACTTTCTTTGTTGCAACTGGTCAGCCGAATTGGCAAGATTTTACATCCGGAACCTGGACTCCAGAATATCCGAATGTACGTGTTTTAGCTAATGGTGCTAATGTTAATCTGAATGACTATCTGGGAGGTAGCATACCTGTTGCCTTGGCTCCTCTTGTTAACCCTGCAACAAAAGGTGTTGGTGAAGTATGGATTGATACCCAGTTTGAACAAACTGCCGGTAAAACTAAGCCAGGTACTATTACAGTACTTGATACCTCTGACTGGACGATCAAACGAAAAATTGCACTGCCTGGTATCAATATGAATCATCCACATAATATCTGGAGCAATAAAGATCAGTCAGTAATCTTTCAGACACAGTGGTTTGATAATAAACTCACTTTTATTAAACAAAGTGATGGCTCATTAATTAAAAATGTTAAAGTCGGGAATTCACCTTCACATGTTGTAACAATACCGGGTTCTGATGAAATTACGGTAGCAATAAACGGTGAAAATGGAGTGGTTAGAATTCCAGCAGGTTCTACCAAACCGAGCCACATGATGCCAACTCAATTACCTGGGCAACCACCTGCGAATCCGCATGGTCATTGGGTTACTTCAGATGGCAGTAAAATTGTGACTCCAAATATCAATACCAGTGATGCCGGAATTTACAATGTTGCTGATGGCAGTATTGTTGCCAGAACTCCGACTTTTGGTAATTTCCCTGCCGGCCCTCATCCTATTGCAATTGGTATGGCAAAAAATAAATTCTATGCAGCCAATCTACTTGATAGCTCCTTAAGTGTAATTGGTACCGATGGCACTCCAATAAAAACAATTAACCTGATAGCTAATTATGATCCTATCTCCGGAGCTGTTGGTGGAAATGGGTTTGTCGGGGTATTACCTATCCAGACTCCGGTAGATCCGACAGGCAGAGTTGTCGTTACCGCTAACACTGGAGGACAGATCACCATTGTTGATACAGCTACAGATGAACTTGTGGGAACATTAGGCTGTGACCCAGGCTGTCATGGTGTGAATTTTGGAGCTAAGCTGGGCGGAGGATACTATGCCTACGTTACGAGTAAATTCTCCAATCGGCTTATCGTAGTCGATCCTGATCCAAATAATGATGGCGATTTTTCTGATGCAACAATCGCAGGTACCATATCTATGGTAGATAATGCTGCGCCTACAGATGACGCGGTAACCGGCTTAGCTGGTATGGGTGGTCAGGGTATATATGCTATCCCTAATGTCTATGATGGCTGGGTTCAGAATTTACCCGCTACCTGGCAAACAGACCTGACTGCTGAGCAGCTTACTGCGATGCCAGTTGCCCCATAGCAATATCTATAAAACAGAACAGATCCTTACCGCTACCACTGGAAAGATTCTGGGTAGCGGTTTTTTTCTACTAGTTTATTTAGTTTGCTTATCAGGCTCAGCAGTCACCGACTCGGTAGTCTCTGGCTGACTAGAATTATCCCGTACAAGGAAAATAAATTTCCAGTCCTGATAGGAGTCTGCTTTAGAGAAATCAGAGAAATCTTCAGAAAAATTCTGAACTTTGATAGGAACTTTTTTTGAACGACTATATACACCAATTATTTTCGGATCCTTACTGATAAATATAGATTTATCTGCCTGTTCAGAATTAGGCTCTTTTTCTACTTGTTTAGAATCGGACTCTTTTTCTACCTGTTCAGAATCAGACTCTTTAACAAGACCCCATTCATAGCTATTTGTCATTGGATCAAGAAAAATTTTACGCAAATGCCGCTTTGGTGTTGAAGATCGTGTATCGATAAGTAAGTCTTGCAATGATTCGGGGTATTGTTTTAATCCGGTACTAGCGTCATTATAGTAAGACATAATCGCTTTTTGGAACTGCTCCCCCACAAATAGAAGCTCCCGCTCTTTTTCACGTTGCGCTTTTGTCTGCCATATCTGGCCAGCTCCGGCTAGAGCGATCCCAAAAATCGCAACGGAGAAAAGTGCCCAGATATATATAAACCCTTTATCTGTACGTACCATGAATCTTATTCCAATAATAATTACGATCAGC
>Ga0265309_10001393_pt1 | contig 10544 bp, 11 predicted proteins | sample Helome_FD_192492 | JGI IMG/M metagenome (GOLD analysis project Ga0265309, IMG submission 192492) | Marine sediment microbial communities from subtidal zone of North Sea - Hel_20160524 (Illumina Assembly) | ecosystem: Environmental > Aquatic > Marine > Subtidal zone > Sediment ...
CCTTTAAAGACCGTATGTTCGAGCAGACAAACACCAAAGATGCGCCCTGGGTCATCATTGATGCGAATAAAAAATCCACAGCGCGACTCGGATCGATCAAGCATATTTTAGAGGCGATCCCATATGAATAGGGGTTAGATATTATCAAGAAGTCATTAATATGTTGAAATTAAATCAACTACTTCAAGAAAACAGGATTGCTAAAATCCTGGAATTATTCTTGGTCTTTTTCCTGGCAGCCGTATTCATTTACTTCTTTATGGATAGGAGTAATGAAAATCAGCTGCTGAATATGGGGATACTCTGGTTGGCCAATGTCTTTATGCTCCTTTGGGTCTGGGCCGGATTAAAATTGCGAGGTGAAGATTGTAGTCACCTTGGACTTTCATTTAAACTCCCAACTGCAAAAGAGGCGCTTAAAAATGTGGGCCTATCCCTGGTCGTTTTTGTGCTGGCCATGCTTGGTTTTGTTATTGGGTCTATAGTTATGGCCAATATTACAGGCATCCCCGAGCCATCCGATATGAGTGCCTATGACTATTTCAAAGACAACATTGGTTTGCTCTTACTATCGCTGGCTGGCATCTATATTGTCTCCTCCTTTGGGGAAGAGGTAATATACCGCGGCTTTCTTATTACCCGTATCACAGAATTGGTAGGGAATTCCAAATGGGGTCGTGTATTTGCTGTGCTGATTAGCGCCATCATTTTTGGACTCGCCCATTATGGCTGGGGACCCATGGGGATTGTGCAAACCTTTTTTATGGGACTCGTTTTAGGGATCTGTTATCTGTGGTTAAAAAAGAAACTGTGGATCCTGGTATTGGCCCATGCCTATATGGATACGATTCTTATACTTCAATTGTTCATGGCTGGTTCATAGTTCATAGTTGGTAATTCATAGTCATTTCGATATGAGGCGTAGCCGATTGAGAAATCTCATTGACAGAATTCAGAGCCATGTTGATTTAGATTTCTCACACTCGCTCCCCTCGACTCCGCTCGGGGTGACAGCTCGGTTCGAAATGACCTAATAACTTCAACAGACAACAAAGAACTATGAACCAAATACCAAGAACTAAACCCTGAGAAATATCATAGGTATTCTTTATATAATTTCCTTCCTTGCCATTTGAAAAATGCAACCTAAAACCAGATATCGATATTGGCGAATGCGGCGTGTGAAAGATCCTAAACAGCGGATCAATGCCGGCCTCCTTATGGTGGGTGTAGGTATACTGATCTTCCGCACACTGCGGATGGTAACTTTAGAGCAAGCCTTTGAGATCCTGGTGGATTGGGTCTATGTCTTGCTGATCATGGAATTCATGGTAGATGTTGCCTGTTTCATGGCATCTTTACGATGGTTTGTTCTTAGCAAATGGAAATTTGCAAGTACAGCCTTAAAACTGGGTGCTACAGCGGTCTTACTCCATGCTTTTCGTGTATTGATCTATGTTTTGGGTCGCACCGGACCCTGGGTGAATTTTGATGTCAAACCGGAGTACCGTGAGGCATACACATTCGACTGGTTTTGGATCTATTTTGCCGCTGTTTTATCCATCCTGGGCGTTATCGCCGTTTTTGTGATCTGGCATTATAGACGGAAACAAAGGCGGATGAATAGGGGGACGTAGTTCGTAATATATAGTCATTTCGATATGAGGCATAGCCGATTGAGAAATCTCATTAACCGGATTAAGAGCCAAGTTGAATTAGATTTCTCACGCTCGCTTCACTCGGTTCGAAATGACCATATTTAATCAACAGACAACGTGCAACTAACAACGATGAACTATCACCCCACAAATTCCTTCTTCAGAATATTCTTAAACCGGGTGGCACTTAAATAGTGGTCTGCCAACAGTTTCCCGTCTTTGATAAGGGCAAAGGTCCCAAAACCGGAAGGACCTTTCTGAGCTTCTATTGGTGAATTGAGGTGGGTAACCTGTAGGGGCACACCTTGTTCACGGGCTACATTGAAGATCGCTGTGACCGATTTCTCATGCCAGGGGCATTGGTCGGCATAGAGCAAATGCCAACCCTGATGTTGTTCTAAGGAAGCAGTCCAGTCAAAGAATGTTGGGGGCAAACTCTTTTTGTCTAATGGTTTGTAGAGCAATTCAAAACGCCCACGTTTGTCTGCCTGGGTAAAGCCGTTCTTTTCAAATAAGGTTTTATTAGCCATCCAGGGGCCATCACTGGCAAGGGTGCATATGCCTTTTTTTCCGGAGACCCTGGCGTCTTCTTCTATGGCCTTTAACAGATTGCTGCCTAAATTCTGATTCCGACTCACCTTACGTGCAATATATATGCACTGAACAAAAAGATAACCCGGTGCATCTACCGCGCGCCAGCAGCTTTCAGCCGGACAGTACTCTACAAAGCCCAATTGCTTGCCTTGCCCATCTGCAAGGATGAGAAGTTTCACACCGCCATTCAACTTCTTGCGCATCCAGTTTACCTTTTCGGCATAGCCGGGTGCTTTCTTATTCTTGGTACAAAACACACCGTAGTCCTCCACATTATGTGGAGTGACTTCAATGAGATTGATATGTTCTTTGGTTATCATGGATCTTGTTTTGATGATTGTTGATTGCTGTGCCCGCCGAAGCTTTGGCGCAGGAGAGTTGCGTGTTGTATGTTGACTGTCAACTGTCAACTGTCAACACTCAACTCCTTGTTTTATATGGCATACGCTCAGGTAAATCCTCTGTTTCCATTATATATTCCGTTACGGCAAAAACTTCGCTCTTAAGTTTTCTGAACAGCTTGGTGAAATCCACCATTTTATCTTCAAGAAGACCGTGTTCTTCACGAAATTCTGCCGCATCGAGGGAAAAGGCATTTTTTAAGAGATCACTAATGTGTCGCATATGAGTTATAATGGCCTCTTCCAGCCAATTAGCTTCTTGAGTGGCTTTCTTTACATCTGCAAAGATGGCCTCAGCTTTGGCAACGTTCTCATCTTTGGACAACCAGAGAAAATATTTATTGATGAGATTTCGGAAGAATTTCAGTTCATCCAGATAAAATCCCATATCGTCTCGCCAATGTTCGCTCAGCACATAGAGTTGTTCCCAATTAGCGGTTTGGAGGTAATCACTTTTCGGTCGTAATCGCATGTCGTTCATGGTCTTGTGTATTTGTTGACTGTTGACTGCTGTGTTTTGTCTGTAGAGGACAAGACACATGTCAGCGAGGTCAAAAGATCAAAGTTCGCTTCTTTAGGCCTTAAGTACTATGATAATTGTCAGTATGAGTGGACTGTTGTGTGTTGACTGATGTCCCATGTCAATAAAACGACATTTGCCCGCCGCGTGTCCGATAGCGCTATGCCATTGGGGCAGGCAGGTTGGCATGATACAATTTACCAATATATCGGGCCATTGCCTAGGTATTTCTCCGCAATAGGTTGGTAGTAACCTTTAATCGCTTCCAGATCGTAAATGGTATCGCTCTTAGTGTAGAGATCATAACGATTAAAGTCGCGTATGTTTTCCAAATAGTCCTGGTCTTTTTCGTTGAGCAATTCTGTGTAACTTCCTCCGCTATGCCATGGATAAAAGGAATGGTATCGTATCATAGTCATGGCTTCTTCCGGAAGCTTATTTTCCTTATGGTTCACCAGCACCTGATATAAATATTCGTCGTGTCCCCACGCAAGGTTCAACTTATCCAGACCACAACCTTCTTCATAAATGCCTGTTGGCGTATTGTAGCGCTCATCCTTCATGTCAGGGTTCAGCATATTGAATTCCGGATAGACACATGTATCAGGCAGGGCACATCCTACAACAAAAACATCACCCACCATTCCCCATTGTTCTGCCTGGCTGGTACCATCTTCATCACTACCCCATAAATACATGACCTTTCCCAAATCGTGGATAAGCCCGGTTAGTTGCATCCAATCCGGCCTGTTATCCTCACGTATGGCCTCTGCACTTTGGATAAGATGTTGAACATTTGGCAGGTCCAAATCGGGGTCGCTCACGTCAATTAGGTTATTCAGATGTTCCATAGCCTCCCAAAGTGGCATCGGTTTATCAAAGGTTAAATACTTTTCGTGCATGCTGCGAACATAATCCAACGTCTGATGTTGCCGCATTTTGCGGTAGTGCTCCCTAACGGCCGACTTAACATCCAAAGGGTCGTAGTTTCTAAAAGTCTTTTCCATAATTACACATTACCTAAGAAAAGGTACAAAATAATGGTAAACACCACCAAAAAAGCACTAAAAGCCTTTGCAAATTTCCATGGCGTAAGATCTAATATGCCGGAATCTTTCATCACAAATGGTTTATCCTTTGGCAATAAGGCAGAAGCAAGATGCATTACCAATATGTTGAGCACAAATTCAATGCCCCATATATGGACAAAGTGCATCTCTAGCACTAAGACATAATACGTAATGATATAGAAAAGCAATCCGAACAGCAGGCCAATTTTAGCGCCTGCAGCAGTAACCCTGGGGAATAGAAAGCCCGCAATAATGACACTCGCTATGGGCACGAAAAATATCCCATTCAACTGCTGCAAAAGCTGGTAAAGACCTTCCGGGGCATTAGCCACGAATGGCGCAATACTAATGGCAAAAATGGCAAGGATGGCGGACGTCAATTTTCCAATTAGAACCAGGCTTTTTTCACTGGTATTCCTTTTTATATATCGCTTAAAAATATCCAGACTAAAAACCGTGGCGGCGCTGTTCAAGGCGCTGTTAAAAGTGCTTAAAATAGCCCCCATCATGACGGCCACGAAAAAACCCGTAAGCCATAGTGGAAGAACTTTTTTTACCAAAAGGGGATATACATTGTCCGGGTTGTCATAAAGGCTGTCACCAAAATAATAGAAGCCGATTAGTCCGGGTAAAACAATGATCAAAGGAACCAATATCTTTAACAAACCGGTATACAGCAACCCCTTTTGGGCTTCTTTCAGATTCACTGCACCCAGCACTCGCTGAATAATGGATTGGTGCATGGCCCAAAAGTAGATCTGATTGATCATCAATCCGGTAAATAATACTTCAAATGGCAGAATGGCAGACCGTGAACCAGGACCAATGCCAGATTCCTTGCTTATGATATTAAACTTCTCAGGACTATTCTCAAATACTTTTCCCAATCCGTCCAAAACATCACCCTGACCAATACTTAACAAAGCCAGGATTGGCACTAACAGACCGGCAACCAGCAAGCCAAAACCATTGATCGTATCTGTATAGGCCACCATCTTCAAGCCTCCAAAAATGGCGTACACTGCACCAATGACACCCACTACAAGAATAGTGATCCCAATCCCATCTTTCTGACTAACATTCAGGATGCTCGATATATTGAAAATAGCCTCTATATTAAGAGCTCCTGTATAAAGAACTATTGGCAGTAAAGTGGCAACAAATGAAATAATCAGGAGCAGCGCCACCAATGTACGGGTTAGCCCGTCAAAACGTTTTTCCAGAAACTCAGGTATTGTGGTGAGTCCCATTTTTAGGTAGCGCGGTGCGAAATATATAGCTGCTACCACTAACGCCAATGCCGAAGTTACTTCCCAGGCAATGATGATAGCCCCATTCCTGTAGGATGAGCCATTCATTCCTACCAGGTGTTCCGTAGAAATATTAGTCAACAAAAGTGATCCGGCAATAACGATTCCGGTAAGCGACCTGCCCCCAAGGAAATAACCATCTTTGGTGTTCAGTTTATCCCTTCGCAGCTTCCATGTCGCATAAAAAGCAACAAATCCGGTAAACAACAAGAAAGTAATCAAGGCCATAGTGGGTAAATGTAACCATCATTGCAATTTAATTCGAAATTCCTGATGACATCATGAAATTGGCAAACGATTCAATCTGGATGAAATATTTTCCGTTGACCCTTCCTGACAATTATCATTGTAATTGGTGCAGTCATATAAGACCTTTCCCTAAAATAAAGCGCAATGTTCGAATACCTTCAAGAATACTGGATCCCCTGGACCGTCTCCAACACTATAGCATTAATCATACTGATCCTTGCCATCAAAAAAAGCAGATGGGCCCGTTGGACCTTTTTCCTCCTTTTCGCCTGGGCTTGTTGGATCAATCTACGTACAGCAAGTATCTCCCCCGGCGATTATATGGGCTATGCAGAGTTAACACCTATCGGCTTTTATAAAGATTTTATCAGCGGTTGGTTTAAAGATAATATCACCACCATGGTCAGTGTGATCGCCATAGGTCAAGGCCTTATTGCCCTAGGTTTCCTTGGAAAGGGGTGGATGGTAAAATTGGCCTGTTTGGGAGCTATGCTATTCTTTTTGGGAATTACCCCATTAGGAATTGGAGCAGGATTTCCTGTACCGGTCATAGGGATCATTACCGCGTATTTTATTTTGAAGAAGGATGATTTGGATTTCGCGTGGAGAAACGGGACTATGAGTTAGTCAACATAAAAATCATAAACATGGAAAATTTTAATTTAAAATCAGCAAAAGAAATTGGGGATTATCTCGGTATAAATTGGGATGAAGTAAGTATAGATGAATTTTTAATCGGATTAGAGGTAGAATTAGAACACGGTAGCAGATACCCCGAAACAAATGTGACCGAAAATGATCCGAAGCTTACCGGAAAAATTGCGTGGGCTCACCTAAAAGAGTTTCCTGACTATTATACAAGGCTCGAAAAAATGGAAAAGGAAGCGGACGAATTTTGGAAAGCTAATGTTTGAATAATTTTTAATGAAAAAGTAGACCAACAGCACCATGTGCCAAGCACCAAAATCCATGGTGGTTTGTTGGAATTAGGAACCTGCCTACCGGCAGGCAGGTTTGGAATTTTCCTGATGGGCTAGGGGGAATTACAGCATATTTTATTCTAATAAAAAGGGGAACTTAAAATTTAAATGGAAATGCAAAATAAAAATCAGGTCTGCTGCCCATTATTTGAACCCTCTAAGTGGGACAATAAGACATTTACCTGGGACAAAAAACCGTTCTTGAAAGAATCTGTTCCCACCCTTTTTCATATTCCCTTCCCACCTATGATCGGGAAGAAAATGAATAAGATGATGGCCGAAGCAGATCAGGCAAAGGCCAATATCTCGGATTTGACGGAGGCTTTGGTGTTATTTCATGACCCTTCGGCATTTAAGTCGGAGATCTACTACTCAGTCACCGAACCCGTGGCTGGCGCCAACAATATTGCCCTTTCCGGAAGGTATGTAGCAGGCGTTTTTGAAGGACCGTATAATTCGGTTCCCAAGCATATAAAAGAAATGGACAAACGCTTATCAGGTGAAAATCTAAAAGCCAAAAGTTACTATGTACATTATGCCTACTGCCCTGGATGTGCCAAGAAAGTAGAACATAATTATATGGTATTGTTTGCAGAATTAGAGGGGAATTAACCGCATAGTTAGTATGCCCAAATTATATAAATAATACTCCGGAAGATAGATCACCATTACTTCCGGTTACAGTACTCAACACATTCACTCCACCCTCCATTTTTAAGACACCCATTAAGGCAAAGACCAAAGCTTCTTTGAAGTCGATGAGCTTGGCGTCTGGCACTAAAACCTTACAGGAAGAACCGAGTTTTTGTTGGATGATTTCAATCAAGAAACTATTTTTTGCACCTCCTCCAGTTACCAGGAGTTGACTGTTGACAGTAGGCTGTTGATTGATCGCTTTGGCTATTTGTTCTGCAATGTGATGGACGGCTGTGTGGAGTAAGTTTTCGGGGGTGTCGTCATAGGATTCAACGAGGGGCCATACCTCCTTGGCAAACCATTCGTAGCCTGTGGATTTCGGCCAGGGGAGACTATAGTATTCAAGATTGTTCAGCGCTTCGTAGAGGCCTTCATTAAGTCTTCCTTGGCGGGCTAGGGCTCCGTCACGATCGAATTCGAGGCCATCTTTTTGCGCCAGGGGGTTTAATAACATATTGGCGATCCCTATGTCATAGGCGATCCGTTTTCCCTTTTTCTCAAAGGAAATATTAGAAATTCCACCTAGGTTCAGGCAATAATCATATTCGCTCAATAAAAGTCGGTCCCCTATTGGAACGAGTGGTGCCCCTTGTCCACCATGCTTCACATCCTCGGTCCGGTAATCACAGATCACGGTCTGACCGCTGTGCTTGGCCAACTCGGCCCCATCTCCCGCCTGGAACGTATAGCCTTCCTCAGGCCTGTGATGAATGGTATGTCCGTGCGAGGAAATGAAATCCACTTTAAGCTTATGCGTGTCCAGGAATTCTTTCGCTGTCTTACCCAACCATTCTCCATAACGGTGGTGCATTTTAAACAGATCCATCGGATCAAGGGTAATGGCGGTAGTCAACTTATTTTTTTGCTCATCTGAGTAGGGGGTGGTCGTGGCTTTTTTAATTTCATATTTCCATTGCCCCTCATCTTGCCAGAATCTGCAATAAGCCATGTCCAGACCATCCAAAGAAGTCCCCGACATCATTCCTAATACATTGTATTCTTCTTTTTTCATGCCAGTGAGACAGGCAATTTGCCCTTTGCGGTTACTTCACCCATAAAATGTTGAAAAGCTACTTCATGGAATTCCGGAAAATCCTGATACAACATCACGGTTGCCAGCGTTTTGAGCAACCCTAAAGCACGGATCATATACGGGTTCCCAAAATGATAAATGACCAGTTGTTTTTCCGCATACAATTCCCGGATCAGTTTTAATTCTTCCTGGTTTAAGCCAAATTGATACTGCGGTTTCACCTGCGGGGGTCGTAGCACTAGTAGAATATTTTCCTGCCCTTCAAGCCCTTCCCGAATTTCATCAACCGTTTGGGTGACTGTTTTAAATTCGGTTACACCAAACTGATCCTTGATCCGGTCTGAAAAGCTTTGACCAGGAACTATCAACGATGAACTGTCAACGACAACTCCCGAATCGGCCTGAGCCCCGGAACCGCATTCTACGATCGCAAATCCTTGCTTCACAAAATGTGCAATGCCATCCGGTTCGCCACAATAGAGTGTAATGCACGACTTAGCCAGGCAGCTATTCAGATTCACAGCCTCAGGTAAATACTGAGGGGATTTTTTTGGCTCCTGAAACGCTTTTTGTTTTAAGGCCCAGATGCGATAAAAAGCGGTTTTAATATCCCCCGCTGAGGCATTTTCAAAAATAGCCTGTATCCCGGCCACTGGGTTAGGGCAATAACAAAGCACATCATTTCCTGCAGTAAACGCAGCCAACTCCAGCTCGCCTGGATTGTCATAATTCTGAGATATGGCATGCATGTTCATGGCATCGGTCACCACAACACCATCAAAGCCCAGTTCTCCTCTCAGAAAACCCTTGATGATAGTAGGAGAGAGGGAAGCCGATTCTATCGTTCCATCTGTGAGTGCAGGCACAGCCAGGTGTCCTACCATGACGGCATCAACCCCTTCTTTTATCAATTCTACAAAAGGAAAAATGTCTGTTTGCAACAAGGTTTCTTTATTGTCTTCTAACACCGGGAGTCCAAGATGGGAGTCTACTTTCGTATTGCCATGGCCCGGAAAATGTTTAATAGCATGCAAGACGCCTTCAGCTTTCATGCCTTTGATAAATGCACGGGCATTCTCTGTGACCGCATGGGCATCTTCTCCAAAGGAGCGATAGCCAATCACCGGATTTTCAGGCTGAACATTCATGTCTACCACAGGGGCAAAATTCCAATGGATGCCTGTTTTCCGAAGGTCACGGGCAATAGTCTGGCCTACCTGGGTAATCAATTGCTTGTCTTTTGCGGCTCCAAGGGTAAGAGCATATGGGAATTGATCTGTTTCCTCAACCCGCATTGCTAAACCCCATTCGGCATCAATGGCGATCAAAAGAGGGATTTCTGAAGCTGCCTGGTAGCGTTCAATAAGTTCCTGAAGGCGTTGCCTGCTTTTTTCATTATATACGACCTCTTTAGGGCCTTCATAATTTGTAGCTGCAGAGGCTTTGGAGTGAAAGAAACAGAGTCCGCCTATGCCATGTTCACGTATCAAAGCTTCCATGGCCTGCACATCTTCTTCTGTATCATTTATAAAGGCTGCGGGCATAAAGAACTGCCCGATCAGTTCTTTGGGAGAAAGGGTATCGTAAGCTTCGTTAACTGCAGTCCATTCAGGTATCATTTCCGGCACCTTTTTTACCATATTCGGGGGGATAGTCAAGATACTTCAAAATTAACAAAGCGGGAAGCGCTCCTATGACTACCCAGATAAAAAATCCGTCATAACCCAGCCACTCCTGCATAAAGCCGCTGATCAATCCGGGGAGCATCATTCCCAGGGCCATAAAGCCAGTCGCCAGGGCATAGTGCGAGGTTTTAGATCCCCCTTCGGCTATATAGATCAAGTAGACCATAAAGCCGGCTATGCCAAAGCCATAGCCAAATTGTTCCAGGATAACAGTTGTCACAACAGGCACAATATGCGTCGTTCCTGTCAGTGCAAGACCGGCATAAAAAGCATTCGGTATGTTGAGCGAAAGCACCATAGGTAGCAACCATTTTTTAAGTCCATCCCGCGAGATCAGGATCCCGCCTA
>Ga0265309_10001395_pt1 | contig 10540 bp, 8 predicted proteins | sample Helome_FD_192492 | JGI IMG/M metagenome (GOLD analysis project Ga0265309, IMG submission 192492) | Marine sediment microbial communities from subtidal zone of North Sea - Hel_20160524 (Illumina Assembly) | ecosystem: Environmental > Aquatic > Marine > Subtidal zone > Sediment ...
ATGGGAGACACCGTGGATTCGCTTGAAACCTCAGGCGATGCTCGTACCAGCCACCTGGTTATCGATGATCATATCGGCCAGTTCAGATCGGATCTGAACCTGGCGCTCAACAATGTGAGGGCGGACCCGCCCAATTATTTCGCCCTGGGTAGACTCGCGGGCAGTTGCGCAGCCTGCCATCAATATCGTAAATTCTAGTCCCCCTCAAACAACTAGAATTCTAGAAACCCGGGGTCAGACCCGAATGGCACTTACTTATACAGCCAGAAGAAATAAATATTCCGTCATTTGCGACAACAGATTTGCACTGTATAGCTGCTATAGATCGGTCACTTGGAAAAAACTAAACATGATTTGTTTCGAACTGAATTCAACGAAGTGCCGCATAAGCGCATGCAGTCGGACAAAGTCCCCTACGCGTTCACTTTGGCGCTGATGCAAGGCGTTAACAGCAGCTTCATAAATACCGCCTCCTACATTGTACGGGCCAAGATCATTATCCCAGCCAAAACCATAATACCGAAGCCCCGGCTCATTCTTGCGTAGGTTCCCTGAACCCCTCAAGGGGCTCAGGGAAACACATCAGGACTTCTGTGAGCCAGCGGGTAGGTGTCAATCCTTGGCTTTGCCTTCAACTCGCTCGACATCGATGCTGCTCACCCGCCGTCGCTTGAGTCCACTCACCGTGTAGACCGCGTCGATCGCAAGCTCTTCGGAGCTGACTATCTCCAGGTAGCCGATCGTCAGCGGCAACGGATGGGGGATCGAGCCATAGAGCAGTTCCGCGATACGGCAGCAATCGTCCATCGTGGCGGTGTTGGGAGGCAGCACGATGCTGTCCTTTGCCTGAATGCGCACGTATTCGGGCTCGCGGCCTCGGGGTTCTCCGTGGCGCACCACTGGAAGGACGAACTTCTCGAGTTTGACCTCTTTGTCGTGGAAATTGTGGATGTTGATCTCCGTAGCGTAGATTCCGGGCCGCACAACCGGGCAACCAATTTCCTGGTTCTTCTGGACACCGCATACGAACTTAACGCTGTAGCTAAGCCGCTTGCCCTGCTCTGTCGTCGGCGCGAAAGCCAGGCCGTAGTCCACATTGTTGATTGCGATCAGGGTGGCCGCACCGGTCGATTTGTCGAGAGTGTAGAAGCCCCCGTCCGCGGCGAAGGTAGCGTAGAGTTTGCCGTCCCCCGGATCGATCGCCAGACCGCCGCTGTCACCGATGGTGGTGCCCGTGGGACCGATCGCCGAATAGGAACCGGTTGTAGCGTCGAGCCGGCCCAGCGTGTTGCTCGGCCGGTCGATGCCGTAGATCACGTTGCCTTCTCGGGTGAGCCCGTTGACGTCACGGTCCTCACCCGGGGTCGGTCCGATGATGGTGGCGGCGCCGGTAGCGGTATTGATCTCGAACGTCTTGGCGTCGCCAGCGGTGCCCTGATCCACGCCGATCAGACGGCCGCCGCTATCGAAGGCGAGCCCTCCTTCGAAGAGGAAACCGATACCGAGGGGACCGATCGCCGTAGCCGACCCGGTGCTCGTGTCGATTTCGTATAGCTGTGCGGTTGCGGTAAGGCTGATTCCATAAAGCTTGCCACTGCTGTCGAAGGCGATGCCGCCGATGGCGAACTCCACAGGTCCATGAGGCCCAATCAGGGTGGCGACCCCGGTCGTCTTGTCGATCAGGTACAAGTTGGCGCCGTCGGTTCCGTAAAGACCTCCGCTGACCAGACCGGCCACACCCAGCACGGGTGCCGGGATCGCGGCTCGCGCGGCCATCAACTTCCGCTGTTTTATTGGGAACTGCTTCGCGCCACTCAGTGGCGAACGACTCGTCACGTTTTTCTCAGTGGCTTTTGTCATGTTCAGATTCTCCTTAATTTCTATGCAATTATGAGTAACAGTCACCATTTTCGATAAATCGCGGGCCTTGTATGTGGGGTTTCCCACACACCAATAAGACCGTCCCTATAAACAAAGAAAAAGAATATTGAATGTATGAGTAGACTGAGCCGGAGCTGATAAAATTATCGCTAGACGCGATGATTTTTATTGAAAGATAAAAGGGCAAAATGCAAGATATGGGAAGAATTATGTACTTTTTGATGTCTATAGTATTGGCGTCGGGAGCTTTACCCGTTCAGCCCGAGTTGGACAGAATAACCTGATTGCCTAAGAGACAGTTTTAGCTCATCGTTAACCTGAAAAGGAAACGAAGCGTAGATAAAGACTGTTCTGTCCAACTAGGGCTGACGGGGTTGGGGGGATAGCCCGAAACCAGTGACTCCATTATTTGCCTATTGAATGTCAATTGTGCAGTAAAAATGGATTGTGTAATGCCAAAATTTGAGTTAGCTATTGAAATGAGATCCAAACCGAAAAACAAGATTAAGATTGAATCAGCACAACGTGGCTCACTTCAAGGGGTACGGTCACAATGTCTAGAAAAATGGGTATTCACGATCACCAGAATATGCACTAATTCTTTCTATACTTAAAACTCAGGTTTTATCGGTAAAACCATTTAGAGCAAATTGAGCGTTAATTGTCTATGAAAACAATGTACTTAATCTTAATGATATTAGTTAGCCCTCGGTGTTTTTCTGATGTTTACACGGCTAACAATTTAAAATTCTTTAATGACGGTCAAATAACTATCAAAAATGCCGGAGATCTTGTTAAAGCTTTTGATATTGGAATAGGCGGCGTGGGAAATTTTCAGACTTCTCCAATGTTTTTCGACAATTTACTGATCATTACCTATCCTGGAGTTGGAATAGGGGTAAATAACCTAATCACTGGCCGGCAAAGATGTATGTTTACACATACTGTCGGGCCAACTATGAGGGGTATCGCCGTAAAGAGGAACAATGTTTATTTTTCAAGTACTGATGGAAATATTTATTCATTTTCAATAAATGATTGTTCCTCAAACACCAAATTCGGAACAAATGGAGTAATTAAAACCGGCCAAATATCACTTCTCCCTCCAATAATAGACCAAGAAAAAAATATTGTTATTCATGCCGGATTATTGGGGGTTGTAAGCGTTTTCGACTTCAATTCAGGAAGCCTACTGCATTCTGTCGATCTCAGGGGCTTAAAAGTTAAGCCCCGAATATGGAGTGGGTTTTCGTATTCACCTGAGCTCGGTATGGCGTATGTAGTTACCTCAAACAGCGGTTATTTAGAGAATTTTGATATAGAGAAAACTGACGTGGATTTCTCTGGAGCTCTTGTCGCGATCGATGTGAATGTTGGAGAAGTCAAGTTTTCTGTAAAAGAATTTAATAAAGAAACTTGGGATTTGGATTTTGTTGGCCCTCCTATAATAATTAAATTTTCAGAAGCCGATATTCGAGTTGCGGCATTCTCCAAAACGGGCACCATAGTTTACGTTGACGGTAAGTCAGGAAAATTTATTTTCCCAGCGGGTAAATACCCAAATGGAAGTCTTGATGTAAATCAACCAGATCGCATCGGAGATATTCTTTATGTTCCCTCTGAGGAGCTTGCTCACTTTGATGCAGAAAATAGAGAATATGTTCGTCATACAATTAGACGTGCGAAGTTTGGCCGCTTTGACGTTCAAGACTCCAAAACTGACAGGGTTCTCTTCGGGCTGCATGGGGGGCCTGAGTGGCCAGGCGGCAGTTATGATCCTGCCAATAATTTGTTGATAATTCCAGTAAATAGAGTCCCGTGGATAATTCGGCAAGAATATTTTTATCAAGGAGAAAAATTTGATCGGACCAAGATCGCAAGCTACCAAAGTTATCAAAGTCACTGTGCAGACTGTCATGGTTCTGATTTAACCGGAAAAAGAGATTGGGAAGGAGTCGGCGATGATTATATTCCGAGCTTGGTCGGAGCGATGATAAAGTTTGATCTCAATAGCGTGAACCAGTGCGAATTGTTCCTTGATGTACATAGGTATGCACGGCATCCCGTAAGTTGTGAAAAACTATCGGAAACTATTGATTTTTTACGCGCTGATTACCGAGAAATTAGTGCTAATGGGAGACTAAAAGGTAAAGGCTTTTGGCAATACTTGTTAACACAAAATAATCTGCCAGCCGCAAAACCGCCCTGGGGGAGTTTAATTGCTCTTGATATGGCAACGGGTAAAACCAAATGGTCCATGCCGTTTGGGGTTGAGCCAGAAAGCGGGACTGCAGGTGACTTTAATATAGGGGGTGCTGTGTCTACAGCAGGCGGTATTCTCATAGCCAACGGAACGAGGGATGCTAAAGCGAGAATATTTAATGTGAAAAATGGCCAATTGCTATGGGAATATCAGCTAAATGCCCCCGGCGCCTCACCCCCTATGACATATACATTCCAAGGCTGTCAGTATATAGCGTTTAATGCTTCTGGGGGCAAATTCTGGAACAGTGAACACAATGGCAGGTTCATAGAAGTTTTCAAGTTATCTGACTGTGAAGTATCTAACGCAATTGGTAATGCATTTGATGAAATAAATAATGGTAGTTTTGATCGCACTACGACCGGATCTCCCAAAGAAAGTAGTTTTTCTAGAACTATAAACTATATGAAGCATCATTCTTTAGCTGAAACCTGGGAAAAAATTCTGTATAAACTCGGTTTTTAACTCCATCCATTACACTAAAGGTACAAGTTGTAGTGGTCTAATAAATCCGGACACCAACTTGGGTGGTATGTCTTGAAATTACTGCCGTGGGTCGTGAGGAGCCGAACATTTTTTAATGATAAACGGCAGCTTCGGGCACTCTGCTGACGTTTATCATCGTAGTATGAACGTCTGCTATCAGGAAATTTACTCTTGAATCGGCACTACTATCGTTATCATATGCCGCTCTTCTATGGTGTCAGGAACATATAACTATATCGCCGCAAAAGATATCCGCTTTCGCGGTAGTTGCGGCTGCCAGTTTAAGCGAGATATCTTGTTAATATTCGTTTTCTTTATCCGGTCGAAGGTCAATAATGCGCCTACAGGTCTCTCGTTAAACTGGTATTTGCCACCCATATGGAACCACTTACATTTTCCCGCTCACCTGTTGGAGCAAAACCACCGTCTGCTTTAGAGCACAGGTACGGGTTACGCAGATGTTTTTCTTTCTGACTGGCGTCATCCTGCTGGCGCTGATTATCGGCTTATTCTGGTTAAAGGATGAGCTGGAAAATCCGTTGCTCGCGCGCTTCGTCTATTCCGGGCTGGTTGCCCGCCTGGCAGTGGTCGGCGCGGCCTTCGTCGTGTTGGGACTCTTGCTGATGCTCGCCGATTTCGCGAAACAGCTGTCGGTATGACAGGATCGACGCATCAATAATCTACCGGCGTTGCCTCCGGCAGAGGCATGCCCAGCTGATTGAGAACCCGGCGCAGGCGGTCCGGGTAATCGGTAATTATGCCATCTACATCCATGGCTATCAGCTCACGCATACGCCGGGGCTCATTCACCGTCCAGACATTGACTGATAGTCCGAGTTCGTGTGCGAGCTTTATCGAATCGGCGCTAACCTCCTGATGGTAGGAAGACCAGACCGCACCGCCAGCCGCCCTGATCGCGCGCGCAGCACCGCCATCGAAGTCATCCACGTCAATTCCATTCAACCAGGGTGACGCACCCGGCTTCCCAATTTGCAAATTATCAAGCCAGTTCTGATTTACGGTTAAATACGACGTGGCGATATCCGGGGCCATATCCTGAACCTCCCGCAGCGCACGCCAGTCGAACGATTGCACCATGGCCCTGCTTTCCATTTTGTAAGCACGAATGACATCGAGAACCGCCTGCACGAACACCCCGGGCGGGTGAGTCAGTTCAGGACGTTCCGGGTTGATTTTAATTTCCATATTAAAACGAACCTGCTGATTACCCGATTTATTGACAAGTTCGAATACCTCGCCCAGCGTTGGCACCGAGCTGCCGTCTACCGCCTGCTGATCAGGATAACGTCGCGCATATTTACTGGCAGGGTTTAAGCGCCCGACATCGTAGCTCCTGGCCATATCAAGCGTCATCGAATGGATGCTGGGACTGCTTTGCTGCAACCAGACACCGTTAGCGTCACGCGCGATTTCGGGCTCAAAACGTGGGTTATGTATGACCACGACCTGGAAATCCCGGGTTACAGCGAGATCGAATTCAAGCGTGCTAACACCAATGGAAAGCGCCCTGGCAAATCCGGGCAGAGTATTTTCCGGCATCAGACCGCGTGCACCCCGATGCCCCTGCAGATCAAATCCCTGGATAATGCCGGACAATCCAATCAAGCCCATGGCGGCAATGCCCACTGCTCCTCGCTTGAATCTGTGCCTGGTTACAGGTTTCACCGCTAACCGGGGCGCTTATAGGTAACAGCGTCGAACAGCAACATCTTAAGGCCTGTTTGGCACTCCCACTCAGGTGTGACCAAAAGAGAGCATCGCGTCGGCGACCTTGACGAAACCGGCGATATTGGCACCGGCGAGGTAGTCGACATGACCATCGCGTTCGCCGAATTCGACACAGTTTTCGTGGATATTACGCATCGTGTCTTTGAGTAACTTCTCGAGTTCATCTTCGGTCCAGGCGATACGCGCGCTGTTCTGACTCATCTCCAGTCCGGACACCGCTACGCCCCCGGCGTTAGCCGCCTTGCTCGGTGCATATAATATTCTGGCTTGCTGAAAAGCGTCGATACCGGCGAGTTCGGTTGGCATATTGGCGCCTTCCGAAACCCCGATACATCCATTTTTCAGCAATGCACGGGCTTCTTCCTCGTTGATTTCATTTTGCGTCGCGCAGGGCAACGCTATTTCACAGGGAACATGCCAGGGTCTACCCTCGTGAAAACTGGCCGAACTGAATTCGTCAGCGTATTCGCTAATGCGGCCTCGACGTATCTGCTTGAGATCGATCAGGTAAGCCAGTTTTTCAGTGTCGATGCCATCAGGGTCATGCACGAACCCAGAGGAATCTGACAATGTTACCACCTTGCCTCCCAGGTGATTCACCTTCTGCACCGCATAGGTAGCGACATTGCCGGAGCCGGAAACACAGACCGTCTTGCCTTCGAAACCATCACCGTTTCTGGCGAGCATATTCTCCATGAAATATACGGTGCCATAACCGGTGGCTTCGGTGCGAATCTTGCTGCCACCGAACTCCATGCCCTTGCCCGTAAGAACCCCGACAAACCGATTTTCGATGCGCTTGTACTGACCGAACAGGTAGCCGATCTCACGTGCACCGACCCCGATATCCCCCGCCGGAACATCGGTGTCCTCGCCGATATGACGACGCAACTCGATCATGAAAGACTGGCAGAAGCGCATGACTTCGTTATCGCTTTTACCCTTCGGGTTAAAATCAGCCCCGCCTTTACCACCACCCATGGGTAGTCCGGTAAGGCTGTTTTTAAAGGTTTGTTCGAAACCGAGAAACTTGAGTACGCTCAGATTAACCGAGGGATGGAAACGCAAGCCGCCCTTATAGGGGCCGATCGAGTTGTTAAACTGCACGCGGTAACCGCGTTGATTACGGATGTTCCCCTTGTCGTCGGTCCAGGGGACGCGGAACATGACCACCCGATCGGGTTCAACCATGCGTTCCAGTATCTGCATTTTGTGGTAGATGGGCTTATCCGCAATATAGGGAAAAATCGTCGCGGCCACCTCGGAGACGGCCTGATGAAATTCGAGTTCACCCGGGTTGCGTTTTACAACGCCATTCATGAAACGTTCCAGATACTCTGCCGTCTTGTCCATTACTCCCCTCTTATCTATTTTTAATTAGACTATTTTTAATTTATGCCCGGGCCCGTTGTCAGCATGCACATCGAGCATGCCGGCCCGGATCAGGCAGGTACATTATTGAAGCGCATCATAGCACTGGTTTTCGTTAAATTGCGTCGAATATTCAGGCCCGCGAGAGCGCAGGCTAGACGGGCCAAACGCGGCTTATCAAGGTTCACCGGGACTGACAGGAAATAAACCCGTTTCGTCCTCGATCTTCGGCTCACCCGGGAAGCATCTGCCCCTGTGGCAAACTCAATCAGTCTTATTTCGACAAGTAAACCATTTAATTCAATTACTTACAGTGAACTTGACGATTCTTTCTTAAGTTGCTACTCTTCTTAGTACTTTATAGTTCTTTTTAGAGTAACAATGAAAAACACAACCTATGTACCTTTGAAGAATGACTTGTTGATGAGACTAATCGACCGCTACAAGGAAAATTATCCGTTTGCGATCGATGACGTGATCGAGGAATTCCTCGAAAGAACCGCTGACGAGCATGATGAAAAATCGAGGTTTCGCGAGGGTGGTTACGTCTGGGACCAGGTTGAGCTGCCGGCAGGAACGCAACTACGCACGCGTTACTTTAACGAATGGAATACTGCGACGCTTGAAAACGGTAAGTTTTACTTCAACGAACAGGCCTACAAATCTCCCGCAAAAGTCTGCAACGCGATGCGCGGGAATAAAAACAATAATGCCTGGATCATGCTGCAGGTAAAGCGACCAAAAGACGTAAGCTTTCAGAAAGCGGAAAGACTCCGGGATTAATCATAATTAGTTAACAGGAAATAGATAGATGAGCATTTTTAACGAAGTACAGCAGCTCGAGCATTTGACCGTGATCGGTAAATCGTTGATTAAATATGCAATGAGCATCGAACCAGGCATCGTTTTCAAAAGAAATGTCGATTGGTGGCTACCGGATGGAGAGCAGAATTTCGTCGGTTTCCAGTTTCACTGGACGAACGCGCTGAGCATTACGATCAGCCTGTATGGAATGCCACATGAGCAATTCAAACAGGATGACCTGGTTATTAGAAAAGGCAAGTACAACAACAGTGAGTGTCGAATCACAGACGAAAACCAGTTAATGGCTGCTTCAGTTTGCATCTGGAGGGCACACCAGCTCTTTCACCAGGGTAGTGGTAGAAACGCCGGTGCCCTGTTACTGGCCGACGAAGTCAAAACCGTTAACAAAAACTGGTTGCGTCCCAGGCCAGACGACGTAGTGGACATGGACTGCGGCAATCCCTATTTGAAAGATACCAGTAACTGGTACAGCGAAGTACGTGATTTCATGAAAAAGAACAAGATTATCGATTCATCACTCATCGCCTGAGCGCCGCTATATTGATTGACGCGCCTGTCAGTGTTTGCGGCCTGATGCTGATGATATGCGGATTAATTCGAGGCGGGATGATTAACTGGGCAGGTGACGGGCCTTGTTTCTGAAGCCGTTACCTGGATAGTGGTTAGCTGATTGCTTTCCCCGGCTTGTACCACCCCAGGCGATCATGCAACGCGACCACTTCGCCGACCAGGATAAGAGTCGGCGCACTAACTCCGTTATGCGCAATAATTCCCGGCAACGAATCAAGATCACCGACAAATACCCGCTGCTCCGTGGTGGTACCCTTCTCCACCAGTGCCGCCGGCGTATCCGCTGCACGTCCATGCGCTTTCATCGAGCTACAGATGCGTTCGACATTATCGAGCCCCATATAGAACACCACGGTCTGATTGGCATGGCTGAGCATTTCCCAGTTCAGATCATCGCCACCAGCGCGACGGTGGCCAGTGACGAATATGCAGGCCTGTGAATGATCACGATGTGTCAACGGGATGCCGGCATAGCTTGCACAGCCCGAGGCCGCAGTGATGCCGGGTACCACCTGGAACTCGATGTTTTCGTCGATGAGTTCGGCAATCTCTTCGCCACCACGCCCGAAAATAAACGGATCCCCACCCTTCAGGCGTAACACGCGCTTGCCTTCTTTCGCCAGACGAACCAGCAACTGGTTGATGTTCTCCTGCGGAATGGCATGATCCGACCTGGCCTTGCCGGCATAAATTTTTTCGGCATCGCGACGCACCATATCGAGAATAGGCCCTGATACCAGCCGATCGTATACCACGACATCGGCCTTTTGCATTAAACGCAAGGCCTTGAAGGTCAGCAGGTCGGGATCACCCGGACCGGCGCCGACGAGATAAACCTCGCCTTTGGCCGAACCGGCATTGAAGTCCTTTAACTGTTGTTGTAAAAGTGCTCGTGCATCCTCGGTTCTACCGGCGAAAACAAACTCGGCTACCTGGCCGTCCAGAACCGTCTCCCAGAAACGCCTTCTGGTGTCGACGTCGGGTAAACTTTGCTTCACCAGGTCTCGACATTCGTCGGCCAGCCTGGCGAGTTCACCATAGGCCCCGGGAATGCAGGTCTCCAGTTTGGAGCGCAGCATACGAGCCAGCACCGGGGACACTCCGCCCGTGGAAATCGCAATCTGTACCGGGTTCCGATCAATCATCGACGGCATAATAAAACTGCACAATTCAGGGCTATCGACCACGTTAACCGGGATCGCCCGCGCCTGGGCCAGCTCTGAAATTTCCCGATTCAGCGCTTTATTGTCAGTCGCCGCGATCACGCAAACCACCGCCTGCAAATCATCGGCGACAAACTCACGTTGCTCGAACTCGAGCGCATGACTGGCCGCCATGTCGCGAATGCGGCCATCTATCTCGGGGGCAACAACACGCACCTTGCCTTCCGCCTTC
>Ga0265309_10001396_pt1 | contig 10537 bp, 11 predicted proteins | sample Helome_FD_192492 | JGI IMG/M metagenome (GOLD analysis project Ga0265309, IMG submission 192492) | Marine sediment microbial communities from subtidal zone of North Sea - Hel_20160524 (Illumina Assembly) | ecosystem: Environmental > Aquatic > Marine > Subtidal zone > Sediment ...
CCACCCCGTCCACCAAAGTACTTTTAGAAAAGTACGTCGGTGGAAATTCCAAAACCTACAATATCAATATCCACTTTGGGATTTCCTATTCAGCTTATAGGCTCTTCGCTACTTCAAGGAGATTAAGAGCTGTGATTGATCTTATACTGCTTCGAATTGATTAAATTTACTAGATATGAAAGGGGTAGGGATTATAGGTACGATTAGCTTGGGTTTGCTCCTGATTGTTGCTTGTCGCGGCCCAAATTCCGAAAAAAAGAATAACGATTCTACGGTCGAACCAGAACCGCAAACATCCCTGGAATGGGCCAACCACGGCACCCGGCTTTTAAACAAAGGGCTGCCGGAACAGGCATTGGAAAGTTACGACACTGCGTTGTTTCTGGACTCCACCAATCCATACATTTATTGCAGCAAAGCCAGTGCATACCACAAACTAGGTCAGCCTGAGCTGGCACTTCAAAATGCCGACAAAGCTTTGCAAGTAGATCCGGCTTATGCCCCGGCTATGGCTAATAAAGCGCGTGCTTTGCGCAAGCTGGGAAAAGAAGCAGAAGCGGACTCCCTGCTCGACCGCGCCTTCAAGCTCGATTCTAGGATGAAACAGAATGTTAAGGAGTGAATGTTATCGACTAGATTTAGCTTTCTAGTTGTTCACTTGGTTTGCGATAAAATTAAAGTCCTAAAAAACCGCACTAACTTATTTATTATAAGGCAAACTACGATTAATATCACCCCAAATAATATAGGCAATACTCCTCCGAACGTGAATACCATTCCAAGTACAAATCCCATTAAATATTCTGGTAAATGAACAGGCATAAAAAAAGCGACAAGAATTGGAAATAGTATCAAATATTGAAGGATGCTTTTAATATTAAATTCCCATAAAACAGACATTAGAATACCAAAGGTTAAGGCTACCAGAAATCGCTTAAAGGCGGTAATTTCATTTTCTTGTCTTCGGTTTATAAGGGAAATTCCTATCCAAAATAACAAAGGAACAGTTAGTAGCCCCCACCAATTAGAGAATGCGGGTAAATCTTCTCTGGCAAGCAAATTGTGGCTAACTACCCCACCATTAAAATATTCCCACAGAATAAATGCAAACGTCAAAATGAAGACAGCTATAGTTGCCTGGATCCTATTATTGATGACCGAATGTAATTTCATTTGATTTCTTTATGTCACTGCTGTTTTTACTTATATATCACAAAGCGCACAATGGCTTGATCAGGGGTATAGTCGTTATTAAGCACTGTTAGTGCACTGAAATTACAATTTTTCCAGTATGCAGTCCATCCCCAAATCGTTGAATCGCCCAAGGTATTTTGTCAAAAGTATAAGGGCCATCTATAGTACAATGTATTTTGTTTTTTTCATAAAGCTCATTGATGTATTCCAGATCCTTATTAGCTTTTAACATGACCATATGCACACGTTTTTTGCTTAATAACTTTAGTATCGGTCCAAAATAAAGCATCTGCAACAATTTGCCCGATCTGCCACCTATTGAAACGTATTTCCCTTTCGGTTTAAGAACTCTTAAAAATCTCCACAACGATCGATTGGTTTTGCAATCAAGGATCAGATCATATTGCTGATCGCTTTTAGTAAAGTCTTCTTTTTTATAGTCCAGAACCTTATCAAACCCCTGAGCTTTCATCGCTTTTAATTTTTCGCCCGTATCCACTCCTGTAACGTCTGCGTTGTAAAGTTTTGCCAATTGAAGCCCGAAAGAACCAACGCCACCGCCACCGCCGTTGATCAAGATCTTCTGTCCATCTTTGATCTGTCCAACATCCCGCAGACCTTGAAGGGCAAGCATTGCTGCATGGGGTATACTTGCCGCCTCTTCAAAACTCATGCCTTTGGGTTTGAGCTCAAGTGCGTTTTCATCTATACAAAGAAATTCTGCAAAGCTGCCAATTCCAAAATTTGAGATGTCACCGTACACGGCGTCGCCGGCCTTAAATTTTGTTGCATTATTCCCAACTCGATCCACAATTCCTGCTACCTCCATCCCCGGAACTCTAAATTTTTTCTTTGGCCTAAATATTCCGAAAATAAGACGGTAGGCAAAGGGCTTTCCAGTGGTAATGCACCAATCGTAATCATTGATCGTAGTGGTATGGACTTTAACCAGAACCTCGGTATTTTTTGGCACAGGTTGTTCGGTTTCTATAAGCCTGAGAACTTTGTCAGGCGCTCCGTATTTTTTAACATTATATGATTTCATATTTACTGATATACCATAACGGCCACGGACCTGTCAGCAAGCGACTGCGGGCAAACCTGCCTACCGGACTGGCAGGTTCCAAAATACAATAAAACTAAAAATCAGCGAACATGAAATAGAATATTGACAATCTGCCATCCGTCATCAGTTTTCACCAAATGGAGATAATCAAGATATTCCAGTGATAATACCCTTGCTGTGGCTATATCCTTATCAATGTCATCAACAAAGATTTTGTATCCTGCATCTGGATTGTCCCCACCGCCTTTGCCAGTCAATTCAACCATTCTTGATTTTGGTATCTTTCGCAGCGTTATTTCAACTTCAGAACTATCCCTAATGGGGATTCGTTTTACAAGATCGTTGTGCAGAGAACGGTCCATACGTTCAGTATCACCTTTATACCAGCCCTCAATATAATCGCGGAGAGCGTTTTCAACTGCTGTTTTTTCCTCTGCTATGCCGGAGTTTTGTGCATTTGCTGTAAAGCAGAATATCATGACGGAAATTAGTAATAAGTACTTCATTGTTAGAGTTTTTTGTTTGCTTCAATTTTGGTTAGAAAGTTCTCATTAGAATAATCACCAATAGCGTTAAAAAATTAATAATCCCATTCAGCTTCTGCTTACCGCGTGAACCGTAACCACCGTTTTTTTTCCTTTGAGCAATTCTTCTCCCAAACGCCTACTTTGTAAAAGATCATCAGGATACAGACTTTGAACGAGATGATCTGAAACCAATAATTGCTCCTGATACGCATTGCACATACCTTGGATCCGGGCTGTTGTATTAAGCACATCCCCATGGTAGGCAATTTCCCGTTTGATAAGGCCTACTTCGGCCACGATCACTTTTCCCAGGTGGACACCTGCCTTGAAAAATGGACGTAAGCCGTATGTTTTTTCATAGTGATCGGATTTGGCGGCTAATACTTCCATATAATCAAAGTAGCAGTGAATACAATGATTATCTTCAAGTCCGCTTGCCACGGGCCAACTCAGGACCGCTTCATCCCCTACATACTGGTAAATTTCCACAGCATGTTTTTTAATAATCGGTGTGAGATCGGCAAAGCAATCCTGGATCAGTCGGCTGAATTTGATATGTCCGAGTTTTTCCGCAATCGTCGTTGAAGATCTGAGGTCGAGAAACATAAATACACGTAATTCTTCCCGCGGATTCCGGTACTTGCCGATGAACATATTCCACAGAATACCCGGTCCGAACTTTTGGTTTACCATTCGTACAAAAGAAATGATCCCGGCTACCAGCAGAAAATACACAAAAACGACCCAATAGATCTTACTCCTCATGATCTGGACGATCTCGGCGGGCTCCAGGGCCGAATTGGTAAAAGCCTGGATAACCAGTATGGCAATGGCCATCATGATCTTGACTGTAAAGAAGAAAAGAACCAACTTGCCTATAATGATCCGAATGTAGGAACGTCGCTGAAAATAAGGACGATCAAATAGCCGTTCAATGCTTCCGTAGACAACACCTGCAAAAGCACCTACGAGTATAATCATCAACAATAACTGTCGGGGTTCAAGTTCTCTGATGGGACTGTCAATGGCCTCTCTATCCAACCCGTAGGTCCGTAGAAATGTGTAGAGCATAATGGCGATGATCCATGTCACCACCATTTGCAGGTAAAAGGACAAATCGGATTTAATAGTACTTCTCATGGTGTTGGATCAAATCATGTGGGCAGGAGCGTGTCATTTTGCGAGCAACCAAAGCATGGCGATTTTCTAATAACTAAGATAGGGAATTAGCACAAGCCCAGGCCGGTGAATGGCTGGAGACGTTGCCAGACACTGGCTAGTTCGATTTCTCGAAATTAAACTCATAAACTACCAAACTGTCATTTTCTCGTCCTTTGATAGTCCTTCTATACTTTTGATTCGAAATAAACTCATATTTAACTTGAAATGGATTTTTATAATCATCATTCTCGAAAATAATTTTATCTCCTTCCAGAAGAATTGATTTAAAAATCTTTGGGTTAGAGTTTTCTATAACGCTAAAAAGGATAATATCTTTACCAACTTTTTGAATTTGAGTTTGAGCAGCATACGTAGTGTCACTCTTCTCGATATAAAAACCTTGCTGTTGCATCCAGCCGAATTCATTTAGGATCCATTCTTCATGTAACTCGCCATCAAAAGCCTTTGCAATCCATTTACCCTCAAGCTTTGATTTAAGATCAAGATGGTCATCATCAGTAGTAGTCTCGTTACAAGAGAATGCAAATAACAAGCACAAAGAGAATAAGAGGTGTCCTTTCATTATTTGGAAGATTAGTGAATGGCATGTACCAATGCCCTAGTCTAGGCTCCTTCAGAGCAAATTACAAATGTCAAATGACAAGTGCCAATTTCATTACAATAAACCTTTTGGAATATACCAAGCGAAGTTTGTTCTGACCTTGGCCAGCAAGAGACTATAGGCGTTGTTGTGCGTCGTATTTTTTTAATTGATAAAAGGCAAACGAACCAAGAGTGAGTTCCCCGACCAATCCAAACACAAAAGGAATAGAGGGAACACCATCAATAACTAAGCTTATGATTCGGCCTGCCGCTAAACCAAGCATGAACACCATGTTAACTAATGTAGCTGTCTTCCAATATTCGGATTTGACAATACCCAGGATCCAAATCACTGCAATAGCCAAATACAGGCACATGATAGCTCTGAATACGTTATTCAGATCCACCGTTTCAACATTAAAATCGAACAAAAAAGGTAAAGCCTTGGAAGGAGATATTCCATATATAAAGCCCGCCGGAACTACAATAATCACCGAGATAATAAGATGTAAGTTTTTCAAGTAAAGAATATCTAGGTTATACCAAATTACACATCCGTATTGTGATAATAATATGACCTACAACGATCTCGTTTAACCGTCAGTTAGAATGGTGTTTGTACGTTGTTGGCCTTTCGTTATTTTATTCTAATTCATTATTGATAAGATCGAGCATCTGCTTCAACGTTCTTTTAAGCTCATATTCTTCAATTAATCCTTCTTCACGAATATCAATAAATTGCCCAATTACGGCCATCCAAAATTCGGGGACATCAAACATTTTTTTGAATTCAACTCCAATTATTTTGGATTCTTTTTTGATATAAATATTCGAGTACGCAGTATTCATTAAGTCTAGCCTGTACGTTTCAATTTTCATAGTTGATTCTGATGCATCTTCTATAATATTTTCTATTGAGGTCAATAAGTATTTTAGTTCTGTATTTTGCACATATGAAATATTCCCTGACGATATGATAGACCGTAACACACCTTTATTTGGATTATATGTAAAGTTGAAATCCATTTGATTAATTAAGCTTTGTGCGGAAGCATCAGATAAGGAATCCAATAGATTTTTTTGCCATAAATCAAAGAGTTCTTCGGCAGCTTTTAGAGAACTTTGATGGCTTGCAATTACTGAGTCAAGTTGATTTATATTGCTCTGAACTTCGGCCTTCAGATCCCTCAATAGCACTTGTTCTGTGATTCGTATTTTACGATTTTCATTCCAATTATTGATTTGCAATGCTATTAAAATTCCAATAACTACAAGGATTATTTCGCCAATGGCGTATTTCAAGTACCTAGCTGTTTTGTTTTGTTCCATTAGGTTAAATCTAATTCGTCTAAAGAACCTCATCATAGTTTTTAGTTTTCCCTTCCTTGAAGGGATTGAGGGGGGGTTACCAAGCTTCGCAAGGTTCTAAATATTGTTGGCAAGCCTTTTATTTCTTCGATTTTAGATTTAGTTTAATGGGATCATACACAACACCCACATTTTTCGAATACGCTTCCCATTTACTAATGAGCTCATTTAGTATTTCCGGATGTTCAGAAGCTAAATTCATTCTTTCATAAGGATCGACTGATATTTTATATAATTCCCAATTTCCATCTCCAAATGGAGGGATGCTGCTCACTATTTTCCACTCTTCATCGAAATATGCTCTATTCCCGAATATCTCATAACCTAATCCCGCTGGTCGAGTATTGAGCGTGTCACCCTTGAAAAGAGGAGTGAGTGATTGGCCAATAAGTGTTTTAAACCTTGGGTCTTTTTCTTCAGAATAGTCTACTGAAACCAAATCCATGAAGGTGGGAAAAAGGTCTGAAACATGTGTAAATTCATGAATGGCATCATTTTTTTCATAGTCCATTGGAGGTTTAATAATACACGGGGATTTGATTCCTCCTTCTGTAGTCATGGCCTTAAAATATTTATGGGGAAACATGCTGACAGTTGCCCATGTAGGACCCGTTGCCACATAAGAATTGGCTAAACCAATGTTGTCAGGTTGATTATTAAATGAGGCCATGAATCTATCGGTTTGACCTGGATATGTGCTAGCTGGGAGTCCATTTGCTCCATTGTCGGAAAAAAATACAATTAGGGTGTTATCAAACTTCTCGTTTTTTTTAAGCCACATTAACACTCTGGAGATCTGATTATCCATGTAATCAATCATTGCAGCGTAGACTGCCATTGTCTTTGCAGAGATTTCTTTCTCTTCATCTGTTAGTGAGTTCCAGAACGGCAGCTGCCTAGGCCAAGTTGGATTTGGCGCATTAGGAGGCAGGAATCCGATTTTCTTCAATCTGCTGATTCTTTCTTCAAGGATCTTTTCATATCCAATTTGGTATAGAGAATCATATTTGCTAATGTATTCTTCAGGGGCATGTAAGGGATCATGAGGGGCTGTATACGCCAGGTAGGCGAAAAATGGTTTTCCAGAGCTCTTGTCTTCCTCTAACCAGGTTAGAAGGCTATCCGTATAATTTCTTGTAGAATAGAAATCTTTGGGAAGCTCATTGACAACCTCACCATTTCTTCTATAAACCACTTCTTGCGGGGGCGATAATGGTTTTTTATCTGCATAGTGGCTACCTCCGCCTTGCAGCAATACGAACGATTCATCAAATCCGTTCATATATGGGCTGTGTTCTTTCTCGTGTCCTAAATGCCATTTACCTGATATATAAGTTTGGTAATTCGCTTCCTGTAAGAGCTCTGGCAGACTCAAAACGCGATCATTTAAATAGCCTTCATAACCGGGTTTCCCTTTTTGCAGGGGTGTTAGCGTTGTTGCCATCGAACCCAAACCACTAACATGGTTGTCAGCTCCTGAGAGTAATGCGCTCCGTGTAGGTGAACAAGTAGGTAATACATGGAAGTTCCTAAGAAGAATTCCTTCCTTGGCTAACTTGTTAAGGTTAGGCGTGTTTATTTCTCCACCTAAAACACCAAGATCAGTGTAGCCCATATCATCAGCCACAATTACAAGAATATTTGGAGCAACGGGTTTCGCGTCCTTTGATTCAATCCTTTTATTATTTGAATTGCCAGTACATCCTAAAAGGGTCAGAATCAGAGAGGCTACAATTGAAGTTTTGTGTATCATGATTCCATTGTTTATGCTTGCCAACGGCCTTGCCCCTTCCTGCCGGCACGTAAAGACAGGCGCATATGTGAAATCATAAAATACAAATTCCAAATCCCAAATCCTATCATGGAGATCTATCCACTTGGAATTTGGTGCTCGGGATTTGGAATTTACCAAGCTTTGCTTGGTTTTAAGTGTTGCTATGTGGCGTTATTTGTTTCTTTTTCCAAGGAAGCCCAGTAGGGCTGATATGAACCCTAATCCAGCAAGTGCACCTGCAATTAGCCACATTCTCCCAGAATCTTCAAGTAAAAGAAGTATGGCCAAAGAAACCACAATAAGAACAAGTCCAAACCCTAAGAATAAATTATAATTTTTCAAGAGCTATGATTTTGTAATGACATATTAAGGTATTGGTTATACACTATGTTAACATCAGTCTCTACTTTTTTTCTTCACGTAAAATTTTCTCCATTTTACGACCTCTTGCCAATTCATCAATCAGCTTTTCCATACGTCTGCATTGTCTATACAAGTCAAATTCATCTGCTATTTCTTCAATTCGATACCCACAAACGACTCCTTTGATCATGTGTGCATTGGGATGAATTTCTGCTTTTTCAAACAATGTTCTAAAAGTTGCTTTTTCATCAATAAGTGCTTGCAAAGCATCTTGATCAAAACCAGTAAACCATTTAATTACCTGGTTGAGTTCTTCTTTTGTTCTGCCATTCTTCTCCAACCTATTCAGGTAAAGAGGATAGATGGATGCAAATATCATATTGGCAACCTTTTCATTTTTTTCGTCTGTAACTATCATTTTCATTTTTATTTGATTTTGAATTGAGTGGTGCTAGCTGTTTCGGTTATGAGTAGCTGCGTGGGCTAGCACTAAACTTTGCAAGTACGCACCAAAATGAAAATCCGCAAGGATTTTCAGAAGCCTGCCCTGAGCGGAGTCGAAGGGTAGGCGAGAACAAGCAATTACTTAAAGCCATTGTTATAAGCAGTTATTTATTCTGTTTTAAATTCAGGACTTGTAATTTGTCCGAAACAATCAGCAATTGGTTTCTCGTTTGGGTTATTGAAAAATTTATTTGCCGATATCATTGCACATTGGTTGCTCCAATTAGTTGTTGGTGTATGTTTCCAACCTTTAAAAATTAAATGATAACTATTAGTGAAATTACCAGTCATTGAATTTGCCCATTTTACTGGTGTCTCGTTATCATATTCTCCACTTATGAATAAAACAGGAATATCGCTTTTGACTTCTTTATTTTCAATTTCCGCTACTTTTTTCACAGTCCAAATCTCGCATATTCTATTGTCAAAAACAGCAGGCGAAAGACCTTTGACTTCTGGATACTTACTCGTCTCGTTATTAATTCTTTCTATAGAGTTGAATGGATTTTCTTCTGCACACCATACTGATAAACGCATTCCTAATCCAGCTCCATTTCCCGGCTCCTGAAATAAATCTTCAAGTGTATCCTTTACAGAAGTCAAATCGTTGTTCAATAGTTTATCAATCTCAAAGGGAACGTTTGGAACACTAGCTGTTGAAGATGAAGTAAAAACAGCAATCAAATCTTCTCCTTTTAAGTAAAAAGTCTCTGTTTTATCACTTTTTGGATTATCAATTTCAACTTTTAGGGGATTAGCAGTCTTTTCTTTCAAGTATTCAAAAAACCGATTTTTTAAATTGGGATAAGCGGAATTACATTCTTTATCATTTTCACAATCGGAAAGTAATGTTGTAATTGATCCTATTAGATTTTGCACGCTTTCTTCATCGTAGTTGACCTCCAGTGGAAGTGGTGAATCCATTACGACACTTCTAATTTTATCTGGATAATCTCTCATCAAGACTTGAGCGATTTTAGTGCTGTACGATATGGTAAGTAAATTGTATTTGTCAATTTCTAATACGTTTACCAAGTCATTGATATCCGATGCTATTTCATTGGTATTGTAACCATTTAAATCAATTCCTTGCTTTTCAAGTCGTTCTTTACAGGATTTTGCCGATTGTTCAAATAGGGAATCATAATTAGTTAAATCAAAATTTGGCTGATTGGATTCATAGATTGCGTGAGACCATTCAGGACAATCCAAATGTGGTTTTGCGTAATAGTTTCCGCGTTGCTCTACAAGAATGAAATCTCTGTCATCTAGATATTTGTAATAGTTCATATATTGTGCCGATGGCATAGTTGTAGAACCAGGACCGCCAACTGTGTAAATAATTGGGTCTTTCTTCGGATTTTCGCTTCGACTCTTGAAAATGTAAATTGGCATTTCAATTGTTCTACTGTTGGGGTCTTGCCTATTTTCCAATACTTCTAAATAACCAAATGTATATTTCTGTTCTTTCTTTATTTTGTGAGTAGTCTTCTTTGATTTTTTAAAATTGGGTTTGAAGTTAGCTTTAGTTTGTCCGAAACTACTTGAGCAAAACAGTAAACTAAGTATAAAAATCAGATGTCTTATTGTCATTCTCGATGTTTTTTTAATTGCTTACAACGATTTGGCCCTGCCTGCCGGTCTCCGGCGGCCACAGCCTCTGGCGACGGCACGCAGGCAGGTATGAACCGTTGCTATCCTGCCTAAGGCGGGCGGCAATGAGTTCATAGCTTTTGTTGTGTGTAGGCTTTTGATTTTTCATCATGTCCACGGATTGTACGAACCAAAATTCCATATGTACCCTTCTGGATCTTGACAACTGTATCCACGACCACCATAATCTTCGTCTTTTATATCTAATACTATTCTTGCTCCGGCTGCAATTGTCCTACTATAATGATCATCAATTTCTTCAACTAGTATATACGGGGTTTGTGTATTAATTCCATTTAGGTCTTTTGGAGACTTGACGAATTT
>Ga0265309_10001399_pt1 | contig 10534 bp, 7 predicted proteins | sample Helome_FD_192492 | JGI IMG/M metagenome (GOLD analysis project Ga0265309, IMG submission 192492) | Marine sediment microbial communities from subtidal zone of North Sea - Hel_20160524 (Illumina Assembly) | ecosystem: Environmental > Aquatic > Marine > Subtidal zone > Sediment ...
CGCACGGTCCAACAGCAGTTCCTCGGCCGGCACGCTGTACCTGGCTTTCTGATAGTTGCGAAAGCCGTCCGCGATCGGTTCCATCACGGCAAAGGACTCGACGTCGGTTTGCTCCTGGCTGGCGTCCATACGGCCTGGTGTGAACGGCACAGTGACCTCGTGACCCGCATCCTGCGCAGCCTTTTCAATCCCGGCGCTACCAGCCAGTACGATCAGGTCGGCCAGCGAAACCGTCTTGCCAAAGTCACGCTGTATACCCTCAAGAGCCTCCAGCACCTGCGCGAGTTGTTCGGGCTGATTAATTTCCCAGTCCTTCTGCGGTGCCAGGCGAATACGTGCTCCGTTGGCTCCGCCGCGCATATCCGAGCCGCGGAAAGTCGACGCCGATGCCCAGGCGGTCGATACCAGCTCTGCGACCGACAGTCCTGAGTCGAGGATACTTCGCTTCAACTGCGCGATATCCGCAGCATCGACTACGGCGTGGTCGCAGGCCGGAATCGGATCCTGCCAGACGAGATCCTCGGCTGGCACTTCGGGGCCGAGATAACGTGCGCGCGGACCCATGTCTCGGTGGGTCAACTTGAACCATGCCTTTGCGAAAGCATCGGCGAATTCTTCCGGATTCTCGTGGAACCGACGCGATATCTTTTCGTACTCCGGATCAAAACGCAGCGAGAGGTCGGTGGTCAGCATTGTCGGCCGGTGCTGGCGCGCCGGGTCATGTGCGTCGGGTATGACCTCGTCGCTGTCCTTCGCCACCCACTGGTGAGCACCCGCCGGGCTTTGACTTAATTCCCATTCGTAACCGAACAGATTTTCGAAGAAGTAGTTGCTCCAGCGCGTTGGCGCCTGGGTCCAGGTCACCTCGAGACCGCTGGTGATGGAATCGCCACCCTTGCCCGAGCCGTGACTGCTCTGCCAGCCAAAACCCTGCGCTTCGATGGCGGCCGCTTCCGGCTCAGCACCCACCAGGGCAGCATCCCCGGCGCCATGGGCTTTGCCGAAGGTATGTCCGCCAGCGATGAGCGCGACGGTCTCTTCGTCGTTCATTGCCATACGCCCGAAAGTGTCGCGAATGTCATGGGCTGCCGCCAACGGATCGGGGTTGCCGTTCGGACCTTCCGGATTCACGTAAATGAGACCCATCTGCACGGCCGCGAGCGGATTTTCCAGCTCCCGCTCGCCCGAGTAGCGTTGATCATCGAGCCAGGCCTTCTCTGCACCCCAGTAGATATCCTTTTCCGGCTCCCATATGTCTTCACGACCGCCGGCGAAGCCAAATGTCTTGAATCCCATGGATTCCAAAGCGACATTGCCAGTGAGAATCATCAGGTCGGCCCAGGAAATCTGGCGACCGTACTTCTGTTTAATCGGCCACAACAACCGGCGCGCCTTGTCGAGGTTGCCGTTGTCGGGCCAGCTATTCACCGGCGAGAATCGCTGGTTGCCGGTTCCGCCGCCACCGCGCCCGTCGGCGGTCCGATAGGTGCCCGCGCTGTGCCAGGCCATGCGAACGAACAAAGGGCCGTAGTGACCGAAGTCTGCCGGCCACCAGTCCCTGGAGTCGGTCATCAACGCGTTCAGATCCTGCTTGACCGCTTTCAGATCGAGGCTCTCGAACGCTTCAGCGTAATTGAAATTCTGGCCCGTTGGACTGGATCTGGAAGAGTGCTGGCGCAGAATATCGAGCCGCAGTTGATTGGGCCACCAGTCACGGTTCGAGGTGCCGCCGCCGGCTGCATGATGAAACGGACATTTACTATCGGACATAATAATTCTCCTGTTATGTTAAAAACGAGTCTTTGATTGACCAGGGTGAGTCTGGGGCAAGCCCATTAATTAATCTAATTAATTATTTGACTTAATTTTATAGTTAAAATATATCTTTAGAAATTTACCGCACAACGACTCGAGCCCGTCATCGATTCACCAGAGGAGCTGATCCAATGTATCGGAGAAGCTTAAGCATCATGGAGAGAAGACCAATACAAGCAGATACCTCTTGCGCCGGTGGCAATTTACCCCGCAACGGACAGATTCAATATTAATTAAAATTTTTCGAACTATTGAAATTAATTAATCGAGTTTTATATTTTTGATAGTCCGGCTATCATTGCTATCACGAGGCAATTTCGCGGCAGCGGACAATCCGCGCGGTTTCGTAGTCGGGCACAGGAACTTCCGTTGAATTTTCTGTAATATCGATTCCAGTCGCGCACCGGGTTTTGATCTGACCTGTCGCGATATACGTATACAGCACTGCCGGGTAAGATAAGGCAGGCAGATTTGATTTTGATTAAAAAAATTTGTGCAGGAACGATGACGCATCATGAATAAGTATAACTCGATTTTGGCGCTTATCTTTGGTGGCCTTTTGATGGAAAATCCATCCGTAGAGGATTTTCCATCCGCAATTTAAAAGCTGGAATAATTGACTATGGAACGTAAACCACGACCGCTGATCGACCTGTTGTTGAGCATCGTCATACCCTCGATCATCCTGATGAAGTTCAGTGGCGACAACGAACTGGGCGCCACCACCGCTCTGGTCGTTGCACTGGCTTTCCCGATCGGCCTTGGCCTGTACGAGTTAATTCGTTTCGGAAACACCAATTACATTGCGCTGCTGGGTCTGGTTAGCGTACTGCTCACCGGCAGCATCGGCCTTTTACAGCTGGACGCGCAATGGCTGGCGGTCAAGGAAGCGGCGATTCCCGCGCTGTTGGGAATCGCAGTGCTGGTCTCGGCCCGGCTCGGATACCCGGTGATCCGCTTACTACTTTATAATCCAAAACTTCTCAATACCGAGAGGATTTCGACGATCCTGCGCGCGCGCGGGCAGGACGCAGTGTTCGAAAGCCGACTGCTGAATGCCACTTACCTGCTCGGCGCAACCTTTTTCTTTTCTGCGGTGATGAATTACCTGCTGGCCCGGTGGATTGTTGTCAGCCCATCAGGCAGTGCGGCCTTCAACGAAGAGCTCGGGCGTTTGACCCTGATCAGCTATCCGGTGATCGCGGTTCCATCAATGCTCATGATACTGGGTATTTTTTATATCCTGTGGCGTAGCATTCACGGTTTGACCGGCCTGACGCTGGAAGAGATCATGGCGCCGTCACTGGCGGATAATCAAAGAGAGTAGAAGGCCTGCGATGGGCACCGGAAAGGAGCAACCCTCGCAAGCCAGGCGGAGGCACCAAACGCCACCGGCAAATGGCACACCCGCCTGTTGTCGTTAGCGCTCGCTAATATAGAATCCGGCCCCATAACCGTTTTATCAAACCCGGGAGCGTAATGAAGAAAATCTCGCTGTTTTTTGTAATTCTCACGGCTGTGGCCATCGTCGCTCTGTTCATCATGGGTATGGTTTCACAAAGCGGTCAGGCTGCCGGCATGCTCGATGGACGCCTGACGCCCTGCCCCGACAAGCCGAACTGTGTCTGCAGCGAGTATCGCGAAGATGTGGAGCATTTTATCGAACCATTTCAAATTTCAGGGCTAGCCATGAACGAGACCAGCGCGTCATTACGCGGCATTATTCTCGAAATGGGCGGTGAGATCACCACCGAGCGGACAGAATACATTGCGGCGACCTTCCGCTCTCCGCTATTCGGCTTCGTCGATGACCTGGAAATCAGAATAGATCCGGAAGCATCGCTGCTACAGCTGCGCTCGGCCTCGCGCGTCGGCCACGATGATCTCGGCGCCAATCAAAAACGCGTCGAGCAATTTCGTAAACTGTTTAGCCAGGCATAGCCCCCACCCTCAGCCCGCTGCAGTTTGCGCGGCCACCAGTAACCCGGACTCTATTGCCCACCGCGCAGCAGCGTCACCGGGTTAACCCTTAAACGCTGCAGCAGGTACCTGGCCCCTAACGCGAGCGACAGGCTGCTGACGGTGACCGCTACCAGAGCGCCGAGCCAGAGCAGATCGTCCGCCGGTAGCTTGAGCCGGTAGCGCATCAGCGGCAGCGCGATCACGGCACCGAGCCCGATCGCGAACAGCGAGGTTACACCTGCGAGCAGCAGGTATTCGAGTCGCAAGCCGCTGCGAATCAGCCCGAAGCGGGCGCCCAGCGCGTGCAATACCGTGGCGTCATAGATCTGACGCGTACGGCCGGCGGCCATCACGCTGATCAACACCAGCAGGCTGGCGGCGAGACTGACACCGGCCACTATCGCCAGACCACTAGCGGCCTTGCCGAGAATGCCACGCGCGGTCTCCAGCAACATGGCGGTACGCACCGTTATCACGTTGGGTGCAATTGCAGCAATATGTTTCTGCGCTTCAATTGCCGCCGCATCATCCAGGTAGGCAGCACCGACCTGACGATGAATTACGCCATCGAGTGCTCCATCGGAAAGAATCCCTTCGAACCAGAAGCGGGTTTGCAATCCCTTCTGGCTATAGATTGCAGCAATTTCGGCAGCGAAGCTGCGGCCGCCAACCGAGAAGCCTATCCTGTCACCCGGCCCGACACCCAACCTCCTCGCTTCGCGATCCTCGAGCGCCATGCGCGGCATGCCGGTCACCGGTTCCTGCCACCAGTCTCCAGTTACCAACGTGACATCGTCGATATTGCTGGCGCGATAACTCAACTTGTAATCACCGCGTGCCAAGTCACGCATGCGCGCATCCGCGGTGTCGGGCCTGTCGGCGAGCGGACGCTCGTTGATGGTGACGATACGTGAACGCACCAGCGGCACCAGATCGATGCGCGATGCCGGTGTCACCTGCTGTACCGCCTCGACCACCGCATCGGCCTGGTTATCGAGCACGTCGTAGAGCACCAGTGCCGGCGACTCCTGCGGAATGGTCGTATTGATGGCACGTAGCAGACCGGCCACCACCAGCGTACAGGCGACCAGCAGGGTTAGCGCCGATCCCAGCGACAGTAGCGAGGTGCGCAGCGATGCACCGGGCCGGTGCAGGTTGGCCAGCGCAAAGCGGAGCGCAAACGATCGCAGCAGCGACTCGCGCGCCTCCAGCGCCCGCGCGCCCTGGCGGATTGCACGCACGACAAATTCCAGCAATAACAACAGCACGCCCACCAGTAAGACAAATCCCAGACCGAACAGCGGATCGGGTAAGGCCAGCAACACCAGTATTACCAGGCAGGCGGCACAAGTCAGGCTTGCGAGCCACCAGGCGAGCGGCGTCTGCCCGACGCCAGGCTGGTCGCCGCGAAACAGCGCCGCAGGCCTGGCGCCCAATGCCCGTCCGACCGCCGGAAAGGCGAAAGCGAAAGCGGTTAAAATACCGAAGCCGAATGCGACGCATGCCGGTAACAGCAGGTCGGTCGTGGTGACACCGATCGGGACTTGCGCTGCGATTACACTCGACCCGAGCAACGCGAGCAATGCACCGGCCAGCGCACCCGCCAGGCTCGAACCGCCGCTCAGGATGCCGACCTGTAACAGGTAGACGCCGGCCAGGGGGCGCCGGCGTAATCCGATCGCACGCAGGGTAGCGATGCTGCGCAGCTTGCCCTGTAAATAAGTCTCGATACTGTTGAATACGCCAAGACCACCGATGAATAGCGTGCTGAGACCGATGATCAGTAAGCCTGACGCAATCTGCTTCAGGCGTTCTGCAATGCGTTGACTGCGGTCGTAAAACGTCCTGACCTCCCAGGCTGCATCGGGAAAGGCACCATAAAAGCGTGAGCGCCATGTTTCGGCGGACATTTCGGTACGCACGTTATACTCGTAGTCGATACGACTGCCTGGCTGTACCAGGGTAGTTTGCAGCAGGGCCGCTTCGCTCAGTAACAACGGCGCGCCGCGCCAGTCGGCACTCAGCCGGCGATCGGGCTGACTGACGACGATGGCACGAACCTGCAGCACCAGTGCGCCGACATAAACCTCGTCTCCGATACCGATTTCGAGCCGCTCCGCGAGGGTCGCGTCGACTGCCGCGCCATAGCGGCCATTGTTCATCGCAAGGACTTCCTGCAGCGAGATAGCGGGCTCGAGCCCGAGTTTGCCGTAAAGCGGATAAGCCGAATCGACAGTTTGCAACTCCACCCGCAGGAAATTGCCATCGACGGTGCCGAGCATGGTATCGAGTTCGATCACCAGCGACAGGTCTCCATTCTGCTCGATCCAGCCGAGCACATCGGGTGGCAGGGGCCTATCGCTATCGACTTCGAGATCGCCGCCGAGCAGCATACGGGTATCCGTCAGCAGTCCCGCGCTGACCACGCGATACAGCCCTCCCGTGGCGGCGACCAGAATCACGCCGAGCATCAGGCAGGCGCAGAATACCCATAACGAACGACCATTGACGCGCAACTCGCGCCAGGCCAGCTCAAGCAGAAACAGCACTTGCACTCGCCTCGATCAAATCGCCCTGATGCAGTCGAACCACACGCCGGCAGCGACTCGCGATCGCTTCGTCATGCGTCACCAGAACCAGCGTCGAGCCGGTATCGGCGTTGAGACCGAACAGTAAATCGATAATCTTTTCGCCGGTGCGCGAATCCAGGTTGCCGGTTGGTTCATCCGCCAGCAGCAGTTTCGGTGAATGCACCAGGGCGCGGGCGATGGCCACCCGCTGTTGCTCTCCACCGGACAACTGAGTGGGATAATGATCGGCGCGTCCGGCCAGTCCGACCCGCTCGAGCATTTGCCGCGCCTTGCTTCTCGCCGCCTGCCGGCCGGCGATCTCGAGCGGCAAGGCGACGTTACCCAGCGCCGTAAGACTCGGCACCAGATGAAAGGACTGGAATATGATGCCGATTTCGTCGCGCCTGATGTCCGCCAGACTGTCGTCATCGAGTTCGCCGAGTGTGCGGCCGGCGATCCGGATAGAGCCCTGAACCGGTTGTTCAAGACCGGCGAGCAGCACCAGCAGCGTTGTCTTGCCGGAACCGGATGGACCGATTATCGCAACCGTATCGCCTTCCTCGATATCGAGATCGACCGACGAGAGCACCTCCAGCCGGCCCTGCTCAAGGTCGTAAGACATACTTATGTTGTTCAACTCAATCATTTGTACTGTATCTAAATGGAATTATCGTCAGCTCGTTCGCTGAACTGCTTTATTTTGTTACTTACTACTCGGCTTTGCCATCGTTTCCGCTATCCAATGATTCTGCTTCTGCAACTGGAGCTACTTCAATTTCCAGGCGCAGGATTCGCACCTTATCCACGCGGCGCCCGGTATGACTGATCACCTGTAGCTGAAAGCCATCCTCCTCAATTTGATCCCCGGTCTCGGCCATCCTCGATAATCGACGCATGAACAATCCGCTCACGGTATAGGCATCGAGCTCATCGCTGACCGTGAGACCGGTAGCGTGTTCCAGATCGGACAACGAGAGCAGGCCATCAACTTCCCATGAGTGATCGTCGATTTTCTCGATGCCCAGCTTCACATTGTCATCATCGGTTTCGTCTTCAATTTCACCGACAATCTCTTCCAGCAAATCTTCCAGTGTCACGATTCCAATAAAACTGCCGTACTCGTCGACGACACATGCCATATGGGCACGCCTGATCCGCATCAAATCGAATAGCTGTGCGATACGCTGCGACTCGGGTACCACCGTGGCTTCACGCTTGAATTTTTCGAGATCAGTCCAGGGTTTCGCCTCGTCATTTAAAATGGCGCGTTGAATATCCTTGGCGAGCACGATACCAATCAGCTCATCCTGGTTGCTACTATCGATCAGGGGAAAACGCGAATGCGATGTCTGGCGAATAATCTCCAGGTTATGCTCAGGCGCCGCCGAAATGTCCAGTACATGGGCTGAACTAACCGGGATCATGATTCGTCCCACATGCCGTTGATCAAACTCAAAAATTTTATGCAACATCGTGGCCTGGGACTCGTGAATTTCTCCGTGCTCTTTTGAGGTCGCAACCAGACCCTTGATCTCTTCTCCGGTAAACACTTCGACATGGCTGACTTCCGCAACGTTGAGCAGGGATAAAATTGCGTTAGTGGCACCCCTGAGCAGCCAGTTGATCGGCCAGGCAAACAGGTAGGAGATATGCAGCGGATAGGCAACCCAGATCGAAACCGGTTCCGCCTTGCGAATCGCCAGGGTTTTGGGCACCTGCTCTCCCAGCACTATGTGCAGTGCAGAAAATGTCAGGAAACCGACCACAAACGCGCTAGTGTGGATCATCGACTCCGACATTCCCATGCCGGAAAACAAAGGCTCCAGTATTGCCGCTACCGCGGGCTCGCCGACCCAGCCCAGTCCCAGCGACGCCATGGTAATGCCTAACTGGCAGGCGGCCAGGTAAGCTTCGAGATTGGCCTGAATCCGAACCGTCAGCTTGGCGGCCGAACTGCCTTCATTGGACAGCGCTTCGATGCGGAAGCCGCGCGCCTTGACCAGCGCAAATTCGGCGGCCACATAAAAACCGTTGGCCGCAAGCAGGAGCACGATTGCGGTGATATTGGAAAGATTATCCATTGAACGAGATCCAGAAAAAAGGAAGGTCGGTAGTGTAGACCAAGGCCGGTTGGTTTACGTCACAGGAAAATATATGTGACCCATCGAAATGCTGGCTGGTCTAACACAGCAGGCACTATCCAAAAGAATGAGAACGATGACTAAACACCTGTTTGACGTTGTAGTTTCGAGCGTGCATGAGATTCACGACATGCCCGGCACCTGGTCGGATGACGACTATCGCCAACTGCTGACACGGCTTGAAGTGGATGGAGTTGAAGACGTATCCGGCAGCGACCTGCTGGATATGGCGCTGATGGCATTGCAGGATATGGAAACCGACGCTGCCGCAGACGCGGTGCTGGCGCATAAGCTCGGCAGTCGTATCTCGGCAGGCGCCCGCAGAAATATTGTAGAGGACTTGCTCGAAGATCAGCGGCCATGGGAAGAAGTAGCGGACATCTCCTTGCATGCGAAAATTTTTGCGGCCGCGGTTTTATTGCAAAAAGCTTTTCCTTCGAGCTTCGCCAGACCGGACATGATGCAGGTTATTCTCGATATCACCGCAGTTACTTCTGCCGCGAAAGCAGTGCTTTCCACCCCTCCGCAAGCGGCCTTTGTTACGCGTCTGCTGGCGGATGCGATGGATACACACAGTATTCTTGAGCGTCTGTTTGACGAGCAGTTGGTGTCACATAATTTTCCCGAAGCCGATTGGATTATCTGGCTGGCCGAATACGACGAGCGAGTATCTGGAGACAATTCTTCGGTTAAGATGACCGTTTATTCTTCCGCACACTGGCTTGACGCGATGGAAACAATCTCCGCCTTTGAATCCAGTGCATATAGTGACGACGACCCCGAGGAGGCCGATCATGCCTAGTAGCGACGGCATCAGCTGGCAAAACTCATTGGTGGATACCTACCAGGAATTTACCACGCAAATCATAGCGTTTACGCCCCTGCTCGCGGGTGCAGTCGCCGTCCTGGTTGTTGGCTGGTTCGTGGCTCATATATTACGTATCGCCATTCGCAAGCTCATCAGGGGTCTGGACCTGGTTCTGCAGGGCGCCGCGCCGGATGAGGGTGTCAGGCAGTTGAAGGTAAGACGTTCCTACGCCGTGATTGCCGGTAATGCCGTGTTCTGGATCGTTTTCATATTTTTCATCGCCGCGGCCGCAAACATGCTGGGCTGGAAAATGTTATCCAGATGGATGGACAGCGTCGTCCTCTATTTGCCCAGCCTGATCTCGGGTCTGCTGATTATCCTGGCCGGTTTTCTACTGAGTAACCTGGTCAAGGCAGGCGTCATCAGTGCCGCCGGTTCCGCGGGCATGACACAGGGCGATGTGCTGGGCAGGGTTTCGCAGATGGTGGTTATCTTCACCACCCTGGTCATCGGCATAGAGCAGATCGGGATTAACGTCGACTTTCTGACCAACGTGCTGATCGTCATTATTGGCGTGTTGCTGGCGGGTGCGGCGCTCGCATTCGGTCTCGGCGCCAGATCCCTGGTCGCCAACATTATCGGGGCGCAACAGTTGCGCAAACATTGCCGCATCGGCGAGCAAATGTTTAACGGTGAGATCGAGGGCAGCATCATTGAAGTAACTCAGACCTGCATCGTGCTCGACACAGAATACGGCCGCACCATCATTCCGGCAAAACTGTTTCAGGAGCAGGTCAGCAGTTTCAAATCAACGGCAGCAACATCCGCCAGGTCAACGAAAGCCGCATCGGGTAAAGAGGCTTAAACGATGGCTCAGCAACAGGTCGATCTAGCCCTGGCTTTTCTACAGTCCCAGCCGGGCGCCGCCGCCACTATTCTGGAACAACAGCCGCTAGAACAGGTTGCTGATTTTCTGAGCAATGTCCCGCATCCCTACGGCGCTTGCGTGCTCGGAAAATTTTTGCCGCAGTATTCGGCAAGACTCTGCCAGATACTGAAACCAAACATTGCTGCCGGCCTGCTTTCCGGGATGAACGTTTCTCTGGTCGCGGCGACCATGCGACATTGCCCAGGCGAATTAAGCTCACAATTAATCGATCTGCTGCCGGAAAAAACCCAACTCGCATGCTGGCTGCTGCTGACTTACTCAGAGGATGCCGTGGGTGCGTGGATGACAG
>Ga0265309_10001400_pt1 | contig 10530 bp, 9 predicted proteins | sample Helome_FD_192492 | JGI IMG/M metagenome (GOLD analysis project Ga0265309, IMG submission 192492) | Marine sediment microbial communities from subtidal zone of North Sea - Hel_20160524 (Illumina Assembly) | ecosystem: Environmental > Aquatic > Marine > Subtidal zone > Sediment ...
TCGACGGCGACCAGATCATCTGCCCGCGCCATGGGGCACGTTTCTGCCTGCGCACGGGCAAGGCTCTGACTGCGCCCGCCTACGAGGATCTACCCGTCTATCCGGTACGGGTGCACGATGGCCGGATACAGGTGCTAATCGAACAATGACGAGACAATGATGCAACAGCGATTGTTCAGGACAGTGTTCTCCCTGACGGCGTCCCTTGCGTTGGCGCTGGTCCTTGGCGGCTGTGTCAGCTACCAACTGGCACCGACGCCGGACCTGTTCGTCAATGATGAGCAGCCGCTGGAGATCGTGCCCGCCAGCGCCGCTCAGTCCGTGCGGCTGATGAGCATCAACCTGGCCCATGGCCGCGGCAACGGATTCCATCAGGCTCTGCAGGATGAAGCGGACGCACGCCGCAATCTCGACGCCATAGGGACCATGCTGGATCGTGAGCGACCCCATGTAGTTGCCCTGCAAGAGGCGGACGCGGCGTCCGTCTGGAGCGGTCGTTTTCACCACGTGGATTACCTGGGCCGGCAGGCCGGTTATGCCTGGGGGCTGCATAGTCCCCACGCCCAAGGCGCCGGTCTGTCGTACGGCACCGGCCTGATCTCGCGCCTGCCGATCGACGATCATGCAGCCTTGACGTTCGTGCCAGCGCGCGCCGCTTTGCCCAAGGGCTTCAGCCTGGCTACCGTCCGCTGGCCGCTGACCGGTATGACGTTCGACGTGGTCTCCGTGCATTTCGAACCACTGCGCACCAAGGTACGCCAGCGGCAGGCGCGGGAACTCGCCGCCGCCCTCGCGGATCGCGGCCGGCCGCTGGTGATCATGGGCGACTTGAACACCGGCTGGGACCACGAGGACGGCGTGTTGCGTGCGCTGGCCGAGACACTGGGCCTGGCGGCCTGGTCACCGGACGACGCGAGTCTGGTGACCTATCCCAGGTTCGAACGGCGGATAGACTGGATCCTGGTCAGCAATGAATTCAAATTCACCGGTTTTCGCGTTCTGGATGACGTCGTGTCCGATCATCGCGCCATCGTTGCCGATCTGAGGCTGCGTTACGGACTCGACACTCGTCCGCTTGGCCGCCAGGCAACGGGCCTCAGCGCGGGTACTTGATCGCGAGGCGTGGATCTATGAAACGTCTGACACTGCTCCGTCACGCCAAGTCGAGCTGGGACGACCCCTCGCTCGACGATTTCCATCGGCCCCTGAACGGCCGCGGCCGCCGCAGCGCACCGGAGATGGGCCGGCGAATCCATCAGCGCGGCGAGAAGCCCGATCTGCTGATCTCGAGCCCTGCCACCCGCGCGATCACCACCGCGCGTATCGTCGCGCGGGAGACGGACTTCGCGGAATCAAGGATCATCGAGGAACGGGCTCTCTATCACGCGGGGTCCGGTGAGATCCTCAATATCGTCCAGTCGCTGGAAACGCTGGCGGGGCATCTGATGCTGGTGGGTCATAACCCCGGCTTCACCGATTTCGCCAACCGCATGTCGTCGGTCCGTATCGATAACATCCCGACAGCCGGTCTGTTCTGTGTGGAACTCGACATTGACGACTGGAGCGAGTTTCAGGACGGGGCCGGCCGCTTTGTCTATTTCGACTTCCCCAAGAACGACAGCGGCAGGCCGCTGACCGCGGATGACTTCTGAGTCCGCCGGCGACATGGTACGCACCGTCCGGCACCAGGGCGGCGACCAGATTCAACGACACACGATGCCGGAGTGCTGATGCCTGAGGACAAACTCGCCCAGACCGCCCAGCCTGTCCACGAGATCGTCGCGCAACGCTGGAGTGCGCGCGCCATCGATCCGGGCAGAACGATCACGCGAGCCGAAGTGACCGCGGTGCTGGAGGCTGCCCGCTGGGCTCCCTCGTGTTTCGGCGACGAGCCCTGGCGCTACCTGGTGTTCGACAAGAGCGTCGATCCGCAGTCGTGGCAAGCAGCATTCGAGTGTCTCGCGGAGGGAAACCAGGTTTGGGTAACGAATGCGCCGGTGCTGTTCGCCGCGCTCGCGGGGAGCGCGTTCCGGCGCAACGGCAAGCCGAATCGCTGGGGTCAATACGATACAGGCGCCGCCAGCGAGAACCTGTGTCTGCAGGCCGCGGCGATGGGGCTGGTGGCGCACCAGATGGGCGGCTTCGACGGCGCGCGGCTGGCGGAGCGTTTCGGAATCCCTGACGCCTACACGCCGATGGCCATGATCGCGCTCGGGCATCCAGGAGATCCCGCCGGCCTGCCGGATGGGCTACGGGAGACCGAACTCGGCGAGCGGCGCCGGCAGCCGCTCAGCGAGATCGCCTTCGCGGGACGCTGGGCGAACCCCTACAAGGAGTAGGAGTAGCCGTCCCGCCGCAGCGTCGAGTTTGCCGCCGGTCAGCCGCCTGGCATCTTGTCCATCATGGCTTTGACCAGCTGATGGACATTCGCCTCGATGTTCCGCAACTGCCGGATCGGTCCTTCGGCGACCGCCGTCCAGACGATCTGCTTCGACTGACCGTCCACTACGAAGATCGTCAACCGGCCTTCGAACGCGACGGACGAGTCGAATGCTGAATTCCGCCGCGCTACGGTCGGATTGTTATTCCAGGCCCGATGACCTCGCTGGGTCGCCTCGCCCGGCATGCTCAACGGATCGTCGAAGGCCATCACCAGGGTGTCGTAGCCGATAAAGAAATCGGGGCTGCCCATCGTATCCGCTACCATGCCACGGGTTTCGAGCGCATCCAGGATCGTCCCCTGGATCGCTTCCTCACCCTGCTGGAGCCTGCGCCGGTCGTTGACTGCGGAGCCGCGTTGACGGGCGGGTGCGGCATCCGCGGCGCTGTGCTCGGACTCGACTACGCCGAAGGTCTTGAATTTGGAGAAATCCGCACCGGGATCGGTGGTTACCTGGATCTCCGGCAAATCGCTATTGCTCGCCATGAGCGCCATACCGGCCAGCGACAATACGCCCGCAACAATCAGTTTCCGCATGTTCAAGCTTCAGTCCCCCTCTTTCCCTGCCCCTTTGATAAGGGCGTTGTATTGATGTCCATCGTCACCGGACAGGGCCCACGAATCGAGCAGGAATTCCCCGCCTCCGGATCAACGGCGCTACGAATATTAGCGCGGCACTAGCACTCGATCACGTTGACCGCGAGACCACCTTGGGAGGTTTCCTTATAGACGTGGGACATATCCAACCCGGTCTGGCGCATGGTCTCGATGACCTGATCCAGGCTGACCTTGTGCCCGCCATCCCCCCGCTGGGCCATCCGCGCCGCGTTGATCGCCTTCACGGCTCCCATCGCATTGCGCTCAATGCAGGGGATCTGGACCAGACCCGCGATCGGGTCACAGGTCAGACCGAGATTGTGCTCCATCCCGATCTCCGCAGCGTTTTCGACCTGGATGCTGGTGCCGCCAAGTGCCGCGACCAGACCACCAGCCGCCATCGAACAGGCGACGCCGACCTCGCCCTGACAGCCCATCTCGGCCCCCGAGATCGAGGCGTTCTTCTTGTACAGGATGCCGATGGCGCCGGCCGTCAGCAGGAACCGGTACACACCTTCGTCGTCGCCACCCGCGACGAACCGACGGTAGTAGTGTAGTACCGCGGGAATGATACCCGCCGCGCCGTTGGTCGGCGCCGTCACCACCTGTCCGCCGGCTGCGTTCTCTTCGTTGACAGCCAGAGCGTAGGCATTGACCCAGTCCATGAAATCGCCGGCCGCCCCTTCGCCGCATAGCTCCCTGTAGAGACGCGGTGCGCGCCGCTGGACACGGAGGACCCCGGGCAACACGCCCTCAGCCTCGAATCCCCGTTGCACACAGCGGCGCATGGCCTGCCACAGCTGATTCAGGCGCTCGCGAGTCTCCTCCGCGCTGCGCCAGGCAGATTCGTTGACCATGACCAGTTCGTGGATGGCCAGTTCTTCACGTTCACAGATCGTCAGCAATTCGTTGCCCGACTCGAACGGATGGGCCACGCTGACCGCCTCCGGTTGGTCGCCTTCGGCATCGTCCGCGCGGACCACGAAACCGCCGCCGATTGAATAGAACTCGTCGGCAAGCAGCACGTTACCGTCGGCATCCATGGCGGTGAAACGCATGCCGTTGGGATGACGCGGCAGGATCTGATCCCTATGGAACAACAGATCGAGCGGTTCGTCGAAGGCGATCTCCGGCCCGCCTGCAAGCCGCATCCGCCCTTGCTCACGGATACGCCGCAACCTGTCTGCGGCCCGCGCGCCGTCATAGGTCTCCGGCGCCTCGCCCTCCAGACCGGTCAGAATCGCCGTGTCGGTGCAGTGGCCCTTGCCGGTCAACGCCAGAGAACCGTAGAGCTGGATGCCGACTCGTGAAGTCCCTGCCAGCAAGCCCGCATCGGCCAGATCCGCAACGAATTGTCCGGCGGCACGCATCGGGCCCATGGTATGGGAGCTGGATGGGCCGACGCCGATCTTCAGGATATCGAAAACGCTGACGGTCATCGGCTAGCCCCGGGTATCCGTTACCATCGTCAATCGTCGTCGAGCGACAGAAGGCTGGCGTTACCCCCCACCGCTGCCGTGTTGACCGTCAGGGTTCGTTCAGTGGCAAAGCGATGCAGATAGGCGGGTCCCCCGGCTTTTGGCCCGGTGCCTGATAATCCGCAACCACCGAATGGCTGTACGCCCACTGCCGCACCGATCATGTTGCGATTGATGTATGCATTGCCGACCCGGATCCTGCGGCTGATGTCGAGGGCTTGGGAGTCGATGCGACTGTGGATACCCAACGTGAGCCCGTAGCCGCTGGCATTGATCTGATCGATCACGGCATCGAGATTCCTGGCCTTGTACCGTATGACGTGCAGCACGGGTCCAAAGATTTCGCGCTCGAGGCGTTCGAGGCTGTCGATCTCGACCGCCATCGGCGCGAAGAACGTGCCGTGATACGTCTCCGGGCCGGGGTCGCACCGGTAGATGAGCTTGCCGATGCCCGTGATCCTCTCGGCGTGGGCCTCGAGGACGTCGTGGGCCTGCCGATCGATGACCGGACCGACGTCCGTGCGCAACAGGCCGGGGTCGCCGACCGTCAGTAATGCCATGTAGCCCTCGAGCAACTCGAGGGTGCGATCCGCCACTTCTTCCTGCACGAACAGGGTGCGCAGTGCCGAGCAACGCTGTCCGGCGCTATTGAAGGCCGAATAGACGGCGTCTATGACCACTTGCTCCGGCAGGGCCGAACTGTCCACCAGCATGGCATTCTGACCGCCGGTCTCGGCGATCAGCGCGGCGATGGGCCCGTCCCGTTGCGCGAGCTGGCGGTTGATAATCTGCGCGGTCTCCGTGGACCCGGTGAAAGCCACCCCGGCGATGCGCGGGTCGGGCAGGATCGGGCCTGCGATTTCGGGGCCAAGCCCCGGCAGGAAGTTGAGCGTATCGACCGGCACACCCGCTTCGTGCAACAACTCTACTGCCCGCGATGCGACCAGCGAGGTCTGCTCGGCAGGCTTCGCGATGACGCTGTTGCCGGCTGCGAGCGCGGCAGCCACCTGCCCGGTAAAGATCGCCAGCGGGAAGTTCCAGGGGCTTATGCAAAAGAACACACCGCGACCATGCAGGGACAACTCATTGCGCTCCCCCGTCGGGCCCGGCATGACTCGTGGCGAACCGAATTCCTGTTGCGCAAGCGCCGCATAGTAACGCAGGAAATCCACCGCTTCGCGCAGCTCTGACAGGCTGTCCGGAATGGTCTTGCCGGCCTCACGCACGCACAAACCCATCAACTCCGGACCATGGGTCTCGAACAGATCGCCGGCCCGTGACAGGATCGCGGCTCGCTCCGCGGCCGGCGTGTTGTCCCAGGCCGGCCAGGCGGCGGCGGCCACATCGACGGCCTGCCGGGCCGCATCTTCATCCGCGAACCGCACCGTGCCCACCACGCGGCGGGTGTCAGCGGGATCCAGCGACTCGACCTTGGGTCCATGCCCACGCTCACCGCCGATCAGCGGTACCGCCTCATGACCGGCGGCGAGCGCCTGGGTCATGGCGCTGTCGAGGGCTGCGACCTCCAGCGGATCGTGCAGGTTCACGCCGTGGGAGTTCTTCCGCTCGGCACCGAAAATATCCTCGGGCAGCGGGATACGCGGATGACGGATCGGATCGAAATCAGACACGGTATCGACCGGGTCGGCCACGATCGCGTCGATGGGCGCCGATTCGTCGACGATGCGATTGACGAACGACGTGTTGGAGCCGTTCTCCAGCAGCCGGCGGACCAGATATGGCAGCAGGTCCTCATGGTTGCCCACCGGCGCATAGACGCGACACGGCAGACCCATCTTGTCCTCACCGATCACTTCCGCGTACAGATCTTCACCCATGCCGTGCAGACGCTGGAGCTCGAAGCCCTCACGGTTGCCTGCCCGATGCACGACGCTGGCCAGGGTCTGCGCGTTGTGGGTAGCGAACTGGCAGTAGATATGCGGCCGCGCGTCGAGCAGTTGTTGCGCGCAGGCCAGATAGCTGAGGTCCGTATTGGCCTTGCGTGTAAAGACCGGATAGTCGCGCAGACCCTGCTCCTGCGCCCGCTTGATCTCGGCGTCCCAGTAGGCGCCTTTGACGAGTCGCACCTCGATGGTCCGTCCCACGTCCTTGGCCAGATCGATGATCCACCGGACCAGCGGCAGCGAGCGCTTGTGGTAAGCCTGGACGGCCAGACCGAAGCCCTGCCAGCCGTCTAGCTGGGGATCCCGATAGACCGATTCGAACAGCTCCAGCGCGATCGCCAGACGCTCCATCTCCTCGGCGTCAACGGTCAGACCGATGCCGACCTTCTTGGCCAACAACGCCAGTTCGAGCAACATCGGACGCAGTTCGGCGATAACCGTGTCACGTTGGAAGTAGTCGTAGCGCGGGTGCAACGCAGACAATTTCACCGAGATACTCGGCACGGAGATCCCGGCACCGGAGGCAAGCCCCTCGTCGCCGATGGTTGCGATGCTGTTCAGATAAGCGTCGAGATACTCACGGGCGCCAGGCACGGTCAGCGCCGCCTCGCCCAGCATGTCGAAAGTGTATCGATAACCGGCATTGTCCCCGGTCCTGGAGCGTTTGAGCGCATCGGAGATCGTGCGGCCCATCACGAACTGATGACCCATGATCTTCATCGCCTGGCGCATGGCCGTCCGGATCATGGGTTCGCCAGCGCGCGCCACCAGCTTCTTCATGAACCGTCCGGGATGCTCCACGGTGTCGCGGTCGAGCTGGATAATGCGGCCGGTCAGCATCAGGCCCCAGGTTGACGCGTTGACGAAGGCGGAGTCGCTGGTGCCCATGTGTTCGCGCCAGTTGCCGGCCATCATCTTGTCGGCGATGAGCTTGTCGGCGGTCTCCTTGTCCGGTATCCGCAGCAGCGCCTCGGCCAGACACATCAGCACGACGCCTTCCTGGGACGACAGATCGTACTGGCTCATGAAGGCGTCGAGACCGCTGACCCGGCTCCGATTACGCCGGACCGCTTCCACCAGGACGGAGGCGGTGTCACGTATCCTTCCCTTTCTCTTTGCGTCCACGCTGGCCAGCGGCAGTAATTCCCGAATGACCTCAGCCTCGTCGGACAGATAGCGCGGGTTTAGCTGCTCGCCGACAGGCGATGGGGGCAGCGCGCCGGCAGCGTGCACGAGAGCGCTCGGTGTGGAAGCAACAGGTGTCGTGGCGTGCAAGATCGATACCTCTTCGCAGGCAGAACGAGCGATGATCCGCCCCCGTATCGCGAGGGGAGATGATCCCGGCGAACGTTACCGGGAAATTATAGGGGATGCGGAAATACCCCGCAGGGGAAACACCCGTTCATCGGCCGTCGTCGGCAGTGCGATGACGACGGTAGTCCTCGAGGATCCTGTCGTGGTCGAACGCCAGGGGCGGCAGGTCGTCGATGTCGAATACTCTGGCCTCGATGGCATCATCTCGCCCGCGCGGCGTGCCGTGAGCGAAACCCACGAACACTACGCTTGCCGTGTGGCCCCGCGGGTCCCGGTCCGGGTCCGAATAGACGCCTAGCAGACGCAGCCCGGACACGGCCAGGCTGGTCTCCTCCCGTGCCTCTCTGACCGCAGCCTCTGCCACCGTCTCACCCACGTCGACGAAGCCACCGGGTAGTGCCCATCCAGGGGGAGGATTGCGGCGTCGGATCAGCACCACCGGTCGTTCCGGTCGATCGGTCAGCTCGATCACGATGTCCACTGCGAGCAGAGGTGTAACGGGCCGCGTCATGTCAGCCTTCCTTGCGACGCGTAAAGCGCACGATCCGGCGGCGATCGCGTTTGTCGGGTCGTCGCTCGGGCCCCAGGGTCAGGCTGCGCTGCAGGCGCCGCTCCTCACGAATACGTTCCCGTTCGGCAATACTGGCCGGACTCTCCTCGTACAACTTTACCGCCTCGCGGGCCGGTCCGCGCCGGTCGGTGACCCCGACAACGTCGATAATGAAGCGATACGGGCCCTTCGTAACCTCGAGACTGTCGCCGCACTGCACCGGACGAGACGGTTTCACCCGTTGTCCGTTCAGATGCACCCTGCCCCCCTCGATCGCGCCCTGCGCCAGGCCACGCGTTTTGAAGAAACGCGCCGCCCAAAGCCATTTGTCCAACCTGACCGATCGATTCTCCGTCATGGTCCGCCCCTTCAGTCCTCTGGTCGCCTCGCCCGACAGGACGCGTGACGCCCCCAGTGTAGCCCAGCCTCACTGCTATAATTTCATCGCAACCAGCAGGAGACAGGCAGTATGGACTCCGCATATCTAGAGACTCTGAGCGCGGATACGGAAGCGCTCAAGACCGCCGGGCTGTTCAAGGCCGAACGGGTGATCGACTCGCCGCAGGATGCTTCTATCAAAGTCGAGGGCAGCGGCGAGGTCATCAACCTTTGCGCCAATAATTATCTCGGCCTGGCCAACCACCCGGCCTTGATCGAGGCAGCGCACCAGGCGCTGGATCGTTACGGCTACGGCATGGCGTCCGTGCGCTTTATCTGCGGCACCCAGTCGGTACACAAACAGCTCGAAGATCGGATCAGCAGATTCCTCGGCACCGAGGATACGATCCTCTACTCGTCGTGCTTCGACGCCAATGGGGGTCTGTTCGAGACGTTGCTCAGCCCCGACGACGCGGTGATCAGCGATGCGCTGAATCACGCCAGCATCATCGACGGGATACGTCTGTGCAAGGCCAAACGGCTGCGCTACGCGCACGACGACATGACTGACCTGGAAGCCCGGCTGCAGGAGGCCGCCGGCAGCCGCGTCAAGCTGATCGCCACCGACGGTGTGTTCTCCATGGACGGTACAATTGCCGATCTGGCACAGATCTGCGATCTGGCCGAACGTCACGGCGCGCTGGTCATGATCGACGATTGCCACGCGACGGGCTTCATGGGTGACAGTGGCCGCGGTACGCATGAGTACCGCGGAGTGCTCGGCAGGATCGACATTATCACTGGAACGCTCGGCAAGGCGCTGGGCGGCGCGTCCGGCGGCTACACGTCGGGACGCAAGGAGATCGTGGCCTGGTTGCGGCAACGCTCGCGGCCGTATCTGTTCTCCAATACGCTGGCGCCGGTCATCGCAGCCACGTCGATCAAGGTACTGGACTTGCTGGAAGACGGCGCGCAGCTACGCAAACGCCTGTGGGACAACACACAGTATTTCCGCGAGCAGATTACTGAGCTCGGTTTCGACCTGCTACCCGGCAGCCACCCTATCATCCCGGTCATGCTTGGCGATGCGAAACTCGCCGCCGAGATGGCGGACAGGCTACTGGTGCAGGGCGTCTACGTGGTGGGCTTCTCGTTCCCGGTGGTGCCCAAGGGGCAGGCACGCATCCGCACCCAGATGTCGGCGGGGCTCGAACGGCACCACCTGGATACGGCCATCGGCGCATTCGAGCGCATTGGCCGCGAGCTGGGCGTTATCTAGCACGCGAGGCAGGATCAAGCACGGAGGACAGTCATGCGAGCACTGGTCAAGGAAAAGGCTCAGCCCGGCATCTGGATGCGGGATATCCCGGAACCGAAGGTCGGTCACAACGACGTGTTGATCGGCGTCAACAAGACCGCGATCTGCGGCACGGATATCCACATCTATAACTGGGACGAGTGGGCATCTAAGACCATCCCCGTGCCCATGGCCGTCGGCCACGAGTTCGCCGGCGTCATCGAAGCCGTCGGGATGGAGGTGCGCGGTCTGGCGGCCGGCGACCGTGTCTCAGGCGAAGGGCACATCACCTGCGGACACTGCAGGAATTGCCGCGCCGGACGACGACACTTATGCATGAACACCGTTGGCGTCGGCGTCAACCGGCAGGGCTGCTTCGCCGATTATCTGGTCATACCTGCCAGTAACGTCTTCAAGCTGCCCGACGTCATCACCGATGACATCGCCTCGATCCTGGATCCGCTCGGCAATGCGACCCACACGGCACTGTCGTTCGATATGGTCGGCGAGGATGTGTTGATCACGGGCGCCGGTCCTATCGGCATCATGGCGGCGGCGATCTGTCGTCACGT
>Ga0265309_10001401_pt1 | contig 10522 bp, 11 predicted proteins | sample Helome_FD_192492 | JGI IMG/M metagenome (GOLD analysis project Ga0265309, IMG submission 192492) | Marine sediment microbial communities from subtidal zone of North Sea - Hel_20160524 (Illumina Assembly) | ecosystem: Environmental > Aquatic > Marine > Subtidal zone > Sediment ...
ATCCACTTTATCAAATCCTGATGGAACTCCGCTCAATCCTTCTTTATTGGATATGTCTTCAATTTTCTTCTTTGCTTGAATCACCAAACTCTGAGCTGTCTCGCTGGACTTCTTGATATTGCCCTGGGTCACATCATACAGTTTTGCTTCTGCATTGTCCAAGAGATCGAAAACATCTTTTGTCTCATCATAAGAATCCTCAATGATCTCGCTTGAAATCTTGATTAAACTTCGTTGAATATATTTCTGGAGAATTATCCTCGCATGAAACTCAATATGAGCCGAGGACGATACTTTTTGAGTAAGGGAAATCAAGTAAAAATCACCGCCAACAATATCCAGCTTTTGATTTTTCTTTAATTGGCTAGAAACGGTTAATAAGTCAATAGGTTCGCTATTTTCGAAAAGCTGGAAAATAGCTTCGAAGATATGTTGATGGGCTTCTTTATAGAATGCCTCAGGACTTAGAATATCAATGACCTCATCAACTCCTTTTTTGTCAATCATCATTGCTCCCAACACAACTTCCTCTAAATCAAGTGCTTGTGGTGGAATTTTACCTCGTTCGAGATTTATTAAAGTACTCTTGTCAACTTTATAGCTTTTTATTTGATCAGGTTGCTTCACTTGAGCGAATGTAGAAAATTTGTGATGATTATGTTAAAACAAGACTTTTTCATTGTTCACCATAAGTTAACAATTAAACTGTTAATAACTCGAAAAAATTGTTAACAAGCACAAAAAAACCTGAAGCACATACTTCAGGTTTCTAATGGCATGTGATGTTTAAAGGATTACCCTTTAAAAACACCCATATCTAAATATTTCTCCATTCGTTGTTTCACCAATTCTTTTGGTGATAAGTTTTTAAATTCCTCATACGATTTTGCAATTGTATCCCGAACGGTCAAAAACGTTTTTTCACGATCATTATGAGCACCTCCTAAGGGTTCCTTGATTATTTCGTCAACCAATTTCAGTTTCTTCATATCCGTTGCAGTTAGTTTCAAAGCGTCGGCAGCTTGCTCCTTGAACTCCCAACTTCTCCATAAGATTGAAGAACAGCTTTCTGGAGAAATAACAGAATACCAAGTATTCTCAAGCATGAGAACCTTATCTCCTACTCCAATACCTAAAGCACCTCCAGAGGCTCCTTCACCAATGATCACAGTTATTATGGGCACCTTAAGCCGAGTCATTTCAAGGATATTCCTTGCAATGGCTTCTCCTTGGCCTCTTTCTTCGGCTTCAAGGCCAGGGTAAGCACCAGGTGTATCAATTAATGTTACTACTGGAATACCGAATTTCTCAGCTGATTTCATTAGTCTTAAGGCTTTTCTATAACCTTCAGGATTGGCCATTCCAAAATTTCGGTATTGCCTTGTCTTTGTATTGAATCCTTTTTGTTGCCCAATGAACATGTAGCTTTGACTACCAATCTTTCCAAGACCGCCGATCATGGCCTTATCGTCTTTTACACCACGATCACCATGAAGTTCTAGAAATGTATCTCCACATATGGCATTTATATAATCCAGGGTATAAGGCCTATTTGGATGTCTTGACAACTGAACACGTTGCCATGCGGTAAGGTTCTTGTAAATTTCTTTTTTTGCCTCTGCAAGTTTCTTCTCGATCTGCTTACAGGTCTCCGTAACATCTACATCGCTCTCTTCTCCTATCAACTGGCATTTTTCCAGCTGTTCTTGCAAATCCTTTATTGGCAATTCAAATTCTAGATATTCCATAGAATATACCTTTTATTAGTTGATTAGTTAGTTGGTACAAATATAAAAACTTTAAATAGGATAGGTCAATTAGTAGCCCTCCTTTTTAAGGCTCCTGAATTCTTGATAATGCCATTAAGAATAACTGTAGCAATAATTAGTATTGCTCCAATATAGAATTGAGAACTCATTTTCTCTTTCTCAGGAAAAAGAAGCAGTGCAAGTAAGATACCATAAATAGGCTCGAGATTATAGGTCAGCACCACTGTATAAGGGCTAATATATCTCATAACATAAACGGCTGCAATGAATGCATATGCTGTACATATGGAGGCCAGAACGAACAAGTAACCATAATCGCTTTTACTCAATAAAAAGAACTCTTTTGAAAATCCATCTCGTGTCAACTCAATGAAAATAGTTATGAAAATTATTCCGCCTATGAACTCATAGAAAGAGATAGTCGTTGCAGAATGCCTCTGCTGGAATTTACCATTGATTACCGCAAACAAAGAGGATAGAAAAGCCGAGACTATACCAAGAATAATTCCTGTCAAGTATTTCATTTCGCTTTGTGTTATTATGAAAACACCAATAATTACAAGAACTCCGAATAGCATTTCGTACCAAATGACTTTTCTTTTATAAATAAGCGGTTCTATAATTGAAGCAAAGAATGCACCTGTTGAAAACATGGACAATGCAATAGAAATATTTGCTTCGTCTATTGCACCAAAGAAAGTAATCCAATGCAGCGCAATGATTATGCCCGCCAAAGCAAATCTTAACATGAACTTGTAGCCTATCTTGATTTTGATTCCCTTTATCTTAATGTAGAGATACATTAGAGCCAACGCTATCACCATTCTGAACCATACTAAGGGTATTGCAGTAATTGTAATCAATTCTCCAAGTATTGCTGTAAAACCAGCAATGAATACCAAGAAATGCAGATGAAGGTAATTCTTGAGTTTAGCGTTTGGCATTATATAGAAGGTAAGCAGCTAAAATACCAAATAGTGCATTAGGAAACCAAACTGCTATTAAAGGTGAGAAGTCTGATTGCTCTGCCATTACACCAAAGACTTTATCGAAAAACACGAACACCATTGCAATAAAAATTCCAAAGGCTAGGTTAACACCCATTCCACCCCTGCGCTTTATAGAGGATACAGCTACAGCAATAATGGTTAATATATAAACGGAAACCGGTAGGCTCCATTTCCTGTATTTTACAACTAAATATCTTCCAATGTTTGACGAACCTCTTAATTGTTCTTTTTCAATGAACTTCGAAAGTTCTATGTAATTCAAGGTTTCGGCGATATATTCAACTGGCGTAAGGTCCTCAAGGTCAAAGGTGAACAAAGTGTCTTTTCGTCTCTCAGATTCCCAGATATCTTCATTCTCACCAATGGTCCTTTTTAAATAGTTTATTAGTCGATAGGTGCTGTCTTTTTCAATATACCGAATATTGTTGGCCGATATCTTATATTCCAATTTGTTACCATCGAAGTGTTCCAAAGTAAAGTTAGTACCTCTTTTATCCTTTATATTGAAATTGCTAACAAATATGTAGTCATTATCATTGATCTGCCTGTAAACATTTTGATTTTGCCGGTCCTTTCTTCCCTTCTTGAAATACTTGTATTCAAATTCGTTAAATCCTTTACTTGCCATTGGTGCAAGATACATTCCTAAGATCAATGCAAAGGTCGCTACAATAGTTGCCCCGATTAAATAAGGCCTCAAGAATCTTGAGAATGAGACTCCTGAACTCAAGAAGGCTACCACTTCTGTATTATTAGCTAGCTTAGATGTGAACCAAATAACAGATAAGAAGAGAAATAATGGGAATAGCAGATTGGCGAAATATACCGTAAAATCGAGGTAATAACCTGCAATTTCTCCAAGAGGTACCTCATTCGCTAGCATCTTGTCTATCTTCTCGGCGAGATTAACGGTTATACCAATAGGAATGAACAGAAGAAGAAGCGTCAAGAAAGTGAGCAAATAACGCTTCAATATGTACCAATCAAGTATTTTCATTTAAAGTCTTTTGTTCATTTTTTTCACCATCATTTCTTTCCATGACCTGAAATCCCCAGAGATGATTCTATTTCTTGCCTCTCTCACCAACCAAAGATAAAAACCAAGATTATGAATTGTTGCTATCTGTTTGCCTAACATTTCATTTACGCTGAACAAATGCTTTAAATACGCTTTTGAATATTCGGTGTCTACAAACGTAATATTCATCTCATCAATCGGTGAAAAATCATCTTCCCATTTCTTGTTCTTTATGTTGATCGTCCCATCGGCTGTAAAAAGCATTCCATTCCTTGCATTTCGGGTTGGCATCACACAATCAAACATATCTATTCCTAACGCAATGTTCTCCAAAATATTGATTGGTGTCCCTACACCCATTAAATATCTTGGTTTGTCTTCTGGCAGGATATCACAAACTACTTCGGTCATAGCGTACATTTCTTCTGCTGGTTCTCCGACAGAAAGTCCACCAATTGCATTACCCAAAGAACCAGAATTGGCTATGTACTCCGCAGATTGCTTTCTTAGATCCTTATAAGTGCTACCCTGAACTATAGGAAAGAACGCTTGAGAATGCTCGTACTTCAATGGTGTTTTATCCAAGTGGGCGATGCAACGTTCCAACCAACGATGGGTCATATGCATACTCCGTTTGGCATAATCATATTCGCAAGGGTATGGCGTACATTCATCAAAAGCCATGATGATATCTGCTCCAATGCTTCTCTGGATCTCCATGACATTCTCAGGTGTGAACATATGCAAACTGCCATCAATATGCGACTTGAATTTAACGCCCTCTTCCTTGATTTTCCTATTAGCAGATAACGAATAAACTTGGTAACCACCAGAATCCGTTAGTATATTGCTGTCCCAATTCATGAATTTATGAAGACCACCTGCTTGTTCGAGAATCGGAATTTGAGGTCTCAAGAAAAGATGGTAAGTGTTGCCCAATATAATGTCAGGCTTAATATCATTCTTTAACTCTCTTTGATGCACTCCCTTAACAGTAGCAGCAGTTCCAACAGGCATGAAGATAGGTGTTTCGATGACGCCATGGTCAGTGGTTATCGTCCCAGCCCTAGCCTTACTATTGAAATCTTGCTTTTCGAGATTGAAAATCATTGAGAATATCGTGAGCAATCAAAGATAAATAACTAAATTTCATTACCTCCTTAATAAAATCAAAATTGTTAGCAATTCAATCGATTTCGTTAATAAGTGCACTCTTACTCCTTTTGAGAAGGCTTGTCAAAAAACTATTTTTGAGGCTTAATAACAAACAATAATTAATGGCAGATATTAAACAACTTGAAAACTTGGTAGAACAAGTAAGAAGGGACATCTTAAGGATGGTACACAAAGTAAATTCAGGGCATCCCGGTGGTTCTTTGGGCTGCGCAGAATTTTTCGTTGCTCTTTACAACGAAATCATGGACCGTAAGGACGGATTTGATATGGATGGAATCGGAGAAGATATTTTCTTCTTGTCCAATGGTCATATTTCGCCGGTTTTTTATAGCGTCCTATCTCGCTCAGGATATTTTCCTGTTGAAGAGTTAAACACCTTCAGATTGATCAATTCGAGGTTGCAAGGTCATCCAACAACCCATGAAGGTTTGCCTGGAGTTCGCATTGCATCAGGTTCCTTGGGACAAGGCATGTCAGTGGCATTAGGAGCGGCACAGACAAAGAAACTCAACAACGATTCTCATATAATATATAGTCTTCATGGAGATGGAGAGCTTCAAGAAGGTCAGAATTGGGAAGCCATAATGTATGCTGCTGGGAACAAAGTAGATAATATCATTGCCACGATCGATCTCAACGGTCAGCAAATAGATGGTTCAACTGATGATGTCCTACCCATGGGAGACCTTAGGAGGAAGTTCGAAGCCTTCGGTTGGGAAGTACTTGACATAGAAGAAGGAAATGATGTTGAGGCCATACTTATTGGGATGGCGAAGGCCAAATCCATGACTGGAAAAGGAAAACCTATTTGTGTTTTATTGCATACGGTAATGGGCAATGGCGTAGATTTCATGATGCATACACATGCATGGCACGGTAAAGCACCAAATGATGAACAACTGGCTATTGGATTAGCCCAAAATATCGAGACAATTGGAGACTATTAATAGAACAATGCCAGAAATTAAAACATATACCAACTCAGGAAACAAGGATACGCGTTCTGGATTTGGAGCAGGATTGACAGAGTTAGGCAAGAGAAACAAGAATGTTGTTGCCTTATGCGCCGACCTTATTGGTTCACTGAAAATGGATGAGTTCAAGGCCAATCATCCTGAGCGATTTTTTCAAGTTGGAATAGCCGAAGCGAATATGATGGGATTAGCCGCAGGAATGACCATCGGTGGGAAAATCCCTTTTACAGGGACTTTTGCTAATTTTTCTACTGGAAGGGTTTATGACCAAGTAAGACAGAGCATAGCTTATTCTCATAAGAATGTCAAGATATGTGCATCTCACGCTGGAATAACTCTTGGTGAAGACGGGGCAACACATCAGATCCTGGAAGATATTGGTTTAATGAAAATGCTCCCTGGCATGACCGTTATCAATACTTGTGATTATAACCAAACAAAGGCGGCCACACTGGCCATTGCTGAACATTATGGACCAGTTTATCTTCGTTTCGGTAGACCGAAAGTGGCGAATTTCACCTCTGAAGGCCAGACTTTTGAAATAGGAAAGGCAAGCACTTTGACTGAAGGTAATGACGTTACAATCGTTGCAACAGGACATTTGGTATGGGAAGCACTGGAAGCTTCAAAAGCATTGAACGAAAAAGGCATTTCTGCTGAAGTCATCAATATCCACACAATAAAACCATTGGATAAAGAAGCCATTATTCGTTCGGTGAGGAAAACTGGTTGTATCGTAACGGCTGAAGAGCATAATTATCTTGGTGGTTTGGGCGAAAGTGTTGCCAGGGTACTCTCAACACATTATCCGACACCTCAAGAATTCATTGCTACGCAAGATACTTTTGGAGAATCTGGAACTCCAGCACAACTTCTCGAAAAATACGGATTGAACAGTCAAGCGATCATTAAAGCAGTTGAAACCGTAACAAAAAGAAAATAATGTTGTCTTTAATTCGTTTACTAGAAGTATTAATCATTAAACGAAGATTATGAGAAATGTATTTTTAATTGCCTTACTAACCACCACATTCTGTTTCACATCCATTGCTCAATCAAACAGTGGATACGGCGTAAAAGCTGGTCTTAACTATAATGGTAATGGGGATTATTTCCAATCCATCAGTGCCAATGCCCAGAATCCCGATAGGAATGTTGGATTCCATCTTGGGGTATTTGGAAAGATTGGTAACCGCGTTTACTTTAAGCCTGAATTGGTATACACTAGTACCAAAAGTGACTACCAGAGCCAGGATTATGCGATGAAGAAGTTAGATGCTCCTTTACTGGTAGGTGCTAAGGTAATTGGTCCTTTAAGCGTTTTTGGAGGTCCTGCATTGCAGTACATTCTTGATTCTGATTTCGACGGTATTAATGTCAACGACATTGAAAATGACTTCTCAGTCGGTTTTAATTTCGGAATTGCAGCAAACTTTGAAGGGTTTGGTGTTGACCTAAGGTATGAAAGAGGCTTCTCAGAGAATGAGGCGAGCTTCTTATCTAACAACGGTATTGACAACAGTAGGTTAGACACACGACCGGATCAATTGATACTTAGTTTATCTTTACCTCTGAATTAAATTAGAATTTTCTTTTATAAAAAAAGCCGCTTAAAAGCGGCTTTTTTTATTAATTATCATCATCAGGGAATCTAGATTCTGAATCGTCTGGATCAAGGTAATTTGGTATACCATCGCCATCTGTATCATCATTTGTAGGGTCACCATCGCCAATGTCATTTGTTGGGTCACCATCACCATTGCTATCAACATTCAAGTCTGGATCTGGTTCTAGGTCCTCGTCTCTTGTCAAAGTTCCATCGCCGTCGTCGTCGGCATCCACGAAATCTGCCAAGTTGTCTTCATCTGTATCATCACCAGCAAGAGAGAAGTTCTCATTGCCATCAAGGTCTTCAAGGTAAGAAGGTACATGGTCTCTGTCGTGATCACTCTCATTGGCCAAATACAAGTTAAATCGAAAAACCAACGGTGAATATAGAGGAACTCCAAATGGAGGCTCGTTAAAATAAGCCAATCCTGAAGGTATGAACATGGCTCCAATGCCGTAATCTTGATAAGTAAAAGTACCGTCTGGATTCTCCACAAAAGAAGTGGACCCTTTAAATTCTTTAGCTATTTCTCGAAAGCCTTGAACCACGGTAACTAGATCAAACCAAATCTGATTAGGCGAACTATCGAATGTGACATCATTAATCAATGTCCCTTTATAATCCAAGAATGTGGAGTCTGCAAATTTTGGTTGGTCCCCCAATCCTTCTCTTACTTCAAGATAATAAAGTTTGTATTCTACATCTTCAGAATCCAGCACCATTTTAGAGCTTACTTGATCAATTAAAGGGGTCTTATCACTATTATCACCCGCTATGGTATCAAATATTATCTCGAAATCTGTTGAATTTGGATTTGCCGCAAACTCTTCATAGTTATAGAAATGTGTAGACAAGTATTCTTCGATGGTGTCCAAGTCAACCAGATATTGCTCTCCGCGATCCCGTGGAGGTGCCGCTTGCACATCTGAATCATCATCTTTTTTACATGAATTCATGGCCAAAACCAAAACCATGAATACCAAAAGGTATTTTCCTAATTTCATTTATTTCTTTTTAGAACGATTTTTATATCAACATTATAATTGAGTCTATCCCAACAATTTCATGTCTTTATTGCTTATTTTTGAGGCTGCAAGATACGATTTTATATTAGGTTCAAACAAAATTAAAAAGATCCAATTCTGTTAAATTATATGCGAATCGATAAATATTTATGGAGTGTTCGGTATTACAAAACCAGAAATATGGCCACTGTTGCATGCAAGAAAGGACAGGTTCGAATAAATAGTTTGATTGCAAAGCCGAGAAGAGAGGTTTATCCACAGGACAAAATTGAACTCCGCAAGAATCAGATAACTTATTGTTTGACAGTCAATGATATTCCGAAAAGTCGTGTTGGAGCGAAATTGGTTGATATTTATCGCACAGATACCACGCCAAAAGAGCACTTTGAAGCACAAGAAATGTTGAAACTTGCCAAGGACCATTATCGAAATAAAGGGGACGGAAGACCTACGAAGAAAGACCGAAGGGATATTGAGGAGTTTTATGATGAGAATGAATAAAGACTTTTTATATTTGATCAAACTGCCACTGTAATGTCGGAAAACAAGAATATCATATTAGATCACAAACAGATCGTTCATAAGATCAGGAGAATTGCGTACCAGGTTTACGAAAGTAATATTAATGAAAATGAACTTGTTATTGCAGGCATTGAACCCAACGGCTATGTACTTGCCAAAAAAGTGAAATCTCAATTAGAGAAGATCTCTGACATAAAAGTGAATCTTTGTAGAGTGACCATAGACAAGAACAATCCTAGAAAACCTATTGAAACTTCTATAAGCGAAAACGACTATAAGAACAAGTCATTGATCCTTGTTGATGACGTCCTAAATTCAGGAACCACACTAGTCTATAGTGTCAAGTATTTCTTGAATGTACCTTTAAAACAATTCAAGACCGCGGTTCTAGTAAATAGGAATCACAAGAAATATCCTGTCAAAGCGGACTTTAAAGGCATTTCTTTATCGACCTCATTAAAGGAACATGTCACAGTAAAATTAGTGAAGGATTATGAGGTATCTCTAAAATAGATTTAAGACAATTTCTTCAATTACATCTTGCTTGCTTTTGCCATCTACATTTATAATTATATCGGCTTCATTGTAATAAAAGTTTCTTTCAAATAGGTGCTTGCTCAAGTAATCTATCAGCCCTTCTTTTGTGTCTATATGCTTTATCAATGGCCGATTATCCTTTTCGGAAACAAGTCGTTCGAACAATGTTTGAACTGAAGCCTTAAGATAAAAACTTGAATTGTCCTTAGAATTCTTGATGATATCAAGATTATTGCCGTAACAAGGCGTTCCTCCACCCAATGATAGAACGAAATCATTTTTTGAAGATACTAGTTGGTTGAGATGTTCATATTCTTTTTTTCGAAAGTACACTTCGCCTTTACGCTCAAATAATTCTGGAATGGTCATATTTTCACTCCTCTCGATATAGTCATCTAGATCAATGAATTCATAACTCATTGTATTAGAGAGCAATCTGCCAATTACCGACTTTCCAGACCCCATATAACCCATTAAAATGACCTTCATAAATAACTTATACAATGTTAATTCCTAGCTTTTTTCCCAAGCCAAGAACAGCCTCAAATTTAAATAGAAAAAGTATTGTAATATAATATTATTGCTCTTATATTTGCACCTCTTTTTAAGGAAAGAAAGACCTGGTAGCTCAGTTGGTAGAGCATCTCCCTTTTAAGGAGAGGGTCCTGAGTTCGAGCCTCAGCCAGGTCACAATAAAGTTAGGCTATTGCTTAACTTTTTTTATTTTTACCCAATCTTTAATGCGCACGTGGCGGAATTGGTAGACGCGCTAGCTTGAGGGGCTAGTGGGAATTATTCCCGTGGAAGTTCGAGTCTTCTCGTGCGCACTAATTACTTCTCTTTTAAAACACCAAGCAAATATTTGGTAAAGTCATTCAATTG
>Ga0265309_10001405_pt1 | contig 10513 bp, 10 predicted proteins | sample Helome_FD_192492 | JGI IMG/M metagenome (GOLD analysis project Ga0265309, IMG submission 192492) | Marine sediment microbial communities from subtidal zone of North Sea - Hel_20160524 (Illumina Assembly) | ecosystem: Environmental > Aquatic > Marine > Subtidal zone > Sediment ...
GCGCTTTAAACAATGAGTCAGATTATGCCAAAAGGCGATCATATCGAGATGCGGGGAGTGGTAAAGGATACCCTGCCGAATACCATGTTCCGTGTCGAGTTGGAAAACGGACATGTCGTAACTGCCCATATTTCAGGCAAAATGCGCAAACACTATATTCGTATTCTAACCGGTGACACGGTAACGGTGGAGTTGACGCCTTACGACCTGACCAAGGGGCGCATTACTTTTCGCGACAGATAATCCCGCTAGTCTACCGAGGCCTCTTCCTTGCGCTTCTGCGGTTTTACTATCTGGCAGTGCAAACTGTTGTCCTTGATATCGATTTTTACCCTGCCGCCGTTGGTAAGCTCACCAAAAAGTAGTTCGTCGGCTATTACCTGCTTGATCTCATCCTGGATAACCCGGGCCATCGGGCGAGCTCCCATTTTAGGATCATAACCCTTCTCGGCCAACCAGCGTCGCGCTGTATCGCTAACCGTCATGCTGACTTTCTTCGCCTCAAGCTGAGATTCAAGTTCAATCAGGAATTTGTCCACCACGTTGAGTATCACGGTAGTATCCAGAGCCTTGAACTGAATCGTCGCGTCCAGCCGGTTTCTGAATTCCGGGGTAAACATTTTCTTGATCGCTTCGCCACCATCGAGAGTGTGATCCTGTAGCGTGAAGCCCATCGAAGCCCGGCTCATTTGTTCCGCCCCCGCATTCGTTGTCATCACCAGGATAGTATTACGGAAATCAGCTTTGCGGCCATTACTGTCGGTAAGCGTGCCGCTATCCATCACTTGCAGCAACAGGTTGAAAACATCAGGATGAGCTTTTTCGATTTCGTCGAGCAGTACTACCGAATAAGGGTGTTTGTTAAGTTCCTCGGTAAGCAGGCCACCCTGATCGTAGCCGACATATCCCGGCGGTGCACCGATCAGTCTCGATACGGTATGACGCTCCATGTACTCGGACATATCGAATCGAATCAATTCGATTCCCATGATCTTGGCAATTTGACGGCAGACTTCAGTCTTACCTACCCCGGTCGGGCCTGAAAACAAAAATGAACCGACCGGCTTGGACTCGCGGCCCAGGCCGGAGCGTGACATCTTGATTGCTGAATCCAGAGCCTTGATCGCTTCATCCTGTCCAAAGACCACTCGAGAAAGGTTTTTACCGAGGTTTTTGAGCATGTCGAGATCGGTCGTGCTAACTGTGTTTGCCGGAATGCGTGCTATTTTGGCGACGATGTTTTCGATATCGTGGATACCGATGGTTTTTTTGCGTTGCTTGCTCGGCTGCAAGCGGCGTTGTGCGCCCGCCTCGTCGATGACGTCGATTGCCTTGTCGGGCAAATGGCGATCATTGATATAGCGCGACGCGAGTTCGGTCGCCTTACGCAGCGCCTGCAGCGTGTACTTGACGTTGTGATGTTCTTCAAAGCGTGACTTCAAGCCTTTGAGGATTAAATAGGTTTCCTCAGTACTTGGTTCCGGGACATCGATCTTCTGGAATCGGCGCGCCAGGGCGCGATCTTTTTCGAAGATGCCACGAAATTCAGTATAGGTAGTCGAACCGATACATTTAATATCTCCATTTGCCAGCACCGGCTTGATCAGGTTGGAAGCATCCATCACGCCACCCGATGCCGAACCGGCGCCGATTATGGTGTGAATTTCATCGATAAAGAGGATAGAACCGGGTTCATCGGTAAGCTGACCGATAACTGCCTTTAAACGTTTTTCGAAATCACCACGGTACTTGGTACCGGCAACCAATGCACCAAGATCAAGCGAGTAAACTGTGCTTTGCAGCAGAATATCCGGTACATCTTCCTCGACGATCTTGCGCGCCAGGCCTTCGGCAATTGCAGTCTTGCCAACCCCGGCCTCGCCGACCAGTAGTGGGTTGTTTTTGCGGCGTCGACAAAGTGTCTGGATGATACGTTCGATTTCGAGATCGCGACCAATCAGCGGATCGATCTTTCCGGAATAGGCAAGCTCATTCAGATTGGTAGCAAATTTTTCCAACGGATTGGAGCCTTCCTGGTCGCCCGGAAGGGCTTCGGCATCATGGGTAAATGATTCCTCGTCAGCTTCCTCGTTAACCCGGGTAATGCCATGTGACAGGTAATTGGTGATATCGAGACGTTCGATGTTGTGCTTGTTCAGCAGGTAGACTGCGTGTGAATCCTGTTCTGAAAATATTGCGACCAGTACATTGGCGCCCGAAACTTCACCGTTACCCGACGATTGCACATGAAACAGGGCACGCTGCAATACGCGTTGGAATCCCAGGGTCGGTTGCGTGTCACGGTCCTCGTCAGCCATTAATAGAGGCGTGTTCTGATCGACAAAAATTTCGAGTTCGGTCTTGAGTAGCTGAACATCTCCTCCGCAGGCTTCGATCACCGCGGTTGCCGCATCGTTGTCGGTGAGCATCAGTAACAGGTGTTCGACAGTTATGAATTCATGGCGCTTTTCATTGGCGTCATGGAATGCCTTGTTGAGGGATTGTTCCAGTTCTTTATTTAACATAATTCCGTCTTGATAAAATGGCTGTCTGTGGATCTAAATATAGACGATTTGACCTTGAATGTGATCTAAATGTTCAAACAGTTTCTTTGACTTTAGAAAACAGCATCGATTGATCAGCTCTCTTCCATGTCACATAGCAAGGGATGCTTGTTTTCACGGGAATAACTATTCACTGCGGTAACTTTGGTTTCAGCAATATCACGGGTATAGATTCCACAAACGCCTTTTCCTGTCTTATGGACATTTAACATGATACGAGTAGAATTTTCCCGATTGTGACCGAAAATCGCTTCCAGCACATGCACTACAAATTCCATTGGGGTGTAATCATCGTTAAGTAAAACCACCTTGTACAGTGGTGGTTTCTTGAGCATGGGACGGGTTCGCTCAAGCAGGAGCGTATCGTCATCGTCGTTGTTGGTCTGCTGATCGGACATGATTATGCTTTTTTTCATTTACTAAAACTATAAAATAATGTCGGGCTTGAAATAATTCAAGGCTTGGCTATTATTATTTCAGACCAAAAGGAAGAAATAAGGCAAATTACCCCGATTGAACGACTAGCATTAACATAGTTTTTTTCTATCGGAATAGCCTGTTTCGTGTATTTACGACAACTACTAGCAAGAGGATGAGTCATGCCCACCGGGACAGTCAAGTGGTTTAGTAATGTAAAGGGTTACGGGTTTGTCAATACGGATGAGGACCACGACCTGGATATCTTTGCGCACTTTTCTGCGATAGAAATGGACGGTTATAAAAAGTTGACCTCTGGACAGAAAATCGAATTTGATATTGATGAAGGGCCCAAGGGTTTGCAGGCCCAGAAAATCCGCTCGATAAGCAGCTGACGAAGTAGTTTTACAAATAGCTGCTGCTCTAGCCCAAAGCTCAGCTCCTTTAAAAGCACCGGTATTAAACTTTAGCCGGAATGCTATTGATCTTCGCCGTTTTTTCCCCAGCCTGTTTTTTCTGTTGTATAATCCGGCGCTCGAAGAAATACCTGCTATTCAGGGGATAAAATGAGTTATCAGCACATCAAGGTACCTGCCGAAGGCCAGGCTATTACAGCCAACGAAGATCTCAGTCTGAATGTTCCCCACAATCCAGTCATACCCTACATCGAAGGCGACGGCATAGGAATCGACATTTCTCCGGTGATGATAGCGGTGGTCGACGCTGCCGTCGAAAAAGCATACCAGGGTAATAAAAAAATAGCCTGGATGGAGATTTATGCAGGCGAAAAGGCAACCTCGATTTATGGCGAGGATGAATGGCTACCCGAAGAATCCCTGGCGGCGATGCGGGACTATATCGTCTCCATCAAGGGCCCGCTGACTACACCTATCGGAGGCGGTATACGTTCGCTCAATGTTTCTATACGCCAGCGTCTCGATCTATACGCCTGCGTCAGGCCAGTACGATACTTTAACGGCATTGAAACCCCCTTGAAGAGGCCACAAGATACCAATATGACTATCTTCCGCGAAAATACCGAGGATATATATGCCGGTATCGAGTGGGAATCCGGTAGTGCGGAAGTAAAAAAGGTAATTGACTTTTTGACTGAGGAAATGAATGTCACCAGCATTCGTTTTCCCGAAACCTCGGGTATCGGGGTCAAACCGGTATCTTCCGAAGGCACGCGGCGCCTGGTACGTAAAGCGTTCCAGTATGCAATTGACAACGATCGCAGCTCTGTGGCGCTGGTCCACAAGGGCAACATCATGAAATTTACCGAAGGCGCTTTTCGCAACTGGGGCTATGAACTTGCCGCCGAGTTGTATGGAGCCACGGAAATTGGTGGCGGCCCCTGGAGTGAATTCACCAATCCAAAAACCGGAAATACGATTACCGTCAAAGACGTTATAGCGGACAACTTCCTGCAACAAATCGTGACCCGCCCCACCGAGTACGAAGTGGTCGCGACATTAAACCTGAACGGCGACTACATCTCCGATGCGCTTGCAGCCCAGGTAGGTGGGATCGGTATTGCGCCGGGCGCTAATATCGCCGACACCATCGGCGTGTTTGAAGCAACCCACGGCACGGCACCCAAATATGCCGGCATGAACAAAGTTAACCCGGGTTCGATTATACTTTCGGCGGAAATGATGTTGCGCTACATGGGTTGGGCGGAGGCTGCCGACCTCATCATCGCCGGCATGGAAGGTGCTATCGGCGCCAAGCAGGTAACCTACGACCTCGCGCGTAACGAGCCCGATGCGACCGAGCTGAGTACCTCGGACTTTGGGGCGGCCGTAATCAATAATATGGGTTAAAGCAGCTCTATTCGATGCAGTCCGTTATCGCGAATGATGCGGGCTGATATTTCCTCTACCGACATCTTCGATGTATTGATGTATTTGATATTATGACGCTGGTACATCTGCTCCACCGCGCGCAATTCGTAACGGCACTGTTCCTTTGAAGAGTAGCGACTGTCGGGACGTCTTTCCTGGCGGATGTTGACCAGCCTGTCGAGGTCTGTGGTCAAACCGTAGAGGCGCTGTTTAAACTGGCGCAGGGGAGCTGGAAGTTGTTCAAATTCCATGTCCTCTTCGGTAATCGGGTAATTAGCGGCCCTGATGCCGAACTGCAGAGCGAGATAGAGACAGCTTGGAGTTTTACCGGAGCGTGAAACGCCGACCAGGATGATATCCGCCTCTTCGTAGTTCTGTGATTTACCACCATCGTCATGCTGCATTGCATAATCGATGGCGTCGATACGTGAGTCGTAGAGTGACGGGTTAACGGTGCGATGTGATTCCCCCGGCTGATGATGCTGGGTTGCGAGCACTTTTTCGAGGCGCGGCAGGATATCGCCAAAAGGATCGATTACCAGCGCTTTGGTCTGGTTAATAATTTTTATCAAATCGGCATCGCCCATGGTGCATATTACGATGGGTAACTGGTTTGCTTCATTAATACTGCGATTGATTTCATCGCTGATGGCATGCGCTTTTTCGAGGGTATCGACAAACGGAATAGTACGGGTCTGAAACTGGTGGTCGGGAAACTGTGCAAGCAAACTCTGGCCAAGCGTTTCGGCGGTGATTGCGGTTCCGTTGGATAGAAAAAATACCTGGCGTGTGGGTGCTTGCATGTTAACTGGAAGATCCTTGAATTGGCTTCGGTTTCAGGTTGATATAGTGTAGTGTTCCATACTACAGCAGGAAATCAGCGTGCCGAGAAACAGTCATATGCAAGGCGTCATCCGCAGGGAATGGCATGTCCTTTTCAAGGATGACAACGCAGCAGATGGGTGTTTCTCGGCTCGCCCGAAGGGAACCCCCCAAATTCCCCAATCCTGCGTTGCAGTTCTTGCCAATGGGGCGACCATTGCCTGCGAACTGCGCCTTGTCTTGGAGAATTTGGGGGATTCTGATTCCCTGCTGTAGTATGGAATACTACACCTAAGTATAATCTTCGCCCAACACTCTAACAGCAATTGTCATACCGGGAATATTCTTATGCCAGAAAATATTGTGCCACTGGATCAACTGGGCATGAACGACGTCCCCCGGGTTGGAGGCAAGAACGCTTCACTTGGAGAAATGATAAGCAAACTGGGTAACCTCGGGGTTGAAGTGCCCGGTGGTTTTGCCACGACGGCTGACGCGTTTAACGATTTTCTGGACCAGGCGGGTATTCGTGAACAGATTCACACGACCCTTGATCAGCTTGATACGGATGATGTGAAGCAACTGGCGATTGCCGGCAAGAAGATAAGAAGCTGGATTATTGATTCCCCCCTGCCCGCACAATTTCAGCAGGATATTACCCGGGCTTACCAGGCGATGGCCAGCGATGGCAAAGACGCCACCGTAGCGGTGCGTTCGTCGGCGACCGCGGAGGATCTGCCCGATGCTTCTTTTGCCGGGCAACAGGAAACCTATCTGAACATCAGTGGCATTGGCCAGGTCCTGCATGCTATCAAGCTGGTGTTTGCATCCCTGTTTAATGATCGGGCGATATCTTATCGAGTGCACCAGGGATTTGCGCATGCCGAAGTTTCACTATCGGCGGGAATTCAGCGCATGGTGCGCAGCGATCTTGCCGCCAGTGGCGTCATGTTCAGCATCGATACCGAGTCAGGCTTTGAAGACGTTGTGTTTATCACCAGTAGTTATGGTCTGGGTGAAACCGTGGTCCAGGGGGCGGTAAATCCTGACGAATTTTATGTCTATAAGAATAATCTCGATAGTGCCCGGCTTAGTATTCTGAAAAAAAACCGTGGCAGTAAATTGATCAAAATGATTTATGCGCAGGAAGATGCACCCGAGCAGGCGATACAGACGGTTGATGTCGATGAGCAGGAACGTAACCTGTTTTCAATCAATGATGCGGATATCACCGCGCTCGCAAAAATGGCTGTCACCATCGAACAACACTACGGCCGTCCAATGGATATCGAATGGGCGAAAGATGGCGAGAATGGCAAGCTCTATATTGTGCAGGCACGTCCTGAAACGGTGCAGTCCCGCGCTGGCAGCATGATTGAGCGCTACCAGCTCAAGCAAAATTCAGCTGTGCTGGTAAGCGGGCGCGCCGTCGGCAACCGAATCGGACAGGGCCCGGCCAAGGTGATCAATGACTTGTCACAGATGGACCAGATCGAAGCGGGTGATGTCCTGGTTACCGATATGACCGATCCGGACTGGGAACCGATCATGAAAAAAGCCTCCGCGATAGTCACCAATCGCGGTGGACGTACCTGTCATGCTGCAATCATTGCACGCGAACTGGGTATTCCGGCACTGGTCGGAACCGGCAGTTGTACCGAGGATATTGCGCATCTCAGCGAAGTCACCGTTTCCTGCGCGGAAGGCGATACCGGTTACGCCTATGCGGGCTTGCTCGAATTCGATTATCAGCAGCACGAGTTGTCGAATATGCCGGATATTCCCGTCAAAGTAGCAATGAACGTCGGTAACCCGGAACGTGCTTTCAGTTTTTCAAGATTACCGCATGCCGGAATCGGACTTGCTCGTCTCGAATTCATTATCAGCAACATGATTGGTATCCACCCTCGTGCGCTGCTGGAATTCGACCGCATGGACAAGGATCTGCAGCTTGAAATCGAGCAGCGCATTGGCGGCTATACCGGGCCCGTAGAGTACTATGTCGATAAACTCAGCGAAGGCATTGCCACCCTGGCAGCGGCGTTCGCTCCGGAGCGCGTCATCGTGCGTATGTCAGACTTCAAGTCGAATGAGTACGCGCACCTGCTGGGTGGTGACATTTTTGAACCGCATGAAGAAAATCCGATGCTGGGTTTCCGTGGCGCATCACGCTACATCAGCGATGATTTCAAGCCGAGTTTTGAGCTTGAATGCGAGGCTATCAAGCGCGTGCGCAATGAAATGAATTTGAAGAATATTGAAATCATGATTCCGTTCGTACGTACGCTGAAGGAAGCCAGGGAGGTGCATCAGTTACTGAACGAAAATGGGCTTGAACGCGGTGTCGATGGCTTCAGGGTCATCATGATGTGCGAGATTCCCTCCAATGTAATTCTGGCCGATCAGTTCCTGGAATACTTCGATGGCTTTTCTATCGGATCGAACGACCTGACCCAGTTGACGCTGGGTCTGGATCGTGACTCGGGCCTGGTGGCAGCGTCATTTGACGAACGTGATCCCGCGGTAATGAAATTATTGCAGCAGGCAATCGAGGCCTGCAAGGCTGCTGGCAAGTACGTCGGGATCTGCGGCCAGGGACCATCAGACCATCCGGATCTAGCCGAGTGGCTACTGGAACAGGGAATCAGCAGCATATCGCTCAATCCCGATTCCGTCATCGAAACCTGGCTGTTCATGGCTGAGCACTGCAAGACCGATTGACCGATGGCTGATTTTGCTGCTCTTGCGCATGACATCTATTGTATCGATGCCCTCTATGTCAAACCCCAGGTAGCCTCGATTTACCTGCTTCAAGAAGCAGATGAAGTCGCTATTATCGAAACCGGAACCTATTATTCGGTTGCTAATGTTCTGGCAACTCTAAGCGAGTTGGGTATCGAAAATTCCCAGGTCAAGTATGTCATTCCGACGCATGTACACCTGGATCATGCCGGCGGCGCCAGCGAAATGATGAAGCAGTTCGAGCACGCCAGCCTGATTATTCACCCGCGCGGTGCCCCGCATATGATCGATCCGCAAAAACTGATCGCAGGTACGATCGGAGTGTATGGCGAGGAAAAGTTTAACCGGCTTTATGGCAGTATCGAACCGATACCCGAGGCGCGGGTCATTGTTGCGCCGGACCTGGCGCGATTCGAGGTTGGTAAGCGGGAGCTCGTTTTTTTCGACACGCAGGGTCACGCACGGCATCATTTTTGTATCTACGATCAGGTCAGTAATGGCGTTTTCAGCGGAGATACATTCGGGATCAGCTACGAGCCGATGAAACAACTACCCAGGGGATTGATTCCAACCACGCCGCCCGTGCAATTTGATCCGGCTGCGTTACATGAGTCGGTTTCACGTATCATGAGTTTCAATCCTGCCAGATTGTACCTGACTCATTATGGTGAGTTCGTAAATCCAGCGGCGCAGGTAGCCAGTTTCAATCAATGGATCGACGAATATGTCGATCTTTGCAGGCAGCAGGATAGCGCTGCCGCAGATTATGAGGAATCACTGCAACAGGCTTTGCAAAACCTGGTTTTACAGGGATTGCCCGCTAACGATAACGCCATGCTATGCGGGATTTTGCAAACTGACTTCAGACTCAATGCCCAGGGACTGGCCCATTGGCGGAGAAGCATGCAAGATGGGTGAATCGATCTGGAAACCCCATACCACGGTGGCAGCATTATGTGAACGTGATGGCAAGTTCCTGCTGGTGAGGGAAAATGCCGATGACCGGATCGTGTTTAATCAACCGGCCGGACACCTCGATCCGGGAGAAACCCTGCTCGAGGCCGTAATTCGCGAAACCCTGGAAGAAACCCGCTATCAATTCATCCCGCAGGCGTTACAGGGGGTGTACCGGTTTAAGCCGGATGAATCATCCGCGAAAACCTATCTTCGTTTTCTGTTTCGCGGCGTGGTGGGCGACCTTGTTGATGGTGATCTGGATCAGGGTATTATTGCCGCAGAGTGGTTGACCTACGCACAGGTTGTGTCCTGTCGCGAACAACACCGCAGTCCGCTGGTGTTGCAAGGTATCGAGGATTTCCGCCAGCGGCCCGGTTATCCACTGGATATCATTAGCCAGGAATTTGCCTGACCATGCTGATCGTTCGAGTCCTGTTATTGTTTATCCTTAGCAGCCCGGCAGTGGCGATGCCCTATTTCGTGCAGTGCTTCGATTTTGGCTGCAAGACCACCCAGGAGCTTCAATACAGTGCCCGGGACTGGGAAGAGATCAAGGCGATATTCACCCCTGCCAGTGTCGATAGTGCCGCCGAAAAGCAGGCTATCAGGAAAGCCGTTGCGACAATGGAACGAATCAGTGGAGAATTATCCGGCACTTTTCGCGATAAGGGAGGCAATTACCCGGGTTCTGATATTATCCGCCAGATGGACTGTATCGATGAATCAACCAATACTTTCCAGTACCTGGTCGCACTGGAAGAACTGAACTTGCTGAAGTGGCACCGGGTCGATCCTAAACAGCGTCGCATCGTCTGGTTTGTTACTCACTGGACTGCGACCATTTCCGAAATCGGCAGTGATAAACGCTTCGCGGTCGACTCCTGGTATCGCGACAATGGCGAGTTGCCCTATATTCAGCCGCTCGCAGACTGGCAGCGCAAGCGCGATTTCCCGGTCGCCTATAATCCTGAGCTGGCTACCAACTGAACAAACTAATGGGCACCGCTAAACAAGAAAAGATCATTGTCGGCATGTCAGGTGGTGTCGACTCCTCGGTATCTGCCTACCTGTTGTTGCAGCAGGGTTATCGGGTAGAAGGCCTGTTCATGAAAAACTGGGAAGAAGACGATACCGAGGAATACTGTTCGGCGAGCGAAGATCTGG
>Ga0265309_10001406_pt1 | contig 10511 bp, 9 predicted proteins | sample Helome_FD_192492 | JGI IMG/M metagenome (GOLD analysis project Ga0265309, IMG submission 192492) | Marine sediment microbial communities from subtidal zone of North Sea - Hel_20160524 (Illumina Assembly) | ecosystem: Environmental > Aquatic > Marine > Subtidal zone > Sediment ...
CCGGAAAATAGAACAGTCGCTTCGTGGCGATATTGAGGACGATCCCTTCTCGCGGTACATCAGGAAGAATGAACTGCGTTGGCAATAATATGGGAGTGTCCGCGCCCGGTAACCAGGGATCGACATCGGGATTCGCCGCAATGAGTTCGTCGTATCCAAGGCCGTAGGCGCGAGCCAGATCCGACAATGTGTCGGTGTTCCGCGTAAACACGACTTGCGGTACGCCGACGATGGACTGATCCGCCGACTCCAGAATGAAATAATTGGCGCGAACCGGTTCTTCCACCGGCCGCTCTGCAAGCGGTACGACCGGTTCTCGCTTGTTAAGCGCCGTGCCGAAAAAATCTTGCAGTGAAGCACAACCGCTCAGAACGAAAAACGGCAAGAGCAATGCTATGCGACGGATTATGGGGGCGTCACTCCTCTTCGGATACCGGCAGAGCCGTTTGCGGCGGTATGCAGTTCGGCATACGGCCTTCCTGCATCGCCTGGTTATAGAGCGGCAGAGCTTCGATCCACTGCGAGACCAGCGCGTCGATACGCTTGTCGCTCGAGGGATGCGTGGAAATAAATTCGGCTCTGGCTTCACCGGCTTCATCCGTCATATTCTGCCACAACGGCACCGCTGCACGCGGGTCAAAGCCGGCCCTCGCCATGTACTTGAGGCCGATTACGTCGGCCTCGCTTTCCTGATTTCTCGAAAACGGCAGCATGATACCGAAGGCCGCGCCCTGATTGAGGGCTTCATACGCCGTGTACGTCGCGCCCTGATGCCCGCCGCCGAGCAGCACGGCTGCGACCTGGATACCGACGTTGGACAGCCTCCCGCGAGACGCACGCTCCTTCGAATGATCGGCAGTAACGTGGGCGATTTCATGGCCGATGACGGCGGCAAGCTGGTCCTGATTCTGCGCTGCCTTGAGAATACCCACCATCACGCCGATCTTGCCGCCAGGCATCGCGAACGCATTGACGGCTTCATTATCGAAAATCGCCATCTCCCAGGACAGGTCGCTGTGGGGCGGCTCCAGCTCACTCACAACCGCATTGGCCACGCAGGATATGTAATCGATGGTTTCGCGATCCGTCGTCAACGGCATCGACGCTTTCATTTCCGCAAATTGTTTCGCGGCCTCCGCGGCCAACTCACTGTCAGAAATTGACCAGGCCTGCGGCGACCACGCTATTGCGCTGGCGGCGATAATTGCCAGCGGCATCAATGATCTGGCGCGTAGCATCATCATGGACTGTCCTCGAATCTGTACTTTAAAGCTCCGTATACAGTTTACGACAAATCTGCGGGCCGCCGGTTCCTGTGCTCAGCGCGGCAGGCGCGCCTCGAACCTGCGGCGCCAGCCGGCAGCATCGACTTTCTCGAGGGTGCTGTCGATATTTGCCATGAGCCGCTTCTGCAGAGGTTGCTTGATGCGGTACTTCAGCTGATACAGGTCGCGGTCGACGGCCAGTTCTGCCAGAAGTTGGTCGCTCGTCTTGATTTCGTCGGCGAGGCCGAGCTCGAGCGCGGTAGAACCGTACCAGTGCTCGCCCGTCGCTACTTTTTCAAGGTCGAGCTCCGGCCGGTACCGGCCAATCGCAGCCTTGAACAACGCGTGTACATCTTCGAGTTCTTCTTTGAGTTTGGCGCGGTCCTCGTCGGTGTTTTCACCGAACATCGTTACGGTGCGCTTGTATTTTCCGGCTGTAATCTGCTCGAAATCCACGCCGTGGCTGTCGAGCATGCGGTTGAAATTGGGAATCTGCGCCAGCACTCCGATGGAACCGAGAATGGCAAACGGTGCCGCGTAGATCTTTGAGGCGACGCAGGCCATCAGATAACCGCCGCTGGCCGCGACCTTATCGACGCATACCGTCAACGGAATATCCCGATCGCGAATACGCGCGAGTTGCGAAGCGGCAAGGCCATGCTCGTGCACGACGCCGCCATGGTTCTCCAGGCATACGATGACCTCGTCGTCGGCCGAAGCAACGTCGAGAATCGCGCTGACCTCCTCGCGTAACGATGACACGGCGCTCGCTTTGAGATCGCCTTTGAACGAAACGACGAAACTGCGCGGCCGATCAACTGACTGTTTGGCCTCGGCCTTGTCGCGTTTCTTTTCCTCTTTCGCGTCTTTCTTGCGCTCATCCTTGCTTAACACGGCCTGGCGCAGAGCGTGGGCAATCGACTTGTACTTCTTGTTGATGCTTTCGACTTCGAGGCCTTCCTGATGCGCTTTGCGGCCCGCCGCCGCAGCGACGCCAATGATCACAATGATGGCAACCACGATCGTCACGACCTTGGCGAGAAACAGGCCATATTCCATGAAGAACGCGCTCATACGGCGAGACCGACGTTGTTCTTCTGCAGCACCTGTTCGGCACGATAGCTCGAACGGACCATCGGTCCCGCCACGACCTCGAGGAAGCCCTTGTCGAGACCCTCGCATCGGTAGAGATCGAACTCGTCCGGCGTGACGTAGCGCTGCACCGCGAGATGATTCGGTGTCGGCCGCAGGTACTGGCCGAGCGTGAGTATGTCGACATTGGCGGCGCGCAGGTCATCCATCGTCCGCATGATTTCATTGTTACGCTCGCCCAGCCCGAGCATCAGGCTCGTCTTGGTCAGCACATCGGGACGATGGTCCTTGGCATGCCGCAGCACGTCGATCGTCTGCTCGTAGCCCGCGCGCGGGTCGCGAACCGGGTGCGTAAGCCGTTTCACGGTTTCGATATTCTGCGCAAATACATCAAGCCCGGACTCAACCACGACGTCGACGTGCTCCATCACGCCGTTGAAATCGGGTGTCAGCGCCTCGACGGCTGTCGCCGGATTCTGCTTCTTGATTTCGCGGACGCAGGCTGCGTAATGTGCCGCACCGCCATCCGCAAGGTCGTCGCGATCGACCGATGTGATGACGACATACTCGAGGCCCATCAGTGCAACCGCACGGCCCGTGTTCTCCGGCTCTTCGGGGTCGAGCCAGCCCTTCGGATTACCCGTGTCCACGGCGCAGAACCGACAGGCGCGCGTGCAGACCGAGCCCATGACCATGATCGTCGCCGTCCCGGCATTCCAGCACTCACCGACGTTCGGGCACATCGATTCCTCACACACGGTGCTCAGGCGATGCTCTTTGACGATGCGCTGAACCGCTGAGTAGCCCTTTCCTGACGGCATCTTCGCGCGCAGCCATTTGGGTTTGTCGCCTTTCACGAGCGGCTCGGCATCGCGGCGGCTTTTTACGCCATTCTTGATGGCCGAAATACCCTCTTCGGTCTTGTATTTGTTGCCACTTTGGACAATCGGAATACCGCGGAAAGTTTTGTCGGTACTGCTGCTCATTTGCTGCGCTTTGTGCCAGGCGAAAGGGGCCGCATTGTCGCACAGAAAGCGACAAAAAAAATCCCGGCCGAAGCCGGGAGAGTCAGGGGGAATCGGTTTTGCGCCAGAAGAACCTAGTGCAATCTCGACCAGCTAACGAGCTTTACTGCGTTTTTTTGCAGGTCGAAATTGCGGGCCAGTACGGCCTCGATGTCACGCGCGTCAGTATCCATATCCATCGGCTGACTCAATTCGATCACACCGCTGAATTCGTTGCCGCCACGGTACTCCGTGTCGGTCAATATGAACTGCGTGTAGTACTTCGCGGACATGGGTGAAGACTACCGGGCCGGCCAGGAGGCTACTGTGAGCCATGCCACAAATCTCCGGATTGAACGTAATATGGCCGTAACGATGCTGTGGCGCAGCAAGTCCGCGTGTCGCGGAAATTCTTTACCGAGCGTAAAATCCGGGTATTTCGGCGACGCGGTGCACAGATTTTGCGCCGCAGCATATGTAATATTGGCCAGATAACTGCCTATCGCTTGGGTGGTTTTTGGATAAATCGACGCAGGAATCGAACAGATGGCCCAAAAAACGGGATACGCACGTATTGTCCTGGTCCTCATGTTGTTGCTGGGTGCCGGCAATGCCAGTGCCCAGGACGAACTCAGAAAGACCTTCTTCAAAGAAGCGGATGCCGCCAAGGCAGCCGCCGAAGCCGCGGACGCGGCTTTGCTCGCCCCACGCAGCTACGAGCGCGGCATGAAAGAGTATGGCGATGCCGAGTATGCACTGGAGCGCGGCCGCAATATCGAGGTCGTGCGCTCGAATGCGGCAGAGGCCACACGTTATCTCAATACGGCAACGACGGCCGCAGAGCTTGCAGCGACGGCGCTCGCCCAGGTCATGAAGAGCCGGCAGGATGCAGCCAACGCGCGCGCGCCTGAATTGTCACCTGACATCTGGGCAGAAGCGCAGCGCAAGTTCGCTGACGCGATTCGCTTGCTCGAGCGCGGCGACCTGAAAGGGTCCAAACGACGCGATATCGAAGCGACCAGCCTGTATCGCGATGCCGAACTCGTCGCCATCAAGGCGCAATACCTGAGTGAGACGCGGCAGTTGCTGGCCGATGCCGACCGTGCGCGCGTCGGTCGATATGCGCCGATAACGCTCGGCAAAGCGAAGCAATTGCTCGCCGATGCGGAACGTGAACTCAGCGAGAATCGCTATGACACCGATCTGCCCCGAAATCTCGCGCGGCAGGCCAACTACGAAGCCAAGCACGCCATCTATCTTTCCGAGGTCGTGCGCAAGGTTCGCGACCGTGACCTGACTGCCGAGGAACTCGTGCTGCAGTGGGAAAAGCCCCTGCGTGACGTTTCAGGGGCCGCAGATATCGTGCCGGACATGGAGGACGGACCGACCAGACTCGCCGCCGAACTCGTTGCACATATCGAGCAGCTCAATAACGAAAATCAGTCCCTCGGCCAGGAAAAAGTGGAAAACGAAACTCGCCTTGCGGACATGGAAGAAGAACTGGCTGCACTCGACGAGCGCCTGGGTGGCGCGACGGCTGAGCGCGCGGCGCTGGTTCAACGGCTCGAGGCGCAGGCACGTGTCAAGCAGCAGTTCGAGCAGGTTGAAAAGATGTTTACATCGGCAGAAGCGCGCGTGTTTCGCGAGGGCAATAACATCATACTGCGCCTCGACGGCCTGACGTTTGACAGCGGCCAGTCGGAAATCAAGCCGGCCAGTTTCGACCTGCTTGCGAAGGTCGAAAAGGCAATTGACGTCTTTCCGCGCAGCGAATTGATTATCGAAGGCCACACGGATTCATTTGGCGGTGACGAAGTGAATCAAAAGTTGTCGCAGCAGCGCGCCGAATCTGTACAACGGTACATGATCAATGCAATGCGCATACCGACCTATCGACTGATCGCGACGGGCTACGGTGAGACTCGCCCGGTGGCAAGTAACGAGACCGAGTCAGGGCGCAAGCGCAACCGCCGTATCGATATCGTCATCCGCCCGAATATCGAAGCGTCGTAGTCGAAAGGCCTAACGGTCCTGGGCGGGACATTGCTCATCGGAAGTAAAGCGCAGCGAAGCGAGCCATGAAGATGAGTAATGTCCCGCCTAGGATCGTTGTGCATTCCACCAATCGATAACTATTCGGGCGGTGACGTCGTTCGCCAGGTAGCCGTATTCGGCGTGCGGGTTGAGAATGCCGTCGAGCCTGAAGTAGTTTTGAATCACGTGGTCGTCGATGGATTCGACGAGGCCGCGCTCGATCATCTCTGCGAAATCGACCGCGAGGTAGGGATCGAGCGCCGTCAGGTCGCCCACTGCCGATAGATTGATCCAGCGGCGCACGCCGCGCGGATAGCGCTTGTCACCGGCCTCGCCGAAACCCTGCAGGCGTCGCTGCATGAAGCGCTGTCCCAGTGGGCTACCCATTGTCAGCATCACGTCGATATCGAAGTCGTCGCCGTCACGCTGCGACATCTGCCACAGGCTGTCCCAGGCGATCACTGACCCCATACTGTGCCCGATCAAGAGGATCGGGCGTTGCGCCTCGATGGCCGCACGCAGGCGCATCTTCAGCATTTGCCGTACCTGGTCGGCGATATTGTCACGATTACGCAAGTATCGCCGCAGGTCGCGCAAATGCAGCTCCATGCGTTCGTTTGCCACGTGCGGGATGAGAAACGGCATAAAGTCGGCCAGCGAAAAGGCCCAGCGTGCGAGGCGACGTTTCCAGGACCTTGCCTCCGCAATGTCTTCGGGGGTCGCCGCAGGCTGCTAGATGACAGCCTCGATGGAGTCCTGATCAATCGCAATGTCGCGGTGCGAATTGTAGAAACTGTAAGTCCAGGAGACGACGTCGAAGCAATGCAAATTTGCGGCGATATCGAGCGCCGCCTTCTCATCGTGGCGCCGGAGGCCGGCGATCAGGCAGCGAAACAGCGCGTCCCGGTGAAGACCGTGTTCGGGCTTGGGCAGAAGACCTGGTACGTAAAGGACCAGAGGCAGTGCATTCATCGCGCCGCGACTCCGAGCAGGTCCAGTAACTCACCGACATCTCTGACGATCCCGTCGGGAGGGTGCAAATGATCCGGCCAGTCCTGACCGTGACGATTGACCCATACGGATTTCAGCCCGGCCTCGTTCGCCCCGGCCACGTCGATCTCCGGGTGGTCGCCGACATGCAATGTTTGATCAGGGCCGGCACCGCCCGCCTGCACCGCCGTTTCGAAAATTCTGGGATTCGGCTTGGCCGCGCCGGCCGAAGTCGCCGAGATGACCTCGTGGAACAGGTCGCTGATGCCGATCCTGTCGACGTCGGCATTGCCGTTCGTCACGGCAATCACGCAATACTCCTCGCGCAGTACCGACAAGGTGGGTCGGACCTCCGGAAACACCTCGACGTCGTTGCGCGCGGTACTGAATACCGCCATCGCGTCATCGACCAGGCCATCACCGTATCCCGCCGCGACCCCGAGCCGGGCGAGTATGACGCGACGCAGAAACGTGAAGTCGTGATTTCGTTCCCAGTGCTCGGCAATGACGGCCTCGCGCAGCTCGACGATATCGTCGGCAGAGAACATCTCGCCGATACGCGGGTACTCGGCGCTCAACCAATCGTGCAGCGCCTGCTCGGCGCGTTCGATAACCGGATGAATCGCCCAAAGCGTGTCATCGAGATCCAGTGTAATTGTGCGAATGTCGCGCACGTGTTGCTCGCTTTACAGAGATAGGTGAATATTGTGGCATGAAATACCTGCATACGATGGTACGTGTCACAGATGTCGACGCTTCGCTCGACTTCTATTGCGACAAGCTGGGTCTCGTCGAATTACGCCGCTACGACAGTGAGCAGGGTCGTTTCACACTGATCTTCCTCGCGGCGCCCGGCGACGACGACGCCCAGGTCGAACTCACCTGGAACTGGGACCCGGAAGAATACGATGAGGGCCGCAATTTCGGGCACCTTGCCTACGAGGTCGATGACATCTACGCCGCATGTCAGCGGCTGCTGGATGGTGGTGTCACGATCAACCGCCCGCCGCGAGACGGCCGGATGGCATTCGTGCGCTCACCCGACAACATTTCGATCGAATTGCTGCAAAAGGGCGACGCCCTTCCGGCCCAGGAACCATGGGCGTCGATGGAGAACTCCGGCCACTGGTAGACGAACCGTCTGAGTGCGCGCGGCCGGTGGGCGGGATGTTTGTCGACCGAAGTAAAGCGCAGCGCAGCGAGCCATGAGGGAGATAAATATGCCGCCCGCTGGTCGCGCGGTAGTCAAGCTGTCGGCATCAACGGCGGCAGCTTTTGTTCGGACTGACCTTCGTCGCCCTTGAGCACCGAAAATGAACGGAGGGCCTTGGCCAGCGCTTCGCCATCGATCTCGCCGCCTCCCGGACCGTAGGCCAGACTCGAGAGTTTGAGTAGCTCGTCGGAGAGTGGTGACGAAACGCGTCGGGCGATCGCACCGATGCTGCGCGGCGTGTCGTCCGGCCACTCGAGCGCCGCCCAGTCGAGAAGGGCCTGGCGCGTGCCGCTGCCGTCACCGGCCAGCGCTGCTTTGCGGGCTGCCTTGAGATGGCGCGCCTGTTGTCTGTGCAGCGGTACCTGTGCCGGCTGCCGATCGCGCCTCTGCGGCCGTGAAGACCACCACCAGGCGAGTAGCGTCAGTAGCCAGGCGGCGGCCAGCAATTCGCTGACGCGTCGCCAGAAACCTCGCGGCATCGGCCCGGCGCCCGGCTCCTCATCACTGGCGTCGGGTTCGTCAGCTGCGGCAGGCGCCGGCTCTGCGGGCAGCATTTCACCGGACGGCAGGAAGTCGATGGTTCGTTCGGGCAGCCGCGCAACCTGCCACTCCGACTTCTGCGTGTTCCACCATGAAACCTCAAGCGGAGGCAACACGACGGTGCCTGCGGTCACGCCAATCATCGCGTACTGATCCTTGCGCACGCCGCGAATCCCGCCTGACTCGATGCGACGGCTGAGGTCCGGTTTGTCCGGGTAGATATTCACTCCTGCCGCTGCCGGGGGCGCGAGCGCGGGAATTTGTGTTTCCAGCTGGCCGAGCGCACTGATCGTGACGTGTCGCGTCAGCGGTTCGCCGGCCTTGACCTCGCTGGCATCTCTGGACCAGTCCTCGACAATGCTCAGGTCGCGAGCTGGCAGCCAGACGGCATCCGGATAGTCGGCAGGCCGTGCCGGAATCGGCAATACGGTGACCGACTGCGGTTCCGACTCGTAGACTTTGCGCCCGGTTATGCGGCCGTCACGCAGCACGCGCGCCTCGAACCTCGCGGGTGAAATATCGATTTTCCCGCTCTCTTGGGGATAGAGGGCGTAGACGCGCTCAACGACACTGTATGGCGTGCCGTCGATGACCGCCTCGTAACTGCGATCGTCGCCCGCAAGCTCACTGAGTACTTCGACGCCGCTGATCGTCGGTTCGCGCAGCGCGGGTTGCCGCGTCGCGACCGAACGGTAAATCTTGATCTTCAGCAATACCTGCGCCTGAACATAGGTCTCGCTGAAATCGACTTCGCTCGTGATGAAAACGTCGGCCTGCCCGGGCGGCGCGTACGTCGGTTCGCTGACCGATACGACGAGCGGTTCTGTTTGCTCGCTGCCGAGGGTAATCGGCGGGATCACGATCTCGCCGTTGCGCTTCGGCATCAATACATAGGTCCAGGTCTTGCTGCGGCTGATCTGGCCATTGACGATCGTCGTGTTGCTGAGCTGGCTGCCCTGCCCGACGTAAAAGTCAGCGTCGAGTACGGACACGTCCGGCTGCAAGTCGATATTCGTGTCGGAAATTATCTCGAGCGTGAATGACTCGTTCAGTTCTATGTCGGCGCGATCGACGCGCGCGGTGACTGCGGCAAGCGCGTCCAACGCGCACAGCAATGCTGCGCCGAGAAACAAAGTCCTGTGTACCCACGCGGCTACCACGGCTGCACCTCGTCGTCCGGCCAGGTGTTGTTCCCATCCTGATCCTTGCCCGTCTTCTGATACTGATAGCGGAACTTGCGGCGCAGCAAGCCGCCCGGATCGTTAGGGATTCGACGCAGCCATTGCTCCATCGCCTGCTGCTGCTCCTGTTGCTCCCGCAGTGCCGCGAGCTGCTCCTCCGTCAACTGCTGCTCTGTCATTTGCTGCTCGTCCTGCTGTGCTTCTTCCGCGGCGCGCCGCAATTCCTCCTGCATCGCCTCGAGGTCCTCCTGACTCGCTTGCTGATCATCGCGCTGCGAAGCGTCACCGTCTTCGGACTGACTCTCCGACTGCGCGGAACTGTCGGAACTATCCTGCTCGGACTCACCGCCGCTCTGAGACTGCTCGCCGTCGCCCTGTTCGTCCGATGACTGCTCCTGGCCACCTTGGTTTTGTTGCTGCTGCTGTTGCTCCTGCAACTGTTGCAGCAGGTCACGGTTGTATACGGCATCAGCGTCATCGGGATCGATCTCGAGGACCTCCTCGTAGGCATCTATCGCGGAGTCGAACTCACCCTGGCGCGCCATGGCGTTGCCGAGATTATAGAGGCTTCGCGTATCGTCGTTTTCCGCGAACGCACTGGCGCTTGCCCGATAGTCCTTTGCCTGATACCTGGCAACGGCACGCCATGCAGGATTCTCAAAAAGTTCGGCAGCATCTTCAGCAGCTCCCCGCTCGAGTTTCTTCTGCCCCTGCTGGTCTTTGGTCAGCCAGAGATCGTCCCAACTCAGAGCGTACGCCTCATGATCCGGTGGCAAGAGGAATATCAGAAAGACAACGACCCAACCCCGGCGAAACGCCATCGCAGCGAGTGGCAGCAAGAGCAGCACGAGCCAGGGGCCTTCCTCACGCCAGTTATCGGTTGCCAGATTTTCATCGCCGGCTTTCCGGCCGCCCGCCTCTCCGCTGAGCAGGTAATCGAGGTCGCGATCGCCGGTGGACAATGGCGTGAAACGGCCACCACCGGCCGATGCGAGCGAGCGCAGCGAGTACTCGTCCAGCCGCGGAACCGCAATATTGCCCGACTGGTCGGTAACGAATCCACCGCTGACTCGCGGTATGGGCGCACCTTCGGCCGTGCCGATCGCGAGTATCGACAGCGTATAACCGCTCTCACGCAGTTTCCGCGCCGCCTTCTCGGTGTCCGGCGACGAACTGCCATCAGTGACCAGCA
>Ga0265309_10001407_pt1 | contig 10510 bp, 10 predicted proteins | sample Helome_FD_192492 | JGI IMG/M metagenome (GOLD analysis project Ga0265309, IMG submission 192492) | Marine sediment microbial communities from subtidal zone of North Sea - Hel_20160524 (Illumina Assembly) | ecosystem: Environmental > Aquatic > Marine > Subtidal zone > Sediment ...
GATATCCCTTCAAATTCAACTCCATCTGGTGTGCCAGGCGCTTGATCTCCTTCACGCACAAGCAAGCTCACATTACTTGGCGAACCTAGCCAGATCCCACCATCATTGAATGGTATGTCAGCGCCCCTCAGTCTTGAATTAAATCCAACTTGCCCAATATCGTCCGGTATTCCGCTGCCGGGGAATCCACCCCCAGGCGCAAGAAAAGTTGTTCCTTCTTCAGTATCTGGTGCTGGGAATCCTTCACAAGCGATTAGAGATAGCTCATTAGGCCCCCCGATCCATAAACCTTCATCGCAGTCATCAAATCCTTGAGTCACTAGAAATGCACGAAAGAATACTTGCCCAGCCTCGTTAACTGCAACATCGTTGAATGCAAAAAATGTCGATCCATCATTAGCACCTGGAGCATAATCGCCATCAAGCGCTACCGTAGTAATTTCAAAATTATTGTTTGCAGAGATCGGATGCACGATACATAACAATAGAGTTATGATGCATGAATAAGAGAGTTTATGGATAAAAGATGTTTTCATTAAAATATACTCCATAGCATTCGTAATTTTTTAAAGAATAGCTATTGCAAAATAATTATCGAATGACATATATCAATTAGTAAGAAAAACAATATTTATTAGTACATTTGTACGATATTTAAGGCTTTACAAATGCGAGCATGCATATCTGGGAAGAGCCTTTTCCAGCCGTTTAACAATTGTTTATATAAGCGGCGACTGAACGACCGGAATGGGTCGAAAATGACCGTACAGAGCCCAAGCCGGGAACGACCGCTTCCAGTACTTTCCTGCCCTTTAAGGAAAAATTCTGTACTTCCGGGATGGATCCCATCTCGGACCTTCAGCCGAACCTAATATTAGCCATAGCTGAATGACCGCTTCACTTCCCTATCCGGACGTTAACCAATTCATATCCTCGATACCAACCGCCTTTTGCCCTGGATGTATTCGTTAAAAACTGCCGATCCGTGATTCCGTAGTAGGTACTGGATCCAGCCACAACGTTTCGCCCGTCTGCTTCCTCCGCCCACCAACGCAGCACTGCCATCCGGTTTTTGATCGTTCCAGCAGCCATTTCCTGACGCAACCAGCCCTTGACCAGCGCATCGACATGCTTTTGCTTCAGCGAGCGTGGCAGCATGCCACGAAAGCCCAGGTCATATAATTGATTCGCGATCAGCATCAAGTGATCCATCCGCTTGGCTTGTGTTGCATAACTGTCATCCCGATTGCGGTGGCAGAGTTGTTTGAGTTGGTAGTTCAGATCTCTCACGGTGTCATCTCCAATGGATCAGTGTTAATGGTCACCTGGCAACAGAAGCTACCGAGGCCCGCTTGCACCCCAAGGGCACTTCCTCGCGTTTTTAAAAAACGCTCACGGCGCGCGATACGACCGTGGGACACCACTCCCATACGACCTGAAGATGCCTGGTCTCAGGCAACACTGTTTTTCCCTTTCGGGTAATGGCCCAGCGCTGGCCAACTTAGCCCTCACGGGCCTGCTTTCAGGGTGGTTGCATACAACACCTCCTTTCAAATGTGCGGACACGTCCGCGGTTAATGGAAGATGAACGTCAACGGCACCGCTAGGGGCGGTCGTCTCGGTTCGTCGAGTGAATGCAGGCAGGTGCCTGCGAGGATGAACCGATCCCATGATCGGTTCGGTTTGGAAGATGGGTCCACGGCTTACAGCCGTTGCGCGTCAAAGGACCCGAATGCGCTCAATCGCCACTAGTACACGCAGTGGCCACGGTTAAAATCGATCGAGGGCGCAGTATAAGAACACGAAATCCCGCTGTAACCTCAAAATCCAATCGCAAGCCCGCGCCGTTAACGGGTTTTCCGCCCTCGTCACTACCCGCTGCGCTTTGTAGTGACGAGGGCACCTTCGGGACAGGCAAGCCCAGTGCCAGGCATTCGCCTGTCACATCGGTTGCATTCGGAGACTTGGACAGCCTTCGCACAGTCCAAGAGTGACTTTGGCGTAAGCCCCATGGCCAACATGTGGGCATGGCGCGCCGCTCCAGGAATTCAATTGGTTAGGTGATAATCCTGAATATAAAGGTGTGTCCCCCGGGGGGACAGAACCCAGGCTCACACTGAGAACGCTCCATTTCTTCATATTCTATGTACGTTACAGCATATTCTTGAAGCCAATAGTGTGCTCAACTGGTGAGCACTTGGTGAGCCTGTCGAAACTCGAACTCGGTGTCGAACTCCTGTCCAATCTGACAGTTATCCGTCATTCTTGATGCTGACTGTGTGGTTACCCGGTAACCACTCTTTCCAAAAGTGTGCTCACCTGGTGAGCACCTGTCGAAATTCGAACTCGGTGTCGGACTACGTTCAAATCAGTTAGTTACACCAAGACCCTAAACCCAACTATGTGTTCCACGTGGGAACAGACTGAGATCCAAAAATCGATCTTATCAAAGAGACCATTTGAGTCATGAAAACCGAAAGTTTGCAGGCATCGGAAAATAGCCCGACGCTGAATCAGAGAGTTACGTGGATTTCTTAATGTCGATAGAGGTATGCCCAGGGCATATTGCATGTGGACACAGTAAGCAGGCTGCAAATGTTAAAGGCGGTGAGCGAATACTGCATAGGCCCCCGTTAAGAGTCAGCCCGGTTTACGATACTTCTCTTGTGACCTGCTCTGCATCCTGTGCAGTTTCTTGATCAATGGATTGTCAGTGTCGACGGCTACAGGCGGACAGTCACTGTACCTGACCTCATTGCGCCACACTGCGGCGTCGACTTCCGCCCTGCGCTTGCGATGTTCGGCAACCCGCAATGCGCCTTCCGGCGTGAACGTGCCTGCACAGGCACGCGTGATGAGACCGCGCAGATAGGCCAGTGGCGTAGCCTGGATGCCATTGGCTGCGATTCTTGCAGCCAGTTCATCGAGGAGCTGCTGCGCCGTGTCGGCAGGTATACCTGCAAGTTTTCTCCCGGCCTCCTCCCGTTCAGCCACCGACAAGGCCCTGGGGTATTCCAGTTCAAATAATTCTCCACCACCACTTGCCGCTGATTTGCCAACATCTGCCTCGGTCGCCGCTCCCTGTGGTAGTGGTGATTCCTTTTGGGTTCCTATGGTGGTTCCTGGTATGTCATCGGCGTCAGGGGGACCCTCGCATCTCTGACCGGGAGTGATGTCGCGAGAGTCAGGGGCCAGTGACAATTTGTCACCCCCTTCCAGCTGCAAGCGATACCGGTTTGATGAACAGGAACCATCCTTGCGGTAACGCTGCTCGGAGAGCAGCAATCCGCAGACAACGAGCTTTTGTATAACCCGTCGAACGGTACGAACGGAGACGCAACACTTGGTTGCCACCGTCGGCACGCTCGGCCAGCAAACACCGTAGTCATTGGCGGCATCGCAAAGCGCCATCAGGATCAGTTTCGGGGTGGGCGACAGCTTTTGCTGCCAGGCCCAGTTCATCGCCGCGATACTCACCGCCTTGCCCGCGCCTCCTGCTTGGTCGGACGTCCGCGACGCCTGGGTTCCGGATCCTGCACGGCAGGATCGTTTACGGTAATGGTGAATTGCTCCAGCCAGTCATGTACTGCCTGAGAAGGCCACAGCCGATTACGACAACCGGGTGGTTGAATACGTGGCGGCAGCGGACAACCCGCGCATAGTTTGTTGCGCAGTCGCCCAAGTGAAATCCCCAGCAAGCCGGCGATCTCGGTATCGGTGTAATATTTTCCGTGTTGCGATGAATCTTCTGTGTTCACGTCGTGCCTCCATTGCAAACATTGCGGTCATGTCGGAGGCACTATCAGACACGTGGTCTCACGCCGGAGCTACGCTAAATCTATTCACGTGTTGTCGGGGTTTTTCGGGCATGGAGAACCTCAAGCAAGCAGCAAAACTGGTCTGATTTGGGTACTTGGACGCTTAATCACCTGAAAAACAGAAGAATTCCATCAGGATTAGCCTTCATATTTAACTCGTCTGGACATCAGCCGATATGTTGACTATATTAGTCATTATCTAATTTAGTGTTGTTTGTAGTAAACAAATTATGACAAAAGAGCCTCTTCCATTATCCAGCAGCACGCTCAGCGTGCTGAAGACACTGGGCGCCATGATTAAGGCCGCCCGGCTGGAGCGCGGCATGAGCCAGGCGGAACTGAGCCGGCGTCTGGGCGTGAGCCGCTATACCGTGATCGCCCTTGAGAAAGGCGGTCCGAAGGTGGGTGTGGGCACGGTATTCGAAGCCGCCACCATCGTCGGCATCCCCCTGCTGGCAGACGATCAGCGCGCGCTCAACAAACTGGCCACAACCGTGGCCAACCTCACCAGCATTCTTCCCGAGCGTGGGCGACGCAAGAAGGTAGCACTGCAAGATGACTTCTAACGTCACAGAGGCCTTCGTATGGATCTGGCTGCCCGGCTCCTCGGTACCCGTTGTCGCAGGGCGTATTGAAAAACACGGCCCACTGCATCACTTCACCTACGGCCGATCTTACCGAGAGCGCGGTGCTGCGATTGCCCTGTCACCGTTCGAGCTGCCGCTGCAACCCGGCACCTTTGAACCCGCCGGCATGAACATCATTCATTCGTGCCTGCGTGATGCCGCTCCCGATGCCTGGGGCCGCCGTGTGGTCGGTTACAAATATCCGCAACTGGCGGCCGATGAACTGGATTACCTCTTGCTATCCGGCAGCGACCGCATTGGCGCACTGGATTTTCAGGTCAGCGCTTCCGAATACATGCCGAGAGAGTTCGATCATCCGACACTCGATGATCTGCTTGCTGCCGCCGAACTGCTGGAAGCCAATCGCCCCCTGCCTCCGGAACTGGAGCGTGCCTTGCTGCGCGGCACCAGCATTGGCGGCGCCCGGCCCAAGGCATTGATCGACCATGATGGCAAGCACTTCATCGCAAAATTCGCCTCTTCCACCGATGTCTACCCGGTCGTCAAAGCGGAATACATCGCCATGCGCCTGGCGGCTCTTGCCGGACTGAACGTCGCACCGGTGGCGCTGGTCTCTTCCCTGGGTAAAGAGGTGCTGATGATCGAACGCTTCGACCGCGTAGACTCACTCACCGGCAAGACACGCCGCTTGATGCTGAGTGGTCTGAGCCTGCTGGAACTGAACGAGATGGAAGCCCGCTATGCCAGTTACAGCGACCTGGCCGACCGGATTCGCCAGCGCTTCATCGAACCGCAGGCAACACTTGTGGAATTATTCAAGCGGCTGGCCTTCAATGTGCTGGTTGGCAATACCGATGATCATGCACGCAACCATTCGGCATTCTGGGACGGGCGGCACTTAAGCCTGACGCCGGCCTATGACATCTGCCCGCAACTGCGCACCGGGCAGGAAGCAACTCAGGCCATGGACATCGGGGTCATTGCAGGCAAGGCTGCAACACTGACCAATGTTCTTTCCGTCTGCGGCAAGTTCCAGTTACGCGAGTCCGATGCCAGAACAATGATCGAACAACTCATCGCTGTCGTGGAAGACAACTGGGTATCCATTTGCGAGGAAGCCGGTCTGGCAACCGTCGAGCGTGAGCGGCTCTGGGGCCGGGCGCTGCTGAATCCCTACTGCTTGCAGGACTGGGGCGCGGCATAAACATCCCGGAGAACTTCTGATCAATCGGTGAAAGCATGGTATCCAGATATTGCACTATCCGTAGGGTGCGCTTTGCGCACCATGAATCAATGGTTTCCATTATCTATTCGGTGCGTATAACGCACCCTACCAAGGGTTCGTAAATAAATCTGGGCTCCCTTAGAATCTTCGCTCGCCTCAAGTAAACTATTACTGTGAATGCGACACCACTCCTGAATATCAGACTGGCCCGCGGAATAAAGAACATGGGAAAACGCAGCGATACCGACAAAGCCATACGTAACCTTATGAATTGGGCGAGCCGTCCCGAGTGGTCGGACGAACAGGCAACCGTGTTCGACGCCCACCTTGCGCCTGTTTGCGACCGCATCGGCACCAGCCAGGAAGAACTGGCGGAAGAACTTGCGGAACACGGTTATGGGGGCATGCTGTTTGGTTTGATGTTCGAAGACTTTATCAGTCGCCGCTTGCCGAAGGATGACAAGAACATTATCGATGATTACCTGAAGCGCCGCGGTTGGCGCGAGAGCGTTCCCGGCCGCCGCTATCTGCAACAACTTCGGGATTCCGTACTCTCCCTGCATGAGGTGGTTGAGGTCTCCCCCGGCCATCATTGTGACTTGCGCGACCTGGTGCGTGACGGAAAAACGTTCCGTGTCTATGAGCGCATGGGTACGCAGAATCTCGTCAAGTGGGACCGGATAGCGGCCCGTGTATTGATGATGAATGGCAAGCAAATCTTTTCCGGCGGAATCCTCCCGTTTCCCCGGGAAGCGTCACAAAGCCTGCTCAGGGTACTGACTGAGTCACGAAAACAATTCAAAAAAGAGCTCTCGCGAGCAGCTGGCAAGGAGGCCATTGCCAGGATTTCATCAGACAACCTGGACGAACGATTTCTGCAGGATGCCTGTCCTGCATTCACTTCCATCTGGCTCGTGCATACCCTGGAACGCCTGCATGAGCCGCTGCCTGAAATAATCAACCGCGATGGTGAGACGCTGGTGTTTACCGAAACCCGTTTCCCTTTCCTTGCCGAACAACTTGAAGAAATAGCCCATCGCCTTGACGACGCCCCCGACTGGGAGCAAGACAACCCGGATGAGCCCACCTGGATCTGGCTGCCGGAACCGGGTGCTGTCGCCGACAAACCACAAGGTGGCATAGCCGTCGACACCCTCCGGGATGGACAGCACTCAATCAGCGGCACACTGGAATTGAAGCCCGGTGTGCTGATGCTTACCACCAACTCCATGGAGCGAGCGCAGCGTGGACAGGATGTGCTGGAAACACTCCTGCACGGTCTCGTCGGCCCGGCTCTGAGCAAACTTCAGACACCTGAGCAACTGATGGCGGAGAATGAAAGAAACCAACAAGACGGTGGCAGCCAGGAGTCGACCGATCCCATTGACCCGGAAATCGAAGCCGAGATTCTCCAGAACAGCATGGATCAACACTACCGCCAGTGTCTGGATGAACCCATTCCCGCGCTCGACAACAAGACTCCGCGGCAATGCACCAGAAGCAAGAAGGGACGGGAAATGCTCATAGAATGGTTAAAGCATCTGGAAAATAACGAACTGCATCGTGCCGCCAGGCAGGGACAAGCGCCGTACGACAGCCGCTGGATGTGGGATGAACTGAAATTGGGTAAGTATCGAAATGGCTAATTGTCGTGGTTTATTCAGAAATGAAGGGGCACATTGAATCACTTTGATGGCAGAACATACCCATCTCGACCCTGTCCCTGCCTGACGCTATACTGGCAGACACTTAACACTCATAGAGTCGAGACCATGGTTTCCCCCATTGCCCAATATCGCGATGAACTGGAAGAATTGTGTCGCCGTTACCACGTTCGGCGACTGGAGTTGTTTGGCTCTGCAGCCTCCGGCAAGTTTAATCCTGATACCAGTGACCTGGACTTTCTTGTCTTGTTTGATGAACTCGAACCAGCCATCTATGCAGATACCTATCTGGGGTTCTACGAAAGCCTGACGGCACTGTTTGATCGCCGCATTGAACTTGTGTCAACAACAGCCATTACCAACCCTTATTTCCTGGAAGGCATACAACGGAACCGGGAAACACTTTATGCGGCTTGAAAGCAAGAAATACCTGTTTGACATTAAACAAGCTGCTGGTCTTCTCGCTGACTTCACCAGGGGAAAATTATTTACAGATTTCCAGGGTGACCCGATGCTGAGGTCTGCTGTCGAGCGTCAGTTTGAAATAATTGGAGAGGCACTGACAAAGCTTGCGAAGGTAGATCAAGAAACTGCCGCCCTGATTAGCGAGCATCGACGCATTATTGCATTCCGCAACATCCTGATTCATGGATACGCGCAGATCGACGATCGACTCGTCTGGGGCGTAGTTGAGTCAAAGCTGCCAACCTTGTCGCAAGAAATGAAAAAGTTGCTGGAAGAAGAAACACCGTAAGCACCGAGTATTTGTACAGGCCTAAGCATACGTTTTTAGTGCTTATAGCCGGTGTAGTAGATTGGGCTCAAACGACATAATTCTTGTCACAATTTTGTCACACTGCGAACAAAATGCAGTGTGATTCGGCCTTATCAGGAAACATACTATGTGACTGTAATGTCTTGTGATATTCTGTAAATCCCTGAAACAGAACGGGTGTAATAACAGATTCACACGGCAGGGGTCACTGGTTCAATCCCAGTATCGCCCACCACCTTCTCATTACACCACCCGGCCGTTTGCCATGCCCGGCAGCAAGCTGCCCTTTCCCAAGAGGCATTTCCAGCGGCCTTGTCCTGCAATGCCTTCGGGCGCACACGGCAGGGGCGCGGGTTCGCTGCCGGTATCGCCCGCCATTGTCTCTGCCCCCTTCCACTCAGTATTGACATGCGTAGCGGCCGGGGACGGATACCTCCGCCGCTGGTGACTGCCCGGTTATGAGCTATATTTAGCTTAATTAACCAATAAATCACGGAGCTGGATTTCTCGTTCAGCATTCATAATAACTATTACAATCAGACAGTTAACTTTATCCAAACCTCCGGGGACATTAACGGATAAAAAATGCCATGCCATCGCAGAGGCTGTTCACAATACTTTGCCTGGCCCTGCTGACCGTAGCCTTGCCAGCGACCGGTAGCGCACAGGAAGACGGCGATCTCAGGGAACTGGCCACACGCTACGAACACGGGCTGGGCGTGGAACGCAACTATGCCCACGCCTATGCACTGTATTGCATTGCCACCCGGCAGGGTGACAGCGAGTCCGCCTATCACCTGGGCTGGATGCACATCAATGGCCGCGGCATGCCGAGCAACGATGCACTGGCCATCGGCTGGTTCAGGCTGGCCGCCGAACGCGGCGATCCTCATTCACAGCGCCTGCTGGACGAACTGCTGCGCAACGGCGAGGCGAAGGAAGACAGCAACTGCCCGCTGAAAAAGAGACAGCCGGACCCGTCGACGATCGATGCCTGGGTACGCGCGCTGGCGCCGGATTACGGCATCGATGCAGAGCTGGTACTGGCTCTGATCGAGGTCGAGTCGAGCTTCAACGTGCGCGCCAGATCACCGAAGAATGCCCGCGGCCTGATGCAACTGTTACCGGCGACCGCCAGGCGCTTCGGCGTCAGGGACATCTGGGACCCGGCGCAGAACCTCATGGGCGGCATGGCCTACCTGCGCTGGTTGCTGAACCATTTCCAGGGCGACCTGGACCGGTCACTGGCCGCCTACAACGCCGGAGAAAACGCGGTCAAGCGCTATGGCGGCATCCCGCCCTATCGGGAAACACGCAATTACGTCAAGCGAGTGAAATACATTTACACGAGTAACGCGCGTTCCTGATATACAATTCAGTAATCATATGTCAGGCACCTGACAGATCGACACGGGAACAGCAGCATGCCAGAACTTACGCGCAGGCGTTTTCTACTGAGTACAGCCGGATTGCTGGCAAGCCATAGCCTGCCGCTCGGGGCCGGCATGCGACCTGTCACACCACGTCAGTCGGCCGGTCCGTTCTACCCGCCAAAGCCTCCGCTGGATGATGACAACGACCTGACACAGATCAGGGGCAATCCGCAGCGCGCCATGGGACAAATCACGGATCTCGACGGCCGCATACTGGATCGCAACGGCGAGCCACTTGCCGGGCTGCGCATCGAGATCTGGCAATGCGATGCCAATGGTCGTTACCGGCACCCGCGTGATCCCGGCAAGCGCGCCATCGATCCAAACTTTCAGGGCTTCGGGCACGCGCTGTCCGACACTGAGGGGCGGTACAGGTTCCGCACCATTCGTCCACAACCGTATCCGGGACGCACACCGCACATTCATATCGCCGTGTTTGCCGCTGGCGAAGAGACCTTCATCACCCAGCTTTACGTTGCTAACGAGCCGCGTAATGCGAGCGATTTTCTCTACCAGCGCGTGCCTGAGGCCTATCGTCAGCTGGTAACGGCCGACTTCATGCCATCCGGGACGGCGGATGTTGATCTGGTTGCGAACTGGGATATTGTCCTCGGCATCACACCGGCCTGAAACATTGCACCGGATGATGCCCGACAAGCCGCTGCTGTTTACTCACCGTTTTACATTAAGCAGATGCAGGCAGCGCCTGCCCGGTTCAGGACACCTCATTCTCCCGGAGGTATGCAAGGCTGTCCACATCAAAGGGAATCGGCTCCAGGCCGAAGGTATCAAATGCCTCCTGCCCGTCGCAGGTGTTGCCCTCCATCAGCATAATGAGCTGATCGCGGGTGACGGGGAAAAATGCATACTGGTCCAGCACCGCGGCCATACCCTTGAGCAGCAGCACGGGCGCGGGCAGTGCCCACTTGGTGGTGCCGGCCGCGCGGGCTATGGTTTGCAGGATATCTTTCCAGGTGAGGGCATCGGGACCACCGAGTGCAAAGACAT
>Ga0265309_10001414_pt1 | contig 10487 bp, 8 predicted proteins | sample Helome_FD_192492 | JGI IMG/M metagenome (GOLD analysis project Ga0265309, IMG submission 192492) | Marine sediment microbial communities from subtidal zone of North Sea - Hel_20160524 (Illumina Assembly) | ecosystem: Environmental > Aquatic > Marine > Subtidal zone > Sediment ...
TAATTGCCAGTGTCAACAGCAACAGGTCGCCGCGTATATAGAACACCGACAGCACAGCCATCGAAACCAGCAGAATGGTCAGCAGGTGATAGCCGTAAAGCAGCAGGCGGATTTTTGCAGCGTGATCTGGATGCTGTGCAGGATGACGCCAGGATTTTACCAGCCTGCGCAGCGTCCGCATCGCGAACCAGAGGACGAAACCGGTCACTAGAGCGAGCAGTAAAGTCAGCCCCCGTCCCCAGAAAAAATCGTTCATGACCTGGCTTATTGTTTCGAATAGCCTGATTTTCTCCTGTTCGAGGTTGCGTAGTTCAACGCGCGAGATTTCCAGCGAACGTTCGATGTCCTCGCTACGCTCCTGCCATGAAACTTCTACGTTAGCAAGCCCCTCGGCGACTACCGCGGGCATCTCGTACTGGTCGAACAGGGCGATAGATTCGGTTGCCTTCCTGGAAATCTCCAGTTGTTGCTCGTAAAGGTTGATTGCGCTGCGCAGTTCCTCGATTCGGCGAGGTTTCTCGGTCGCTTCTTTGAGGCTGTTTAACAATGGCCGGGTGATCTGGAACAGTTCGTCGCGCCAGTCAAGCTCGCTATCCTCGGCACCGCTCAGGCTGCGTAAATTTGCTCCACCAACAGCGATATTCTCGAATGACCTGGTCAATTCGCTAATGGTTTCCCGGAGTGTGGCGATCTGTTGGTTGAGCGTTTCCTTATCAGTTTCGTCAGCGGCTTCCAGTTGTCCGAGTAAATCCCTGATTCGTTCACGCTTTTCTTCCAGCGCCTCCCTGATCGCAAGTAGCTTGCGGATCGACTGGGCCTGTTGGGTCTCGATCGCTTGCGACGTCGCCGATATGGCCTCCGGCTGTTCCGTCTGTGCGATGACGACAGGCAGGCTCAGCAAGCTGGCAACAAAGACGGCTATTAGCCGTGGGATAATATTTTTATTCAAGGAGTCGCCTCGCCTTCGATTACAGTGAGCTCGTATTGCCATACTGTCGATACGCCCGATTTCGCGCCATATTACCTGCTAAAGCTGCAGCTTACATCCTTGTTAAAAGCCTGCCGCATGCTACAGGTTCTGATGATCCTGCTGATCAGTAACTGGCGCCAGTCACCGCCAGAAACGCCTCCGACACTTCCGCGCGCCCGACCTTGTCGATAATTTCCTGGGAGGTTTGAACGATCGTCGACAGTGGGCCGGTGATGAACACGATACCGAGTTGCAGGGTGACGCGCTTGTCCGCGATCGGATTGGAGATATTTGGATGCTCCGGGGGCAGGAAGACCATCTGGATCTCCCCGAGGTCGGAAGGCATGCGTTCACAACCCCCTCCGGGTGCAATGTAAGCGAACAATTCCTCGGGATTTCCGAAGCTTACACTATCTTCTTTAAGTGATATATCACCATTCTTGACGATAAATTCCACACTAATCGGCATCATAGTTATCTCTCCTCTGGAGTTTAAACTCAGCTTACCTTGCGCCGAATGTCCGAATTTTGTTCTGGGTCAAATTACCGCAAATGGTGTTAATGCAGTTTATTCTTCGACCGGGTCCTCGACACGGTGCTTGTGCTCGATGTACATGACCGCGGCTTCGACGCGAGAATGCACACTCAGCTTTCTGAGTACTGCCTTGACATGCAACTTGACGGTTCCATCCGATATGCCCAGGTTGCGAGCAATCAGCTTGTTACCCTGGCCCTCGGCCATCAGTTCGAGGATCTCGCTTTCCCGCGGAGTTAACTCACTGAACGGTCCCTTCGATTGCGATACAGTCATATCACCCTTGACGAAACGCACCAGCACCGAGGTTAGCGGCGGTGCCACCACCGTTTTGCCGACGTGGATATCGCGTAACGCCGATACCAGGCCATCGGGTTCCATGTCCTTGAGCAGGTAACCGCTTGCACCTGCCTTGAGTGCGTCGAGTAAATCCTGTTCGTTCGAACTGGTCGTCAACATTACGATCGGCATCGTCAGGCCGATCTTTTTCAAATGCTTCAACACGCTGATACCATCGATAACCGGCATGCGTTTATCGAGCAGGACAATGTCGGGTTCTAATTCCTGCGCCTGCTTGATACCCTCGTTGCCATCACCGACCGCAGCAAGAACTTCGATATTACGCCGCTGCAGCAGGCTGATCAGGCCTTCACGAAACAGCATGTGATCGTCGATTAGTAAAACTTTTAAACTCACGATAGGTGTCCTTTCATCTATAAGGTCTCGAACATAACCTGTTGTTTCGGAATTGCCTGTGTATCAAAAAATTGCTCTACCCCGGCCCGAATTTTATCACCACTACAGAGGTAATAATCGAAACCAGTGGGATCATCCTGTTGTAGCTGTTCGAGGATGCTGTCTGCGGGATGCTCGCCGGCTTCAGCGTCGAGCGGGATGTATGTGAAGTTGTCCAGGGCATCGTTCCAGGCCCGACAAAGATTGTTGAGATAGTGGGAGTCGTCGCTACCAGCAATCCAGAACAGTAAAATCTTTTCCGCAACATCGAGCGCCATGGCATGTTCGATCAAGCCCTTGATGGAGGCGAAACCGATGCCCTCGGCGATGAATACCAGGGGATTGGAAGAGTTTTCATTGAGAACGAATGAGCCGACCGGCCCTTCCAGTGTTAACAGGTCGTTTGCCTTGGCAGATTCATCCAGGTAATTCGCGACCGGATCCTGTTTGTCCAGCTCGATATGGAACTGCAGATTCATATCGTCACAGGGGCAGCTTGCAATCGGATAAAAACCCGAACCCACCTGGTCGATCGAAAGCGTTGCACGCTGGCCTGCAAGAAATCTCAGTCGACTGGTGCGCGGCGTTCGCGTGCTGACGATTAAAACATCGGCATCTGGATGATCGATTTTTTTTATCCTGATTGGAATGTTCTGCGTCGGGATGTCTTTGGTGCTCTGTGCCTCGTCGGCTTCAAGCACGACATCGGATATCGCGGTGTTGCAGCAACCCAGCACGTAGCCAATGCCTTTTTCAGCCTCGGTCAGTGCATAATCGTGATGTTTTATTTTCCGGGTTTCTCCTGACACTACCCGGATCTTGCACAGGCCGCAGTTGCCGTTACTGCACCCGTAATTGAGCGCCAGTCCCCCCCGCAGGCCCGCTTCCAGAATAGATTCTGCACCTTCTACAAAGAACTCGTGACCACTGGGAATGACTGTTGCCTGTGCCGACATAACGCGTAAAAATGTTTCGTTAACGAATGGTTGATCTATTGTATCATCCTCCGTCGAAATTCCGGCCGTGGCTTGATCGATCCAGGAGCCCAGTTGTTGCAGCGCATCGGGCTCCGCCTCGAGCCTGCTAATCTCGGCGCGCAGGTCATCGGTAAAGCGCTGGTAGCGATCGAGCAGTCTTTTTTGTCGTGACAGGTTCTCGCTTAACGACATGATGCGCGCGGTCAGGGCGATATTGTCGGGCTTGCGTGCGATGCTATCGGGATTGATGAAGGTGGCCTGCTCGATGATTTGCTCGACCCGTTCGAGCATGCTTGAATCCTCGATCTGGGCGTCTGGATAAGCATGCAGCAGGTCCGACAATACGATTTCACCCTCGAAGGTTTGCAGCTCTCCCGACCTGATTTGTTGTTGCAGGACTCCCCGTTTTACCCCGACCAGGCGAGCCGCACGTGAAAGTGAAATTCTTTTTGCCATCTCGTCAGCCTGTCGATTCGAGTAACGCCTTTACCGGCTCGGCTTTGAACTGCAAGTGTATCCTGGTGCCATCACCGGGCTCACTTTCGATATCGATGCTGGCATCAATTTCCCTTGCCCGGTCGCGCAATATATTCAGGCCCAGGTGCTGACCCCCTTCGGATACGATCGACGACTCCTCAAATCCGATACCGTCATCCTCGATTAACACGATATTGTTGCCCGCGCGGCAACTGAGCAATACCCGAACCACCTCGGCCTGGCTGTGCTTACGGATATTAACCAGGCATTCCTGAACAATGCGCAGCACGTTGAGTTCGACTTCCGCGGTAAATTCCTGCTCCGGCCATTCGTTCTGAAAATAGACGGGGATGCCCATTTCATCCTGGGTACGGCGAATGTTATCCTCGATCGACGAAATCAGCCCCTGTTCGTTTATGGGTACCCGGAAATGGGCGATCAACTCACGCAACTGGTGATTGGCCTGATCAATGGTGTACTCGATGCGTTCCATCTGGTGCCATATGGCCTTTTCATCATTCGAATGAAAAGTCTCGTCGATGACGCGGATCTGGATGCGCAAACTGGCGATGGTTTGTGCCAGTGAATCATGCAGTTCGTGCGATAACCGGGTTCGTTCCTGCATTACCAGCAATTCACTTTCTTCCTCGAGCAGGCGAAATTTCTCCACCGCGCTGCCGAGGTGTTGACCAATGCTCAGCAGCAGCTCACTGTAGTCCTCAAGATCGACCGAGACATTATCTTCAAAAAACAAATGAATCGCACCGAGTACGCCTGCGCGATACTGCAGCAATATCGACAGCACCCGCACCTTTTCCTGCTGATGCGTGCTACCGGGCCCAAACACGGTTTCATGGTCAAGATTGTCAATGCGGTAAATGCGATCGAGCTTGATATCACTGGATGGATAGTCAATCGACAGAAAGTGATCGGCGCTCGAGAGGAAGGTATGATTTATGTCGCCGAGCGAAGCAACAATATCCTTTTTGTTTTTGCCGATAAACTGGCGAATAATTCCGGCGCTTGCGTTCAAGTTTTTGCACAGGGATTCGAGTGATTTTTCGAACAGCTCGTTAAGGTCACGCGACGCGTTTATGCTCGAAGCGACATCGTAAAGTATCGCCAGTGACCTCGACTCTCGCGAAATGTAGTCGGTATGTTTTTGCAGCTGGGTTTCGGTATCACGCGAGAGCTGATTAATCATGTTGCCGAGCATGTTGATGTCGCGGGCCAGCTCGGAAAAATCGCTATCGCCGCTGAGTTCGACCTGTGCATCGAAATTGACGCCGCGCATCAAATCCGCCCAGTCACACAGTCTCAACAACGGCTGCAATAATTCACGCCAGATCTCCCAGAACAGCAACAGCAGTAGCACGATTTCCAAAGTGTGCATCCAGACGACGTAATCTTGTAAGCTGATGGCAATGGGGCTATCGGGCTTTACCAAGCCAATCAAGTTCAACAACAACAGGATCAGAATTGAAAAGGACAGGAATAACAGTCGAAACCTGCCGCTTTTCAGCAGGTTACGTTTTTCTTTATCGAGCCTGACAAACCATGCGTTAAACAGGTTGGTCTTGCGTAGTAAATGTGGATCGTGTCCGGACATAGCGAGAAAATCGATCGAATAAGACGGTTTCATTGCTTACTTATTCTCGCAAGTATACCGATTTAAACGATCGAGCGAACCTGCCTGGTGGAACTGTTACTTCCGGGGTGGGACATAGGTGGGGTCGTTGGGATTGAGGAATATAAACTCGGGTTTACCGGGTTCCAGCTCGACGAAGTCGATGGTCATACCCTCCGCGAGGTCCTTGCTGCCCTCGGAGACAACCAGGTTGACACCGTCAAAATTCAGAAAATTGTCACCCGGCAGCCGTTGTTCATCGAATCCCATGGCGTAGTGAAAACTGCCGTCGTCCTGTTCCTTGATGGCGATACGTACTGGCAGCGAGTGATTTTCATCCTGGTTCGCGGAAAGTTTTATCTGTTCCAGGGCCGTGGCAGAGAGACTAATCATGGCGGTGATTACAGGGCATTAGCGACCTCGGTTACAGGCGAAGCCTTGTTGAGTTGCACAAAGTGTAAAAAGCGTTTAACCCAGGGATTCGCCGCGGTGTCGCGCAGGTGGCTATAAGAGGCGAGTAAATTCTTGTAAACGAATCCGTCATGCTGCTGCCGGATCCCCTTGCCTCGCAGGACCTGGTAGGCATATACGGCATCATCGGGTAATCCCTGTAGCGCTGAATAATGAAATTCATGCGCATGTAAATCATTGCCGGGCCGACGTTGAAAAGTCCAGGGATGCTGACCTTCAATTTCGCCGAGTTTAACGTAGCCACGACCCTGGGATTTTTCGTGCATGACAGACTTCGCGTCGAGCACGCCGACCATGTCATAGCTGGCTTCATTCCAGGTCAGGCTTCGTGACAGGTACATTAAGCCACCGCATTCCGCGTAGGTTGGGAGGCCGGCTTCGATCGCGTTTTTTATCGAATCGCGCATTGTGCCATTGGCGGCGAGGCTTGCCGCATGGCGCTCGGGAAATCCACCACCGATAAAAAGCCCATCGATGGCGGGCAGGGACTGATCCCGGGTGGTGTCGATCGAAACCAGCTGCGCGCCTGCCTGGCGGAATGCTTCGAGGTCTCCGGGGTAATAAAAGCCGAAGGCGCTGTCCTGTGCAATGCCGATACGCAAACCGGTAAATTCGGGCTTGCGCAGCAATGGCGATGTTGCCGGCTTAACCGATTTTGCCTGTTGCGCTATTTCGACCAGTTTATCCAGGTCGACGTTATCGCCGATCACGCCGGCAATAGTATTGATCTTGTGCCTGGAATCAGGGTCCTCGTAACCGGGAATTAACCCGAGATGACGTTCATTGAGGCCGATGGATGCATCGTTTTCAACTGCTCCCAGGAACGGGATGTCGGTATATTCTTCGACTGCCGCACGCAGCTTGGATTCGTGCCGCCGGCCGCCGGTCATGTTAGCGATGACACCGGCGATGTTGACTTCTTTGTCGAACACCTGGTACCCGATTAACAGGGGCGCGATGCCACGCATGGTGCCGCGGGCATCGACGACCATGATCACCGGGGCCTGCAGTGCTTTTGCCAAGGCTGCATTGCTATTGCTACCATCCAGGTCAAGTCCGTCATGCAGTCCCTTGTTGCCCTCGATCAGGCAAATATCAGCTGCCTGCCCTCGGTAACAATAGTCGTCAATCGTTTCCTGTCGGCCGGCGACGAAAAAATCGAGGTTGTAACAGGGTTTCCCGGCGGCCATCCCGAGCCAGATCGGGTCAATATAGTCGGGACCCTTTTTAAAAGGCTGCACATCAAAGCCGCGTTTGACCAGGGCCGCACACAGGCCGATGCTGAGCGTGGTTTTACCCGATGATTTGTGTGCCGCTGAGAGAAACAGGGAAGCCATGGCCTATTGTACCTCGGCTGGCAGGCTTTCAGGCATGATGGGCAGCACCCGAATGCCAAGCAGTGCGATCAACAGCGCACTGGTGACACCACCAAACCCGAGCAGAAACTCCCACAGGCTCGGAGTATATTCGTTGATCACACCATCGAAGAAACTGCTTTCCACGATAAAACCCGGGAAAATGTTGAGCGGATATGCCTGTCCACCGACGATGATGATGTAGAGCTGGGCGAAGGCACCGACAATAACCAGCAGGCTGGCGATCACCAGGGCCGAATTCGAGCGCTGCAGGCCGGGCGCATACAACATCGCCAATGGCAACAGGTTGCCAAGCCCGATCTGGAATATCCAGAACATCAAGGTGTAAATACCGCCGTCTAGTAGAATGAAGCGTTCGAAATCGTGGTTCTGCGTGCCATACAACTTGGTCAGATGAAATACGATCACGAAGTAAAGTACTGCCGCGGTAAACAATCCCAGCAATTTGCGCAATCGTTGCAGGTGCGAGTGATCCAGCTCGCGCTGATCGAGCCTGAAACTGAGCATCAACAGTATGATGAAAATCGCCAGGCCGAACGCGAACGACATGACGATGAACAAGGGCGCCAGCAGGGCAGAGTCATAGGCCTCGCGCGCCACCAGGAAACCGAAGATCGAGCCGGTACCGGTGGTCAGGATCAGGCGCCAGGTAAAGGCCAGTAAACCCGCAGGTTTGCTCCATTTATACATACGCCGCTCCATCATCAGCCATAGATAAGCCAGCACGATGACGATGAACCCGGTGTAGAGGATGATGTTCCAGGCGAAAATCGATTTGAAATTGTAATAGGTCATCGCCACGATCAGGCGATCCGGGCGTCCCAGGTCGAGCAATAAGATTGCCAGTCCACCCACCAGTAACGCGATCGACAGTACCGCCGAGAAACGTGCCAGAGGCTTGTAATCCTGCTTGCCGAAGACCGAAGCGATCGAGGCCAGGTTAAGCGCGCCGGAAGCCGCGACAATTAAAAAGATCGCGAATACATGGGGTAGCCCCCAGACAACCTGGTTGGTCATGCCGGTAACGTGGTGACCTTCCGTGTCCATGTGATGTGCAGCGGCAAATCCAGTTAGCGCAATCACGGCAAGCGCAACCAGGATTCCCCAGTAATTTGGAGTGCTGGTTTTGATCTCGGCATAGCGCATGGATGACTGCATCTTCATAGTCCCTGGTAGCGAACACTGGGATTCAGTCCCATGTCGGCCCGCAGTTTAACGGCGCCCAGAGCCTGCAGACGCTGTGAAATCTCGCTCTGCGGATCATGTAGATCACCAAACCAGATGGCCTTGCGGTCTCCGTGGTTGACTGCTTCGGCGCAGGCGGGTATCGCGTTGCTACCATCGCGATCGATACGGTGCACGCACAGGGTACAGGATTCAACAGTACCCTTGCCGCGCGGTGCGACAGGCAGCTGGTCCTTGAGGGTTTCGTGGATAAACGAGCGCGCCTTGTAGGGACAGGCCATCATGCAATAACGACAACCGATGCAGGTATGCTTGTTAACCAGCACGATTCCGTCGTCGCGTTTGAACGAGGCGCCAGTCGGGCAGACATCAACGCAGGGCGGATTTTCACAATGCATGCACATCATCGGCAGAAAACGTTGATGCCCCGATTCGGGATCAGTGAGTTTGACCTTACGAATCCATTGCGCATCGGTTCGGGAATCGGGGTCCGATTCCCAACCATGTTCGCGTTGGCAGGCACTGACGCAGGCGTCGACGTCAGACTCGCTCAGGGCATTGGTATCAATCAATAGTCCCCAGCGGGGCTTTTCTCCCGGGGTGTTACTGGCGTGACCGGTTTTATAAAGAATAATACCGGGTGCGATCAGCGTGGTCGCCAGTGCCGCGGCACTTTTAAGAAATTCGCGGCGCGCCGGTCGCATTTCGATATTGTCGAGCTCAGTCGCCACGAGCCTGCTCCAGCTTATGACTGAAGGTATGTGCCGAAAGCATTCGAGATCGGGTGTTCGGAGTCAGGCTGCTCTGCTCGGAACGGGCCAGACCCCGCTCGGCATGACATTCGAAGCAATCGATCTTGATGCTGGCATAGGCATGACATTCGGCACAGAAGTGCTGCGGGTTTTCGTAACGGATGACTTCCTCGTCGGTGCTGGCTGGATTGTGACAATCCATGCATCCGACCAGGCTGTACTTCGAGTCGCGATCGCCTTCGAGCACCGTGGCATCACGCTGATGCAGCAGGAATTTCATATGATCGCGACGCATCACCTCGACCGGTTCGACGCAGTCACTGGCATCAACCGGCTTTGCCGGTGACGGGATCATCACCTCGCCAAAACTCGATGCGGTCTCATCCGCGGCGACTGCGCTACCGATAGGCATAACCCCGAGCAGGCAAGCCAGCATGAGACAGCGCGATAATGTAGCGAAACCCTGCACCAGCGTAACCGTCAGTGGTCGCCCAGGGCCATATCGATATAGCCGGTCGGACAGACATCGGCACAAATATGACAGCCGATACAGCGGGTGTAATCGGTAGCGACATAACGCCCCATGGTCTTGTCTTCTTTCTTGACCCGGTAAACCGCGTCCTGCGGGCAGTAAATGACGCAATTGTCACATTCGAAACACATGCCGCAGCTCATGCAACGACCCGCTTCCTCGACCGCCTGTTCTTCGCTCAGGCACTTGACGCGTTCATCAAAATCGCCGAGTACATGTTCTGAATCGGGCCCATGTTGTTCGCGCAATTTGCGCGCCTCGTAATTGAAATGCGACAGATACAGGCGCTCCGAAGAAATAATTTCGTTGGCGCCGCGATCTTCGTAATTGTGCACCGCGAATTTCGCTTCTTCAGTGCCCCAGGTTCCCTGGTGCTCAAACTCGGTTGGTGCGAGATCGACTTCCTTGAGCTTGTTGAGTAGATCGAAATGGTGCACGTCGACTTTCGGGCGCTTGTCGAACTCGGCGCCGCCGAGATAACGTTCGATGCTGTCGGCGGCGATCGAGGCGTGGCCGATGGCGGTCGTCAACAGGTGCGGATGGATGATATCACCGGCGACGAAATGGCCAGGCTTATCAGGGTGTTGAAAAAACTTGTCCGCATTCATCAGGTTGCGCTCGTTACCCATTTCTTCGATGCCCTGCAGGTCGCCCCCCTGGCCAATCGCGGATACGATCAGATCGCACTCGACTTCAAATTCACTGCCTTCGACCGGCGTGGGTGCGCCATCTTCAATGGTGCATTTTGCGAGCTTTAACGCGGTTGCACGACCCTCATCGTTGACGATGATTTCGACCGGCATCACGCCGTCTAGAATCGTGACACCTTCGCGCAGCGCATCTTCCACCT
>Ga0265309_10001417_pt1 | contig 10475 bp, 11 predicted proteins | sample Helome_FD_192492 | JGI IMG/M metagenome (GOLD analysis project Ga0265309, IMG submission 192492) | Marine sediment microbial communities from subtidal zone of North Sea - Hel_20160524 (Illumina Assembly) | ecosystem: Environmental > Aquatic > Marine > Subtidal zone > Sediment ...
GCATTATCGACTGCAGTTAAAAAACAAATTGAAAGAACCAAGCAATATGTTGAAAAAACCCCTGGAGCGATGGCTGTGCCTGTTATTGTAACCTTGTATCAAGATAAAATCGATTTTATTGATAATGTGCCTATAGTCCCAATTTTTCAATTTGCTTCATTTATTGATGAATTTTATGGAAATATTGATCAAATGAATACTATAGGAGCAGACTAGTCACAAATAATATCATGCATCCAATCACAAACCCTTTGGTGATTTTTAATGAATTATCTAATGCTTTAGAATAGTCTTCGTAAATTCCTTGTCCCATTACTTTTACATTTGATTCATTTTCTAAAATTTCAAATTTTGCTGATGCGGTATTATTTTCTGCACTTTTTGCAATTTCAAAAAACCATTTTGCTAGTTTATCTGCACTTGTAATTAATCCTAATTGATAGTATCCGTTTCTATTCCTGGGTTTAACTGCTGCATAATGTGTATCTGATGTACAAATTTCAAGTAATTGATAATCTCTTTTTGCAAAAATATCTATAATTTTCTCTCTAATCCCGTTCTCCATATTATTGGAATCTGCCCATCCTAGGAAATATTTTTTCTCATTAATTTTAAGACAAATAATTCCTAATCCTCCCATTCCCAAGTCTTCTGTCCATACATCCATTTCATCAGTATTGGCATAGCCAAATTCTATTGGAAAACTCTCTTTTGTAATTAGAGTATCCAAACATGATTTGGCAGCTTTTAACATATCTTCTCCATCCTCTTTTGAAATTTCCTCACCCATTGCATTATGAGTATCTACAATCAGCGTTCTTGAATAATTTCTGTTATTTGCATATTGAACTATTTCTGTTTTCATGTAGCTAGGAAGATCTTCCATACCCTGTGGTGATAATGATAAAAATAATAGTGGATTATTCCCAAAAAGCAACCCTGTCACTCTAGCTTTGTTTATTTGAACTGTTACAGGTTCTGTGCATTGAATGCCTTCTTCTTTGACTTTGCTGTTCTCTAAATCTTTCAAATATTTTTCAACTTCGTTTCTTGATGGAAGATTCAATGCATGATCTGAAATACTATGCATGACCATTGCTGATGATGACAAATTTTTGTAAATTAGGTATGGGATATTACTTCCACCTACGGGATGATATGGACCTGGGTGTATTCCTGGTAATACCATTCTGAATTCCTTTTGGCCATTCTGTGTTGAAAATTTTATTTGCGATGTACCTATTTTGGTTTCACTTGAACGTTCTTCCATGAGCATTTCGGCATCTTCAAAATCATCCCCCTGTGATGCGAGATATGCTTGAATTGTTTTATGGGTACTCTCCATTCCTGGTCTTCCTGCTCTATCTGTTACAAATGACCATGCACTTGCAATTATGATAAAAGATACCCCGTACCCTAATCCAACTGGCTCACTAAGTATTGAAATCCATAAATCTTGTGGAATTAATACCAAAAACATTGCTAGTGGTTGAATAAGACAAATGGCCCAAGCTTTTTTTAGACTCGCACCAAGAGTTGTAGTGTAAATCCCTATTCTAAAACTTGCAAAAAGTAACAATCCAAAAGTAATGAAAAATAGTTCTAAATCTTTTGACAAAACTATGCTTGAAAGTATTCCCATCAAAAGTGTGACAGTCCATAACATATTTCCAAAAAGAGACGAATGCAATGATTTTGAATATTCTTTCTTTTTTGCAAATCGTGTATCTAATAATTGTGTTAAAGCTAATACTCCTAACACAATTGGTAACCGATACCAATTTTCTTCAAATCCTAAGTTACTCAAATATCCAAAATATACTGCAAGAACTGTAACTGATGCTACAACCATTGAAACAACTAGTGAAAAATATTTTGATGACGGATTAACTAGAGTAAGGGAAAATCTATTGTGTATATTTGAAACATCATCTACTTCTTGTTCCATTGTTCCTTCACGGAGCTAAAAATAAATCTGCTATCCACGAAATGGCAATTAAACTAATTGGAATTGTTACTACAATTTTTGGATCTAATTTGAATCCCTTTGTCTCATCTTCAAAGAATCTCATGAGACCTCCACTTGATGCTGGAAGTGGTGCTGATTTCTTATCTGCCATTACAATTCGTCATCACGGATTTTAACATAAAAACTTTATTCTCTGCCTGAAATTTAATCCTAAATCCAAATCCTACCTAGAAATAACAAAGATCTCTGATTTAATCACTATGCTCAGGGTATTTTTGGAACTTCAACAGTATAACCAGTACAATAATTGGTATATCTTTCTCTCACTTCTGCCAAAGGAATACTTGATAATCCATAATAGGATGTGCTTTCTTGCACATACCAATCAAAATCTACGGCAGAACATTTTGTATATTTGTGCGTATAGAGAGTAGTGTCATTACCTGTGAGCAAAGTTAAATCTACATCGAATGGTTCGGGAGTTTTTCCAGGATTAATGTATCGTGATAAAAATTGGTAAATCTCTGACTTGTCTTTGCTGGGATTGGATTCTACCAAGAATCCATGTTGATATTGATTGGGATGATTTGCAGGTAAAACTGGATTTTTCCATGAAAGAGACTCCACTCTGGGAAAGTTTTGGTAAATGTGGGATTGTTCCATTTCTCCCCCGGAATATTTAATTTCGTAAGTCATTGCACGAACATTATCAGTCATATCAACACTTTCAAAATTAGATTGTGAATTATTATTTTGATCAAAATTGCTTGTATAGGTTGGTGTATTTTTTATTTTATCATAACTGTGTATCTGTAAATGAAGTCCTGCACATTTAAAATCAATCATTTCTCTATTCTCAGGAATTTTTTTTCCTGAAAAGGGGTACACGTTTTTGTAGTCTTCCAAATAAACTACATAGTCACTTACATCACAATCAACATAATTCCATCGCTGAAGAATGGTTCTGTCTCCCGTGATGGAATCAATACTTACGTTAAATGGTTCTGGGGCTCTGACTGGATTAATGTAATGTGAGAGTAATTTGTAGAAATCACTCTTGTCTAAACTTGGCAATGATTCCAAATGAAATTGAGGGTTGGAAGTAAAGAGACTTGCATCTGAATCAAAAACAGGTGAAAAAACCTTGAACGTACTAAAAGAACGAACCTGTTCTAAATCTCCATCAAAGAAATGAACAACAAATGATTTTGCTCTGGCATTATTTTCTGGAATTACGTAAGTAATGTCAGGTTCTTGAGGGTTTTTTCCATCTTTTGATATTTCATGTGTTATGTCTCCTACATGGGGCCCTCCACAATAAAATAATCCACGGTCTCGAATTTCTGCTTGTCTTTCTTTTGTAAATTGATAGATGAGGGTCGAATCTTGATAGTATACTGAATAATCTACAATCTCACAATTTTCGTGATCAGATGAAAGTAATGTTGAACCATCAGTCATCATTCCAGAAACTTTTACATCAAAGGGCTGAGGTTTTGCTACAGGATTAATGTATTTTGAGATAATATTGTAATACTCTACTTTGTCCTTGCTTGGTAGGGATTCTAATAAGAAATATGATTGATAACCCAACTCTCTTAATTGGTTAATTACTGTGAAATCTTTTCCAGAATTAAATCTAGAGAATGTATCTATTGTGATAGTTTCAGTTAAATCTCCACTGGAAAATTCAACTAGAATTGCATCCATAAAGTTTTCATCAATAGAATCAAAACTATTTTTAGATTCTGTCAAAATAGGCGAAGATGTTTGTACTCTGATAATTTGATTGTCAATAAGAAATTTTACTGCATCGAGATACTCTTGCTCACTTATTTTTCCTTCTGCCCACCACATTGCATTATTTTTTACCCAATCAGGAATACTTTGAGCTGATACAAAATTTCCCCCAGTTATTGGTTGTAACAGTAAAAACATTCCGAAAAATACTGGAATCAAAAATTTACAATTCAATAATTTTGTCCCTATTGTTTCATAATTAAAGATAAGGAGTAAGTGTGAATTCTATGTTCATGAAGGATTCATTTGGATGCAAAATTTGAGTTTATTTGATAAAATTAGGCTAGTTCTCCCCAACCTCTTTCAATTAACTTATTGACATTAGATTCTTTTACACATGCAGGAGACCCATCTGTTGTTTTCAGTAGGAGTTTAAATCCTTGTTTACAAACAACTTCAGTCGGTGCAATTCCAGAGTTTGTTTGAGATTTAGGAGACTTGATTATTTCCAATTCATTGACTTCAGTCTCTATTGTAGACACATCAAGTTTTGCAGGTACTTCTATGTTTAGACTAGAAATTACAACTTTTATGGAATTAGGATCATCTGCTCGGATTTGTGTTTCTAATTTATTACAAACACCTGGTAGAATTTCTCTTTCTTCGCCTACAAATTTTGTTAACAAAACGGTTTCTGTATCAGATACGATGGTGATATCCTCTGCGTTAATTGTTTGTTCTCCAATACATCCTTCAAATATAAACAAAAATGTTCCTGGGATTTCAAGTTCTGTTAATGATTTAGGTTCTATGTAAAAAACATCACGTCTTTGTTGTAATTCTATCTCATGTTCTTGTACTAATTCTTCAGATCTTTCTGAAAGTTTTTCATATCTATCTGAACCCTCATAATTCCATAATTCATCTTCAAATAACATTACACAGTTTCCCGAAATTGGATTAAGTTCATATCTAGTGTAAAAATCAAAATCCGATAAAGAAGTAAAATCTTCATGTATTGATTCACATTCCTTTATTTGTGATTCAGTTAAAGGGTCTAAAACATAAGGAAATGAATAACTCTCAATATAATCAGCATTTACATCTGAGGAAATTGTCGGGATAATTCCAATTGATAGAATAATAGGGATTAATGCAAAAATAACAAAGCCATTCATAGATTGAGAATGTTTTATTCTAAATATAAACAATGAGGGAATATTCAAGATTCATTTGGATAAATTCATAGATTTGTCATTAGAAAAATGAAAAAGATTGGAGATTATTACTCGTTAATATGGTAAGCTTTTACACTTGCGTGAATTGAGCTTGGATCCATTGCATGAGTTCTAACTACCACTTTTTGTTCATCATCTGCAGATAAACTTGATACTGCTGTATCAACTGAAGTCACATCTGATTGAACGTGTATAGAAATATTTTCTATATTTTGGTCTCCTGCTGTAATTTTCAAGGTAAGTACGTAAGAGTTTTCATCAGAGCTTGAAAAATTGTGAACTTCAACAACTTCAATTTCTGGAAGATGGTCATGTACTTGTGATGCTGTTTGTATGTTTTCTGGAACTACAGCAGTGACTGTCTTGTGTTCATTACAGAGGTGATCTCCACAAACTATGCCTTTAGTTCTAATACCGTATTGGTATGTTGCTTGCTCTTTTAGTGCTTCAGCATCTTGGATGTTTAATACACCAGATGCCATGAACATCAAAAAGATTGGAACTATAGCTATAGCTGCTAGAGATAGTGCCTTATTATTCATAATTGCAAATTTTTCACATTAAATAAATACAATGTCCTAATTTCTCAACTATGACAATCGTCAGATCATACTTATGTAAAATTGTCATCAAAAAAATATGCATATTTCTCCAATTCTGTTCTTATTTGTAATCGCTGTTTCATTATTTTCATCAAGTACTATTCCATTTGTAGATATTATTCAAGAAGCTGATGCACTAAAAAGTAAGGGAACTTACACAAGACAATATGGTTCTAGTACAGGAATTTGTGGTTTACAATTCTGCTCTGAAATTTCAAAGTCAACACCACCAATGAAACTATCTGAAAAAGCAGAAAAAGGAATACATACCGAAAAAACAATAATTCCAGACAGTTCATCAGATATCAAAGATGATCAAATGACTGCTAGTGTAAATTCAAATGATATTATATCAGGAAAATCTATCCACACAGATTTTCCAACCATTGAAACTTTATCTGTAAACCATGCAAGTCAAATTGATTCTAAAACATACATTTTAGAATATGAAATTACTGCAGGAAACAAAAATTTAGAACACACAATGATTTCTATATCTTCTGATATTGAAACAATTGATGCAGTGATTCCTGAGATGTCATCAAATTCAAAAGGAATTCATCATGTAATTATTAATGCCAATGACCCGGCATCAATTACAGCACAAATTCATAGCTACAACTAAAAGTGATTTCAGAGACTGTCAAAGAGTCTTATGTTTTAGTTCAATTCTCTCAATCCAAAATTATACTCAATTACTGCTTATTGTAAAAATCTAATTTATCATTCAAACTTTATTGTTTTCCTTTCATTTTCTCGATTGTTTCTAACAGGGTATTGATCGTTTTTAGGATGTTTTGTTGTTTTTCGTGATCTTTTTCCTGCTCTAATTCTCTTGAGAGACTCTCTAATTTTTTCTCAAATGTTTTTTCTATTGATGATGCCTCATTTGGTTGATTTTCAACAGGCATCTCTTTTTTTTCTGGTTGTTTACCACAACTAATGCATAATGCCTGCCCTTCTTTCATTACCCTGACTCCTTTACAATATGGGCAAGGTTCGCTGAGTAATGTTGCTCCCTGAAGAAGCATTTCAGCGGCTTTTTTTGTAAGTTCTTCTGTCACTGATTATCTTTAATTTTCTATCTAAAAAATCCAATTGTTTTTATTTTTTTTATAATATTCAAACAAGGCTTAATAGTGCGAATAATTGAATTTATTTCGAACGTATGGCAGTAATTTGTAATACTTGTGGTCTACCAGAAGATTTGTGCGCATGTGGTGAACTTGCCAAAGATAGTACTAAAATAATTATTCGATTAGAAACTAGACGTTTTAAGAAAAAAGGTACGATGATTGAAGGATTAGATCCTAAACTAAATAATTTAGAAACTGTGGCAAAAGATCTCAAAAACAAATATGCGTGTGGAGGAACTGCAAAAGAAGGTTACATATTCTTACAAGGTGATCATAGAGATACTATCAAAGAGACTTTGATTCATTTAGGATTTGCAGCAGATACTATTGAATTGCATTAGAGTACCTTGCAAGTTTCAAATAAAATACTTCAGTCAATTGGAATTCCGTTTACTGCATTACTTTCAGTAATCTTTGGTTTACTTTTAGTTTCATTTCCAATTGGAATCTATGTTGTTTTTGAAACTGATATTGGCGATGACATTAATTTTGAATATCCTTTAACGCATTTGGAACTTTTTGCTGGCACTGAATTTTACCAATCCCCCCTTGATGTCAGTATTGGTGATGCGTTTGTTGTATTGTGGACTTTTTATCTTATTCTTTTTGTAATTGCTATTCTTGGACCTAAACATGATTTTCTCAAAACACTTTCCCCGATTATCTCCTTAGGCAAATATGATACACGCGTAAATTACATGATTGGAATCACAAAATGGTTTTCAATTTTAATTCTAATTTCGACTTTGATAAATTTTGTTCAAGAAGGGATTGGTCTTGATATTGTCCCTCCTCTCGCTGAAAATGACTTGATTCAATTTTTTTATGTTACATTAGCTCCTATTGTTGAAGAGTTTGGATTTCGTCTACTTTTGGTTGGAATTCCATTGTTTGTCATGTATTCTACGAGACCTTCGTTGAAATATTTTGTAAAGTGTTTGTGGAGTCCTGCTAATTTGGATATTGATGATGCAAAAAAAGCATTTCTTTTAGTAATTTTTGTAGGCGTTCTTTTTGGATTTGCTCATATTGCATTTAGTGATTCTTGGAGTACTGGAAAATTTGCCCAAGCTGCAGCAAGTGGGATAATCCTTGGTTGGGTGTATCTTAGATATGGTTTTGTTGCTTCTGTAATGATTCATTGGGCTGCAAATTATTTTGTTTTTTCATACGCTAATTTTATTTCTCAATTAAATGTAATTTCTATTGAAGATGCATTTTCACATTCTTTAATGTCAACTTTAGAAATTATACTTTTAGTTGCTGGGGTGTTTTCTATTTGCATTTTATTTGTAAATAGATTTTATTCTAAAAAAGAATTTACATTAGAGGTCTAGTGCTACCTTCAATCCTTTGTATCTATTTCTAATTGTAACTTCTGTTACACCTGCAGCTTCTGCAACATCTCTTTGAGTTTTATTTTCTCCATTTGTTACACATGCTACATATAATGCAGCAGCTGCTAATCCCATTGGATCTTTACCTGCGGATATTTTCTGTTCTTCAGCAGTTTGTAATATTTTTGTTGCTTTTCTTTTTGTTTTTTCAGACAGTCCTGCTTTACTTGCAATTCGTGAAATACATTTTACAGGATCCACTACTGGCATTTTTAAATTTAATTCTCTAAGTAATAATCTGTAACACCTTGCAATGTCTTTACGTTTAATGTTGCTTGCTTGACCAATGTCTTTTAGAGTTCTTGGTGTTTCAGTATCTCTACATGCTGCATAAAGTGCTGATGCAATTAATGCAGAGATGGAACGTCCTCTGACTAGACCTTTTTCTAAAGCCTTTCTGTAAATGTAAGCTGCTTTTTCAACTACTGAGTCTCCTATGGCCAGTTTATCCTTTAATCTGTCTAATTCACTAAATGCCTGTCTAAAATTTCTATCAACTGGTTCATGAACTTGACTTCTACTATCCCAAGTTCTTAATCTCTCGATGGTACTTTTCATTGCTGCAGTTAATGGTTTACCTGTTGCGTCTCTGTTTTGTGGATTGATTACTGTGGCTAGTCCCATATCGTGCATTGCCAGTGATGTTGGAACTCCTGCTCTACTTTTGTTCTCACCTTCGTTAGAAAATGACCTCCATTCAGGACCTGATTCTTCTACTTTATCTGTAATCACAAATCCACATTTACCGCAAAAATTTTCACCCGTATTGGCATCTGTGACTAGTGACCCCTTTCCACATCTGGGACACTTGTCTTTTGGATTAGTTGTTTTAGCCATTTTCTCTCTCAAAACCTTTTATGATGATATTTAAGATTTTCTAATTCATTGCTTATAAGTATGTCTCTGATTTCATGCATAAAATGATAATTTTTTTATCTTTTGAGAATTTTTGTTATAATTCTATCACGTTTCTAATTTTTTCTGATATCTCTGGCTTTTCATTTTGTTCTAGTAGAAATTTGAGATCATCCATGTTGTCTACATCCCACATTATCCTTTTCACGAACACCATTGCGACATTGAGTGTGTGCTCTTTTGCAGTGTTCATGTGGATTTTGTAACTGTCTTCATCATAGTGGGTTTCCATCAAATCTATTGGCATTCTTGCTAATGCATTGGTACCATCAAATCTTCTCGAAGGGACAATTATTGCAAAATTTGGATGCATCTTATAGTTTAACATAAAATCAATATCTTGGGTTTTGATAAATGGGATATCTTGAGGAAATACAATTGATGCATCAAAGTTGTTTTCTAAAAGATATTTGTCAGCTAATGCCACTGCACTATTGACGCTCTCTTCTTTTTCATCAATTATTGTAACTGTGTTGAATTTTTTTCCAATCTCAATTGCTTTTGGCTCTTTAGTTACCATTATTGTTTTTTCAATTTGTGGTGAAATTGATAAAGTATGTAGAATTTCCTCTAACATTATTTTACATAATTCTTCTACTTGCTGTTGAGATAAATCTAAACGTGTTTTAGCATTTAAAAAAGTCTTTACAGGAATAATTGCAGCTATTTTCAAATTACACGTGTACTTGTTTTAAAATGAAATTTGCTAATGCGTCTTCAGCAATTTTATTTTTCATAGTAATCTTTGTTTCAAAAACTTTCATATCTAAACTCTGGATTTTCTTTACTAGTGCTTTATCCTTTGTATCTACAATAATATTTGAACATACGTCTGAATACATTTTTGCTAATCCATAAGCGTTTGATTCAATTCCTGCAGCCTGCATGTATTTTGCTGCAGGTCCACTAATTGCATTATCTCCAATCAATGGACTGACTGCGACTACCTTTTTCTTTATTTTTGATAATTCTTTTCTAATTCCCTTAATCTGTAGCATTGGACCAATTGATGTTAATGGATTTCCAGGAGCTAAAATTACCATCTCTGCATCGTGAATTGCATTTATTGCTTCAGGATTTGGACGAGCTTTATCTGCTCCGATATATTGAATTCCTTCAATTGGATCTTTACCTCTATGTTTGACATGGTATTCTTGTAAATGTAATTCTCCTTTGTTTGTAGTAATTCTTGTTTCAATACTGTTATCTGTAACTGGTATGATGTTTGCAGTTACTGCAAATTTTTCACACATCCATTTTGTAATGTCACTTAGATTCTTTCCATTTTTCAACATGTTGGTTCTGATTAAATGAGTGGCTGCATCTCTGTCTCCTACTCCAAACCATGTCTCTTCACCAAAAACTTCCATTTGACGTAAAAAGTTGAATGTGTCTTTCTTCACTCCCCATCCTTTTTCTTGATCAAGTAAATCTGCTAATCCGTAAACTATGGTATCAATATCTGGACAAACATATAG
>Ga0265309_10001420_pt1 | contig 10471 bp, 6 predicted proteins | sample Helome_FD_192492 | JGI IMG/M metagenome (GOLD analysis project Ga0265309, IMG submission 192492) | Marine sediment microbial communities from subtidal zone of North Sea - Hel_20160524 (Illumina Assembly) | ecosystem: Environmental > Aquatic > Marine > Subtidal zone > Sediment ...
GCTTTCTTTTGCCGTCGATAGTGATGCAAGAGCGGCTCTGTGTAGCCGTTGGGCTGGCCACAGCCATCGAACACCAGTGCGCAGGCGGCCTGAAAAGCGATGCTTGAGTCGAAGTCGTCACTCATGCGTGCATATGATGCATCACCCTCATTCTGCCTGTCGACGACTTTCGCCATTTGCTTGAACGTTTCCAACACCTGGGATTTGGTCGTTACGTCGTGCAACAACCAATTTGCGATGTGTTGGCTCGAAATTCGCAGCGTTGCCCGATCTTCCATCAGGCCGACGTCGTCGATGTCCGGAACTTTGGAACAACCAACACCGTGGTCGATCCAGCGCACGACGTAACCCAGTATGCCCTGTGCGTTGTTATCGAGTTCGGCCTGAATTTCATTCGCCGAAAGCCTGCTTGGGTCGCCGAGGGGCGGCGTCAGAATGTCGTCAAGACTCGCAAGTTTGCGTTTTGCCAGTGCCTTCTGCCGCTCGCGCACGTCGACAGCATGATAGTGAATGGCATGCAGAGTAGCGGCCGTTGGTGACGGCACCCAGGCACAATTCGCACCGGCCTCCGGGTGTACCTGCTTCGTTTCCATCATTTGCCGCATCTCGTCGGGTTTGGGCCACATCCCTTTGCCGATCTGCGCTTTGCCGGGTAGACCGCAACGAATGCCTGTGTCGACGTTCCAGTCTTCGTAAGCATTTATCCACGGTTGAAGCTTAATCGCCTCTTTCGGCAATACTGCGCCAGCCTGCATGCTCGTGTGAATTTCGTCGCCAGTACGGTCCAGGAAACCAGTGTTTATAAAAACCACGCGTTTTTTTACGGCACGAATACACTCAGGGAGATTGACTGTCGTGCGGCGCTCTTCGTCCATTACACCGACTTTGATCGTACTTGGCTCCAGCTCGAACAGCTGTTCAACGGCGTCAAATAATTGGTCGGCAAATAATGCTTCCTGCGGGCCATGCATCTTGGGCTTAACGATATAGATGCTGCCTGTGCTGCTATTCGGTTGTTGCCCTTCCCGCCTGCGATCCGTCATTGCACAGGCGGTCGTCATGACCGCATCGAGTATGCCTTCGAAAACTTCTTGCCCCGACGAATCCAGTATCGCATCTGTCGTCATCAGATGGCCGACATTGCGGACCAGCATCAAGCTGCGGCCGGACAATTCGATTTTGCCGCCGTCCACCCCAACGTAGACGCGGTCTGGGTTGGGTCGGCGCGTAATGGGTTTGCCAGACTTGGCGAACGTGACTTCCAGATCACTCCGCATCAGGCCCAACCAGTTGCGGTACACCTCGACCTTGTCGCCGGCATCGACAGCAGCGACGGAATCTTCACAGTCCTGAATCGTGGTTAGCGCCGATTCGAGAATGACATCGGAGACATTGGCGGTTGCGTCACGTCCAATCGGATGATCTGCGTCGACCAGAATCTCAATATGCAGGCCGTTGTTGCGAAACAGGTAAGTAACTTGATCGTCCAATTGCGAGATGCCGAGGAACTGTTGAGGATCTTGCAGTCGAGCGGTTTCGCCACCGGCATGTGATGCTACGAAAGCGGTTGCCGTACTCGACCGATCCAGGCCATACGCGTTGACGTCCGCATGGCTAATACCTTCCAAAGGAACCGCACTGTCGAGGAAGGCAGTCGCATAGCGAATAACGGCGGCACCTCGAATCGGGTTGTAGTCGCCTTCCCGCTCTTGTCCGTTGTCCTCGTCGATGACATCGGTGCCGTAGAGGGCGTCATACAAGCTGCCCCAGCGCGCATTCGCGGCGTTGATCGCAAACCGGGCATTGCTGACGGGGACCACGAGCTGTGGGCCCGCGATATTCGCGATTTCGTCGTCAACATCCGAAGTTTCGATTTCGAACGGCTTCCCTGCGTCGCCGAGATAGCCAATGTCTTTCAAAAACGCGACATATTCAGCGTGCTTCCAGTCGCTGCCACGCCGCGCAACATGCCAATCATCGATCTGTTGCTGTAATTCGTCACGAACCGCCAATAAGGCTCGATTAGTCGGCGTGAGATCGCTGACTAAAGATTCAAACCCGCTCCAGAAAATCTCGGACTTGAAGCCGATCGCCGGCAGGAGCTCGCGTTCCACAAAATCGAAGAACACGGGTGAGATGCTTAAGCCACCAACACGCCGTCGGTCGTCAGTACTCATTGGATCAGCCACTACCAAAACGTAAGCGTATTAGTGCTCGCCAGGCCTGTGCCTGTCAATTGATTTATGCGACGAACTGCTCTTCCTCAGTACTGCCGTCGAGTGCTGTCGTTGACGACAGCCCCTGCATGATCGTGTTTTGCACGGCGTCAAAGTACCCTGCGCCAACGAATGACTGATGTTTGGCCGCGCGGAATCCGTGCTGTTCGTCCGAGAACTCCTGCTCTTGTAGTTTGGAATAAGCGAACATGCCCTCTTGCTTGTACGCCCGACTCAAATTGAACATGCTGGAGTTCAACGCGTGCCAGCCAGCCAATGTGATGAACTGGAACTTGTAGCCCATCTTGCCAAGCTCCTCGCGGAACACTTTCATGGTCGCGTCATCGAGATTGGCTTTCCAATTGAACGACGGCGAACAGTTGTAGGCTAGCAGCTGGTCAGGATACTCGGCGTGAATCGCCTCGGCGAAACGACGAGCCTGGTCGAGATCGGGCTTGGATGTTTCACACCAGATCATGTCGGCATAAGGCGCATAGGCCAATCCGCGTGCGATTGCCTGGTCGAGGCCTGCTTTGGTGCGATAGAACCCTTCCGGTGTGCGTTCGCCAGTAATAAACGGGTTATCGCGCTCGTCCGAATCCGATGTAATAAGATTCGCCGCGTCCGCGTCCGTGCGCGCAATTAGAACGGTCGGTACGCCACAAACATCCGCGGCAAGACGTGCAGCGTTGAGTTTTCCGATCGCTTCTTGTGTCGGCACTAAAACCTTGCCGCCCATGTGTCCGCATTTCTTGGCGGAAGATAACTGATCCTCGAAGTGCACGCCTGACGCGCCCGCTTTGATCATGTTTTTCATGAGCTCGAACGCATTGAGGTTGCCGCCAAAACCGGCCTCTGCATCCGCGATGATCGGTGGAAACCAATCGATACTGTCGTCGTCGTTAAGCGCGTATATCTCATCGGTACGAATGAATGCGTTGTTGATGCGCTCAACCATCTTCGGCACTGAGTCGACAGGATACAAACTCTGATCCGGGTACATTTCGCCTGCACTATTGCCGTCGCCGGCAACCTGCCACCCTGAGCAGTAAATGGCTTTCAAACCGGCCTGAACTTCCTGAATTGCCTGGTTGCCCGTAAGAGCACCCAGTCCGCAAACGGGATCTTGTTGATTGACGAGACGCCAGAACTTCTCGGCGCCCAGGCGTGCGAGTGTATGTTCAATCTGCACGGAGCCGCGCAATTTCACCACGTCCTCGGCACTGTAGGTGCGCGTAATGCCTTTCCATCGCGGGCTGTCTGCCCACTCCGATTCGAGTTGCTTGGTCTGTTCCTGTCGCGTCATGTCTCCGTCCTCTGTATTCCCGGCGCACCGATAAGCGTGCAAATAACAGCATTTCCCCTATACTACGGACAATTGCTATGAAATTTCACAGAAAAAATTTCACAGTGTTAATTTCACATGAGGCTTTGGCATGAGCAGCCAGCAGGGACTTCGCCGCAAGGCACACTTTCTTGGTACTAAAATCAAGAGCTTACGCAAGCGGAACCACCTCACGCTCGAAGATCTGTCGGTACGCTGCATCCAGATCGATACCGAGGCGGGCCCCTCGGTCTCCTATTTATCGATGATCGAAAACGGCAAGCGTGTCCCTTCTGAACGTCTCTTGGAGATCATTGCCGAGATCTTTCAGAAAGATCCGAGCTGGTTTTTTGACGAGTCTCTCGACGATACGGCCATCAACGTGGCGCCGGCCGCCGCGGTCAGCGGCATGCCCCTGGAGCCCGGCTTCCTCTTCTCTGAATCCTTGTTGCAACTCGCAATCCCGGAGTTACTCGCACAGACCGGCACGACGGGAAGGCAGTTTGCTCATCTCTTGATTCGCGCTCATCAGGAGGCAAGTGACAATCGCTTCCCCGACATTGAACGCGCGGCCGAAAGCGTCGGCAAGAAACAGTTCCCTCTGCATCTCGACGACGTTTTCGCGATCACGAAAAGACTTGGCCTGAAAATACAGTGGTTCGACAACTCCACATTCGAAGACAGGGGCGAAATGGAGAAACCCCTAAACACACTCGTGCGTTCGTTCTTCGACGCGCCGAACAAGGTGTATCTGAACCGGGAACTCGAGAAAGACCCGGCGAGACTAAAATTCGATCTTGCCAATCACATTGGTCATATGGTCTTGCACGGCGGCGACGGTGCGCGTGCGCCTCAGGTTTCCGGCGGCCGCGTATCCGGTCGTCGCCATGATAGCGAATCACTCAACGTGGATGCCAAAGATATCCTGTATGCGTGGCGGGACTTCGAGTGCAGTTATTTCGCTGCCGCGTTGCTCGCGCCAAAAACCCCGTTTCGCCAGTTCCTTGCAAAACATGCCTATGCGATCGATGCGGGCGACAACATCGATTTAACTACGACGCTGGTGATGCGACGCATGCCGAGTGTTTCTCCGTACCCGCACTGGCATTATTTTGATGCATATCCTCCCGGTAATCTGCGCGCCGTGTATCGCGGCAACGGCATCCCGTTGCCGTGGGGCAATATGACTATGGTCTCGGACCCTTGCCAGCACTGGGCCGTATTTCGCATGCTCAATACTGATTCCGGCAAGCCTTCGTCACAAATCTCGGTACTCAGGACCGGCGATGACAAGCGCCTCTATTGCTGTCAGTCCATACGCAGCAAAGACGCGGCAGGTAATCCGCATGTACTTTGCGCCGGCGTCGACCTATCACCGGCACTGATATCGCAGAGCATCGACCCTAGACGCACTATCGACATGATTGAAGCAAGCTGTAACAGCGGCGGCGGATCTGCACCTATTCCCAGCGAAGCGCGCAAGCAGCTCGAGAGCATCAGCAAAATTCTCAACATCGGCTGGATCGAACAGGGCGCATCGACTGACGCGACCATTATTTGCCAGCGTAGCTCAAATTGTCCTCGCGACAAGCACTGTCTTGGCAAAGCACCGCCGAAACTCAAGCCGCAGATCGATGAGATCCGGGAAGCGGTACTAAATGGCTGAAAGCACCCTATAATGAGTCGACGATTCAAATGTTGAGTGATTCATGAAAGAACCTGCTGTACAAGCGTTTTTCGACGAGGCGACGTTTACTGTTTCCTATGTCGTGAGTGATCCAGAAAGCTCGCGCGCTGCGATCATCGACCCCGTGCTCGATTTCGACTGCGCCTCCGGCCGTACATCAACAGGCTCCGCGGACGAAATAGTTTCTTTTGTTTCGGACAACGGCCTGAGTGTCGACTGGATTCTCGAAACCCATGTGCACGCTGATCATCTGAGCGGCGCTCCCTACCTGAAAAAAGCGCTTGGCGGCCAGACTGCCATCGGCAAGGACGTAGCGGCCGTTCAGTCCGAGTTCAAAGGCGTGTTTAACCTGACTAACCTTGCGACGGATGGCAGCCAGTTTGATCATCTCTTTGCCGACGGCGATGAGTTTGCGGTTGGCAATATTGACGGCCAGGTAATTGCCACACCCGGACACACGCCAGCTTGTATTACTTACGTCATCGGAGATTCGGCGTATGTTGGTGACACCTTGTTCATGCCCGACTTCGGCACAGCGCGAACCGACTTTCCTGGTGGCAGCGCCGTGCAGTTGTATGGCTCTATCCAGAAGATATTTGCACTACCGGACGACACCCGGCTGTTCATGTGCCACGACTATAAAGCGCCGGGTCGTGACGATTTCGCGTGGGAAACCACCGTTGCTATGCAACGCGACAACAACATTCATATCAACAAGAACGTGTCCGAAGGTGAATTTGTAGAAATGCGTCAAGGCCGTGATGAAAACCTGGGGATGCCCAGGCTGATTCTCCCGGCTATTCAGGTAAACGTACGTGCGGGCAGATTGCCGGATCCGGAAGAAAACGATATTCGTTATCTCAAGATTCCGCTGGATGCCATCTAATAATGGGCCGGTTTGTTCGACCTAGGAAAGGTTTTTGCGAAATCGCTGCATGCCTTTGATCCAACGATCGCGGTCGCTCGATTTTCGTTGCACGTAAGTCGCAACCTCCGGATGGGTGAGAATGAGGAATCGCCCTTTCAGCGCCTGACTGACGATAATGTCGGCGACGGCCTCAGGCTTCATTATGCCGTCGACATCATTGCCCAGGAATCCGCCTTCCAGCGAGTCTGAGTCGTCCTCAATGCCGATCATGCGCGTAGCTACGGCCTGTGGACACACCACCGACACCTGTAGTCCGTCGTCTCCGTAGTCAATTGCCAGGGACTCCGCGAAGGCGACTGCTGCGTTTTTCGTTACCGTGTACGCAGAATCGCCAATCTGGCTCAACAAGCCTGCGGCCGATGCGATATTGACCAGGCGGCCGCTGCCGCGTTCGAGCATGCGAGGCACCAACGCTCTCGCGGCATACACATGCGCCATGACATTTATCTTCCAGCAAGCATCCCAGCGATCGGCGATCGCATTGACGCCTCCCTCGACTGAAATTGCGCCACTGTCACCGTCACCGTAACCGACGCCCGCATTCGAAACGAACAGGTCGATCGGTCCGTGTTGGTCCTCGACCTCTTGCACGAGAGCGGCCATCGCTTTTTCGTCACTGACGTCCAGTGCCTTGCCGATACCATCGATTTCTTTCGCGACGACGTCTGCTGCTGCGCCGTCGATATCGACAACAACTATTTTCTCGGCTTCAGTCTTGAGTCGTCGGCAAAGCGCGCGACCAATACCGTGACCGCCGCCAGTTACAACCGCTACCCTGATTTCACTGCTCATGGTACTCAGAATAGCAAATCGAGCGCAGCCGCTGCGATCGGTTTGTTATTCTGAGTGCACTGAGTCGAATCCGGAGGCGACCATGTCCAACTACATCGATCCTCAGCGCGAACAGTTCGAGGCTTTCAAGGAACTGCCGCGCGACGTGCCGGTCATGATGCTCAATCTCCTGCGCTTTCGTGACAGGGCGGCCTATGAAGACAAGCGCGAAGCCACTGGCGCGGAAGCGTATGCCGAGTACGGTCGAGAGAGCGGTCCCATCTTTCGCCGCGTGGGTGGTGAGATCATCTGGCGGGGTCAACCCGAAGTCATGTTGATTGGACCCGCCGACAAGCGCTGGGACATGATTTTTGTCGCCCAGTACCCCACAGCCGGCGCCTTTCTCGAAATGGTCACCGATTCCGACTATCAAATTGCGGTTAAGCATCGCCGGGCAGCAGTACTGGACAGTCGCCTGATCCGTACCGCTAAGATCGATACAGGCGAGGGTTTTGCGGATCTCTGATCGACTGAGCCCTGGTCTACTGGTCTTTGATCAACTGAAGATCGGCAGCACCGGCTGCGAGAACGGGAAGTTATTCGTAACCGCCGGACTTTGGTCGATTCCTGCAACATTTCTGAGCGCCTGGTGAATGTACTCAGGTGTCAATTTGATGCCGCCATTGTCCGGATTCAACGTTGTCGGATTTAGACGTCGCGAAACCTGCAGATCGTCAGTAGCACCAACGACTCTGTTTCCGTTGATGAACTGCGGCGGCGCCCACACCATCATGCTCGTGTGCGACCAATGGTCCTTGCCATTGTCGGCGTTGTACTTGTTGGTACGAGCGAAGTCAGATCCCATTACGATGATCAGGTTGTCGGCGATACCGCGTGATACGGCATCCGTAATAATGTTATCGACAGCCGCGAGATAATCCATCAGTCGCGGATAGTGCCGGGCATCATGATCATCGTGCGTATCGAAGCCGCCAAGGCTAATCTGCGCCGTACCGGCGGCTCCCGCTTCGAATGCTGCAAATGCTGTTTGCGCCTGGTTGAACAAATTGCGCGCCGAAGAGCGACCATTGACGTAGCTGTTCGGTGACGACGTGGCGCCAAGCGCAGTGACAAAATCTCGAAGTGAAGCAACGTCGCGATTTCGTGCGGCATCGTGCATGGACATAGCATTCTTGAGTCGCAACAAGCGCTGCTCCGCGATCTGTCGCTGTCGCCTTGCAGCCGCAGCAGTATCGATCATGCCGCGCGCCGTGTTCGAGTGGTACTGATTGGACTGAAAGACATTGGTCCTGTTCGGAAAAGCGATTTCGCGAATGGCATTCAGATCACCGCCGCCGATCGGCGTACGCGGCACAATGCCATTGGTTCGTGACGATTCCCTACTGCTATTTGAGACGAACGGCAGTGACAGGTCAGCGGCCGTTTCAGACGCGATCAGTGGCCCAATACTCGGGTAGTTAAGCGATCGAGTTCCGGTCCAACTAGCGGTTTTCCCGACGGTATGTGAGTTCGTCCCGTAGTCGATTCCGTTGACGACAACCATTCGTTGATAGTGTGCATTGAAAAAATCGCTATTTCGAAACATCGCGGCATCGTTCTCAAACGAATAAGGCGGTGGTGCGAAACGAATGTTCCCTACCTGGCCGATATCGCCCTGGTCGTAGTTATTGATGTCGCCGTTGACGCCCAGCCCGGAACCTTTCGGGTCGCAGAAACTGGTTGGGTCCCAGCCACCGTTCGCCTCGATAAGCAGCCAGTTCGGTCCACCGGACTGCTGTGCCATAGCCATTTTGACGCCGCCACAAACCAGCATTCCGCCAGCTGTTGCTGTCATTCGGATAAAGTCACGTCGTTTCATTTCAAATTCTCCGGCAAGCGCTTATTGGTAGAGGAAACGGTAGTCGTTCAAAAGGTACGTTACGACCGCCATCCACGGCAGCACTGTGCCATTGGTGTCGGTTGATACTCCATTGGCCCGGCATTGGCTCGGAATCGAGGTATCGCCTACAGAGCGCACATCCAGGAAGAGCTGGTAAGTCGCTCCGACCTCGACATCGTCGACCGCCCGGTCTTCGCCCAGCAGCAATCGATGCAGATACACCATGTTCTGTCGAATCGCATCCTCACCTGACTGATTATCGGGAGTATCCGTTGCATCGACATTCGGGAACAGGCTTCCGTTGTTGGCGAGGTCGTTTGCCACTCGTTCGCAGGCGACCTGATTGGCAATGCGCTCCTGTACGCCATCCATCAGCGAGTTGGGCTCGGTCGTTCGAGCGATCACGGTGTCCGAGTCGATGCCGCCGTACAGCATGTAATGACGGCCGCCGAGTCCACTGTTCGAGTTCGGGCCTCGCCAGTCGTAGTTGGCACCCGCAACCGCGCGAATGCGCCGATCCAGTTCTTCGGGGGTCAACAACCGTCCGGCACCGATGTCAGCGTATTCTGACGGAGCCTCAGTAACCGCGAGGTTCTGTGCGCGGAAATAATCACTAATCAGAATGTCCTTCACAAGCGCTTTAAAGTTGTAGTTGCTTGCAACGAAACGATTCTTCGTGTCATTAATGAAGGCGATCGTACTCGGCGCTGTTGCTTCGATGCCGGTCAGGCCTCTAAGTACCGTACGCACGGTGCGGTCGGCAAAGCGGTCGTCTGCCGCAAGACGCTGTGCCATCCACTGTAGCGGCCGGTTTTGTTCCGATGTCGGCAACACGTCTGCGGGATCAATCGAATATCCCGCCGGAACCATGCGCGGTACGCCACTCGTCGTCTGGTTGTGTCGGAAACTGTTGTCCTCATCGTACTCACCTTCATTGTCCCTCTTAGTGAACAACCCGGCGATGGGGTCCATGACAATGTGGCAAACGGTGCATTGCGGATCTTCAAATGTTGGCACGGCGCCGACAACGTTGTCGAGATCAAGTCCGTCGCGAGCAGCGAGATCCTCGATGTCGATACCGAGGAAGTAATCGAAGACGTAGCGGGCACGCGCGCGGTTGACGTTGGTATTCGTTGACGGGTAACGGGCGAGAAACGCGTGCGTTGCAATTACGCCGGCCAGTGGCACTTGTGCCTGGTCGCCGACTTGCTGCACGAGGTTGCTGACGGGCCGGAAATCATTAACGTCATGGTTCGCCTCGTTATTGTCCGAGTTGAACGGGAAACTGCCATCACCGGCATTGACGCCGAAGATGACTGCCGAGTACGGGTTTACCATCAGGTAGTCGGCAGTGAGAATCTCCGTAAACGGCCGGTCGTTCGCCACTACATACTCAATCAACGCGAGCGGTGCACGTGCAATACCGTAGTTGGTCTTCTCACGCAGGTTGTTCCGCGTATCACCCGAGAAATTATCTTCGTAGTAGTCGCGATTCGAGAATGCGTCCAGATCGAAGTTATTTGCAACATCACCGCGATCATCGGCATCCTTGTCCGTTAGCAGCAGGTCGTTGTATATCTCGCCAACCCGCTCATGGAAAGGCGCTTCGTTCATGAGGCCGTCCATGATTGCGTCAAGTGCCGCG
>Ga0265309_10001424_pt1 | contig 10460 bp, 8 predicted proteins | sample Helome_FD_192492 | JGI IMG/M metagenome (GOLD analysis project Ga0265309, IMG submission 192492) | Marine sediment microbial communities from subtidal zone of North Sea - Hel_20160524 (Illumina Assembly) | ecosystem: Environmental > Aquatic > Marine > Subtidal zone > Sediment ...
TATTCCGAGCTTTCAGTCGGATGCGAGGCCTGTCATGGCCCGGGGTCGGACCATCAGTCGCAAGCCGTGGCCGGGACCTTCGATGATCAACACGGGCTGGCCGTCGCTCTGGACGACAGTGATCAGCTTGCCTGGATAATGAACTCAGACACAGGCATCGCCGAGCGCAGCCGAGCTGCGACAGCCGCGTTGCAACAACCGGAGTCTTGTGGTCGCTGTCATTCCCGTCGAGGTGTGATCGCGGCCGAATACGAATACGGCAAACCGCTGTCTCATACACACATGCCCGCCTATCTGAATGAAGACCTCTATTTCGCGGACGGACAGATCAAGGATGAGGTTTACGTTTACGGATCGTTCGTGCAAAGCCGCATGTACCGCGCCGGCGTCACATGCAGCGATTGTCACAATCCGCATTCCGGCGGACTTCATACTGGCAGCGAGCCCAGCGATGCCTGTGCGCAATGTCATTTGCCGTCAAAATTCGCCACCGTCGAACACAGCAAGCACGACTCAAGTGATGCGGCTTGCGTCGACTGCCATATGACGTCTCGAACTTACATGGGTGTCGATGACCGGCGCGACCACAGCTTCCGAGTTCCGAGGCCCGACCTGAGCGTCGAGATTGGCACACCAAATGCGTGTAATGGCTGCCACGACGATGAAAGCGCGACCTGGGCAGCATCAAAGGTCACCGAAGGGGTCGGCACAGACAAGGCGCCAAGACCACACATCGGCATCGCCATAGCGGCGGGCCAGAAAGGCCGCGCAAATACGGCGCTGATCGACGCATCGGCGAACCGCGATTTTCACGCTATCGGGCGCGGCACTGCGCTGACCTTATTGGCACCACCATTTGATGATGCCGATTTCCAGGCTGTCGTGTCCGCCCTCGGCGACCCTGATCCCTTGATGCGAATTGCGGCGCTAAGGACGCTCCGCCGTTTTCCCGCCGAATTCAGGCTGCGTGCGGGAACGCAAACGCTCAAAGACACTATTCGGGGCGTTCGCATCGAGGCCGCTGTGACCTTCGCCGACCTGCGTGATCTGTTGCCCGCCGAGGCATCGAGGGCCTTCGGACTTGCTGCAGAAGAGTATCGCGCGGCGCAAATAATGCTCGCAAATACGCCCGAGGCTCTGACGAACCTGGGCAATTTCGAGCTGGCCAGCGGCGACGCTAATCGTGTGGCTGGTCACTTCCAGGAGGCGCTGCAACTCGAACCCGGCTTCATGCCGGCCCGACTCAATCTCGTCGATGTACTAAGACAACAAGGGGATGAAGAGCGCGCCTCAGAATTATTGCAGCAAGGCATCCTGTTGAGTCCCGAGAACGCGGCGATCCGTTATGCGCTGGGGTTGATGCTGGTGCGGGCGAATCAGGCCGAGGCCGGCCTTGACGAGCTGCGTAAAGCCTACCAACTCGATCCGTCCAGTTCACGCTACGCTTACGTGTTGGGCGTGGCACTCAACTCGCTCGGCCAACATACTGATGCTCTGGCGCTACTCGAAGAGGCTCGCACGGATTTCCCTGCCGACTTCGACATTGGCTGGGCCCTGGCAACCATGCTTCGAGATGCCGGCAAGCTGGATCGTGCCCGGATTGTCGCCGCCGAACTTGCCGAACAGTTTCCGGATGATGTCAATGTCGATGCGCTGCGGAATTCGCTCTGAAACTTTTCCTGCAATAATGGGCCTATACCATTCACAAGTCCTCAACGGAATCGGGTTTCGCCAATGAACGTGTCCCACCGCACTCTCCGGGAATTGCCCTGGATTGCACTGGCCCTTGCTGGCTTGCTTGGCGCAGCCTGCACAACGACAAGCACACAGAGCTTCAACGTGCCGAAGAACTCGAAAGTTGAAGCCAGCTACATTGCGGTTGACGCAGATTTCGGCAAGTACGATCGACTGTTTGCCAGCGATATGGGCATCTTCTTCCCGACAGACGCCGCGCCTTCGATCGAAGATCAACAACGAACCCGGCAGATTTTTCGCAAGGCCTTTCTTGCCGAACTGCAGGGTTACCGGATCGTCAGAACTGCAGGTCCCACGGCGCTCAACGTGCAAGCGACGCTCATCGACTACCGAAATGCATCCGGCGCCGACGTACCGAATGTCCGCCGCGAACTCAAGGACATCGCCAGACCTGGCGCGATAATGTTCCTGATGGAGCTCAAAGACTCCGAGTCGGACAAGGTGCTCGCACGGGCGGCGGACAGTGCCTCCGCGCCGGCATTCTCAACATCGGCTGGCACCAGCACTGACTGGACCGCCGTGGCGACGGCTGCGGCACGCTGGGCGAAGTTGTTCCGCCAGTTTCTTGATGACAACCTGAACCAGTAGCAATATCGCCTCAAGGCCGGACCATCGGTCTTCTCACCCGAGTTTTCTTCTAGCGCCGACGCCGCCCGCCCCTTGGACGGCTACGCGACCTTTGTTGAGACGATCGGTTGGCGCTGCTGCGTCGATCGTAACGCTGATAGCCGTTGTTTCTGGCGTTGTAGCTGCGGTTCAGTTCGTTGCGCCGGCTTGCATCGTAGCTGCCGCGATTGCGGCTGCTGTCGTAGGAACGGTTTGCCCAGGCGTCCGTCGCACCGCGGTTCTCGCGATTACCGCGGGCTTCCGCACTACCGCGATTCTCGAAATCGCCGCGCCTGTCGGTGGCGTCGCTGCGCGCCTGGTCGAACTGTGCCGCGCGTTCCTCGGGTACTTCGACCTTGTTCCAGCCGTCATCACCTCGCTGCGACCAACCATTCTCATCGCGGCGGTATACCTGGCCATCCTTACCGGCGTACAAATCGCCTTCCGCCGAGCGGGCGATAGCGCCCTGCTCACCGGTACCCGTCTGGAATCCAACAGCGCCACCCTCCGGGCCGCGCACGGACTTCGTCGTCAGTGTTTGATCGCCGCGCTGGAACTCGCCCGATCCCGTAACAGTGTCGCCGCTGCGTTCCCGGTTGATCTGCCCGGTGGTGCCCTCCGAGGTCCTGAATTCGGTCTGCCGCGAATCCTGGTCCCATTCGCTGCGCGTTTCGACCCACTTGTCGTTATGCGTGATCAGTGACTCGCCCCAGCCACCGTCTTCATTGGCATAGCGGTTGGTGGCCACAGCCGTACCCGTGCGCGGGTTATAGGCGGCACCGCGACCGGCAATTTCATTGTTGTCCCAGACCGCCTCACCGCGCGCATACGTGCCGGTCTTCGGATTATAGGCGGCGCCACGCCCGTAGCCGCCGTACGGCCCGTAAACGCTCGCTGAACGCCCGTACATGCCGGTGTTGGGGTTGTACCAGGCCGATGCGCCGTAGCTGTAGGGGTACGCGTAATAGTACGGGTAATACGGATAACCGTAATAGGACCCATACCCGTAGTACGGCGGGTAATACCAGCCGCTGCCGTACACGACGACGCCATAGCTGACGTTCGCCCCGTAGTAGCCGCTCGTGTACCCCGTCGACACGTAGTCGTCATCGGAGTCATAAACGTGCACGTGCGTGACGTGATACGCCGGCGACGATGGCGGAATCGAGTAGATAGCGGCCGGGATATTGTCCGCGACCGACCACGGTCCTGTTGATGATGTCGACCGGTACCACACGGCGTCCAGGCACAGGTAGTAAACGCCCTCGAACAGCAACACATCGTTCGGGCTGTTTAGGACACGTTGTATGTTCGTGCCCGGAATCGGCTCCAGCTCAGGATCACCGTTGTAGGTCACCGTAACGTTCTCACCTGCGTTGCGAGAAACGCTGGCCTTCCGCGGGATCGACGCTTCCAGTACCGCAAGGCGGGCTTCTTCGGACCCCGGCACGGCGGCCAGCACATGCCCTTTGGGCCCATCGTCAGGGATAGCCAGGAAGGCCTGCGGCAGTTCTTTCACATGGTGCCATGGCCCGCGCAATGAAGCTGCGCCGAACCAACGGCCCGACACCAGGTAATAGAAACGCCCATCCAGTCTGAAGAGGTCACTCTCGGTGTTGCGTACATATTCGAGACCGGCGGCCGTGATCGTGCTGTAGGCCGGTTGACCGTCGGTGACGATCAGCTCCGCCGGCCGCTCGCTGACGAAAATCGTCGGAATGTCGCTGTCACCTTTGGCTGGCGGAATTGATGCTTTGACCTCGGTCCAGTTGGTGTCGTCCGGCAGTTTCTTGAAATCGCGTGGCAGCGAATTGTCGTACTTCCACGGGCCCTTGAGCTCTCTGGCCTTAAGCCAGCGACGACCGTCCCGCAGGTACCACTCCTTCTCCTTGTAGTAAAACAGGTCCCAGTTGGTATTCAGCACGTACTGCAGCTTGGTATCCGCGATTGGCGCGAGGATCGGCTCCCCGTCTGTCATCATCAGTACCGCAGGCGTACTCGAATAGAAGATCGGCGGCGGCTCGAACGACAGGCCCTCGTCCTCCGGTAATGGTGCTTCGGGCGCCACGTAGGAGAGCACCACGTCCAGTGGAAGATATTGCGTCGTTTTACCCGCCGTATTGCGGACGATACGGTCGAGTTGCTGGCGCCGCGTGTCGTCCGAAACGGGGAAATGGGTGACCGTAATCTCGGTGTTATCGATCGCAACAACGCGCTCTTCGAGATTCGTATCTGAGTCGGCGACAAATTCGACCACGCCAGCCACGGCTTCATTTTCACCCGCCGGCGTGACCTCCACGGCTATTCGTCCCGCTATTCTTTCGAAGTCTTCCCAGGTCTCGATCTCCGGGACATGCATGGCGATCGTGGCGCCGTCTTGCTGGACCTCGCGCGGAAACGACAATACAGGGGCGGGTTGCTGCTCATCGGCCTGCGGCGTCGAAGACGTCTCGGCACTCGCGTACGCGCCTGTGCACGCAAGGACAACACAAACGTGCAGTAACAGCTTTTTCATTCACGCTCCCCGACTTCTCTATGTAAGAGATATTCTAGAAATAATACGTAAGTTATTGGTATCTTTAGATTTACTAAACTCAAGCAAGTAATTCCTTGCGGAGTCTGCGGCGCGCCGGCCGACTCTCCGGACCTGCGGCAATCACTTTACCTGGGGCCCGAAATCGTCAAGGCGTTCGCGCAGCAGCCGAGCCCACGTGCCGGCCAAGCGTCGAATCTCGGCCTGGTTAGCCACCCGATTGGACTTTCTGAAGCCGCGAGCCGTGTCCTCGGCAGCACGTCGATCGACCGCTCTTGCAATGATTGCTTCCGACTCTGAATCGCGAATTTCCAGGACCAGGGTCGCCTCGCCAACACGGCTCAGGTACACATCCGATCCGCCGACTGGCTCCGGCGGTACGTAAGACACGACGTCGAGTAATCCACCCCGAATCAACAGCACATCGGGACCAGGTTCTTTGACAAGTCTGAAGTGCGCGCTTTTCGCCAGCTCCTTTTCAAACGCCTCCTTGAGGACCTCCCTGAATCTCTGCTTTTGCCGGTCCGTTATCTCGAAGTGTTCATCGCTGGATCTCAAATAATAGAGCTTGCCGGACTCACCGCCCGGCCGGTATTCGATACCGACGCCCTGTAGCATGATCTTCGAGTACCTGGAGATATCCGCATCGGGCCGCGCCCACGCCGCGTCGGCGAAGCTGTCCCTGATAGGGTACAAACCGTCGTAGGTCATGTCTTCCGCAGCAGCGCTCGTATCCACAGTCGGATTGGGGGTCGCGCACCCTCCCACAATCAGCAACGATCCGAAAACCGCTGCGATCCGCAGCAGCGGGGAGTTCATTTTATGATGCATTTGTGTTCTCTTACTGTGGCGATTCCTGACAAATCCATGCCATTCATGCGACTAGAATTGTAGCACTTCGTTCCCCTCCGGGGCCTTGTCCTTATGCCTATGGTCTACGCACGTGGATGTTTGTACTATCGGTAGCCGATCCGTCTGACTCAGAGCTTACCCGTTGATTTCTATGAGACCAATACAACTCACGGCGCTTGCAGCTTGTGTTGCCCTGCTCGGGGCTTGCGACTCAGGTTCCCGGCAGCTGCGGGCCGTGACGCCAACGGAACCTGTCGATCGTGGCATCACCGAAGACATGAGCGAGTTGCTCGCTGACGGAGCCAATATCAGCATCCAGTTCACACAGACGCCGCTGTCCGAGGATGCCGCGCTGGAAGCCGTCGCATCCGGCGACGCGGATATCGCACTGGTGTCCAACAACCTGCCGTTTCGAAGCGACATCGCCACAATAATGCCCCTGTATCCGACCGTGCTGCATATCGGTCGCCTCGAGGGTGAACGCGGCACTTTCAACCTGGAAATGTTGCGCAATGCGACGATCTTCGCCGGGCCTGAGGGATCGGCCTCACGACATGTCTTTGAGAGGATTGCGACTCGAATGGACATCGGCAAAGACGAATATCGCTACGTCGAAGATTTTGAGGAAGCGCCTGACGTGGTCATCGTATTCTCGCCGATTTCACTGGAGCGAGTAAGAGAGGTCCAAAGACTACTTGGCGAGTACCCGGATTTTCGGCTGTCGTCGATGGGCAAACCTGGCGACGTCGGGAAAGGCACAATTATAGATGCGGCCCTGTTACTCAATCCCTCATTCCGCCCGTTTGTCATTCCGCTCGGTACCTACGGGGAGATGACGAAGGAAGCCATATTGACCGTTGCAGTCGACAAGATCCTGGTCACAAGACGCGACCTGGACAGCGCTACTGTCTACGATCTGATCAAAGCAATTCTTCGCCTGCGACCAGCCCTCGCGGCCAGGCGGCCGGGCCTCTTTCAGCAGCTTACTGACGATTTTGATGTAAGCCGCTCGACCTACATCGTGCATGCCGGCACGCAGGCCTACCTGCACCGAGATGCGCCCTCAGTCTACGAGCGTTATTCAGGAGTTGCGGAAGTTCTGGTGACGGTAGTCGTTGCTCTGGGCAGCGCGCTTTTCGCCATGGTTCGGATCTTCAGGATGCGCCGCAAGAACCTGATCGACACGTTCTACACACAGACCATCGCCCTGCAACGGTCGGTCAACGAGTCGACCTCGCCGGCCGAGCGGCAACGTACCATCAATGAGGTCCGGGAACTCCAGTCCGAAGCCTTCGACCTGCTGGTCGACGAAAAGCTGTCCGCCGATGAGAGCTTCCGCATCTTCATCACCTTATCGAACGATGTGCTGCGGCAGCTCGAAGATTCGACCGTGGCGGTCCGCGCCTCGGACGCTTAGCTGACCGGCGGCGGCGGAAAGCCACCGAGAACCGAATCGACCGCCATATTGACAGTCTCCACGAGTTTCTTGCGATCTGATTCATTGATGGTCTTTGTCGCTATGGCGTGCCACACGGGCCTGCGCTCCCTGACGTCGAATATGTCGATCGCGAGCATGCCCTTGGTGTACTGACGCACCGTTGTTTCTGTACCGTAAAACCCGCCGTAGTAACCACTGCCCCATCCCCAGCGTCCCGGGCCACCGCCGGCATAGTAACCACCGGACATCGCCGGGTGGGAGTCAACCCTGATCTTGTCCCGGGAACCAACCGTAAAGGACACGACGAAATCCGCATTCTCGGGAATCATGACTTGCCGGAAACCCTTTGCCGTCAGTCCGTCTTTTACTGCGGACATGATGTGACCCTCCAGCAGCGGGTTCACCATTCTATTCGTTTGTGCGACTATCATCGGATTCTTGGAAATCCATGCAAATGTATGATAATTCGAGAAATTGTGTTTCCTGTCATAATCATATGTTGCTTCGAACGTCGACGCACAAGCGCCCAGAAAAGTCAGCAGCGAGACGATCACGAGGTACTGGAGTCGGGTTTGCATTGATATAGTCCTGTTTGATCCAAAGACGGGTTGCTCATTTCGGACCGACGTTACCACGATTCATTCGACGGATCGATGCACGCCGGCCGGGTCGCAGGTTAGAATTCACTCCAAAGCTTGCCGCATCTTCAGAGAGTTTCGAATGCAAAGTAGCAGGACCATTCCGGGTGCCTTTTGGCTTGCGGCAGTTCTCGCGATCACGAGCGTCTGCTATGCGTCGCCGGCCGCGGCACAGGAACGACAATTCAAGTTCGAACTCACTCCATACGCCGCCTATCGCTTCGGCGGTGGTTTCGACGACGACGACACGGGCGATGAATTCGATCTGGAAGATTCCAACGCGTTCGGCGTCATATTCAACATCATGGCGAACCCCAACGGGCAATACGAGATACTCTACGCACGGCAGGACACGGAGGTGAACACAGAAGGAACCGTGGCCAACGAACCGTTCGTCGACCTGGATGTCGAGTATCTGCAATTCGGCGGCACCTACCTTTTCGACGGTGATAAAGTCCGTCCGTTTATTGCAATGACATTCGGTTTGTCGCATTTCGAGCCGCAGTTTGCGGATCTGGATTCCGAGAGTTACTTTTCGGCTTCCTTCGGCGGCGGCATCAAGTTTCATGCCACCGAAACTCTGGGCGTTCGTCTCGAGGGCCGCGTATTCACAACTTTCCTCGACAGCGACAGCAGTATCTTCTGCAGCAGCACCTTCGGTGCCGGCGAATGCCTGGTACAGGCGAGCGGCACGTCGTTGACTCAATGGGAAGCCCGGGCGGGCCTGATTTTCCGCTTTTAGCTCGAAAAGACAATCACTCGAATTGTGGGCTCGAAAATCGCGCCGGCAAGGCACAAACATTATCACAGACACTATTCACATCTGTGTCAGATCAGGATGTGCTGCGAGTTTCGCCAATGCGCCGTATACTGTTACCCACGTCCGGTTCAATAATCAATTCAATCTTGATCAGGGGTTTCGAGGCAAACATGGCTGAATTCAAACACACCTATTGGGGCAGACAGATCGAGGGAATCGCGCGGGAACTTTCGCGCCTTGCTATCGCCTGCGATATCGACCTGGGCAAAGATGGCCTCGCCGAACGCGTATTGAAAAACGACGAGAGTGTCTGCGGCCAATCGAATCCGAAAGCCTTTCAGATGGCAAGGAAACACCTGATGGCCCTGTTCTCGGTGGAGGAAGGTGCCGTCGACAGGCTGGGGCCCGATGACACCAAGGAAATCCTCGACCAGGTACGTGCTGCGATCACTGCCGTTCGGCAGGCCGGCAGCGCCAACCTCAGCCTGCCCCGCGATTCAGACTAGACCGGTAGCCGATATGTCCACGCGCATCAATCTCCAACATGCCAGGAAAACGTTGCTGTTTTGCCTGGCCCTTATCCTGACTGCTTGTTCCGGCACACCCCATGTTACAACAACGCAGAAACTCTCACAGGCCGCTGACGCGCCTTACGACAACCTGCTTGTCGTCTCGTTGTTCGAGTCGTTCGACACGCGAAGGTACCTCGAGAAAGAAATCGTCAAGTCGCTTTCAGCTCGCGGCGTCAATGCCGTGCGCAGCACGTCGCTGATGGATAGCAGGACACCGGCAACCCGGGAGACCTTCGTGGCGATGGTGGAAGAACTGGAATCCGATGCGGTGCTCGTTTCACAGCTGGCCAGTCTCGAAACGAAAGCGAAGATGAAGGATATGAATCCCGAGGTTTCCTACAATGTTCGGCCGACCTATTACTTCGACGTCTGGAGTGTTGAACAGGAGGAGTACATAGAGCCGCAAGGTCTGCAACTGAAACACTCGCTGGTACTGGCAACCCAGCTTTACTCTGTCCGCACACGGGAACCGGTCTGGGCCATCGAGGCAAAGTCCAAATTGAAGATCGACTATGCCCACAGGGGCGACTACTCCATCTTCGTCGACGAGGCGGAAGCGATCACCCGATATCTGTCCCGGGACGGGTTGATCCGATAAGCGAAATGAAAAGCGGCGAGCCAGGCTCGCCGCCAGATCACCTCGAAGCCTAGGCTCTTAATCGTCGTCTGCCGCCCTGCGCCGGTTCGTTGCCAGGTAGGTTCGCGATGAATCACAGCGAACCTTGCCCTTAAAAAGCTCATTGGCTTTTTTCCAGCCACCCTCGTTCATGTGATCCCAGTCGGCGCCCAGATCCTCGAGGTCTTGGTAAGCATCAACAAATTTGAAGTCAAACTCCTCGCCGCCACCGCCATAGGACGCGAAGAATACCCACATCCCGGCCGTCGAGCCGTTTTCTCCCATGTACTTGCCCCACTCGATTAGCGGCATGTACAAGTCGTCGAAGGTTGTGCCTTCAGCTGTATTGCAGTCTGTAAACGAGATGACAATGTTCGAGGGGTTATCGCGCTTGGGTGGTTCCTTCATCTGCAGCGCGGAGTAAGCGGCGTGCGTGTCGCAGGTAAGAACTTCGTCGAAGCCTTCCTGCTCCTTTGTGCCGGTCGCGAGCCAGGTATCCTGCACGCGGCCTAACGCTTTGGCTTTCTCGGAACCGCCAAGCCACAGCACGTCAAATTCCTGCTCGGGGCTGGAGTAGTAAGGCACGAGCGTCCAGGCCGAGTAGTCATCAATCCCTTTCTTATCCGCCCAGGAGTTGAATTTCTTGGTTGCTGCGTCGAGATCGGCCGGGCCCTTGCCATCGTTGTACTT
>Ga0265309_10001426_pt1 | contig 10454 bp, 7 predicted proteins | sample Helome_FD_192492 | JGI IMG/M metagenome (GOLD analysis project Ga0265309, IMG submission 192492) | Marine sediment microbial communities from subtidal zone of North Sea - Hel_20160524 (Illumina Assembly) | ecosystem: Environmental > Aquatic > Marine > Subtidal zone > Sediment ...
TCCATGCGGGCTTCCAGGTGGATACGAAACTCCTAGAGGGAAATCCTCGAACGAAGATCGTCGAGGCGGTGCAACGTCTGAAGACGCAATTGGTCTGTGTCGGGTCAAAAGGTCTTTCAGGAATTGAACGGTTTACGTTGGGGAGCGTCTCTGAATGGGTGAGTACCTATTCCCCTTCATCTGTGTTGGTTATTCGTCACTGACGTGGTGAGGGCTTACTGAGGCTAGTGGACGATTTTAGAACTTTTCGCAGAGAAAAGCCTGCTGCTGAATTTTTCGAGTACGGAGCTGCTTAGTACAAGACTTTCCTTATACCGGGATACCGGGAGGCTCTAATTGAGGTGATTGGGTGACGATTTTTGAGCTTTTCTTGCGCGCCATAATTGCTCTCCTTGCTAACCTCTCCTACAATCGGGCCAATGACCCTTCATGTCCGCAGGCGGCTATTCATGAGCGGTGGGTTGGCTTTGGTAGCGTGCAGCCTACTCACGGCTGCCTATCTTCTCACCTTCTTTTCCACCACTCAGATCAGCAGCATCGACTTTTTGTTCAAAGCCCGCACGAACGACCGTGCCCGATCGACCGTCATCGTGGGCATTGACCAACGAAGTTATCGCACACTGCTTCCAACCCATGGGGCCATGACGAACTGGCCCCGAAGCCTGTATAGCAATGTTGTCCATGCGTTGAATCATGCCGGTGCCAGAGTAGTGGTGTTTGATATTTTTTTGGGCGCGCCAACACCAGAGGATCTGACCCTGGCCTCAACGTTTAAGCAGGCGGGGAACGTCATCCTACCGGTGGAAGGCCAAAGTCCCGGCCCACTTAAACCCAATCCTGGCGTTGCCCAGGAGTTCGGAGTGTTTATCCGGTCCACGGCGACGATTCACGGCAGTGCCGCAGCCGAAGGATTCGTCAATGTGACGACCGATTCCGATACTGTTGTCCGCAGCCTGCCGCTGTTACTGCGAGCTGGGGAGGAGGATTTGGCCTCCTTGTCGTTGACTGCGGTAACGCGGTTTATCCGGCGCCCAGCCGTGCTCGATGCTCCCTCGACTGACTCCGCAATATTCGGAGCCGGACGGGCGATTCCCCTCCTCGACACAAACAGCATGTTAATTAATTTCCTGGGTCCCCCCTCCAGTCCAGAAGGAGGTGGCCCTTTCACCATCATTCCCTTTATTGACGTCTTGAATGGAACATTTCCGGAAACACTGGTGAAGGACAAAATTGTCATGATCGGCCTCACGGTGCGTGGACTCGACGAGTATTCCACTCCGACTACCACAAACACCAGAATGTGGGGGGTGGAGGTCATGGGCAACGCTATTGAGACCATTCTTGGTCAACGGTATCTCGTTCCGGTTTCTCAGAATATGACCATCGGGTTGATCTTCCTGATGGGATTGTTGGCGGCTCTACTCGTGGGTGTGTCCCGCCCTTTCTTTGCCACAATCGGGACGATGATTCTCCTTGGGCTCTACCTATTGATCGCCGGGATAGTTTTTGATGCTGGATTGCTTATCAACCTGATCTATCCACCCAGTGCATTGATGGTGGCATTTGCTCTGGTCATGGGCTATCGTGTGGTCTTTGAGCAGGCGGAACAGCGGAAAATACGGGAGGTGATGGGACAATACCTTTCTCCGAGCGTGAGTCAGTGGATCTTACAAGAACCCGACAAGTTAAAATTAGGCGGCCAGACTCAGAACGTCACGGTGCTTTTTTCTGATATTCGAGGATTTACGACGCTGGCGCATACACTTGCCCCACAGATGTTAGTCTCACTCCTCAACGAGTACATGACAGTGATGACCCGCATCGTGTTCAAACACGATGGGGTGTTGGACAAATATATTGGCGACGCCATTATGGCGTTTTGGAATGCACCGATGCCCCAGCCAGACCATGCTCGGCGAGCCTGTCAAACGGCGTTGGAGATGATCAGCGCACTGCGTGATTTACAGGCCGACTGGAAGCGGCGAGGAATGCCCATGTTCGAGGTCGGGATTGGTATCAACTCAGGGCCAGCGGTGGTGGGCAATATGGGATCGCTGGAACGCTTACAGTATACTGCGCTCGGCGATACCACGAATGTGGCGTCTCGTTTGGAAGGGTTGGGTAAGGTGTACGGAACACCCATTGTGATTGGGGAAACCACACGTGTGGAGGCGGGCTCTGCCTTCAATTACCGCGAATTAGATAGTGTTGCCCTGAAAGGCCGGGGTGAACCACTTGTCATCTATGAAGTTGTTGGCCATGCTGACCAACTTGACCCTGAGAGGGAACAGGTGTTGAAACGCTATCAGTGCGGCCTTGACCTGTACCGTTCCCGTCGTTGGAGGGAAGCGCAAGAAATATTTGGTGCGCTCCAGGCTGCGGCCCCAGATGATGGCCCCACTGCACTGTACCTTCGTCGAAGCACCGAGTTTTGTGCTAATCCGCCTCCAGCCGATTGGAATGGCGTGAATGTGGCAAAGACCAAATAGCTCCCTCTTCTATCTCGGTCAACCGCTTGGATTCGTAGGGCGAGACGAGAAAGATGCCTGGCAACGATCCATGGAGGGACTGCAGGTCTTTCGCTTGGCCATTCAAAACTTTCGCTGTCTTGGGATTGCTCGCTGTGGCAGACTCTAGCTCCTGGGTGATGGGCGTGATGAGACGCTCACCTTTGGTAATCGTCCCGGCAAAGTTTTGTCGGTAGACCTGTGTCCCTTTGTGGAAACCCTCCACGGTGACCGTAAACATGGTATCCGCTTTTCCTTCCACAATCAGCGTGAACGGTCCTGGAAGACCGGCTGGGACCTCAATGGTGCGAATGCCATATCCCTCGATCCCTGTGCGGGAACCAAAGACCTGGTTCACTTCCAGACCCGGCGCCACAAAACCAGTGACTCGGAGATTGTCGGACATCAATATCAGCGGGAGCACATTGGGAGAAGCCGTCACTTTCAGGCTACTGTGGTTTACCGCAAACGGCTGCCGACCAGAATCCTGGGCATCCTGCACTTTGGTCTTCTCTCCAGGCTTCAAGGTAACCAACAGCAGCCCCTTTCTGTCTTTCACCAGGAGATTCCCCTCCAGCGTCCAACAGATGAAGCTGTGGTCGGGGTTTTGCCGTCCGCCTATCAGACCATCGTGCACCGTCGCCGTTGCGGTATTGGATTCTAAGGAAAAGCTGGAATTGCGATCCAGCAACTGGACTACCCTGGCCCACACAGTTCCAAAATTGATCAAAATGCTAATGCGCGAGCTTCTGTCACTCACATCAGCCATTTTCACTTCTACATCGGAATTCGGTTGCACCGTCAGCGTGCTACCGTCTAAAAACGTCACCAAGGCAGTAGCCTGAGTTCCGGTCAAAATCCGGTCCCCGATATTTAAACTCACGCCGTCCTTCGCGGCTTGGGATTGAGTGCTCCCAGCGGAAATACGCGTCACAGGGCCGGCCAGGACACTCAGAGTGGCTGTGACCGTCACTACGGTGGGCTCGGCGGCTGGAACCGAACCTGGTCCGTACAGGACCAAAAAGCTAACGATGCCAATAAAGAGCGTCTTGAACAAGCTAAACCGTAGAAAAATGAGCCATCTCTCCCAATAGGAATTTCGGATACTCAATGCATGATTGAGTTGATCTAATGGAAGCATACTATACTCCTTCGCTAATCGAGAGACTGAGTTGTATCCCCATGTGGGCTTCCCCTCCATTGTTGGACAATCTTTAACCCCTTAGGTTCTAACTGCAAGTAGAACGCTTAAAGCCCCGATCGGCTTCGGGCTAAGCCCACGTTGACACCTTGGTCCCGGAACTCTTAAGAGATCTCCTGTGCCAGGGTGAGACGGAGCAGACTGCGGACATCAGCAGAATAATGAAACCGATCAACCATATCCGTAATCCGTAACATCATATTCCTCCTACGGTGGCATGATAACCAAATACTTGTTTCCCACCTGAGTCGCATACTCTCTGGCTAAAACCAGGCCCGTTTTTCCTTATACCGTATCGTGCCCCCATGCTGGTTCTCGGGTTCCAATGCCTTTTCTTTTGGTTGCGTGTCGAATCAATAGGTGATTTGCTTTAAACCATACGCTTACTGGTCAATAATGTATAGCTTGGCTGCTTTTCTGTAAGGTGAAGGGGAAAAACCGTTATTGAAGTACTGGTTTGTCGGCTCCCCCTTTTCAGGCATCTTCAGGGGGAGGAGATATTGGCAAAATCCCCCAGCAGGGAATTAAAAATTTTCATAGATCGCTGATACGGAATAGTCAAACTAGGAAGGAAGAGACCCACGGTTTCAGGGACTTGGGGAAACGCTATTTAAGGAATAACCTCTTGTGAGACCTGTTCGGACGGGTCGACCTCACAAGCCCCCAGAGAGGTCGAAAACGGGTGAACTCGGCTCCCTCTATGCGGTCAGGGATAGTCCTTCCCTAAAAGATAACTGTCTCCTGGTCATTGATTGATGGGGGATGGAGATCCTTGAAAAATCAGGGACACCTGGTGGGAGGTTATTGATTCAACATATGATCACGAAAGCAAAGATCAGAGCGCAAGAGTTTTTTGCCTATTCCCGCCGCCAGGTTTCGGTACAGGATCACCCCAATATCAGGTCGACGTCTGACGAGATCGCCGAGGGCTTGATGGGTTAACGATGCCGTTTCCACCTTTGTCTGCGCCATGGCTGTGGCGGAATGGGGTGAGGAGGAAAGAAAAGAGAGTTCCCCCACCGTTTCGCCCTTTTCAATTTGGCCGATTTGAACAAGTGGAGAACCGGTGCTTATGGTAATCCTGCCTTCCAGAAGAATAAACATATTTTCCGCTTCTTCGGACTCCTTGAAAAGATGAGCTTCTTGATCAAATTGGCGTATTCCAAAGGCTCCTGCCAATCTGGTGCGTTGTTCCGAACTCATCCCTTGAAATAAGGGAATTTCCGCGACCAATTTTGCAATTTTCGGTATGACCGCGCGAGCCTGGAAGCCCCGCAGCACCACATCAGCCACTTCCTGCACTTCAGGCAAGAGCGCCAAAGGCCCCAGATCCCGAAGGTGAAAGAGTCGAACCATGCGGATGACATCCAAGCGCTCGACTTCATGAAACACCATAGCCGGAATATAGGCGGCTGGTAAGAAGTTGAGCTCAAGGAGGGTCCTCTGCATGCGAGGGGCATGTGCGCTCACATCAATTTCAACGTATTCGACCCCCCATTCGTCCCGGCATTTTCTTTCCAATTCCGTGAGCAGAAAACGAATGGCCGAGTCGCTAAAAGATATCAGTTCGAACACACGGACGGAGTGTTCAATGTTATTCAGCGTAAACCCGATTGCGCCCACCAACTGGTTATCATCAGAGGCCAGAAGATAGTTGGCATGATTAGCTTGAAGCTTAAAAAACCCGTATTCCAAGCGCATACTTCCAAAAATTTCGCGGTTCCGAACCCGTCCCCGTTCAATGCGCAATAAGTCCGGATATCCACCGACCGTAAGTTCTTGAAGGATATACTCACCATCTGGGGGGTAGGAGGCGGAATCTTCATCGACAATGGTATCACAGGGAAGGGATGCTTTCGGCAAGGACAAGTGAGCAAGAGCACTCACCTCTGGAATGACCCGGGGATTATTTTTTCGTAGGGCCAGTGCATTGCCAAAATGACGACCAAGAAGCGCAAAACTCTCACGATAAGAGAATTGGTAGCACAATGGCAGAAATCCAAACGGTACGAATTCATGTGCCAGACTGATTTTTTGGGAGAAGGGATGTGTCACTCGGGCCATGACGAGTCCCAGATGTAATCTGTTTTGAATAGCCTCAAGACGCTTATCCATGAGCGCCTGGCCCACCCCCTGTCCTTGATAGGCAGGGTCAACAGCCAACCGGCCAAATTCCCCGATCAGATCAGAATGTGCCCCGAATTCGAACAGCACGGACGCGGTGCCGGTCAATGCGTTCGTTTGGGTATCTAAAGCTGCAAGCATCAAGCCGTGGTCATTGAAAATGGCTCGCTTCAACCATGTGGTGTCATAGAATTCTTTGTAGGGGTAATCCTTCCCATAGACCTTTAAGAAAATATCCCGAATCCCTTCAATATCTTGTTCTTCTGCTGGGCGGACGATAATCATGGCTTTGAGGGATCACACCTCTGTCTGGGGTGGCTGATTGAGAAGATGCTGCCCTGAAAGTATCGCCATCCGGTGAAAGTACGATGCTCCCACAGCGAGGGCCTGTTCATCGAAGTCGAATTTACTGGAGTGAGCAGGAAAACTTTCGAGACCGGGCACTTGTGATCCAAAGCGGATGTAGGCTCCAGGGACCTTTTCCAAATAATAGCTAAAATCCTCTCCACCCATGTTGGCAGTCCGCAAAGGCAAAACATTTTCCTGGCCAACCGTCAGAGCCGCCCCCTGACGACTTAAGGCGGCCATTTCGGGCGAATTGATCACCGGTGGCGTTCCCAGGTGAATGGTGGTGGTGATGTTCGCTCCATGAAGTTGGCCGATGGATTTGGCAATTCGTTGAATGGCCGTATGGAGGTGTGTTCGAACTTCCGGGTGTTGCGCTCGAATGGTGCCCTCCAATGTGGCCTGTCCTGCAATGACATTGGATGCGGTCCCCGACTGGAATCGGCCAATGGAGACGACAGATGGAAAAGCCGGATCCACTTCACGAGACACTATGGTTTGCAAGGACATAACCAATAAACTTCCCACCACCACCGCATCGATGCTTTCGTGAGGTCTCGCCCCATGGGCCCCTTGCCCGAGGATTTCGACCAGGAAGGTATCGGTAGACGCGTTCACCGGACCGTCGGTCACGACAAGCGTTCCAGTCGGATAATGGCGGTCCAAATGACCACCAAAAATCATCCCGGCGTTTTCGAGCACTCCTTCTTGGATCATGGCTTTTGCCCCTGCACCTTTTTCCTCGGCGGGCTGGAAAATGAAACGCACGGGGGCAGGAAGATTGGTTTCATTTGCCAAAAGTTCGGCGGCCCCTAACAGCATCGCCGTATGTCCATCATGGCCACATGCGTGCATGATGCCATCATTCAAAGAGGAAAACTCAAGGTTCGTCTCTTCGTTAATGGGCAGTGCATCGGTGTCTGCTCGTAAAATAACCCAAGGGGTATTTGAGGGACCTGGGATTTCTGCTATCACCCCGGTATTGGCCATACGCGAGATATTAGAGAACCCAGTATTTTTCAAGAATTGTATGATGGTATCTGCTGTCCGAAATTCGTGGCCGCTGAGTTCAGGATGTTGATGCAGGTCTCTTCGAACCGCTACCAATTTTTGGAACAGATCTGGTGTGACAAACTGATTCATGATGATAGGTATCCTCTACGGGGAATTGAATCCAACAGGGATCTCAAGGATCCTCTTCGGTTGTGTTTAATGAAACAACACAATTCTTGAAATATGAGAGTTGCCTCTGTGCGTATGCACGCGTTTTCTTTTATTATAATTAAATTAGATAGATAGTCCAAAGACATTGGAAAGAGGAGTGGTGCCATCTCGATGAATAATTAGTGCAAGAGGCAGACCGCTTCTTTAGTTCGTAGTTTTTGTGGACATAAAATTGGGAATAAGGAATAGAAATTGCTGTATATTTTGTTGTTACTGGGTTCAATTAAAACAATCATTCTTTGGCGTAGAAGGTTACTGGAAGGAGACACATTGTTGAAAAACCTATTCGGGCTCAGATTGGAAAGTTTGATGGGTGAACGTATTACGATGGCCCTAGGGATGATGATGGTATTTGGGACGGGGTTTGGTCTAGGCCTTCCTTCTGCGTATGGAGACCATCAAATTGAGGTATCCCCCATGCAGGGCACGGGGTCTCGATGTGAGGGACCCTTTAAGGGGAAAAATGTGCCTAGTGAAGAATTGCAACGGATATTGGATGATCATGGTCGATGGCTTCTTGATCACCATGATGCGAAGGGGAAACAGGCTAATTTGTGCGGGGCGGAATTATCTAGGACTGACTTTCGCGAGCAAGACCTGAGTGGCGCAAATTTTCAGGGCGCCAACCTTTCTCGTGCCGATTTTACGGCTGCGACATTAGTTCATGTGAACTTTCACAAAGCCAATGTCAGCGAAGCCTCACTGTATGCCGCAGATTTGCGTGGGGCCAACGCTTCCGGTGCAATGTTTCGTCTCGCTGATTTTCGGAAAGCAGATTTGAGTCAGGCTAATTTTGCTGGAGCGGATTTGCGAGAGGCAAATTTGGCCGAGACTCAATGGCGTTTAGGCATTTTACGTGGAGCCGATTTGGAGGAAGCCTACCTGGTGGGTGCCGATTTAGAGCTGGCAAATGGTGAAGGCGCTTATCTGGTTCGTGCGGATCTCCGAGAGGCGAATCTTCATCGGGCCTTGTTTGCCAATGCCAAATTGATCGAGGCAGATCTAAGTCGTGGCAATTTACAAGAAGCCGATTTTCGTTCGGCTAATATGTCTGGAGCCGATTTGGGAGCAGCCAATCTCAATGAGGCCATACTCGAACACGCCAATCTCCGTGAAGCCAATTTGGAACGGGCTGTTCTCTATCATGCCAATCTTCACAAGGCTAATTGTGCTGGGGCCAATTTTCAAGAGGCAGATTTATTAGGAGCTAATTTAAGCCAAAGTAATCTTGTCCGGGCAGAAATGGATGAAGCATTTTTGTCAAAAGCTAATTTGCAAAGCGCGAATTTGGAGGGTGCGGATTTGTCTTGGGCCAACTTGGTTGAAGCTGATCTTTCGGGAGGCAACTTAGAATTCGCGGGCATGTTCCGTACAAACTTACAAGAAGCGATCCTGGATCGTGCGAACCTCTATGGAGCGGATGTGCGGGGGGCCAACGTGGCGAAGGCGTCGTTTCGAGGAACGAAGCTACAAGGGGTAGCCATCCGGTATGCGCATGGATTTTCTCAAGAACAATTAGATGAGGCATGTGTGGATGTCCGGACCCGTCTACCAGAGGGAATGAAGGCGCCAACACCCTGTCAGCGAAAGTAAAGGGAGTAGGGATGATTGACGGATTGTCATACTTGCCCCGGTGGACTAGGTGGTCCCAATTGATCAGATGGATCCCCGCCACAGCCTGCTTTTATAAAGGTCATTCCCGCGAAGGCGGGAATCCAGACCGCTTTGATAGTTGTCTCGATGAAATTTAATCTGTCAGCTTCGGGGGTGTCGTATGAAACATCTTTTTGTCTTAATCATTGGCCTAGTTTTGCTGGTGTTCCTACTTCCGGGTGGGTCATTTGCGGAAGAGGGAGATCTTAAGAAGGGAAGGACTCTCTATCTGAAGCATTGCAAAGTCTGCCACGGTCCCGAGGGCAAGGGAGATGGGTATACCCTCTTTAACCCCCCGGTTGCAGATCTGACGTCGTCTAACATTCAAAAGAAATCGGATAAAGAACTGTGGGCAAGCATTCACATGGGAGTATCGGATACTGCGATGGGGATGTGGCGGTTTGTGTTGTCTGATGAAGAAATCGCCCTTGTCCTGGGGTATGTTCGGTCTCTCGCTGCAGGATCATAGTTTTCATGGAAAGCAGGAGGATCCCTGTGCCGTTCTATTCTGAGCCAATATGAAAGATTCACGAAACATTCAGAAGATTCGTGCGACATGTGAATTGGCTGTATGCATTATCTTTATGCGCACATTTATTTTTAGGTAACCAGGGCAAACGTCATTTGAGAGATTCTTGGCGAAGAACCTTCACTAATCCCACACACCCCAAAATCAGTAAAATACTTTGAGGCAAGCCGGCCGAGATCGATGCGGCCTGAAGAGCCTTAAGTCCACCAGCCAGCAACAAAACCGCGGCGGCTGCCCCTTCTGACACGCCCCAAAATACACGATTGGCGACTGGTGGATTGGGGTTGCCCCCAGAAGTCACCATGTCATCAACAAACGATCCTGAATCCGAAGATGTGATAAAGAAAATGATCATTAGTGCAAGACCAATCCATTGCATCAGTTCTGTCCATGGCAGATGTTCTAATAAGAGAGGCAGCGACATGGCGACATTCTTCAACACCGGTTCTGCAAAATCACCCTCACCAAAACGATCTACATACAACGCCGTCCCTCCAAAGACAGCAAACCAGACGAAGTTCACCAGCGTTGGGATCAACAGGACAAAGATCACAAACTCTCGTATAGTTCGGCCTCGTGAGATCCGCGCGATGAATATCCCCACAAAGGGGCTCCAGGAAATCCACCACCCCCAATAAAACAACGTCCAGTTCGATTGCCAATCCGATTGCGATCCCAAGTCTATCCATACGCTTATCTGCGCCAGGTTGAGCACATAATCACGAAGGCCAAAAATAAAGGTGTTCATCTGGTAGAGAGTGGGACCGGTGAGGAAGACAAAACCCAAGACCAGACACATTAATGCCACATTCACGATACTTAAATATTTGATTCCCCGTGACACGCCACTTACCGTGGACCCAGTGGCAAC
>Ga0265309_10001427_pt1 | contig 10453 bp, 8 predicted proteins | sample Helome_FD_192492 | JGI IMG/M metagenome (GOLD analysis project Ga0265309, IMG submission 192492) | Marine sediment microbial communities from subtidal zone of North Sea - Hel_20160524 (Illumina Assembly) | ecosystem: Environmental > Aquatic > Marine > Subtidal zone > Sediment ...
AAAATGATTGGGTAGATGGTTTACTATTGAAGAATTAAAGAAGATCTGGGAGCCAGCCGCTCAAGGTACTATTATGAAATGGAACCAAATTCGTCCGGAATGGCCCAATGAAGAGATCCATTTATTCGGACCTGGCGTAGCCTCAGGAACCTATGATTATTTTACAGAAGCAATTGTTGGTAAAAGCGGTTCAAGTAGAGGTGATTTTACGGCGAGTGAAGATGACCATGTTCTTGTACAAGGTATTGCCGGAGACAAGTATTCATTAGGCTTCTTTGGCTTAGCATACTATTCCGAAAACAAGGATAAATTAACATTGATTGGTGTACATAATGGTGAAGAAGTTGTCAAACCCACCTTAGAAACTGTAAGTAATGGAACTTATAGGCCATTATCTAGACCCTTATTTATTTATGTGAATAGTACTTCAGTTGCTTCACCAGAAGTTGTAGAGTTTGTAAATTATTATCTAGAAAATTCAGGAGAATTATCAAAAGACGTCGGTTACATTCCACTACCTGATGAAAATTATAGAAAACAAATAGACAATTTCAAAACTTTTGTTGAAAGTAACAAATAAGCAGAAGTTTTTTGGGAAGATCAGGCTCCATTTGGTGCCTGATTTCCTTATTTAAAAAGTAATCCTTAATGCGAAAAATAAAAGAACTGGTAATCGAAAAGTCACTTTTTTCAAGTGCCTTGGTTACTATTGCCGTTACCGTTGGTATCATTTTAGTACTGGCGATTGAGGCCGTTCGATTTTTTAGTGAGGTTTCTATTGTTGATTTTTTTACAGATACTCAATGGACGCCCTTATTTACTGAAAAACATTTCGGGATCTTACCATTGTTGAGTGGTACCTTACTCACTACATTAATTGCCATTCTGTTTGCACTTCCTATTGGATTGTCTATCAGTATTTACTTGAGTGAATATGCACCTAAAAGTTTTAGAAAATCCATCAAGCCTCTATTAGAATTATTAGCGGCTGTACCCACTGTGGTTTATGGTTTTTTTGCTTTGGTGGTAGTTACTCCTTTTTTACAGGGATTCATCCCCGGCCTTTCAGGATTCAATTCACTGTCAGCAGGACTTGTCATGGGAATTATGATCATTCCTTATGTATCATCTATTAGTGAAGATGCTTTGCATGCCGTGCCTCATTCATTACGAGAAGCATCTTATGGAATGGGAGCAACGAAATTACAAACAGCCTTTAAAGTGGCCGTACCGGCGGCATCTTCAGGTATTATCGTATCGGTTATTTTAGCGATATCACGAGCCATCGGAGAAACCATGATCGTTGCTGTGGCGGCAGGCCAGCAACCCAGGTTAACATTAGATCCTACGGTTCCGATAGAAACAATAACGGCTTATATCGTTCAAGTAAGTTTAGGGGATGTAGAGCATGGATCATTAGAATACAGAACCATTTTTGCAGCAGGTATTACCTTATTTGTATTTACCTTTTTATTGAATACGTTGAGTTATAGAATCAGAAAGAAATTCCAGGAAAAATATGAATAGTATTCAAAAAAATAGATTAAAAGACCAGCTATTTAAATACTGGGGTATTTTCTGTACCATTATTGGTTTGGTTTTACTTGCTGTATTTATTGGCGATATTCTGATTGATGGTATTCGCAGAATTGATTGGGCTTTCATCACCAGTTTACCCTCAAGAAAAGCAGAAAAAGCGGGTATCTATACCGCATTGATGGGTAGTATCTGGATCTTATTATTAACGACGCTCATTGCATTCCCGTTGGGAGTAGCAGCAGGAATTTACCTTGAAGAATACAGTAAAAAGAATTGGTTTGCCGGATTATTAGAGATCAACATTTCAAATTTGGCCGGGGTTCCTTCAATTATTTATGGATTATTAGGCCTTGAGGTTTTTGTGAGACTGATGAATCTTGGTGCCAGTGTTTTAGCAGGTAGTTTAACATTATCTTTATTGATCCTACCCATAATAATTGTTGCAACGCGAGAAGCCATTAAGGCTGTACCATCATCAATCAGAGATGCCTCGTACGCTTTAGGAGCCTCAAAATGGCAAACTATTCAACATCAAATATTGCCGGCTTCCGGTGGCGGAATTTTAACCGGGGTTATTTTAGCCCTTTCAAGAGCAGTAGGTGAAACGGCACCTCTAATTGTGGTGGGAGCCTTGGCATATGTTCCGTTTGCTCCGAGCAATCCAATGGATGAATTTTCTGTGCTTCCAATTCAAATTTTTAACTGGATCTCAAGGCCACAACATGGTTTTATAGAAAATGCAGCGGCAGCAATAATCATATTATTACTAATAACTTTTATAATGAACGGTATAGCTGTTTATTTCAGAAATAAATGGCAGAAGAAATTGAAATAAAAATGGAGACAACTATCAAAAAGGACAAACAAAAAGTCATTGAAACTGATAAAAATACTACTATTGAAATAAAAGGAGTAAAGGTTTGGTATGATACTTTTAATGCCATTAAAGGTATTGATATGGACATTAAACCGAATACCGTGACTGCTTTTATTGGCCCTTCGGGTTGTGGAAAATCAACATTTCTTCGTCTTTTTAACAGGATGAATGATTATATCGACGGTTTTCGAATGGAAGGTAAGATCAAAATTAATGGTAAAAGTATTTATAAGAAAAAAGTCAATGTAGAAGTACTTCGTAAAGAAATTGGGATGGTCTTTCAAAAACCTAATCCATTTCCTAAATCTATTTTCGAAAATGTTGCCTACGGACTAAAAATACAAGGAATTAAAGATAAAAAATTCATTAATAAAAGGGTAGAAAAGGCTTTAAAACAAGCTGATCTTTGGGATGATGTAAAAGATAATCTCAAAAAATCAGCCTTGGCCTTATCTGGCGGACAACAACAACGATTATGCATTGCAAGAACATTAGCAGTTGAGCCCTCTATTATCTTAATGGACGAACCTACCTCAGCATTAGACCCGATTTCTACGGCAAAAATTGAAGATCTCATTCGTGAACTCAAAAAGAAATATACAATCATAATCGTTACCCATAATATGCAGCAAGCCAGTAGAATTAGTGATTTTACTGCTTTCTTTTACATAGGTGACCTTATTGAGTATGACAAAACAAAAAAAATATTTACCAATCCGGAAAAAAAGCAAACCGAAAACTATATTACAGGGCGTTTTGGTTAAGCTATTAAAACATTAAATTATGAATACTAAAGAACAACGTGTATCAATAAATCAATCAGGATTTGAAATGCTTACTTTATGCAAATCGCAATTGGAAAAGGCTAAAGAGGCATTAGTGAATCATGATACAGATCTGGCCGAAGAGGTCATGAATACTGAAAAACGGGTGAATTCATTAGATCTAAAAATTGAAAAAGATTGTGAAAAATTCTTAGCACTTTACACGCCCGTTGCTGTTGATCTAAGATTTATCATGGCGGTACTTAAAATAAATGGTGAATTGGAAAGAATAGCTGACCATGCTTATAATATTTCTAAATATGTTGTTGAAGAGGATTTAAAAATAGCACCACATCTGTTTAAAGTATTTGAGTTCGATAAGATGTATGAGACTATTGATTCTATGATGGATCATATTACTTTCGCTTATACGGAAAAAGATGTGAAAACTGCAAGAAAAGTATTTAAAAAAGATAAAGTATTAGATAAGATCAATATCAAATCATTTAGCATTATTGAAGAGGAAATAAAAAAAGACAATACTATAATTCAGCAAGCATTGTTACTCTTTTCTGTGGTTAAAAAATTAGAACGGATTGGAGATCTTATCAAAAATATAGCGGAAGAAATTATTTTTTATGTTGATGCTGAAAAATTAAAACACAAAAGAAAAAAATAGTGCTTAATTTCTTTATATCTATTTGGTAATAACTCTTCAATAATAATTGATAACAATTTCATAACATTAGAATATTTTTTTTAATTTAGGTTTGTAAAGTTACTTTCAACAAATAATTTATGGACAATATTTATATTCTAATGGTTGTTGCACTTGCTATCTTAGCAATTGCTGACCTAGTCGTGGGCGTTAGTAATGATGCCGTTAACTTTTTAAATTCTGCAATCGGCTCTAAAGCCATTTCTTTTAAAACCATCATGATCGTTGCTAGTTTGGGTATAGCCTTTGGTGCCATTTTTTCAAGTGGTTTAATGGAGGTTGCCCGTAAAGGGATTTTCGTGCCCGGTGAGTTCTATTTTAATGAGATCATGATCATTTTTATGGCGGTGATGATCACCGACATATTATTGCTTGATTTCTTCAACACCTTGGGGATGCCAACCTCTACTACAGTATCTATTGTTTTTGAATTATTAGGTGCAGCAGTAGCAATGGCATTGATAAAAATAAGTGCTGATAATGGTTCATTTTCAGATATCGTAAATTATATCAATACTGAAAAAGCAACTCAAATCATTTTAGGAATCTTGCTCTCGGTTGTGGTTGCATTCTCCATTGGTGCTTTTGTTCAATATTTTTCACGATTATTAATGTCGTATAATTTCGAAAGAAAAGCGAAATGGGTTGGTGCTGTATTTGGTGGTATTGCTTTAACAGCAATCACCTATTTTATTTTTATTAAAGGATTAAAAGGAACCGATTATTATAACGAAATAAAACCTTTCGTTGAAGGTAAAACGTTAGTGATAGTAGCATTGAGTTTTATTTTTTGGACAATCATATCATATATTGTCGTACAGTTCTTAAAAAAGAATATCTATAAATTGATTATAGGTGTCGGTACATTCGCCCTGGCTTTAGCATTTGCAGGAAATGACCTGGTAAACTTTATAGGAGTACCAATTGCGGCCTGGCAATCATATCAAGCTTGGATCGATCCTGCAATAAATACATTAGGGTTGGCTGCAACTGAATTTCCAATGGATGTATTAGGGAAAAAGGTTCCAACCCCAACTTTATTATTATTAATTGCTGGATTAGTCATGGTATTAACATTATGGTTTTCAAAAAAAGCAAGATATGTAACCCAAACTGAAATCAATTTATCTAGAGAAGGTGAAGCGACAGAACGTTTTGAACCTCATTTTTTATCTAGAAATTTGGTAAAAGGTACTATGATGATCTCTAAATATTTTAAGATCATTATGCCGAATGCCATGCTAAATAAAATTGAAAAACAATTTGAAAAACCCGTGATTGAGTTACCAAAAGGCAAGAAACACGAATTGCCTGCTTTTGATATGATACGTGCTGCCGTAAATTTAATGGTTGCCAGTGTATTGATCTCTATTGCGACATCCATGAAATTACCTTTATCAACAACATACGTAACCTTTATGGTAGCAATGGGTACCTCTCTGGCAGATAGAGCCTGGGGTAGTGAAAGTGCGGTTTACAGAGTTGCAGGTGTTTTAAACGTTATTGGTGGATGGTTCTTTACGGCTATCAGTGCTTTTATAGCTGCTGGTACGGTAGCCTATTTAATTCATTTAGGAGGAGGAACAATGATTGCTGTTTTATTGTTACTTGCTATTTTATTATTGGCAAGAAATTACATAAAACATATTAGAAGATCAAGAGAAGTTAAAGCTGAAGATAGTTTAAGCAGGGCTGAAAGTAACTCCATTCATGGGGTTATAGAAGAAAGTGCTGATAATATATCTAAATCTTTAAAAAGAGTTGGCAAGATAAACAGACGAACCATAGACGGCTTAATTAAGCAAGATTTGTCTACGCTTAAAAAAGCAAAAGAAACGGTTGTGAAATTGGAAAATGAAATAGAAGATCTTCAAAATAATATATTCTATTTTATTAAAGAGCTAGATGATTCTTATCTGGGAGCTAGTAAGTTCTATATCGATGTTATTGGCAGTTTACAAGATATGGCGCAATCAGCCAGTTTTATAGCAAAAGTTAGCCATAAACACGTTCATAACTCACATAGGGAATTGAAGAAAAAGCAAGCTGAGGAATTGTTAGATATTAATAATAAAATGCTTGATCTTTTTGAACAAATTAGAGTTGTATTCGATGCGCGTACTTTTGATAAAATTGTTCCAGGTATCATTGAAGGAAAACTAGCATTGCTAGAAGATGTTAAAGATTCCATTCAACGGCAAGTAGAGCGTACCAGAACGAGAGAATCAACAAGTCCTAAAAATACGACCTTGTATTTTAGTATTTTAATAGAGATCAAAGATCTAATAACGGCAAGTATGAATATTTTGAATTTGTATTATGACGAACATGATCGATCAAAAACACTTCTGAATCAAGGAGATGCTAAAGAAGAATAGAGAGAGATAAGGAGGCTGTTTTTAAACAGCCTCCTTTTTTTTAGTATTGCTTTTTTCTAATAATGAATCTTTTTCACCATACAACAATTCAGCAACCTGTATCAATTTTCTGACGATATCATTTACATTATCATTGTCATTAACCAATGAGGAAGCCATTTTAACTGTAATCAAATTATCTCTTATCAATTTATTTATTGAACGATTGCTACGATGTATAGCTACTTTTGCCTCTTTTTTAAGCATCAACAATTTAGTATAATACTGCTCTTTATCATCCTGAGTTCTGAATAAATAAATGACTCGCAGTACTTTTCCTATTTTCTTTCTAAACTTATCATATTCTTTGCTTATATACTTATTATCAGAATCTAAAAAAGTAGATACGTTTTTACTCAATTCTTTTACATCTCTAATGATTTCAACCATTCTGCGATTTGCGATTATAATCTCAGTTATACGATTATTCTCTTTCTTATTCAATTTCAACTGACTTTGAGCTGTAGTAGCATACTTTAAAATTTCTCCATAAATCGTTTTTACTTTACTGTAATATAATTCATCAATGTCGATCTCAATATCTTCATGAGATTCTTTTATAATATTCTTGATCTTCTCATCAGATTTTATATCCTCCCGGTGTATATTCAGACCGTGAGCTACAATTTTATAAATGGATCTTTTGTATAAATATTTAGATTCTTTTATCAAAGCTGATATTATCGCAGCGGGAAATTTCAAAACAGATTCATTTAAAAATTTTGGTTCACTAACATCTTTTTCCTCTTTTTCTATAAAAAATTTCAATAAGAATTTTTCCAATTTTTTAATAAAAGGAATCATTATGATGACTCCAATTATATTAAATATGGTATGGAATAATGCTAATTTTAATGTAAAATCATTGGCCGTAATACCAAATATGACGGATAAATAATTAACCATATCGGCCAATGGATAAATAAATACCAATGCGACTAGCCCAGTAATAAAATTAAATATCAGATGGGCACCTGCCAGTCTTTTCCCTGAACTATTTGAACTTACTGATCCTAAAACAGCAGTAATGGTTGTTCCAACATTGGCACCAATGGCCAACGCTAAGGCATTTTCATATTCAATTTGCCCTGCTGCCAATGCTGTTAATATTAACGCTAATGTTGCACTGCTCGACTGAAGAATGGTCGTTATCAAAATTCCAATACCCGTGTAGATCACCACACCTAAAAACCCGGAAACAGCATATTGAGTGAGGTCTATATATTCTTTAAAAACATCAAATCCTTCTTTCATATAATGCACTCCCAAAAAGAAAAATCCTAATCCAGCCAATACATTACCGATACCCTTTAACGAAGCCTTTTTTTGAAAAGAAAAGATGATCCCAAAAACAAGCATGGGCATTGCCAACGCCGATATTTTAATTTTTAAGCCAAATCCCGCAACTAACCATGCCGTCGCCGTTGTTCCGATATTAGCACCAAAAATTAGTCCTATCCCTCCTGCAAGGCTAATTAGGCCAGCACTAATAAATGAAATGGTAATCACTGAAACTAAAGAACTCGATTGAATCAAGGCAGTAACAGCAGCGCCAATTGAAATGCTTTTATAAAGCTTGTCAGTTGCTTTTTTTAAGATATTTTGAAGAGGGCCTTTCGTAAAAACTCTAAACCCTTCTTCTAACATGATCATTCCAAAAAGTAAAATGGCAACTCCGGCAGCAATGGTTTTAAAATTTGGATTAAAAAAAAGTACGATTGCCAAGGCGATTAAAAAACTCAAAAAGAAAGTCCTTCTTATCATTTTACAAAATTATTATGATGGTGATAATATATAAATGTATGCGTTATTATTTATTGAAAAATACTAAAGTATGATCGCAAACAAAAAAAAATCTGTTTCGATTTGAATGCATTTTGTAGGTTAATACAGACAGAATCGATTCACACCATTTCCTTCTCCTGTTCAATTGTTTCCAATAATGGATCTTTTTCAGCATATAATAATAGTGCAACTTCAATCATTTTTTTTATAGTGTCATTTACATGATCATTGTCATTTACCAATGAGGATGCCATATCAACAGTGATCAGATTTTTTCTGATTAATTTGTCTATAGATTTATTACTTTGGTTTATTTCTTCTTTAGCCTTACTTTTCAGTTCTAGTAATTGAGCATAGAATTCCTCTTTATCTTCTTGAGTTCTAAATAAATAGATAACACGTAATACTTTAACAATTTTTCTTCGAAACTTATCATATTCTTTACTCATATGTTTATTGCCTGAACGTAAGTAATACGAAACATTTCTACCTAATTCTTTGGCGTTATTGATAATCTCAACCATCTTACGGTTCGCTATCTTTATTTCGGAAACATGTTTATTTTGGCTCTTGGATAATTTTAATTGAGTTTGTGCTGCTATTGCATACCTGATTATTTCGCCATAAATGGTTTTAACTTTAGTATAATACAAATCCCGAACATCTATTTTAAAATCTTCAGTTGATTTTTTAACCACTTTTTTAATTTTGATATCAGATTTGATGTCTTCCCGATGAATATTCAATGCGTGAGCAACAATTTCAAAAATGGCGTTTTTAAATAAATATTTAGATTCATTGACCAATGAAATAATTAATGTTTCCGGATATTTTAATACTTTTTCATTTAAATATTTTGGCTCATCAATTTCTTTTTCTGGTTCAATCTTTATAGGAATTGCCTTTTCTACCAATTTTGCAATAGGTTTTACAAACCAAACCAGTAAAAATGTATTGGATATGTTAAAAGTAGTATGAAACAAGGAAATAGCTACGGGTATAGCAGCAGCACTTACATATGGAGAATCAGAACCTGTTTTTAATACCAACCATTCTACGAATCTCAAAAATGGATAGAACAAGATCAATACCCAAACGACTCCAATTATATTAAATAATAAATGTGCCCTGGCCGTTCTTTTCGCATGAAAATTAGCAACAATTGCAGCTAAATTAGCTGTAATAGTTGTACCAATATTTTCGCCTAAGACCATTGCTGCGGCAAGGTCAAATGGTATCCAACCTTGAGCGGTCATAATCAATGTAAGTGCCATTGTAGCACTCGATGATTGTATAACTACTGTTAATAATGTACCAATGAATAAAAACAACAGAACAGACCAAAACCCTAAATTGGTATATTTCGTTAAGAATTCCAACATCTGAGGGTTATCCTTAATATCAGGAACGGCATCCTTTAAAAATTGCAGTCCAATAAATAATACGGCAAAACCTATGATAAACCCTCCCCAATTTTTAAGACTCTCTCTTTTAGCAAAAGTAAAAGTAAAACCCAATCCAACTAAAGGCAAAGCAATAGCACTCATGCTCACTTTAAAGCCCAATATAGTGATTAACCAGGCCGTTATGGTTGTTCCTATATTGGCACCCATGATTACACCAATTGATTCGACTAATGTGAGTAAAGAAGCGTTTGAAAAGCTAACAACCATCAAGGTTGTGGCAGATGATGATTGAATAACTGAGGTAATAAAAAATCCAGTAAGAATACCAAAAACCCTATTAGAGGTCATTGTGGCCAAAATATTCCTCATTTTATCCCCGGCGAGACTCATAAGAGCATCGCTCATCACTTTCATACCAAAAAGAAATAGTCCTAGCGAACCGAATAATTGTAAAACTTCAGAAAATCCGTATTGCATTTTTTCAATCTATAGAATTTTCAATTTAAAAAAATAAATCGAATAAAGTTGATCTCAAATATAAGATAAAAAAAATCTCGAAACTAACCCGGTTTCGAGATTTTTCCAAACAAACCCTATTAACCTTTCACTTTCGCTCCAGGCAATAATATCATTAAGAACCACACATCAAACAATCATCACCTTCACCTTCTTTGGCGCGTGCGATCATTTCTTTGTATTCTTCTGTAGTCATTTCACTACCCTCCGGTATCACAGCATCAACTTTTGATTCAACAGCTACCGCTTCTGGTTTTTTAACAGTTTCCTTTTCTTTAGATAATGTAAATTGTATTGCATTTACTGCAGATTTCGTTCTTAGATAATACATCCCTGTCTTTAAACCAGATTTCCATCCATAAAAATGCATAGAAGTCAATTTAGCATAATCTGGATCTTTCATGAATAAATTCAATGATTGAGATTGATCG
>Ga0265309_10001428_pt1 | contig 10451 bp, 5 predicted proteins | sample Helome_FD_192492 | JGI IMG/M metagenome (GOLD analysis project Ga0265309, IMG submission 192492) | Marine sediment microbial communities from subtidal zone of North Sea - Hel_20160524 (Illumina Assembly) | ecosystem: Environmental > Aquatic > Marine > Subtidal zone > Sediment ...
GCCGCATCGACATCGAGATGCGCAACTCTGGCACCGACAGCACCGAGCGTGTTGCGTATGACCTGACACTCAATGGAATCGGCAATGTAGAGATTGACAACATCAGCCTGATAATCGTGTTGCCGGGTGGTGTTTCCTACCAACGTGGCACGCTCAAGATAGATGGAGCAGCCGTCGGCGATCCGCACCTGGTTGGACCGTCTGTTTCCATGGCTCTGGATAGCCAGTTCGGCAACTGGACAAGCAAAGTAAGTTTCCTGGCAACGATTGAAGACGATGTCGATGGCGAGCTGGTAACCAAGGCGGTTGCAAAGTTCGACACGCCGATGGAAGCGAAACAAAAAACGCCTATCGTGGAAACGAAGATGATTCGCGAGCCGGCAACCGTAGAGAAAACCGACTACGTTCTCGACCTAAGGTTCGCAGTGCTGTCGGATGCTTTGTCGCTTGCCGACAAAGCACAACTCGACCAGCTGGTTTCAGATTGGCAAGGCGTCCGTGACGTACAGCTGTCGGCAGTCGGTCATACTGACAGTCAGCGTATAAGCCCGCATAACCGCCACATATTCGCAGACAACTATGCGCTCGCACAGGCGCGCGCAAGGTCAGCGGCACAATACCTTGCGAACGCGCTTGAGGTCGCACAAGGTGGCATTCAAGTCGAGGGCCGTGGGCCCGACGAACCTGTTGCCGATAACGCGAGTGCAACAGGGCGGCAGAAAAATCGCCGCGTCGAGTTGGTCATCAACGGTGTACGGCCTGCACAGCCGTCATTCCTCGAAGTCACTCAGAAATCGAGTGGCACCAAAGAAACACAAACAGTGGGCGCGATTCCAGGGACGGAAAAAGCTCGAGAGCGCGACAAGGCGGCTGATGATCAAGTCGGTATGCCGTCATCGCAGGTAGAGCCGCCGATAGAAACCCTGCGACCGGGTTATGCATTCTTGCTGCCGGAGAAGAATTTCGCGCCCGCAATCCCGTCAACCAAGGTTGCTATCCAGCATGAGCCCGGACAAAAAGTTGAACTGTCGCTCAATGATGTACCAGTGAGTGGACTGAATTTCGAGGGTGCTACAACAAACAGCGCAGGTACGGTCGTAGTATCTCGTTGGAATGGTGTTGATCTCGTCGACGGCGCCAACAAGCTGAGAGCAGTGATATGGAACGAAGACGGCAGCAAGGCGAAAGGCATACGTCGCACCATTCACTTCACCGGCGGTCCGATCCGCGGCGAATTCGTGCCGGAACTTTCTACGCTTGTTGCTGACGGACAGACTGAGCCTGTGATCGCTATTCGATTGTTCGATCGCAGTAACAAGCCAGCTCGCACGGGTGTTGTTGGTCGATTCCGTGTCAATTCGCCATATCGCTCGGCATGGGACGAAGAAAACGACCGCAAGAACGCTCTGGTCGAGATCGGTAGCCGCGAAGCCACCTACCGTGTAGTTGCGGACGGCGTCGCTTATATTGATCTGGCGCCGACGACTCAAACCGGAGAGGTTACAGTCGAATTACCCTTCGAGAATAATCGCAAGCAGGAGCTGCGTGCCTGGCTCAAACCGGCGCAACGCGACTGGATTCTGGTTGGCTTCGCCGAAGGGACAGTTGGTTACAATACCTTGTCTGATAACGTTGCGGCTGCTGTGGCGTCCGGTAATGAGGACGGCTACTACGACGATGGCCGTGCCGCTTTTTTCGCGAAGGGTTCGATAAAGGGCGAGTATCTGTTGACGCTTGCATTCGATTCGGCACGAGATCGAGATCAAAGCAGAGACCGTTTCGATACGGTTGTCGACCCCAATGCGTACTACTCATTGTATGCGGACGTCAGCGAGCAGCGCTTTGAAGCGGCCAGTCAGCGCAAGCTCTACGTCAAGCTCGAACGCAATCAGTTTTACGCGCTATTCGGCGATTTCGATACTGGACTGTCCGTTACCGAGCTTGCGCGCTACCAGCGCCGTTTCAACGGCCTGAAGAGCGAGTATCGAGGGCGCAATGTGGGTTACACGGCGTTTGCTGCCGAAACAGACCAGTCTTTCAATCGCGACGAAATACGGGGTGACGGCACGTCTGGTTTGTATCGGCTAAGCAACGCTCCGATTATTGCAAACAGCGATTTGGTGCGCATCGAGGTCAGGGATCGTTTTGACTCCGGTGTCGTTCTGAGCACGCAAAACATGTCTCGATTCCTCGACTACAATCTGGACACTTTGGACGGCACTCTCTACTTCAAGAAACCGATTCCCAGTCGTGATCTCGACCTGAATCCTGTGTATATCGTTGTTGAGTATGAGTCTGTGGCGACGGGAACTGACGACATCGTCGCAGGTGGCCGCGGGTCGCTTCGGTTCGATGACGATACCGTTGAGTTTGGTGTTACCCACATAAATGACGCGACCCAGGGCGCAAAAGCAGATCTTACGGGCGTTGATTTCCGTTGGCACATGAACGATCAAACGGTCCTCAAGGCTGAAATAGCGAATTCGAACGCAACCGTCGCTGGTGTCGACCAAAGCGGTTCTGCGCATCGTGTAGAAATCGAACACAACGGCGAAAATATTGATGTTCGGGCATTTATCGGCGAGGTCGATGATGGTTTTGGCATGGGCTACCAAAGCGCCGCGGAGCGCGGTGTGCGACGCGTTGGCGTCGACGCGCGCGTCAAAATAAATGATCGATTCGCGTTTGAAGGTGACGCAGGCTGGCAACAAAACCTACAGACCGATGCAATTCGCAATATTGCGCGCGGTCTGCTGCGCTACGACCAGAACAGCTTAACAGCGCGTGTCGGACTGTCCCACGCTGAGGACAAATTCGACGATGGTGAGACCAGCAGCAGCGATCTTGTCGAACTCGGTTTGGCGAAAAGAGTGTTCGACGATAAGGTCAACATTCGCATAAGCAGCAGCATCGCGATGAGTAAGGATGCCGTCAATACGGACTATCCTTCACAGTATGTCATGGGGGCGGATTATCGCGTCGCCGATGGTCTCGACCTCGTGGCGGAATTCGAGGACGCCCAAGGCAGGGACCTTGACGCGCAAACCACGCGGCTGGGAGTGCGCGCTACGCCGTGGAGCCGGGCGCAAATAAATTCATTCTTGACGAACGAGACCACAGAGTTCGGACCACGGCTGTTCGCTAATGTTGGGCTGATTCAGGGATTCCAGCTCAACGACAACTGGATATTCGACGTCGGCGTCGATCATGCCGAAACGTTGATCGACTCGGACGCTCGCTTCTTCGATTCGGATCGTGAATTGTCATCTGGTTCGCGCAATGAAGATTTCACAGCCGCCTATGCGGGTGCGATGTACACGTCGGACCTGTGGAGCGCGAACGCACGTATTGAATCCCGCAATTCAGATTCGGAGGAACGCATTTCGATGTTGATGGGCTGGTATCGCCAGCCGACTACCGGCCATAGTTTGTCGGCCGGTCTTACGGTATTTCAGGCAGACAACATCCTTGGTAACGAAATGACCCAGGCAAACCTCCGCTTTGGCTGGGCAAACCGTCTTGCGGATCACAAATGGTCGTTCCTTGACCGTATTGACCTGGTGTATGACCGCGCGCTTACGAGTGTGGATGAACAGAAGAGCTGGCGCCTTATCAACAACTTCAATGCCAATCGCCGAATCAGTGCCGCCGCGCAATTGTCGTTGCAATATGCCTTTAAATACGTGCGTAGCGAATTCGCTGGCGACGATTACACGGGGTACACCGATTTAATGGGTGTGGATTATCGTCGCGGATTCAGGGAACGTTGGGATGTCGGCGCAAATGCCAGTATCTACCATTCGTATCAGTCCGAGATCTTCGACTACGGATTCGGGCTCGACGTCGGTTACAACATCGGCCGCAATATGTGGTTGACGCTTGGCTACAACTTTATCGGATTTGACGACAAAGACTTTGAGCAGGCGCGCTATACCGCTGCGGGTCCGTATTTGCGCTTTTCGATCAAAGCGGACCAGCACCTGTTAAAAAGAATCGCCGGCCAGAGATAGTCGTCAGCACAGCCGTTTTCGGCGGGTTTTTGCGAGAATTCCCTAAGGTCACCGCACGCATAACCGTGTAATCTGGCGGCCGTGACAAATCTGACCGAATTCTTTGGCGAACACAGTCCCCTGAAAGAACTGTTGCCTGGTTTCCAACCGCGAGCGGGACAGGCGTGGATGGCCGAGGCCGTTGCCGAAGCCATCGCCGATTCGAACAAGCTCGTGGTGGAGGCCGGTACTGGTACGGGCAAGACCTTTGCCTACTTGTTGCCGGCGCTGCAGAGTGGCCGCAAGACCATTATAAGTACCGGTACGAAAGCGCTTCAGGATCAACTGTATCACCGCGACCTTCCGTTGCTGGGCAAAGCAATCGGCCGTCCGGCGACGACGGCCTTGCTGAAAGGCCGGGCGAATTACCTCTGCCTGCATCGGCTGCAACAGCTGACCGACATTGCATCAGCACTGACCGCGGACCTCAATGAAGTGCGCGAATGGCGCCACCGAACTGTTTCAGGTGACAAGGCCGAGCTCATTGATGTTGCCGAAGATTCTGCGATCTGGCCATTGGTTACGTCGACGAGCGACAACTGTCTTGGGCAAAAGTGTCCGGAGTACTCGAATTGCCACGTTGTAAAAGCCCGTCGCGAGGCCCAGGAAGCGGATCTGGTGGTTGTAAACCATCACTTGCTGCTTGCCGATTTGGCGATGAAAGAAGAAGGTTTCGTCGAGTTTCTACCGGGTGCCGAGGCGATAATCCTCGACGAAGCGCATCAGGTTCCGGATCTGGCCGTACAGTTTTTTGGCGTAGCGCTTGGTAGTCGCGAACTCGAACGGCTCATTGATGAAACACGGGCCGCAACACTTTCGTTGGCACCGGCCGGTCTGTCCGGTCGAATCGACAAATTGCAGACTGCAGTGCGTAACCTTCGTGCTGAGGCGCCACGAAAAGAAGGTCGCTACGAGCTCGGCGAAGTTATTGCAGAATTGCGGGAGCCGCTCGACGATTTGGCGCATGCTATTCACGATGTGCATGTTGCTGTCGCGGAACTTGGCAACGCAACCATAGAGCTCGAGAAAATTCACGAGCAAATTGCGTCTACGGCCGAGCGGCTTGCCATATTGACGAGCGAAGATGCTTGGGACGGATTGCGTTGGCTGGAAGTCAATCCGCGCAGCCTGCGACTTCACCTGACACCGCTCGATGTCTCATCGAAACTAAACGGACTCATTGATAATGGTTTCCAGGCGTGGATTTTCACGTCCGCGACGCTTGCTGTTGGCGAGGACTTTTCACTATTCGGCTCTCGCATGGGGCTTGACGGCGTCACCGGCCTGACGTTTCCAAGTCCCTACAGCCTGCAACAGAACGGTATTATCTACTTGCCGCCCGACTTGCCGCAGCCCTCCGATCCTCGCCACACCGACGCGATGCTGGAGGCGGTCACACCACTTCTCGATATGACAAGTGGTGGCATGTTCTGCCTGTTTACCAGCCATCGCGCGTTGAACAACGCAAGAAAGTGGTTCAAGAGTAATAAGTCGAGCCTTGGTGGTCGGCAATTACTGGCTCAGGGAGATGCGCCTCGCGACGATCTGCTACGCCGGTTTCGCAAGTATGGCGACGCTGTCCTGCTCGGAACAGGGAGCTTTTGGGAAGGCGTGGACGTGAGGGGACAGGCGTTAAGTGTGGTTGCGATCGATAAATTGCCGTTCGCGTCACCCAGTGACCCGCTGATGATGGCAAGACTTGAGTACATACGCCGACAAGGCGGGAATGGATTCATGGATCACCAGCTGCCGCTTGCCGCACTGTCACTCAAACAGGGCGCCGGGCGCTTGCTGCGTGACCAGAGCGACTTCGGCGTAATTGTGTTGTGCGATCCGCGAATCTCAAGCAAACGTTACGGCAAAATGTTCCTTGAGTGCCTCGAACCAATACCGGCGACGTCGGCGCTCAACGAGGTGTCCAGTTTTCTTGCCGCGCACGAACGCAAAGGAGCGGTCGTGTGAAGTTACTGGCACTGGACACGTCGACGGTCGCCTGTAGTGTCGCACTGCGCCTCGGCTCCAGGGTGTTCGAACGACACGAAGAACAGGCGCGTGAGCACACGCGGCTGCTCATGCCGATGATCCATGGCGTCTTGTCGGACGGGCAGGTCGACGTTCGCGACCTGGATGCGATAGTGCTTGGCAATGGGCCGGGCTCATTTATTGGTCTGCGTATTGCCGCATCAGTGGCGCAAGGTCTGGCGCACGGCGCCGAATTGCCCATGGTTCCGGTCTCGTCGCTAGCCGCCGTTGCCGCGCAAACGTTTGCCGAAACCGATGCAAACGCGGTGATTGTGACGCAGGATGCGCACATGAACGAGGTCTACCTCGGTGCCTATAGCCGCGGTGAGGTCGACCTTCCCGAGCCGATTTTCCCGGAATGCCTGCATGGTCAGGGGCTCATCGACAGACTGCACAGTTCCGATTCGGGCGGCCGACTTGCCGCGGGTCATGGTTGGCGACGTTACCCGGCGCTTTTCGCCGCCAATGATTCGTTGGTCGAGTCGATTTCTGAAACCTGCTATCCACGGGCGCAATTTCTGTTGCCGCTCGGCGCAAACGCCCTGCAAAACGGTGTGTCTGTGAATCCTGAGGACATTAGTCCGGCATACCTGCGCCACAAAGTGGCCCAGAAGCCCTCTCGGGAGAGCTCGTAACACTTCTGTAATATACTGCTGTTGAAATATGTGGCTGCTCACTTGAAGCCACGTTGCTGCCCGAAAATTAGTATGACCTCGCAAAAAATACTCATTGTCGAAGACGAACAGCCGATCCGCGAGATGATTAATTTTCATTTATCACGCGCCGGATACGAGGTTCTCGAAGCCAGTAGCGGTCGGCAGGCACGGCAGTTGCTGGCGGATGAACAGCCGGACCTCGTATTGATCGACTGGATGTTGCCTGACATCAGCGGTCTAGAGCTGACGCGTATGCTCAAGCGGGACGAGGAATATAACGAATTGGCGATCATCATGTTGACGGCGCGCGCCGCAGAACGCGACAAGATCTCGGGGCTCGAAGGCGGTGCCGATGACTACGTCACCAAGCCATTTTCACCCCGCGAACTCATTGCGCGAATTCAAGCGGTATTACGCCGCGGTGGCAACTCAGTCGATGAATCCGTTAGCGCAGGCGTACTCGAGTTGGATACAGCGGGCCATCGCGTGCTGGCGTCCGGCAAAGAGATAAAACTCGGACCGACCGAGTACCGATTGCTGCAGTATCTAATGACACATCCGGAACGCGTGTATAGTCGCGCGCGACTGCTCGACAGGGTCTGGGGTGCGAATGTGTATGTGGAGGAACGCACCGTGGACGTTCACGTACGGCGACTACGCAAGGCGTTATCTGCAGATAATGCCGACGAGTACATTCAGACGGTCCGCGGTGCGGGTTATCGATTTTCGACGAGAGGCATTCCGAATTCAGAATAATGTCCGACGCGTCGCAAAAATATCTCATCGGTCTATTCTTGCTGCTTGCGGCGGGCGCAGGGATTGGCTGGTTCTATGAGCATGTCGAGCTGGGCTTGCTGGTGGCGGCACTTGGCGCTTTGGTATGGCACGTTCGCCAATTGTTGAGCTTTGATCGGGCGCTTCGCACGGGTGACTTCGACAATTTCCGCTACGGTGAGGGTATTTGGGAGCAGATTTTCTCGCGTTTTCGTTTTGAACATGATCGTGCTGGGCGGCGCAAGCAAAACTACCGCATGCTGCTCCGGGAAATTCGAAAATCAACAAACGCGATGCCGGATGGCGCCGTTATCCTGGACGAGAACAACGAAATCGTAACCTGTAATCGTGCCTGCAAAGAGCTGGCCGGCCTCAAGCGGAAGAAGGACCGTGGTCAGCGGGTGGACAACATATTGCGTGATCCTGCATTAACGGAATTACTGCAATCCGATGATCCAACCAAGGCCATTGAGATAGTCTCGCCCGTGGAGGACGGCTGCTGGATCAATTGCCGCGTTGTACCGTACGGCGCCAACCAGAAGCTGCTGCTCATTCGAGACGTGACAGAGCGCATTCGGCTTAGCAAAATGCGACGCGATTTCGTCGCAAATGCGTCGCACGAACTGCGCTCGCCGCTGACAGTGATCAGTGGCTACCTCGATGTTATTGGGGATGACCATGACGTGTCGCGGACCTGGCAAAAGCCGCTGGCGCAGATGAGGGCGCAGGCGGCTCGAATGAAACAGATTTTGGGCGAGATGCTCGAACTGTCGCGGCTCGAAAGCGCAGGTCCTGCCAAGACAGATCAGGTGGTTGATGTTGCAGGGCTCATCGAAACATCGTTGCAGGCGCTGGCGGGCCATGGCGATGCGGCGCGGATGACCGTCGACGCAACATCCAGCGCGACATTGCTTGGCAATAGTGACGAAATCGAGACAGTGATAGTTAATCTGTTAGCAAACGCCGCCCGATACACGCCGCCCGATGGCGAGATTACGGTTACCTGGCGATCGGGGCCGGATGGCGCCGATTTGATTGTGGCGGATACGGGCGAAGGCATTGACGCCGAATTCATCCCGCGCCTCACCGAGCGCTTTTTTCGAGTTGACAAAGGGCGCGGTCGCGATGATGGCGGTATTGGACTTGGACTTGCTATCGTCAAACATGTGCTCGCCCGCCACGATGCCGAGTTGACTATTACAAGCGAAGCCGGCAAAGGCAGTGAGTTCCGTTGCCATTTCACCCCCGAGCGAGTCGTTGTCGCGCCGCCTGTAGCACTGTCATAAAACGGCAATATTTCTGTCATACAAGCGACATCTGGCGTCGTTAACGTGCCGCTAACTTCTTCGTAATGTCATAGAAATAGAGCTCGTTGCAGCTCCGACGACAGGAAAAAATAATGAAACTACTTACCATCGCCACATCGGTGCTCTCATTGGTCTTACTAGTCTCGGGGCCGGCCGTTGCCCAGGAAGAAAGTTGGGCAGACCGGATCAAGTTCAAAGGTGACGTGCGCCTTCGGCACGAACGGATCGATGAAGATGGCGAAGAGGATCGCGCACGAATGCGTTTTCGTACCCGGTTCGGCCTTTCAGCCAAAGTCAGTGACGACGTGAAGTTCGTGTTTCAGTTGGCGACCGGCGGCGACAATCCGACCTCGACGAACCAATCGTTCGACGGCGGCTTCTCGACCAAAGATATCGGTGTTGATCTTGCCTACGTCGACTGGAAGGCCGGTGAGGGCTTGAATATCTACGCTGGCAAGATGAAAAACCCGCTCTACAAGGCTGGCGGCGTTCCATTGATTTGGGACGGCGATCTGAATCCCGAGGGATTCGCGCTGAAGTATACGACAGGAAATTTCTTCGGAACTGTCGGTGGATTCTCCGCCGAGGAGCGCAGCAGCGCGGACGACTCACTACTCTATGTTGCGCAGGCCGGAATGAAGTTTCCGCTTAGCGATACACTCAATTTGACTGCGGGCGTCGGCTACTTTGCCTACACGGATACAATTGGCAACGAACCGTTTTACGACGGCAGTGCGAAAGGCAACTCTGTGGATGTCAATGGTGATTACATTTACGACTACAAGAACACGGAGTTGTTTGCGGAGCTCGGTACCAATGTTGACGGTTGGCCGCTTAAGATCTATGCGCACGCGTCGCAGAATAGCGATGCGGATACGGAAGACATGGCATACGCGATTGGTGCGAAGCTTGGTTCCGCGAAAAAGGACGGTGAGATGGAATTCAGCTGGACCTACCAGGACATCGAGGCGGATTCAGTCATCGGGACTTTCAATGATTCCGATTTCGGCGGCGGCGGAACGGATGCTGACGGGCATCTCCTCAAAGCCAAATATGCGTACTCCAAAAAGATTTTCGTCGGTGGCACATTGTTTCTGAATAATGTCGATCGATTCCAAGGTACAGAACATGATTACACTCGGTTGCAACTTGACGTAGAATTCAAGTTCAACTGATTGGAGCGGCCATGGAAGCATCCGACTTGAACGATCATATTTCGCGACGCTACAACAAAGACATCGAAGACCTGCGCGCCAGCGTTCTCGGCATGGGCGGTCTCGTCGAATCGCAATTATTGCAGGCGATTTCGGCGATTGTGAGCGGTGATAGCGAACTCGGTCTGCAGGTGGCCGGAGACGACTACAAGGTCAACAACTTTGAGGTCAACATCGATGAGGAGTGCGGACGAATTCTCGCAACACGTGCGCCGGCTGCTGGAGATCTGCGTCTCATCGTCGCCATCATCAAGACGATTACGGACCTTGAACGCATCGGAGATGAAGCTGAGAAAATCGGTTTTCTCGCGTCAAAACTGGCGGCAATGGACCGTCCCTCCGACTCGTATCGCGAATTGAAGACGTTGGGGACCCATGTATCTCACATGGTGCGCGATGCGATGAACGCATTTGCGCGACTCGATGTCG
>Ga0265309_10001430_pt1 | contig 10447 bp, 5 predicted proteins | sample Helome_FD_192492 | JGI IMG/M metagenome (GOLD analysis project Ga0265309, IMG submission 192492) | Marine sediment microbial communities from subtidal zone of North Sea - Hel_20160524 (Illumina Assembly) | ecosystem: Environmental > Aquatic > Marine > Subtidal zone > Sediment ...
AAGAGAGCATGGCAGCAGCCTGCATGGCGCCGCGGCGGATCGCGGCGATCCAATGGCACCGACCTGTGCCGACTGCCACGGCAAGCACGAGGTCCTGACAGCTTCGAACGCTGACGCACCAACGGCGGTGACGAATATCCCGCTGCTCTGTGGAACATGTCACCGAGAGGGGTCTCCGGTTTCACGAACCCACGAAATCTCGCAGGCAAACATAGTCGAGAACTACTCGATGAGTATTCACGGCGAAGGCCTGTTTTCCCAGGGTCTCACCGTTACGGCAGTCTGTACCTCTTGCCACACCGCACATGACATCAGGCCGCACACCGACAAGCGATCGAGCATTCATGCCGACAATATTGGTGAGACCTGCACGGCGTGTCACGGGCAAATCGAAAATGTGCATCGCAAGGTCATTGAAGGCAATTTGTGGGCCGACGATCCGGGCAAGATCCCGGCCTGCGTCGACTGCCATGCACCGCACAAGATTCGAAACGTATTCTATCCGGACGGACTGGCCGACAAAGATTGCCTGAGTTGCCACGGCCAGCCGGACCTGACAATGACCCGCGGTGGCGAGACCGTGAGCCTGTATGTCGATGAGGAGGTTTACGAAGATTCGGTGCACGCGGATACATCCTGCGCCCAGTGCCACACAGACGTAACCGTCGCCGAAGAGCGCGCCTGTTCAACCGTGCAGTCACAGGTGGATTGCAGTATCTGCCATGCCGAGCAGGTTACGGAATACACCGGCAGCACGCATGGAACCCTGCATGCCGAGGAGGACCCGGATGCACCGTCGTGCCAGGACTGTCATGCCAAGCACGCCACGCTGGGCAATGAATCACCGGAGTCGCCGACCTATGCGCTTAATGTCCCGATGCTCTGTGGCGACTGTCATCGTGTCGGTGAGCAGGCCGCGACGCGCATCGACGCCAAGGTCGACGACATCGTTGGTAGCTATGAAGACAGCGTCCATGGCCGTGGCCTGATCGAGAGCGGTCTTGTCGTGACGGCGACGTGCGCCGATTGCCATGGTGCCCACAACGAGCTACCTCCGGAGGACCCGAATGCCTCCACCAATCCACAGAATATTGCGACAACCTGCGGTTCCTGCCACCACGGAATCGAGGAGCAGTTCCGGGAGAGCATCCACTGGACTGATGACCCGATCGCAAATGAGGATCATCCCACTTGCGAAGATTGTCATGCCTCGCACACGATCATGCGCACCGAGCAGGTAGGATTCCGGTCGCAAATGATGGAGCAGTGCGGCCGTTGTCACGAGGAACAGACAGAAACGTTCTTCGACACATTCCACGGCAAGGTCTCGCGCCTGGGCGGAGAGGGCGTCGCGAAGTGCTACGACTGCCATGGCACCCACGACATTCTTAGCCCGGCGGACCCTGCTTCAAGCCTTGGCCGGGATAACGTGGTTGAGACTTGCGGGCAATGCCACGACGGATCGCACAGGGAGTTTGCCGGATACCTGACGCACGCGACGCATCACGATCGCGAGAAATACCCGTACCTGTTCTGGTCCTTCTGGGGTATGACCGCGCTGCTGGTGGGCACTCTGTCATTTGCCCTGCTGCATTCGTTCGCCTGGGTCATCAGACTCATGCTGAATCGCAAAGAGTGGCAGGCGCACAAGGCGTTGAGTCGCCGTAGAGACCAGAAATTCTACCGCCGTTTCAGCCGACTCCAGCGCACCATGCATATCATAATGATGCTCAGCTTCTTCTTGCTGGCGTTGACCGGCATGGCCCTGAAATTCGCGTATATGCCATGGGCACAGGCTGTTTCCAATTTCCTTGGCGGATTTGACAGTATGGGCTTCCAGCACCGTGTTGGAGCGTTCGGCCTGCTGATCGTCATGACCCTGCATGTCTACGATGTGATTCACTACAAGCGACAGGCGAAGCAAACCTTGTGGCAGATCATTACAGGACCTGACTCGATTATCTTCAATGGTCGCGATCTCAGGGAATTCATCCAGTCCGTGAAGTGGTTCTTCGGCTTCGGTGAGCGTCCAGATTACGGCCGTTACACCTACTGGGAGAAGTTCGACTACTTCGCGGTTGGCTGGGGCGTGATCATCATCGGGTCGACAGGGCTCGTACTATGGTTCCCTGAGTTCTTCACGCACATCGTTCCGGGTTGGGCCATCAATGTGGCGACAATTGTCCACAGCGATGAGGCGTTGCTCGCGGTGGGCTTCATCTTCACGATTCACTTCTTCAACACGCACTTCCGACCCGACAAGTTCCCGATGGATCCAGTGATATTTACTGGGCGGTTGTCCGTCGATGAGCTGAAATACGACAAGCCGGGCGAATACGAAGCGCAGGTGGAATCCGGTGAGCTGGAGAATAACCTCGTGAGAGCGTTCCCAAGGATCAAGGATAAGGGCGTGAGGATATTCGGTTTCCTGGCGCTCACATTTGGCCTGGTCTTGTTGAGCCTGATCATCTACACGATGTTGTTCGGCTACCGTTAGGATCGGGCGGGTCTCACGTTGAGTTGACTCTGAAAGTCAGGGAGACCTAATGATGAATCTAACCGGCCATTGGGTCGGCATGATTGCTCTGCTGGTATTTGCGCTGGCGTACCTGCTGGTGGTGGTCGAGGAATTCACGCACCTCAGGAAGTCCAAGCCAGTGATGCTGGCTGCGGGCCTGATCTGGGCGATCATCGCCTACCAGTACGCGGCGGAATCCATTCCGCACGCGACGGAAGAGGCTGTTCGACACTTCCTGACGGAGTTCGCCGAGCTATTCCTCTTCCTGCTCACGGCTATGACCTATGTCAATGCCATGAGTGAGCGTCGCGTCTTCACCGCTCTGCGATCATGGCTTGTGAGGCGGCACTTCAGTTACCGGAAGCTGTTCTGGATTACCGGAGTCCTTGCCTTCTTCCTTTCGCCCGTAATCGACAACCTGACGACGGCATTGGTGATGTGTGCGGTGCTACTGGCAGTGGGAAAGGACAGCCCGAAGTTCGTCAGCATTGGCTGCGTCAATATTGTTGTGGCCGCCAATGCGGGCGGGGCATTCAGTCCATTTGGTGACATCACGACGCTGATGGTCTGGCAGAAAGGCGTGCTGGACTTCCAGACTTTCTTCGCGCTGTTCGTACCATCGGTCGTCAGTTACCTGGTACCGGCCCTCTTCATGTCCATGGCAGTACCAGGGGCAACCCCGCAGGCTGACGGTGAAGTCGTCGAATTGAAACGAGGCGCCACGACAATAATGTTCCTGTTCCTGTGCACGATTGCGACGGCGGTCAGCTTCTACAATTTCCTTCATCTTCCGCCGTTTCTCGGCATGATGACCGGGCTCGCGTACCTGCAGATCTTCGGCTATTATCTGCGCCGCACGCACGTCGAGATGCCAGGAAACAACATGAAGCGCGGCCGGCACGGAGAGGTAACTGCGTTCGATAGTTTCAGGGAGATTGCGCGTGCCGAGTGGGACACGCTGTTGTTTTTTTTCGGCGTTATCATGTGCGTGGGCGGGCTTGGCTTCATCGGCTACCTCGATCTGCTGTCTCACTACGCGTATACGGAACTTGGGGCGACGGTGGCCAATGTGTTGGTTGGAATTGCGTCCGCGATCGTGGACAACATCCCCGTTATGGTTGCTGTGCTGCAGATGAATCCCGAGATGGATGTAACGCAATGGTTGCTGGTAACGCTGACAGCAGGTGTTGGCGGCAGTCTCCTGTCAATTGGGTCGGCCGCGGGCGTCGCACTAATGGGTCAGGCGCGAGGTCAGTACACCTTCTTCTCTCATCTCAAGTGGACGCCGGCGATCGCCGGCGGTTTCGCACTCAGTGTCTGGGTACACTTCCTTGTCAACAGTCACTACCTGGGTGTCGCGCCGGGATAGCGTCGCTTTACTCGTCGCGACCGTCCTGTTGGTCGCTGCTGTCCTCGCGGACGACCTCACCACGTTCTTCAGCTCGTGAGTAGGGCGGTTTGCCCGTCAGCCATGTCATATCCATCGGGTATACCGCCGGGTCCAGCATGACGGAGTAGAGGTGCCAGATGAGGATTGCCAGCGTAGCCAGGATGGCTTCCAGGAAGTGCAGCACAGTGGCAGCTTCGGGTACCCAGCCGGGTAGCCACGTTAGAGTGAAATTCTCGAACCACAGCACGAAGCCGGTGACCGCAGTGACGAGAGTGCCCCATAGCGCTGCCCAGTACTCGACTTTTTCTGTGTAGCCGACGCGTACAGGGGCCGGTGGCTCGGATCTGAGCCCGAGGTTGTAGCCAACTCGCTGCAGAAACTCTCTGAAATCATGGGTGCCCGGGATAAATGCTGCCATTTGTCGTCGAGCGCGTGCACTCACGGCAAGATGCCCGAAATGGAAGAAGCAGGCGCCGAGCAAACCGACGGCGGCAACGCGGTGAACGATGCCGCGGAACTCGTTGTCACTGAATTGCAGCAGGTCCGCCCACCAGCGCTCGGGGTACTTCAGCGCGAATCCTGTATATACCAGCACGAAGAAACTCACGGCGGCAATACTGTGCGCAATCCGGAATGGACGTGACATTCGTTCTTTGACGGAGCAGTGTGGCGGAGGCCTTCGCAGGCGCGGTTCCGGGTATCGCGTCTTCTTGACGAGGTCGAGCAGGTTGTGCAGCAGCATGCCGATTACCGTCACCCAGATCAGCGGGATGTAAATCGCACGGATCCAGTGAGCGACCCGGTTCGGCGTCTCGTCGGCGAGAACGTGTACCGGACCGATTGCGAACTGGGTGCCCGCACCGGCGTGGCACTTGCCGCAGGTATGCGCCAGGTTGTCCGGGTGGATGTATGAGTCGGGGTCGCTCGAGGGCAGGATATCGTGCACGCCGTGGCAACTGGCACAGTTCGCGACGCGCTGCGCGCCGCCGCGCGCCGCCAAGCCATGGAAGCTCTCTTCGTAGGACGGAACCTGATCAGCGGCCAGGCCGTATTTCTCGCCGAGCTTGAGGTCCGCGTGGCAGGGACCGCAGACGCGAATCGGAACGTTGGTCGCTGAGACGGGAGAATCCGGAGAGCCGACAGCCAGGATGCGATGTTCGCCGTGGCAGTCCGTGCAGACCGGTGAATCCTGCACCCCGGCGGCTGCGGCCAATCCGTGGATGCTGCGCTCGAACTGCCACGCGATTTTCCTGTGACAGTCTCCGCAGGTCCCGGGGACGTTGGCCCGGTGAATTGACGACGCCGGGTCCGTGGCGGGCAAGGGCGAGTGAGCCGTGTGGCAGTCGCTGCAGCTCGGGCCGCCATGACCATTTCCTGCCTCCTCCGCGTGCACGCTGGCTGTATAGGCTTCAATTGGGCGAATCGTGCGCACGCCGGCTGGCGCGGGTTGCCCGGAGCCGTGGCAGACGCCGCAAGTCTCGCCCTGAACGCCGCTGTGCAGCGGTGAGGAAGGGTCGTTGGTCGAGGTCATGACATGAGTCTCGCCGTGGCAGGTTTCGCACGACGGAAGCTCCATGCCTGTCGATCGCTGCACACCGAGTTCGCCATGTACACTGACGGCCTGAATCGCGATTACGTCCGCGTGGCACTCGCCGCAGTCTACAGCCGGGAGGCCGCGCTTGTGCCGGCGCTCGTCTGCACCGACATGGCACTCGAGGCATTCAGTCGTACCGTGAACCGTTTGCTCGAATTGTACGAGGTCGGTTTCGTGGCAGTCGTTACAGGAATTCGCCGGCTCGGAATCGTTGGCTTGCGAGGCTAGCGGTATGCAGGCGAGCAGGAGGGTGGAGCTGATTATGAACTTGCGCACAGCGATGCTCAGTGTCCCAGGAAGTCCTGAATTAGGAACGCCCGTCCATATTATGGGCCTTGTATACCAATATCCCAATACCTTGAAGCTGCGAGAAATACGGATTTTCGTGCCAGTGTTACGTAGTCTATTATCGCTCTCGCTACGGCAATAGTAGATTCTCTGAAAGTTGCTCTGCTGCGTGAACAAGAACGTCTAAAGGACACGAATAACAGGCTCCCTGTGAGTGATTGAAACCTGAGGAACACCATGTTCAAGAATTTCCTATCGTCGATTACACACAACGGTATTAGCCTGATCGGCACGGCTATCGCGATCGCGAGTCTGGTGCTGATCGTGAGCCTGTTCGTAATGGAACAGCTGGGTTTCGAGGGCGGACCCTATATAGGCATTCTGACCTACCTGATACTTCCCGCGATTTTTGCGTTTGGACTGGTCCTGATTCCTGTCGGTGCAGTTCTCTATCGACGCAGGCTGCGCAAAGTCCCGGGCAGCGAGGCAACGCCCTTGCTGCCTGTATTCGATCTGAACAATACCAAGACGCGGCGCTGGTTGATGATCTTCCTGGGTGCAACGATGCTCAACATCGTGATCATCGCGGGGGCAACCTACAAAGGCGTCGAGGTCATGGAGTCGGTCGAGTTCTGCGGACTCGCGTGTCACTCGGTAATGGAGCCCGAGCACACGGCATTCCAGCGATCGTCGCACTCGCGGCTCAGGTGTGCTGACTGTCATATTGGTCCGGGTGCCGACTGGTTCGTGAAATCCAAGCTCGATGGCGCGTGGCAGTTGGTTTCGGTGGCATTCGACCTGTATCCGCGCCCGGTACCAACGCCACTACATGACCTGCGCCCCGCACGCGAAACCTGCGAGCAATGCCACTGGCCGACCCGGTTTGTCGGTGACAAACTCAGTATCCGCAAGCGCTTTGCCGAGGACGAGGCTAACACCGAGTTGACAACGGCTCTGTTGCTCAGGGTAGGTGGTCTGGCTGGTCAGCGGTCTCACGGCATTCACTGGCATGTCGATCCGGACGTCAACATCCGCTACCGCTCCGACGAGACGCGCGAGGAGATTTACGAGGTCGAATACTCCCATGGCGATGCAGATACCAAGGTGTTCCGGGACCGCAGGGCGCCCGAAGACGGTGGTGTGTGGCGTGAAATGGACTGCGTCGATTGCCACAATCGGCCGAGCCACAAGTATTTTCCGCCGGACTTCGAAATAGATGCGGCGCTGCGTGACGATCTGATTGACAGATCCTTGCCGTTTATCAAGAAAGAAGGCTTGCGAATAATCGATGCCGAATACCCGTCGCACGAAGAGGCGCGCCAGGCGATTTCGACCGAACTCGGCAGGTATTACGAAGAAAATTACCCTGATGTCGCTGCGGAACGGGCAGATGACATCGCGACGGCAGCGACAGTGTTGGGCGACATATATTCGGTCAATGTGTTTCCCCAGATGCAGGTCTGGTGGAACACCTATCCTGAACATATCGGGCACGAAACGTCGGATGGTTGTTACCGTTGCCATGGCAAACGCTTGCGTACCGCGGAGAGAGAAAATATCTCTCGGGACTGCGACGTCTGTCACTCGGTTCTTGCCGAAGAAGAGGAAGACCCGGAGATTCTCAGGCAACTTAATCCTTAGCTCATGACTATCAAAACTTACGCAGCATTGGAGAAAGGCAATAACCCGGCACTGGCGGCCCGGCGGCAGATTTTCTACGAAGTCCTGAGTGGCGGCACGGGCCTGTTGCTTGCGTTGTTCATGTGGGGTCATGTCATTCTCGTTGGCTCGATCCTGACGGGCGAACGCGGCTTCAACTGGCTTGCCGGCATGCTCGAGGACTATTACATCGCACAGCCAACGGTTGCCGGTGTTCTGATCCTGTTCCTGGTTCATGCCGTGTTTGCAGCCCGCAAGATCCCGGCGCAACTGCGCGAACGCAAGCGCTTGCTGCAGCTCGCCAAAGGGCTGAACGCATCGGGTCGGGAGAACGTCCCCACGCGTACACCCCATTCTCCGTTCCGACCGCATGTCGAATCGCTCTTGTGGATCTGGCAGGTGCGCACGGGAATGATCATCCTCGTCCTGGGCAGTTTTCACCTCGTGTTGCTGGCCATGGACGTGTTCACGTCGCTGTACGGTGAAATAGCAGGCATTGAAGCCGCAACCTCGATGGCCCGGGTCAGTGCCGGACTCTGGATTCCTTATGCCGTGTTGCTGATCTGCGTTGAGTTTCATGCGAGCGTCGGCCTGTATCGACTGGCCATAAAGTGGGGTGCCGACCTCTGGATGTCCCGTAAGACGATGCATCGGATCGAGCAGTTGATCTTCTGGATCGTGCTGGGTCTCGGCGGTCTGACGCTGCTCGTGCTTGCCGGCTGGGTAGATCCGCCGCTGGCGTTCCTGCTCGAGGAGACTGTGCGATGACAGAGCGACTCGTTACGACGGACGTGCTCGTCATCGGCGGCGGGCTCGCAGGCGAGCGTTGCGCGATAGAAGCAGCGGCAGCCGGCTTCGACGCCATGATCCTGTCACTGGTGCCGCCGCGTCGCAGCCACAGTTGCGCTGCTCAGGGCGGCATGCAGGCGTCGCTGGGCAACTGCGTCAAGGCCGAGGGCGATAATCCGACCGTGCACTTCCTGGACACGGTCAGGGGCTCGGACTGGGGCGCCGACCAGGAGGTTGCGAACATCTTCGCCGACGAAGCGCCTGTCGCCGTGCGCGAGCTGGCGCACTACGGCGTACCCTGGAGTCGCGTTGAGGGTGGCAAGAATCACTACTTTATCAAGGGTGAAGAGGTCGAGATCGAGGAGGCCCTCGAGAATGACGGCCTGATCGGACAGCGTGACTTCGGCGGCACGGCAAAGTGGCGTGCGTGCTATGCATCCGCAGGTACCGGGCACGCGGCGCTATTTGCTGTCGACAGCGAAGTCGTGCGACTCGGTGTCACGGTTCGCGACCGTACCGAAGCCGTGGCGTTGATTCATGACGGCAGCCGCTGCCTGGGCGCCGTGGTGCGTTGCCTCAGGACCGGCGCGCACTTCGCTGTAATGGCCAAGGCAACCGTCATCGCGACTGGTGGCTATGGCCGCATCTACGGCCAGTACACGAGCAACGCAACGATCAACGAAGGCATGGGTACGGCAATTCCGCTCGACACGGGCGTCGTGCCGCTCGGCAACATGGAAGCTGTGCAGTTTCATCCGACGACAATCTCGCCCAGCGGCATCCTCGTTACCGAGGGCTGCCGCGGTGACGGTGGCTACCTGCTCGACAAGAACATGAGCCGATTCATGGTCGAGAAGGAGCCAGAGAAACAGGAACTCGCGAGCCGTGACGTTGTCTCCCGCCACATGGCGCAGTGCATGCGCGATGGCAACGGTGTCGACTCGCCCTACGGACCGCACCTGTGGCTCGATATCCGGCATCTCGGTGAAGAGCATCTCAGGACCAAGTTGCTCGAGGTCTGGGATATATGCCGTGACTTCGCCGGCATTAACCCGGCCGAGGAACTGGTCCCGGTTCGTCCAACCCAGCACTACTCGATGGGCGGCGTCCGCGTGAACAAGGACGGCCAGGCCTACGGTATGTCGGGCCTGTTTGCCGTAGGAGAAGTGGCCTGTTGGGACATGCACGGCTTCAACCGGTTGGGCGGTAACAGCCTTGCCGAGACTCTCGTTGCGGGCCGCGTCGTCGGCCGCCGTGTTGCTGAGTATGCGTCGGGCGTCAGCCTTCAGGCGGACACAGGTGTTGCGCTGGATGCAGTGACTGCGGCTGAGCAGCGGGCTGCCGAATGGCTCGCTCGCTTGGGCAACGGTCGCAGCGTCTACGAGATTCGCGACGCGATGGGCGAACTCATGATGCACAAGGTCGGCATTTTCCGTAATGCCGGCGAACTCGCGGAGGCCGTCAGCGAGCTGGGACAGCTGCTCGATGACTGCGATAATGCCGTGCTGCGCTGCAAGGATCCGGGCGTCAATCCCGAGCTGTCGTTCGCGCTGCGGCTGAAGGGCATGTTACGTCTCGCCATGACGGTCGCGATGGGCGCCGAGGCGCGCACCGAAAGCCGGGGAGCGCATTTCAGGACCGACTTCCCGTTGCGCAACGATCGCGAATGGCTGAATCGTACGCTCGTACGCTGGGGAGCCGATGACAGCGCACCGAGTTTTTCGTACGAGCCGACGGGACTCATCGACCTGCCGCCTGGCCACCGCGGCTACGGCAGTGACGAGCGTATCGAGATGCAACAGAGTGTCGACGACTACAATGAAAACGTGCTGGCCGAGCAGACCCGTCATGGCCGACTCGAGAGTGTCGAGGCGATGGGTAGCCGCTTGATTCAGGGCGCGTGGCAGAGTGTGACTTGAAGGGATACAGATGAGCCAGCAAGCAAGACGCCTGAAATTCGAGATCTTCCGCTACAACCCGGAAGATGAGACCTCGGTCCCGCACACCGACGAATTCGAGCTCGACGAAACGCCGTCGATGACCCTGTATATCGCATTGAGCCAGATTCGCGAGCGCCAGGATCCCGGACTGCAGTTCGATTTCGTATGTCGATCGGCGACCTGCGGGTCCTGCGGCATGATGGTCAACGGCCGTCCCGCGCTGGCCTGCCGCACGCTAACGGCCGATCTGCCTGAGACGATTCAGCTCT
>Ga0265309_10001431_pt1 | contig 10444 bp, 5 predicted proteins | sample Helome_FD_192492 | JGI IMG/M metagenome (GOLD analysis project Ga0265309, IMG submission 192492) | Marine sediment microbial communities from subtidal zone of North Sea - Hel_20160524 (Illumina Assembly) | ecosystem: Environmental > Aquatic > Marine > Subtidal zone > Sediment ...
CGTACCGCAACGGCGTGCAGATCGGCGCAAGCACGATCAGCAGCGGCAAGAAGGGACACGAGACACCGACCGGCGTGTTTCATACCTTCCTGAAAGATGCAGACCACCATTCCAGCATTTACCACAACGCGGCAATGCCCTATACACAGAAAATCACGCAGGGTGGGGTAGCCTTGCATGCGGGCGGCATACCCGGCTATCCGGAGTCCCACGGCTGTGTCCATTTGCCAAGCGAATTCGCGCGCCTGCTGTTCGGTGTCTCGCCGATGGGGATGACGGTAGTGATCGCCGACAAGACAACGGCGCCTGCCAATGTCGATCATCCGCCCTTGCTGATCCCGGTGACCTCGGCAGGATCCGCAGTGAAAGCCCAGCCTCTTGCCTCAACGGAAGACTACCGCTGGGAGCCCGAGAAATCGCCGACGGGCCCGGTTTCGGTACTTCTCAGCGGATATGACAAACGCATCATTGTTTTGCGCAATGGTGTGGAGATCGGCCGCTCAACGGTCACGCTTAAAGATTCCGGCACCCCGCTGGGTACGCATGCCTTTGTCATGGCAAAGGGCAAGAGCGGAACGTCACCGAGCTGGATCGGCGTAGGTATTAGCGGCCACATGGACGATGCGGACCGGCCGCTGGACCCGGACGCAACAAAACGTTTCGTTGTTCCCGATGCTTTTCTGCACGTGCTCGTTCCAGCGCTGGGCGAGGGCAGCACACTGATGATCACTGATGAGCCGGTCCTGGAGAGCACCACCGGTGTGAATCTGGCGGTGTTGAGTTCATCGCCGGAAGACGTGAGCGCCGATTAGTCACATACCCATCAATGAGAAGAACCTGGTGGCTTTGCACGACTAGTCGTATTTACTGAGATCGTTCATTGTCCAGTCCATTGACGTATGGGTTAAACCAATACTGGGCTGCGCTATCGTTCCGGTATCCAGACAAGCTCCAGGCCTAAAGAGTCCATGCCCGGATTGTGTTGGTGAATACTGCCGTTGGATATGTGCTGCACTCGCAGACCGACGTACAGCGGACTCTGCAGCCGCGGTTTCCAGCCGACGCCCAGTCCCGTCGTAAATTGCAGGATCCCGCCCATGTCGCGGTTTTCGAACTTCCCCGACGACAGGACCGTTGGCACAAAAGACAGCTCGTTGATGAAGACGCCGTAACGCGAAAATCTGAGATGTTGCCAGACCGGCCCGGCGCTCACGAATCCCCTGGAGTCGGAATCAGAGTGCAGCAGGCCCAGCGCGAATTCCATCTTGGGTCGGCCGAAGCGGGTCAGTCTCTGTCTCTGCTTGCTGAACGCGACAATCTCGATATCCGTTGAGCTGCCGATCTCCTTCAGGAAACGGCTGCGAAATTCGACTTCTGCGAATGCGAGGTCGCAGAAGAGCAGCAGTAGGAGCATCCGCATCACCATCATGGTTGTCTCCTTTCATTGAGAGATCTTATTGTTTGGCTAAGAGAACGTTCATTTTGTAGAGATCCAGACGACTATCCGAATTGCGGCTGGAATCGGTCTGGAACGAACCCTATCGACGCTGACCCGTAGGTCCGAGACGCGCTGAAAGCTGGCTCCTCCAGCGTCGGCGGCCCACTCTTTAGCGTCTCGCTCGGTAGCTGCCCGAAGCGCTCCCGATACTCGGAGGAGAACCGTCCGAGGTGGCTGCAACCGTTGCGCAGGGCGATCGTCGTCACCGAATCCCCGGAGGGGTGTGTGGCGATCAGATCACGGTGCGCGGCATCCAGTCGTACGAGCTTGAGGTAACTCGTAACGGACAGACCGAAACGCCGTTTGAAACAACGCTGCACGGTCCGGACCCCGACCCCAGTCGCATGGCACAGATCCTCCATGGGGACGGGCCCGCGAAAGTGTCCATCGATGAAAGCCCTCGCCAACCTGGCCACATCTCTGCGTGACTCGACGAAAGGCAGCACCTGAGGCGCCCGGGTTCTGGATGCGGGCTCCGCGGAATGCTGAGCGAGTCGCGCTTCGTTCGCGCGGATCATCGAGGGTGCGGCGCTGTCCGTCCATTCCTGCAGTGCAGGCTTTCTCGTTGCTGAAGAGACACTCATGTCAATCTCCTGCTTATCGTTCTGGATCACTTTTTCCGCCACACTCCGTTGATAGCACGCTGTCGACGAATTCCCAGAGCTGGTCTTCGTCAGGGAAGTGCGTCGCTCGACCGGACGCGAGGTGCTCGACGCGGCCCTGATGACGCAACCTGGATGCCATCGAGTTCCCATGCAGCTGGATGACAAATGCCCGGTTGCTGGGCAGCGATACGTCGTTCTTGTTCATGGCGGATACTCGCGGACGACTACCCTGTAACTATGCCGCGTCAGTCGCGTTCACGGGAAGATGGACACGCGTTCGATCTGAGGCGCCGGGTGTTCGACTTGAGGCGCTGGGCGTTCGCGCCGTGCAGCGTTCAGTCGTCGGTAGGCGGGCGGATCCGAGACAACTGAGTCTGCGCCTCGCGAAGATCGGCGGTGTCGTGGCCTTCGCTGAAACGGCCCACGATCTCGCCGAGTAGCTGGTGCGCGTCGGGTGAGCGCCCGAGACGGCTCAGGCTGAGGGCCGCACGGAGCTCCAGGGAGACCGCCCCCTGGCGGCCGGCAACCTCGAGTGCACGGCGAAAGCAGGCCTCGGCGCGGTCGCCGCGGTCCCCGTCGTCCGCTGCCGCCAGCAGGACCTCGCCTTCCAGCCTATGGAGTTCTGCCTTCCAATTGCGCTCGCCGCTGCTTTCGGCCTGAGCGTGGGCTTCGGCCAGGCGCTCGCTGGCCGCCTCGATGCGGCCGGCGCGAAGGTACAACTCGGCGAGGAGGGCCAGGCAGTAGGGCAGATGACAGCGGGTACCCGTGCCCCGAAAGGCCTCCAGACCGCGTTCCATCAGCGCGATGCCCTCGCCGAGGCTTCCTTGCACTCCCGCCACCCAACCCTCGAAGCAGGTGGCCCAGGCGAGCCAGAGAGCGTAGCCCTGCTCGTCGCTGAGGCGCTGCAAGTCTTTGACCCGCCGCTCCAGCTGCGCGGTGTCCCCGTAGAATTGCAGGGTATGGAGAGCAAGGTACCCAGCGACCGCGTCGTAGTGCGGTCCGTCGAGATGCTTGGCGAGTTCGTCGGTCTCGCGTATACCCGCCAGAGCCTGGTCCGGATATCCCTGCAGCCAGAGGCACAAGGCGTTCGTACCCAGGCAGGCAATCGCGTGCTCAACCTGGCCGTATCGGCTGTGCACGTCGGCGAGCCGTAGCGGATCGTAGGGCGTCAGGACCCGCCGCAGGTGCTCGGCGCATCCGGTGAGATCTCCGAGACCGAACCGGGTCCGGGCTTTGAAGGACGAGTAGATGATCGTTAGTTCGTCGTTCTGTGTCCCCGCGGTGAGCTCGGACATTCGGTTGACCAGATTGGTGCACTCCGCGAAGTCAGCCGCCCCCGTACTGCGTGACCACAGGTTGGACAGAGCCGGAAACTGGATCGCCGGATCGTCGATGTGCTCGATGAGCGACCGGGCTCTAGAATTGATCCTCGTGACCTCCGGGTCGGAGTAGCCACGGGTCGCAGCCAGAGTCGTGCCCAGCGCCGTACAGACTTCGAGTTCCCACCGCACCGCATCCTCGGGGTCGCCGCCAGCAGGCCGGCTTCGGGCCTGGGCGAACGCCTCGAGCGCGGCATGAAAATGCCGGGCGGCCTCGTGATAGGCGTGTTTGCCGAGCGCCCGTTCGCCGGCCATCCGTCGATACCGCGCCGCGTTCCCGGGGTCGAGGCCCCGCTCGAAGTGGTCGGCCAGCACTGCGGACACCTCCGGTGAGTTTTCACCCCAGGCCTGTTGCAGCCGCTCAACCACGCGTCGGTGGAGGCGTGCGCGCCGGGCTTCGGGAATCTGCTCGTAAAGGGCATCGCGATAGAGCGCGTGTCCGAATCGGTAACGTTCGGTGAGCGTGCCGTCATGCCACCGGGTCGTTCCGCACGGATCGATCAGGCGCTGGTGATTCACGAGATGTTCGAGACGCGTCTCGATACGGTCCGGGTCCTGCTCCCCACCGGAGTGTGCCAATCCTGCCAGGGCGGCTGCCACCGAAAACTCGACGCCGACGACGCTTGACACTTCGAGGAGTGCCCGGTCCTCGTCGGACAGGGCGTCCAGGCGGCGCTCCAGGAAAGGGCGCAACCCCTCGGGGACCTGGGTGAAAGCCGCGGAAGTACGGTCCACGACCCAGTGGCCATCGCGTTCGCGGGCGGCGTGCGTTTCGACCAGGTGCTCGAACAGGTTCACCATGAAGAGGGCGTTGCCGTCGGTACGCTCGTGGACGGCGCTCGCGACGTCCTCAGTGTTCTCGCCGTCGATACGGGCGCTCACGTAAGCGGCGACGTGGGCAGGCGTCAACAACTCGAGGTCGAGCCGCTCGCACAGCCCCCGTCCTTCGAGCTCGTGCAGCATTTTGCTGAATGCGGGCGCGTGGACAATTGCTTCAACGGGACGGTAGGTCCCGACGATCAGCAGACGCGCGGGCTCGGGTCGATGAGCAATCGCGGCCAGCAGTTCCAGGGTAGCCACGTCACTCCAGTGCAGATCCTCGAGCACGAGCACCAGCGTGTCTTTCGCGGTCAGTAGCTCGAGCGCGTCATTCAGCTCACGCACCATGCGGTGCAGGGTCGCACCCTGCACCTGCAGTTGCAGCCGTTCCAGTTCCTTACTTTCGACGAGAGCGGGCAATTGCAGCAACCACATGGGCGCGCAGTGCTCGAGCACCCGGAGCATGGCGCGCCCGGAACCTTTCTGGCCCACGCGTCCGAGCGCTTCCAGCACCGGAGCGTATGCCTCCCCGGCGCCGGCGTGCATCACGCATTGGCCGCGAGCCAAGGTCGTATGAGGTCGCCCGGCGAGATGCTCGAGGAAGCGGTTGACGAGCGTGGTCTTGCCCGCGCCGGGTTCGCCTCCGACAAAGACCAGGCGACGTTCGCCGCGATTCGCTTCGAGAAAACGGTTGAGGAGATGCTCCACCTCTCGTTCGCGGCCGACCACCGGCGCCGACCCGCCTCGCAACGGCACGTCCGGCACCGCGCGCGCGTCGTCGAGCGCGCTTGTCTCGTTCGTCGCGACAAAGCGATAGCCGCGCCCGGGTAAGGTCTCGAGATACTCCGGGCTATGCTGGCCGTTCCCCAACGCCGCCCGGACCTCGTGCACCGTTACCCGAAGCCTCGCGTCGCTCACGTGCGTTGTACCCCAGACTTGCTCCCGAAGCTCGTCCTTGCTCACCAGGCGACCCGGGCGGCGGGCCAGGTAGGCCAGGACCTTCAGGCTCTTGGGACGCAGAGCGATCGCCTCCGAGTCCCGGAACAGACGATCCGGTCCGCTTTCCAGCCGAAAGGGCCCGAACTCGAGAGTGCCGTGAGTCATGTTCATAATCGTATGTGTCGAGTCCCTGACTGATACTGACGCGCAAGTTACGCAATCTGGACAAAAGTCGCCAAAGACATGAAATCACAATAGGGTCATCATACGCCATGCCCGGAAACACCCTGAAACAAATCAGGTATTTCCCGACTCAGAAATTGTAGGTGGCCTGAACGCCGTAGACCCGGGGTTCGTCGACACCACTGGCATATATTCCGGCGCTGAGAGGCGCATCCACGGTGAAGGAAATCACGCGCTCATCACTGAGATTACGCCCGTAAGCCGCTACTTCCCAGGTACCATCACTGCTGCCGATGGCGATGCGCGCATCGTACTTCCAGAAACTGTCCTGCAGCGTATTGGGGTCGAGATCTCCGTCGGTGAAATAGTCATCCTTGTAGTTGGCGTCGGCGCGAATGCGCAGCGTCAGGTTGTTTCCCACGGAGGTCTGGTAGCTGGCGTAAAAGTTTCCACTCCACTCGGGTGCAAAGGGTGGTGTGTCGCCAGCCAGGTCCTGGTCGCAATTTCCGGTTGTTGTTGCCGCCTGGAAGATCGTGCAAGGGGCATCTGCATAGTCATCGTACTCGGCGTCGAGGTAGGCAATGTTGGCGCCCAGTTCCAGTTCCCCGGTCACAGCAAACTGGGATTCGACCTCGAAGCCCCGGGTTGTCATTTTGGCCGCATTGCTTACGCGGAAAGTAATCCCCTGGAAAGCCGTCACCTGCAGATCGTCGATTTCCGTATGAAAGACGCTGGCCGAGACCCTGGCGCGGCCATCCCAGAAGCTGTTTTTGACGCCCAGTTCCCAGGCTGACGCAGTCTCATCACCGAAGAACGTGCCATCGCCTGGCGTGCCGTCGGGGTTAATGGTGTCAGTACCGCCGTTGATACCCCCCGATTTATGGCCCGTTTGCCAGGACAGGTAGGCCATGGTGTCGTCATTCACATCCCACAGCAGACGCACAGACGGATCAAAGTGATCGTGATCCCGTTTCAGGTCGTTTTCCGCCACGGGACGACCCAGCGCTGAGCCAATCACGATGTTGGCCAAAGTCGCCTCCTGGGGATTGGCCTGACCAGCCGCGGTGAAGCTCCCATCCGAATTTACCAGGATGGTCAGGTCCCCGGGCACCCCGACACCAGCCTTCTGGGTCTTATACCAATCCTTGGATTCATCCGAATACCGACCGCCGATTTCCAGGGTGAGGTAGTCGTATATGTCGAACTGCACTTCGGCAAACGCCGCAAAGGCGTCGTTATTGACATCGTTGTTTTCCTGGAAGCCGACGTTAATGATCTCGACACCCGACAGTGGCGCCACGCCCAGAACATCGCCATTCCAGATGCTGTTAATACCGATATCGCTGAGGCTTACTCCTGCCGGCGCCGTGGGTATGAGAGCATCTGCCGGCAGGGCACCGAAAACGCCACCGAGTGAGCCATCTATGACGCTATCGCCGAACGTAAATCTGCCATCCTGCTCTTCGTAATAAATTCCGGCAACAAAGTTGAAACGACCGTCGAAATTGCTGGCCAGGCGCAGCTCCTGGCTCCATTGGTCGAAGTCATCTTGTCCAAGAGTTCCCGCGACGTTGCCTGCATGAAAGTCGACGTCATGATTGACGCTCTCATCCCAGTCAGTGTAGGCAGTCAGCGAACTTACCGTATATCTGTCCAGCTCCCAGCTGACCGCAACGCTGGCCTGCAAGGAATGCACGCGGGCCTCATCCGACCCGCCCGGGAAGAACACCTCGTTAGCTATCCAGGACTCGTACTCGGCACCGCCGGTTGACGCACGATATCCGGGTACCGAGAAAGCCGCGATGGAGCCTGCCACGTCGATTAGGCCCAGCGAATTGCCTGGCTGGCCGAAACTGTCGAGCAAGGCGGGATCTGCGACCGGATTGACCCGGTTCATCCCGGTGCCCTCCGAATCCAGGTAAGAAATCTTGCCGGTGATGCCAAGCGTATCCGTTGGCTCCCAGACCAGGGTCAGGCGGGCCAGGGTGTCTTCCCTGTCTATTTCGTCAGCGTTGCGAATATTGTTATCAACGTATCCATCTGAATCCTGGTAGCGCAACGCCAGCCGGGCCGCCACGGTTTCGGAGACGCCGCCTGAGAGGACCAATGTACCCCTTGCGGTTTCCTGGTCGGGTTCGTAATCCAGTGTAATCGAACCACCAAATTCATCGCCTACCGACGGACTGGCCGTCTCGACCTTGATCGCCCCGGCAATCGTGTTCTTGCCGAACAGGATACTTTGCGGTCCCCTCAAGATTTCGACCTGTTGCACGTCGACCATCGATTGAGTGAACATCTTGCTGCGCGGTTGGTAGACGCCGTCAACATAGAGACCCACCGATTGGTCGAAGCCGGTGTTTACTCCGGAACCCACACCGCGCATATAAATATTCGATGCCTCCGCCCCTGTACCCAGGATCAGGCTCGGCATACGGGCACTGAGTTGTATCAGGTTAGTCATACCCAGCTCGTTCATGCTCTCACCTGAAACCGCGCTTACGGACAAGGGCGCGTCCATCAGCGACTCCGCTTTCTTCCTGGCGGTTACGACTATTTCTTCCAGCAATGGCTGGGACATCGCTGCGGGCGATAGGATCATCATCACCGGGGTTGCTACCACTGCGATTGCCAGGGTGTCTGATCTGAATCTGCCAGTCATAACAAGACGCTAATGGTACAAGTCCGGTGCGGCCACTACTGGATTACAGACAGCTGAGTTCGCGCGGCGCAAAGATCGGCGGTGTCGTGGCCTTCGGTGAAACGGCCCACGACGTCGCCGAGCAGCTGGTGTGCGTCGGGTGAGTTCCCGAGACGGCTCAGGCTAAGGGCCGCACGAAGCTCCAGGGAGGTGGCCCTCTGGCGGCCTGCCACCTCGAGTGCACGGCGAAAGCAGGCCTCGGCTCGGTCGCCACGGTCGCGGTCCCCTTCACCCGTTGCCGCCAGCACGATTTCGCCTTCCAGCCGGTGAAGCTCCGCTTCCCACCAGCGCTCGTCCCTTCGCTCGACCAGGGCGTGGGCTTCGATCACGCGCTGTTCGGCGGCATCCACGCGCCCGAGGGCAAGCTGCGTTTCGGCGAGGATTCCCAGGAAATACGGAACGAAGAGGTGATGGCCCATTGTCGCGAGCTCTTCGAGCCCTTGATCCATGAGAGCGATCCCGTCCGCTCCGTCGCCCCGTGCCCCCGCCAGGAATCCGCGAAAAATCCCGGCCCACACAACCCAGAGCTGGAACCCGTTCTCGTGCGCCAGTATTTCCAGCCTCTCGACTTGCGCTCTCAAGGTCTCGAGGTCGCGCCGGAACTGGTGCACGAAAGCGGCGAAGCCGCTCGCCAACACGAGGCCGTAGGCATCTCCGACCCGCTCTGCAAGCGTCAGCCCCTCTAGCGCCGATCGGACTGCCTGATCCGGTGAGCCGGTGAGCCACCGGCGCCAGGCTGTAGCTCCGAAGCTACCGACGCCCGGATAGCGGAGCGCTACCTCGTCGTGGAGATTCGGATCGTACAAGGCTAGAACGCGGGCGCCGGCCTCGTCCGACGCAGCCAGGTCTCCGCGAAGGAGAGAAGTCATCTCTCGCGCGCCGTCCGAGACGAGCCTCGCGTCGACGTCGTCGCTCTTGGCAGCGATCTCGGCCATCCGTGCAATGAGGCCCGAACCATCGTGGAAACCTCTGGCCACCGCGGTGATGTTCAACAGCATTAACAAGGTCGGGAGAATCGCGACGGTCTGTTCGCCGAGCTTCTGACTCAGCGCCTCGGCCCGGAGATAGAACTTCTCGGCCTCGGGGTCCGTGTAGCCTCGGATGTTAATCAGGCTCGATCCCAGCGCCGTACAGACTTCGAGTTCCCATCGCACCGCATCCTCGGGGTCGCCGTCGGCAGGCCGTTTGCGGGCCTGGCCGAACGCCTCGAGCGCTGCCTGAAAATGCCGGGTGGCCTCATGATAGGCGTGTTTGCCGAGTGCGCGCTCACCGGCCATCCGTCGATACCGCGCCGCGTTCCCGGGGTCGCGGCCCCGCTCGAAGTGGTCGGCTAGCACCGTGGACACCTCCGGTGAGTTTTCACCCCAGGCCTGTTGCAGCCGCTCACCCAGGCGCCGGTGGAGGCGTGTGCGCCGGGGCTCGGGAATCTGCTGGTAAAGGCCGTCGCGATAGAGAGCGTGTCCGAATCGGTAGCGTTCGGTGAGCGTGCCGTCAGGCCACCCGGTCGTTCCGTACGGATTGATCAGGGTCGTGTGATTTACGAGAGAGTCGAGACGCGTCTCGATGCGGTCCAGGTCGTGCTCCCCTCCGGCGTGTGCCAATCCAGCCAGGACGGCGGCCGCCGTAAACTCGACGCCGACGACGCTCGCCACGTCCAGAAGCGCCCGGTCCTCGTCGGACAGGGCGTCCAGCCGGCGCTCGATGAAAGGGCGCAAGCCCTCGGGGACCTGCGTAAGGGCCGCGGATGCACGGTCCACGACCCAGCGGCCATCGCGTCCGCGGATGGTATGCGCTTGGATCAGGTGCTCGAACAGATTCACCATGAAGAGGGCATTGCCGTCGCTACGCTCGTAGATGACGTTCGCAACGTCCTCCGTGTTCTCGGTGTCGATACGGGCGCTCACGTAAGCGGCGACGTGGGCAGGCGTCAACAACTCGAGGTCGAGCCGCTCGCACAGCCCCCGTGCTTCGAGTTCGTGCAGCATGGTTCTGAAATGGGGCGCGTTAACAACCGCTTCAGCGGGACGGTAAGTCCCGACGATCAGCAGACGCGCGGGCTCGGGTCGATGAGCAATCGCGGCCAGCAGTTCCAGGGTGGCCACGTCACTCCAGTGCAGATCCTCGAGCACGAGCACCAGCGTGTCCTTCGCGGTCAGTAGCTCGAGCGCGTCATTCAGCTCACGCACCATGCGGTGCAGGGTTGCGCCCTGCACCTGATGTTGCAGCCGTTCCAGCTCCCCACCTTCGACGAGAGCGGGCAATTGCAGCAACCACATGGGCGCGCAGTGCTCGAGCACCCGGATCATGGCGCGCCCGGAGCCTT
>Ga0265309_10001432_pt1 | contig 10439 bp, 10 predicted proteins | sample Helome_FD_192492 | JGI IMG/M metagenome (GOLD analysis project Ga0265309, IMG submission 192492) | Marine sediment microbial communities from subtidal zone of North Sea - Hel_20160524 (Illumina Assembly) | ecosystem: Environmental > Aquatic > Marine > Subtidal zone > Sediment ...
AAGTACCGTTTGCGCAATTAATTCCAATTTCTTTAACACCCGCAAGACCGTTGGAAAACGTGAACATATCACCCGTTCCAGTGTACGTTAGTGTTGTATTAAAACTATCGGCTGCGCTTACAACAGTATTAGTGCCAAGTACAAACCTGTTGCTCGTTGAAATATCGGCGGTTAAAAAATAATTGATATTGTCTTGCAGCGTTATAACGCCAGCTACGGGTGTTGGGAAATCTGACAGTGAGCTAATTATTCTTGTATTGTTAGATAAAGAAACTTCTGAGTTATCAATTATAATTTTATCAGATTCTTGAGTTATGGATATTCCTCGCCCTGCAAAAAGACGTCTAAACTCAATAACTGCGGCTGTACGGTTTTTAATAAGCTCCGCGCCATCATTTGTATTACCGGCATTATTAAACTGGCCTGATAGAGTTATAGAACCGCTGGGGTTTACGCTGGTACTGATACCTTGCTCCCCTACTACACCCCTAATACTGTAACTTGGTGATACACCTGTAAGTACCGGAGTTGCTCCGCCAGCGTTTAAACCTGTTATAGCGCCAGTAAGCCCTAAAGAAGTAGATAAATCACCAATAGTCACCCTATAAAGCGTGTCATTTGTAACAACGGGGAAAGTATCCGAGTTATTTACGGTGCTTTTTCCTAAAGCTACCGCTAGTTGTTCAGGTATAGTTTTACAGCCCATTTTTAGCACTCATTAATATCTTCGCAACAATCTGGATAAAACGGGTTTCTTAAATAGCTACCGCTTGACCCTTCGTTTCCGCTGCCTATTGGTAAAGTACCGCCAAAATTGGAGTTTCCAATTTTAACGCCTATTATTTCCATTGTTTTTAAGGATTCATTAGCTGACCTAACTAAAGATTGGCTAACAGGGATGTCATAACCGCTTGCAAGTCGCATAGCTAAATTAAACACCATACCCTCATTAACACCTTCTGGAACTGTTACAACGTCATTAGGTGAATTAACTTTAGTATAGCCTAATTTTACACCCACAGCGTCATATGCCGCCATCATCCTGTTTAAATACCGTATGCCGGTGTTTAAATCAACTGCTGGTAGAGTCTGTTCTTGCGCTTGTACCGTAAGTTCAGTTAAAGCGTCACGAATAATTGCTCCCGCTGTTTCTGGCATGGTTTTACTCCAACGTACCTACTGAAAAATTAGGTAGTTTAACTTTTTTAGGGGGTTTTATTTTCTTTTTAACGTCGGCGGCTAGTTTCTTTTTAGCTTTTTCTATGGCGTCTTTTTCTTTTTTCTTTTTAGCTTTACTTGCATCACGTTTAGCTTTGACTTTTAAAGCATCTTCAAAATCTACATTTAACCCCGATACACCGTAATCATAAGATTTCATAATTTACTCCACAGTATACTTTGTACCGGAGCTTGTTTTATTTTCTCGCTTCCGGCGTTTTTCTACAGATTTAAGTTCGCGTTGCGTTCTTTTGGCTTTAATCTTATTTTGTAGTTTAGGGTTGTTTATACGATTTGAAACATCTCGCGCAGGGTACTTAGATAAACCCTTAAAAGCCCCTACTTTTTTAAATTCTTCGTCGGCTTTTCTTAAAGCCTCTTTCTTTACGCCTTTTTTAACTGTGCTATCTCTAGTACGTTGAGAGTTCATTTTTTGAACACTCTGCTCTGCCTTAGAACCTACTTTATCCACTGGTTTAGATTTAACTTTTTTAATAGTTTTAGCAGCTTTGTCGGCGTCTTTTTGAGCTTTTTTAACTTTGTCTAGTGCTTTTTTAGCTTTATATAGCTTGTGTGCTGCTGCAATAGCTTGCTTTGCTAACGTTACGGCCATAATTTACACCTCTTTAGCTAATGGTTTTTTTCGTCTTGGTGCTTTAGCTTTTGTTTCTTCCACAGGAGATAAACGCCACCCATCTAACATCATTGTTTTTGCAGCATCTTCGGCGTCGTTAATTTCTATTTCACGACCTTCTGATTTGTACATTTTAATTTTTTTCATGTTTCTCTCACAATTAAAAAAAGCCCCCTAAAAGGGGGCAAACTTGCTTGGAGACTTAAGAGCCGTAGCCTAATCCAGCGAAGAAAGGATTAAACGTAACGAATGCTGGTAGCAAATCAAAACGAATTTTCTGCGTGTTAGCATCACCGTCTGCGTACTTAGAAACACGAATTGAAAATCCGTCTTCTGTAGTAGCAACAGTATCAGTGCTGTACAACTTAGGTAGCTTAACAGTAGCCATACCAAACGCTTGCTTATGGAAAAACAAGTTAGGTTGAGCAGTGTAACCAGCAGTACCGAGTACAGTAATTACATCATTAGTAACGATAGGCGCACTAATGTTGTTGTACTGACCGTTAGTTTCGCTTATACCTGCACCAGCTATGATAATTGTACCTGCACCGCCCGATAGTGTTACATCTTCTGTAACTACACCACGGAATTTAACCTGAGAACCCGTATTATCTACGAAAGGTAAACGAGTAGACTGGTTAAGATAGTAACGACCTGTTATTTCAACAATAGAACCCGCTGTAATAACGCCCGCAGTAGTCATACCAGAAACCGCTATTGCTTGAGTCATGGTGTCTTTAGCGCCAACGTATGTAACGATTGGGTTAGAAGCAACAATACCAGCACGATCAGTAAGGTTAGCGTTATCTGCAACAGTTGATAATGTGTTACAACCAATTGCTCTCATGCCACCAAAGCTAGAACTAATTTGTGCGCGTTCCCACGCTGTTTTAACTAGAGAATCGCTAGCGTTTAAACCTGCTTGCGCGTCTGCTAGGGCAGTAGTGGTATACGGGTTCATTAGGTATGAAATATCATTGTCCATCGGTACACCGATAGATTGCATTAAAGCACCTGCGTAAGCAACGTCAGACCACGCATCAACAGCGTTATCAGGATTACCAACTGAAAGGTTACAGTTCTTACGCATATACGCTGCTAGGCGTGTTTCTAGTGACGTAACAACGCGAGTAGCCATAGGAGCAAGAATTGAGTCTAATTGATCAGATTCAAGAGCTTCTTCGATATTTTCCCACTCAGTAGCTACAGTGATGTAGTTCTGAACGGTAGCAGTTGCTTTACCAGATATAATATCCGATTTAGTAGATGCTGAAATATCACCGTTTGTGGTGCTAATTTCGTTGTAATCGTGAGGACGTTTTACTGCTACTTCACCGCCAGTTCGCGGGGTAAACCGACCTTGGATTAATTGAGTGTCAATAGTTTTAGTTACGACGCGACTAGCTTCAAATTTTTCTAGAAAAATTCGTGCTAGGTCTTCGACTGTATTGGAGTTAAAATTGTTAGCCATGATGAATTACCTTATTCAAAAGTTGCTCTGCCACCAGTAAGGGGGTATTTATCCCTTTTACTTGGTGTCCCACCTTTTATTTTTGAAGGGGGGCGCGGAGCGTTAGATTTACGATTAGTAATAGCCAGTTTTGGCTTTACTTTCTGTTCAATATACATTGCCGCTTGTATTGGACTAGCATATGCAATTTCCATTAACTCGTTGATGTTATTTCCAAGATAGGCCGTAATAGCTGCGCCTTTTTCATCTTGTAAAATGTGCATCGCAACCGCTTCGTTTAAACCTACTTGGCTTATAACTTGGCTTGCTTTTGTTAGCTGCTCGGTAGAAATACCCATTTTTGTGGCACGTTCCGTATAAACTTGAGCTACTGTTGCAATGTGTTGCTGCTGCGCCAACTGTTGCTGTTGATTGCCATACTGCTGCTGCTGAGAAAATTGTTGTTTTTGCTGTTCCCATGATACTCGTTGCTGAACCGCTTGGTCACGCTGCATTACTGCGGCATTAAATTCCCTGTCGCTAACCATATCAGGGTCAGGTAACTCAGGAATATTAGGTTCTTGCTGGTCAAGTATATGACTTTGCAAACGTACAAGTTCTTCCTGCCGCTGGTCTGCTAATCTTTCCGCTTCACGACGTTTTCTAGTTAACTCACCAATTCTTTCTTCAATTTTAGGATTGGTAGGTTCATTAGTATGTCCGGCTTTTTCTTCGTGTTCGGTATCACTATCGGGTTCTGAATCCGCTGGCTGTTCATCGGCAGCCTCTACTACTTCCTCAAATTCTGCCTCTAAAGGCTCGATTGTGGGTTCGCTTTGCAGGTCTACTTCATTCTCGTCTAACATTTTTACCCCTTACAGGTCGCCTTGATTGTGGCTCAAGTCGCCATACTATTAACGTATATTCTAACCACGTTTAAACACTATACTAGCTTTATATGATTAAAAAATCTACTTTTCTAATGAATCAGTAAGATTTATAGCTGATTCCTCGTATGCTTGAGTCGCTGTTGGTGACATTATCACGTCTGCGCCTATGGCATTTTTTATCTGCGCCATCGCATTTGATAGCGTAGTAATTTCTTTCATTTGCAGTTCCATCATACGTATCATCATATCTGACTGGTCACGTTGGGCTTGCAATGCTACTTTACTGCCTTCTTGGTCTATACGCTGTTGCGTCTGTTGTATTTTAGCTGAATCTACGGCTAGCTTACTTTCAGTTTTTTCTTGGTCAAGTTGATACTTAACCTGTAACTCTTGCATTTTTATCTGGTGTAGCTGTCCAAGGTTTTGTTCACGCATCTGCTCTGTTTGCGCTTTCATCTGCTCGATTTCCATTGCTATCTGTTCAACACTAGGTTGTTCTGGCTCTTGAGAACGTTCTTGCTCCTCTGCTAATTCTTCTTCGGTCATTTGGTCAAATGGAATAACACCGTTTTGCATGGCTTGACCACGCAATCTTGCAGCTATTTTGTCAAAACCTACAGCGTTTATGTTGTTCATCCATATATCGCCGGCTGTTTGTATCAAACTTGGGTCACGTTCCATTGCCCTAAGAAACATTTCTGAGGATTCTTGCTGGCGATTTTTATACGAAGCGCCAATATCGCACACTACGTCATATTTACCTTGGCTTAGGTCGTTTAATAAAAACTGTTCGCCAGTTTGTTGGTCTACTACGACTTGATTCATAATAGCCATTTCAATAGCGCCGTCTTCACGCAGTATACGAACCTGACGAGTTGCATCATAAACAACAGGTATGGCGGTGTTAAGAATTACGCCCGTTCTACATATAGCGACTTCCATAGCTTCAAAATACACTGAAGTACCGTTATTCCCCCTGTCTATCTGCTTTTCTATGGCAACGCCTGATTGTAGCTGGGTATTTGCGCCCATATTAGCTGCAAACAACCCAGCAGACCGGCTTATAGCTTCATCGGATTGACCTATTATAGTTTGCAACGCAGGGTTAACTTGATTACCTTGCGATTCGTAAGGCGGAGGCGTATTACCTTCCATATTATAAAACTGAACGGGGTTCATGTTAGTATTCATACTGCGAATAGAGTCTTCATGCCCTTTAGCTTGCGAGGGGGTCATAAAAATCTTTTTACGGGGCGCTAACGCTACTTCTTCTACGTTACGTGATACTGCGTAGTTGTGGACTCTTTGCATGTCCATTAATTTTTCTACTACGCCACGATATATAATTTTACCTTCTGTGATTTCAAAATTACCATACGCTGGAACAATTGGAACACAATCAAATACTGTTTTTTCAGGGCTAGATAGCCAACCGCCTGCGTCAAACATACGAAAACAACATATTTTTTGTTTTACGTCACGTTCATCTTCTATTGTTATGCCTTGGTTTAATAAATCATCTAATACGTCTTCTACGCCTTCATCGGTGCTTCGCAGAACTTTACCATCAGACATAAGATACAGTTGGGCATCTTCTTCTTTAATGTAGTATAAATGCCCTATAGTTATAGCGTCGGGTTTGTGATAATAGGAACTGTTCCAAGAATCAGTACCTAGCGATTTCATTTTACCTTTAGGAAACTGGTCTTCGTAAGCATCTTTGGTAATGTAGTGAAGTACCACACCCCATTTAGCATCTGAACCGTCATTTGTTAAATCATTAGGGTCAAGCCAAACCCTATCGTGCGCATCATGTATAGGTTCTACAATTAAATCTTGGTCAAAAGATGATTCGTTAAAATAATCGTGCGTTACAACCCATGCAGCAAAGCCGCCTTTTACTACTTTACGTGCAGCTTGTGAAAAAATTGAATCTGCGTTAGACAGATTTCTGATATTCCTAATTAGCCCGTCGCGTGTTTGCGCTAAATATTTTGTAGCGTCTCCGCCAGCAGGTCTAATTTTAATTGAAAATTCGGCATTTTCTAGCTCGCCTGCAATTTGATTAACAATGGGGTTAGTTCTATCGTCTGTGTATCTAGGTTTGCCGCGCATTCGAGTGATAATGTCCGGTTCCCACTGGCCATCTCGCTTATCAACAAAGTCGTGCGCTTCTCTAACAGCATTACGCATGTCTCTTTGTGTACCCTGCGCATCTCGCAGCATGGTTACTACTTCGTCAAGTTTAGTATAGTTCATTAATCCCACCAAGAATCAAAAGTTACTACCGGCGTACTGCGTTTAGACAGGCTAATTTCCGGTATTTCCATAGCCATTGCAAAGCAATCTGCCATATTAGGTGACACAATTTTATGCTTACGCCACATTTCATCTTTTGACATAAGCTGAATTTTGCCAGAATTGTTGTGCTTACGGGGTATTCTACACACTTCTGAGCGTAATTTGTCCAATAACTTAATATCTGAACTTATAGAGATGATATTATCAGGTGCTATATACTCGCCCATTTCTATTGCTCGATACGTCTGCCACATTCTTTCAGCTAGCTTAGTATAAAACTGCGCTCTTTTGTTTACAAACATCTGTTTATTAGTTTTTGTACCTTCTGCCCACTTCCCTTCATAAGGGTAATCAGGCTGGTCTGGCGTTTCTGACCCTCGATACATTCTAGTTTCGCATTTGATACCGTCTAAACCTTGTTCTACGGTATCACGTAATAATGCTCCAATGCCGTCGCCATCCCAAACAAACAAATCAATACGTTCTTGCCTAGCAAGTCTAAGTCCTTCTCCCGTATCCACATTACCATTTTCTCCGTTAAACTCGCCAAAGTCGTAGAAGAAAATTCCGGTACGTATCGCATACCCTGTGGAGTCTTTACCAGTATCACTGGGGTCGAATGCCATAATTTTTGCGCCTGTCGGCTCAATTTTAAGCTTCTTGTGCGCGTCAATACACGCATCAAAATGTTCCGGCGGTATGATAGAGTTTTCGACTTCTTCAAGATAATGCCCTCTCCATTTATGGTTGTACTCTGCCCTAGATAAGTTTTCGTAATCATCTTTACGTTCTTGTTCCAGACCTGAACCTAACCACCATTTTTCAGGCATGTCGTTATAGTTAGCTTGCGTAACCATAATAGTGTCGTCTTCGTAAAACCCTGACGCCTCTAAAGTAGGTTCTGCCCTTGATAGGTATTTTTTAGCTACCGCATCTTCTCGCGAACGGCGATTCATAGTTATCCAAATTTCAGGCATCCCTAATTCTTGCAATGTCTTCTCGCCGCTTAAATACCGCTCGGCTTGTAATGCTGTCATACGCAATGACGCAGTTAGCACTCGTAGCGATTCACCGCTTAGCGTTTCACCTTCTTCAATCCATATACCGTCTAAACCCTGCAACACACCTTTTAATGAAGTTACGTTACGTTCTAAACCTTTGTAAAAAGCATAGCCGCCTGATTTATGAACTAGCTTGCGGTTTGATTCTTTAAACTCGTCTGTCCACCCACAACGCTCGGCTTCATCTAACAGCGTCCTATGTACTGATTCATCTAGCGAGTTTTGAAACTCACGCGAGCAGCACCATATTTTTCCCATACGTAAACGCGACAGAACATAGTCTGCTGCGAACGTAGTTTTAGTAGACGCCCTACCACCGACAAATATCTTAACTCGTTTTGGAGTTTGTATTGAGTGTCCGAATACGTCTAAACATTTTATTTGCGACATGGTAAACCTTATAGAAAGCGTGACAGCAGTTTAGACGTGCTACAGGCATTAGTCAATTATGTGCGTCCTTTTTATGGAACCAAAAATTTTATAGGACGCCTTTTAAATATATTAAAAAATTTTTCTATAGGCGGTTTTTTATACGACGCCCCACGGGGATGGGGGTGTATATATATATATTTATATATGGAACCTTAATATGTGGATCGTATCCGGCCATCGCGTTTATACGTCACTCACTCGCGTCAGAGTACCAAATCAGCATAAAAATCAACAGCTTACGTATATATGGGCCGCGTATATACGCTGTCAGTCTATAGCTTGCGCCGCGCTCGTCGTGCTGCTAGTCGCGACGGTGATGACGTTGCGTGTATATACTCAGGCCCAGGCTCAGGCTCAGGCCCAGGCTCAGGCTCAGGCTCAGGCTCAGGCTCAGGCTCAGGCTCAGGCAACATCGCCGCACTGTTAACGCCGACGAATAATGCGGGCTTTATGCTGTCACTGTTAGTCGTATGTTCTATGATTTGCTCGGCTCTATCTGAGTAGCCATGCTTGCCTAGTATCAGCTTTGCGATACTTGCGTTATACGCACCTGATAACCCGCCCGCTATTAGTGTTTCGTGCTGTAATATTTTTAGCTGAGTCAATATGCTCGCTATATGTATAGAACGCTTACCATATTCGTATAACGTGGGTGTTCCTATGCCTAGATATAACGCTAATCCAATCGCACTTGGCAGTGGATTAATCGCGTCCAAATATGCCCCGTTTAAATAGTCCTCAGCTTTAGAAATTAATGCCGGTGTAAGATTGCTCGGCCTACCTAAAATCAGTCCGTCTCTCGATAATGTTGTCATTTTGTTTCCTTTAGTTTTTATGTGATATGCCTATATTCTACATAATATAGCTATGATTAGTCTGTTTTTAGCCTAAAAAGGACCTATTTTGTACGTTTTTTAAACGATTTAGTGAATAATTGCTAAAATTGGCTGATTTTAATAAATATTCACTTTAAAAAATAAAAATCTCGCTCCCTCGCAGCCCTTTAAATTAGCGGCATCGGCGATGTACATTCCTGATTTGATGCGATCTCTTTAAATTCATACCAGTATCAAGGTCTAGCTTGTCATGCGCTTAAAATTGATTATAGGGCGTCCTATACTCGATACATTAAATACCTGTAAAACAGTTTATGCATTTTTTTGCATAATTGCATAACTATTCACTTACGGGACAAACGGACAAAAAAAAACGGAAAATCCAAAGACTTTCCGGCGCTGTAAATGCCTGTGCTGCACTGGCATTAGTACACCTATATATATATTTATTTTTTAAAAAGTTTTCTATATATCTATATATTTTTGTCCGTTTGTCCCGAGCGAACCCGCACCCCGCGCCGGTCCTGGTTTTGACGTCGGGACAGTTTCGGGACAGAATAAAAAGACGCCTATAATTTTTGTCCGTTTGTCCCTAAAATCGACCTATTTTGTACATTTTTTAACCATCTCTATGATACGCCTATAAAAATAGTTGCATCGCTATATATATGCGTACTATAATTTGGGCTGGGGCAAAAAACGTAAAAAATAAGCTAAATCGTACGTTTTTTAACCAATCACCGGACAGTTTTAAAAACTGTCCGCAATAATCGGACAAAATACGGGACAAAATACTATGAATAATATGACTATAAATCGCGAGGAATGGTTGACCCAATCAGCCGATTTAATCACATCTTTAATAATTAACCCTGCCATTGTAAAACACAATATAACAGTGGAGCCTAATACTGTTATAGCGGTGTCGATAGGACACCCAAAAAGTAAAAATGCAATAGGTGAGAATTGGGCGCGCCGAGCGTCCGAGGACAAAAAAACCAATCAAATTTTTATAACCCCCCATTGTTCGGATTCTTTAAGGATTTTGGACGTGTTGGTGCACGAAATTTGCCATAGTTTTGATGATAATAAAAGCGGCCACAAAGGCCGTTTCGCGACGCTTGCCAGAGCTTGCGGATTAGACGGATTACTAACGGCTACAGTAGCAAGTCCAGAGCTGATAGAAACGTTAAAATCCATTGTCGATGTGTTGGGTGAAATACCACACACAAAACTAGATGCCGCGCTGTCAGGTAGAAAAAAACAAAAGGGGCGCATGCTTAAAATCATTTGCGCAGATTGTGGTTTTAAATTCAACACTTCAAAATTACAAATTGAGCGCATAAGACCCGATAGTGAATGCAATTGCTGCGGCGCTAGCGGTACTTTTATTGACTCCATCATTGAAGCGTTAGCATAGTCTAGCGCCGTTTAAACGACTCAACTTAATCAATCACACAGGACTTTACATATGAACATAGCAACTTTAAAACTCACATTACTAAAAGCATTTTCTATTAAAACAGTCGGAAAGTCCGACTATGAAGTGATGCAATTAGCGCAAGCTAATGGCCTAATCACTAACGACCAATTATCGGCGTATGTTAACGCCATACC
>Ga0265309_10001433_pt1 | contig 10439 bp, 6 predicted proteins | sample Helome_FD_192492 | JGI IMG/M metagenome (GOLD analysis project Ga0265309, IMG submission 192492) | Marine sediment microbial communities from subtidal zone of North Sea - Hel_20160524 (Illumina Assembly) | ecosystem: Environmental > Aquatic > Marine > Subtidal zone > Sediment ...
CGCCTGCCGAGCCACCTGGTAAGACAATTCCTTGACAGATCTGCCGAGTGACTCGAGGCGGACTTCCAAGGTGCGGATACGGTCGGGCACTTCCGACAGGGACCTTTGTATGGTCACAATCTCGTCTCGGACTTCCTCGAGTTGCGGATGGCGGCCAGGATTTTGACCGCCGAGGGGCGGCCCAGACTCTGGGTATCCCTGTTCACTCGGGATTTTCGTTGGACCCACCAACAGGGCATATAGGCGATATGTGATAAAAGTAAGGATAGAGATGGCAGTCACCAGAAATATGACCGTCACCAGAAGGATCCATGTCACGGTGGATTGCTCGGATACCGAAGTGTCGGGGTCCCTAGACCCTGAATCCCCGTTCTTCACCGACTCCTGGTCGGGCAATTCTGCCCCTGCCGCGGGCGTTGCGCCGCCGCTCTTCTCCGGTGTTTTCTCGTTCGATTTGCCGGCTGCTTCTTCCTGCGGCTGCCCCTCTTGTGACGGCAGTGATCGCTGTTCGTCTTTTGGATCTCCCGTTTCGGCCTGGTTTGGCTGACCCTCTTCGCCAGCCGCCTCATCTGGCTTTGCCTGGGTTACGAGGATCGCCTCAATCCCGTCGATATCTCGGCTCTCCATGTAGGGCGAAGGATCAGCCTTCCCAAGATACGCGGCTGCGAAGGGGTTTCCATCCGGTTTTGCCACGGCGCGGGTCTTTGATAGCGCAAGCCTTTGGCCAAGCATCACGAGGCCTAGGCATGCCACAACCGCCAGAGTCCGCCAAGCAAACTTGCCACTGTTCAAGGCACGCACCCTTTAGATGGCTCTGGATCTATCAAGGTTCCGCTCTCGCGTTGCCTCATGACACCTGGTGTCGTCCCCCAAAGGGAAGGCGATCCGGCCCCTACCGCTGGGCGCCCATTTGACACACTACCCTGGCTCATTGGATGGCTTCGCCATTTTCATTCAACATTTGGACGAATTCCCGCAGTGCTGTGATGAACATGGCACCTGCTTGGTGCAGGTGGCTTTCAGCCTGAGAGTTGTTTTCTTTCAAACCGTGCCGCATGTCCTCGGCAGCATTGTCCAATCGGGCGATCAGATTGGTCTTGAATTCAGCGAACGGTACGGTCCGATTGAACACACGCTCGTAGTTTTCGATGAAGCGTTCGAACTCAGGTAACGCCCTAGTCTCCCATTTGGCATCCACGTCCTCTGGGACCAGTTTGTCCGTGGGATTCCTCGCCTTGCCGGCGATGATTAATTGCTCACCAATGACAGCCGCTTCGTAGGGGCTTGAAGTATCCAAATCATCAGCCCCAGAGGGAGGGATCATGAGGCCATATGCAACCTCGTGTTTGGGCTTCTTGCTGAAATGAAGAGAGACTCTATCGACATCAATGCCCGAAACCTCGGTGAACAGGGTTTGCAGGTTCGTCTCGGTTTCCGATTTCTCCACTTCCTGAAAGATCAAGCTTCCTCGACCTCCCAGACAGAGGTGCAGGTCGCTCATCTCCGGTGGGAGGTGTTTGTGCTCGTTCAGGTGCCGACTAACGATTGCCAGATAATGAATGAGACCGACAAAACAAAATTCGGCAACCTTTAGGAGACCAGCAAAATTACCCTCTTCTCTGATATGTCTGATATTCTGCTCGTAAATATTCTTATAAATATCACTGTTTACAAATATCTCCAACGCGTGATGAATATTTTCGTGATCCGAACCGAACTCCTTCAATTTTTCCTTTATATTACCAATATCTCCCTCTGAATACTCAAGTTTGTCAAAAAATTCCAGATGGTTTGCCAAATAGTCAATGACAATATGTTGTCCAGCGAGGTGCTGGGAGGTCTGCCATACGAGCCGTCTTTCACTCCAGATACAGATGTCGGACGTTTGGCCACCGACGTCTATCGTGATGACATTTTGACCGAAGGTGATGGGCTCAAGGTGGCGAAAATATCGTGCGGCCGATTCGCCTTCGAGTCGTGTCTGCGGTTTCTCTATGGTCCCCTCTCCGGGGTGTTGGAGACCGCGCGCTGAGGCAATTGCCTGAACGTAGATGTCTTTGAAGCTTTCGATCTTTTTCGATAGGAAGGAACCGGGATAGGAGAAGTACCAGTCGATCCGTTCGGGATTGATGCCGAGAATCACAATCTCAGCAAGGGACTGCAGAGCGATTTGCGTCAGGTAATCCTCCACCCGGCGGCGATTGTGAGCATCGTCTGACCACTTGAGATCAAAGTGCAGCCCTCGTGAACCGACTCTGGATCGAAGCCTCTCTAAAGCACCGATGACTCGGCGAACATACCGAACATGGCGCGTATAGAACGGCCGCCATTGCCTCGAACTATCGAAGCCACGGTCCTGTAGGACACTCAGGAAGGGAACGGAAATCTCGTCGTCGACAGACAGAAGCTCGTCGCGGACCAAGAGCCGGCCAAGGACGTCATCCGGCAAGACCAAAGGTGACTTGATCCGCGGCTGAAAAGGAATGCTCCGTGGATTGATTTCACCGTCCTTACACTCGGCGAAATAGACGCTCGTATTCGTGGTGCCAAAGTCGATGCCAATCTTCCAACGATCGTCATCACGCCGCGGACTAATTTCGGGCAGTCTCTCTAGCAATAAAAGACCAACTGGCCTGCCGCCCTCCAGCGACGTGCCTACGGTTTTGCAGACCAGGGCCTCCGGGTTGTGGTCCGACCATATGATGCCCGAAGCGGGATAGTGCTCCGTGGGAAATCCGAGCAACTCTGTTCGCTTCGATTCCTCAAACAAGTCCAAGTGCATCACTCGCTCGACAACTTCGGCGGAGCTTCGATAGCCGGAAAGACTGGCTACCAGGATCTTCAAAGAGATGGCCTGGACAGGAACGAAGTTCTCTTTCTTCGGTTCACCCGAATAAAACGCAATGTGGTGCTTCCAGTAGACGCTCGAGAAATCCGGCCAGGTGGCCAGAACCGGTGGCTCTATCTGTTGGACCCTGCCAGAAGGATAGCTCTTCCTGACCGTGACTTCGTGCTTTCGCCCGTCGGCACTAGATAAGGGAAGCTTCAAGGTAACATCTACCTTTTCGGCGGCTTCAGACACCGTGAGACGGCTCTTCAGGTCTTCGGGGCCCAGGAACAACAATGCCTGGGGCTTTAGAGGAAGTAGGAAATCCTTCGCCGAGTCCGGATGGGCCGCTGCTTGGCCTCCCGCGATTTTGAAGATGTTGTCGCTAAACAGGTCCGCGGCGTGGAGAACCGCGTAGCCGTGCTCGCCGGCGGAGCTACGCACCCGATCCAATGTCCCGGGATCCCGCAGAGCTTGTGCTAGGGAATAGGCTCCCCAAATCCGTATCTCCTGGGGCTTCAGGTTGAGTTCCGTGGCGAGGTCCTCATCGGCCAGAACCGCCCCGCGAAGCGCATTTTCCAAGCCCTCACGAGCCTTGAGCACCGTTTCGGATGGCGCAGATTCGCCGCTCGTCGAGGCCGCAACATCCAAGCTCACGCTTTGCGCGAGAAACTGGTAAGGCCGGGATTTTGTACTGGGTGGATTGAGCTCGGAGAAAGAGAAGGTGCCTTTCCACGTATTGCGTTGAAGCCTGCTTGCCAATCTGTCCGCATCATTGCGATACGAGGTGAGCGCCGCTTTCATTTGGCCGGCCAGGCGCTGCGCCGTGTCCAGATTTGGCACCAGTTCTTGGATCACATGGTTCAGATATTCTGAAAGAGCTCGACATTCACCCCAGGAAACTTGGCTCGACTCGCACGGATCCGTTAAGTGATCGTGATCGCCGCCGCGACGCCAATAAACGGAGGCGGGCAAGGCGTTCAGGTAACCCCGTGCCGGACAAACCAGTGTCGAAGGTATGATCAAACCCAAGGGTTTGTCGTTGCAAGCTATGACCGCGACTTGTTTCCAGCCCAGCCCATCGTGCAGCACGATCCCTGGGGCATACTTTGCCAGGATCCTCATGATGTTGGGCGTGTTGTCGGAAGCTCCCTGATCAGCAGTTTCACCCTCGGAGTGCCACGGATTGCGGCTAAGCTCCTCGAGATCGATCGGAACCATGCGCACGCCCAGTCCAAGATAGCGGGATAGAGCAACAACGGCGAGCAGTCCCCGCCACTCCGCTTGGGCCTGGGCATGGAGCGAATGTTTCTCGTCTGACCAAGCTGCTGTGAACACAAGCGGTTGGGCCCAGACATCCGGAATCGAAACGACCTCGGAAAGATTGACGTTCGTACGCTGTGCCTCGAGCGCGCTTGCCAACCGCTCGAGATAGGTGGCAACGGGTTCGTCCTCCCACTCGCCGGCCGTCTGCAGGCCGGGCAACTGTGCGTCATCCGTCAGCGGCGGTAGATACGGTCTGATTTCCGGAATTGGTGCCTCCCAATCTATCTTTGTGCAAGACCGCCCTGAGCGGTCGCCCGATGGCATTCGGGCCTAAATCTCGCACTGTTCGTACAGCCGACCCAAAAACACCCCAAGGCCGCGACCGTTCGCCCCCACACGACTTCGACACATTTCGAGAAAGATCTGCTCCAGCCCGCGAGACGTGCCGGGCGGGATCAACTTCTGGAAAGCTTGCCTTTGTGATCTGTCCAGAGCACGCAAACTGATGCGAGCTTCGCCATTGTGGCCAGCGTCCTCATTGCGAAGGAGTCCGTTCAGATGGAATAGCTCCATGGGCGCCTCCGATGGGCCAACCGCTAGGTTGAGATCGGCGGCCCACTGCACGATTCCCATGCAGAACTCTTCCAACTCAGACAGCAGCTTGTGATTGTCGTCACTTGCCACTTCCACTTCTGGCGTCTTTATCAAGGCTTGATACCAAGCCTGTTTCACAAAGCGTTTGTAGTTTTCCCGCTTGAGATAAGGATGGTAGGCCATGAGATAGGCGATTGCGAAGCGCAGCAAACAGCCAAGCTGTTGCTTCGTGTCATGGCCGTTCCCGTTTCTATCGATTTGTGGGATCTGTTCCCAAGTGACACTCGAATCGCTTCGTCCGGCCCGCAGAACTTTGCGTTGCGCTGCCTCCTTCGCCCTAAAGAAACGACACGCAGCCAAAGCGCTCAACAACTCGGGCAGCAGCGGCGGGTTTTTCTGGCGCCCGCCTCCCGCGCCCTTGAAATCCACTTGGCACAAGGGATCAAGCCCAACGAGATAAAGACTGTCGAACAGATCGGGATTCTGCTGGTTTGACAGATGGTGGTAATACAGTAGCGCCTGCTTTGAATTGGTTATAAAGGCTCGCGACTGTGCGAGATTTCCTGGTTTCTCTTCCCCCACGGGATCCGGATACTTGAAATACGGCAGCAATAGAGCGCCAGCCAACCGCAAGCGAACTTTCTCGTCTTTGGCCTTGTCGCGAAGAATTCGCGCAATCGTTGGAAAGCCCGACGCCCCCGTGCCGCCGAATATCGAAGCCACGATAAAGACCCGAAACTCCTTGGAGCCCTCTGTCGATCGCATCTCTTCGATGATGTGTTTCCAGACTTGATCGGCGGACTCCGCGGCTTGATCGGAAAACTCCGCGGCGGAGAACATGGCGGCCGCACCGACCGCAGGACGTCCACGGAACCCTTCGTTGAGCTGCTGGCGACGTTCGAAACGGTCATCGAAGAGCGCCGCGAACAGAAGCTTCGCCTCGGAACGCAGACCCTTGAAATTGAAGTGTTCGTCGAGAGTGGTCTGATGGGCTGGCAGGGGCGACCACACCGGGTTATCGGCGCATATCAGCTTGGTGCCAAAGAGGGCGGAGCCGTCCAGATTATGTACCGTGCCGCGCAGTTCATCATGTAGACCCCGGTAACGGGAGACGAGTTGCTTCGTGGCCGTCAGGTTTCCGTTGGCCACATCCTGATCGACAAGGGCCACGCCGACCCGCTCCGGCCCTAATCCGGCAGCAGCGGCATAGATAAAGGATTCCAGGCACTTGCTTCCAGTGCCCCCGATGCCGAGCAGATAGCCGGGATTCATGGCTAGAGCCGCCTGAGAGCCGAAATGTAACGCCCGCCGGGAACCGCGGAGAGCACCGACGCCGGCGAGAATATGAGCGTAGACACATAGAACACGAACAAGCCGACGACCACATAGCCACCGACCATCCCCGCCATAACTTGTTGCCCTATTTCGCTGTTGAGTGCGTGCGAAATCTTAGCGAAAAACAGCAACGCTACCACGATCACGTGGCCAACAGCGAGACACCACCACAATTTCTGGAATTTCAACACTTCCAGGAGAAGCAGGGCCGCGAACTCGACAATATCCCCACCAAATCAAGGCAAACAACGCCGATACCACGGCCGCCAAAATACATGCACTGAAGATCTCATTACCCAACTTTTCGACGTGTCCGACCACGTTGGAATCGACATTAGATGCTTCCATCGTTTCCGCAGGTCCTGTCCTTAGGAACGATGCACCGATGAGTCCGGGGAGAGACAGACCGATCGCCAAAGTGGCGCGCCCGAGCAAATCCGTAGCCACTCTCGTGACTACGCTCTCTGCAATCTTTCCTAGCATCTGTCATTCACTCCGCATGCGATTACATTAGAACCATCCGGACCCACTTTTGCGAATAGCGATCACCAACACGCCAATCTGCCTACCATTCAGGTTCTCCCACACCGACTTATCGAGTGTCTCATAAACAGAGATCAGATTGGGCGTCGGAAAATGGTGAGCTTCGCCTTGCTTGCGTTTAGCCGCGGCCTTCGAGAACACCTCCTCCCTGTCGTTCTTTTCGAAGCTCCATGTCGATAGCTTTTCGGGAAGGCCCGCGCTGCTCTTGCTCAAGATCGACACTTTGGATGCGGCAAGATAGATGCGATCTGCCACGATGGAGTCCATATCAGGAACACGGAATTTGATGATGCCGTCGTCAGCCATCTCCATCTCGACCGACACAGATTTTAACGGTGCCCAGCGGCTATCGTCGCACCCGCTTCCTGAGGTCTTGAACAGCCACACGTCGGGTTTGAACGTCAGGCCCGGCGGTTGGTCACCATGTGGAGACAAGACGTGGGAGATCGGTAAACTGACCTCAAAGTCCTCGGCGTTCGGTTCGATGACGAAGCCCAATATGTCGTCGTCATTGATCTTTTTCATTTTGTCCGCGACCATTTGCGGGGCAAACGAGGCGTTGTGAGGCTCGAAATTCTGGCGATTACTTGTACTTATCGCGCTGCCCGTAATCCTTTCCGTCGTCGGTCTGTGCGCGAACAGTCTGAAATCGAAATCCTTCCGCGCGGTCCCGCGTGACTCAAATTTTCCTTCCAAGAAGTTGATAAAATGCCGAACTTGCGAGCGATGCCCAATCAAGACAACGAAGAAACCACGGGTGCCCTCGTGATGGAGTGCGCTACGCGGAGATTGCCCCCCGGTAGCCCCTGGCGTTGTACCTGTGCTGGTCCCAAGGCCACCCTCCTCGCGACCTCCAACCGAGGAAACTGAGGATCTTGCCTCGCTGGCTTCTATTCCCAAATCGCGAAGGCGTTGCTTGGCCTTGTGGCTCCCCATCTCATAAGCCAGCACATAATATTCAATCGCGTCCCCTTTATCGCCCCTCAGCCGCAGGCTCCGATCTCCAAGATCAATAATCTCGTCGAGCGACAAAGAAGACAGAGAAGACAGATCAACCGGCTTCTTAGTGACGGACCCGGATTTGGGTACCTCCACTGTGAAGGTCGGCCGCTCATCAGAGACAGAACCTTTGAATTCACTTTTAATGGCCAATAATCCAACGGTGTGTCCGCTCGTAAGGGTGTCCTTCAGTTTTTGGACGAGATACTTGGTCGGTTTGAGGTTATCTTGGTCCGATAGCGAAAGATCAGTGATAACGATCGACAGGGAACCGTGCTTGTCAGGATTTGCGGGGGATTCGTTGTTGATCCGTGATACGACACTGTCCAATCGGCCCTTACGATCACACGGTCCTTCACCACCGACGTCACCGTAGAAGCCTGCCGCCTTCTCACTTGCCTGCCTATTCGCTTCGCCGGCACTTATCGGAACGACACAGTCCGCCACTTTGAATACACGGAGTTTCTCGTCTGTAAGTTCAAAGGTATACTTACCAAAGATATCGTCCAACACGTCGGTATAGGTGCTTCCCGGCCCGGTTTGCCCCCTGTCCAACGCGAAACCGCTCATGCTCCAGGAACTATCCAAATAGACGCTGACCGAGGACGGCTTCCCGTACTTTTCAGTGTTGGAGAGCTTGTCCGTCTCGTCAATTTTAGAAGAACCGGCTTCTACCCGTTCTTTAGATTCCTTATATAGATCTTCATAGAAATCTTGGACTTTTTTGGGCACGCACGTGATCTGCTCTTCACCGCCCCAGCAGGCGGCTGCCAAACAGCAGAGGGTGATGCCAGCAAAAGGTCGCGTAAACGGTTTCATTCGACGGCCTCGAGGTTATTGACAGACCATCGCTTTTAATATTTCGAACGATGCTATCATAGATTTTGTAGCTCGCAAAGACTGAGGCGTTTTCAGACTGAGGCGTTTTCGATTGCCCCGACAGGAGGAAAAGCAGGGGCTTTCGCGCCAAGCTCTCAACCGGCACAACGAAGCTGTGATGGCCTCGACGCCGCCCGAGCCTGCGCACCTAGTCACATGACGGAGATCTATTTACGCCTGGCAACAGGCAGTCGCTGTGACTTTTGTCACGTTCCTGGCCTAGCCCAGTCCCGCGTAAGGTCTCTGGCATCCAACAAAGTCCTTGGTGTCGCCCATAACGCACACAATGACCCGCTGGGTCATGGCGGTCACAGCTTTCGGGTGCTGGTCTAATCGGCACTCCCAGGCGGCGCCTGTGCCAGACACTATTCGGCCGTGATCTTGCCGGCTATTGCAGGTCCTCGCGGTCCATTGGTCCCGGGGCCGGAATTCAACGACCAGCGCGCGCCACATCTCGCGCGGATCTGGCGCTCAATTGATTCTTAGCCTATAGTGCAATCTCATATTGATGGTTGCATTTGAACAAAGCTGCAGCGAAATGCTTCCATGTGGGCAAGGAACGGTAAGAATCTTTTTGGGAACCTGATGAGCTAGCGGCCAAACGGCCGTGGTGGCGCCCAACGACCATAGGTAAAGGCAGTGCTGGCTGTTGTATCAAGCGCTGCAGAATCGACAACGAGAGTCACAACAAGCTATGCGGCTTTACCATGCATAAGACAGGGCGCTGAACTGGGCAGCAAGGGAGGTTTGCATGTCTGCTTCAACGAGCTACCGGTCTCTCGCAACTTATCTCGCGATTGCCGCTACGATGTTTCAATTCGGTCTGGGACAAGCCTTCGCGGTCGAACATGGGGAAGAAATCAGGGCGCGGAAAACACAAGAAATCAACAAGGGCCGGGTCGGCATCATCTCCGGCAGCGTGACCGGGACTTATATCCAGATCGCATCTGATCTCGCTAACGTTTTGGACAAGGGCAACGAGCTTCGCATTATCGCCATGTTGGGCAAAGGCTCGGTCCAAAACATTGAAGACATCCTTTACTTGAAAGGTGTCGACATTGGAATTGTCCAGTCGGACGTCTTGACACATCTCGTGCGGACAAGAAAACATCCAAACATCACGCGCAGGATACACTACATCACCAAGCTCTATAACGAGGAGTTCCATCTCCTCGCCGGCAAGAACATCAAGAGCATCGACGACCTTGCCGGCAAGAAGGTCAATTTCGGCAAATCAGGTAGCGGCACCGAAATGACGGCCAAAATCCTGTTCGATTCAGTGGGCATTTCCGTCACCGGCACGAATTACGATCAAAAGGTGGCCCTTGAAAAGATGGCGAAGGGGGAGCTGGGCGCGGCGGTTTACGTTGTGGGCAAACCGGCCAGCGTCTTCACGAAAGAAGCTGAAAATATTGGCCAATACGCCCATTTCATTCCCCTCAACTACACACCAAAATTGCTGCAGGTCTACATTCCTACAAAGCTTGACCACTCTGACTATCCGAAGCTGATACCGGCAGGCCAAACAGTTCGGACGGTTGCTGTTGGGGCGATCTTGGCGGTCTACAACTGGCCCGCCGGTCACGCACGCTACGACAAAGTGAAACGCTTCGTTGACGCATTTATCGACAATATTGCGGAGTTCAAAAAGCAGCCGCGTCACAAAAAATGGAAGGAGGTCGATCTCTCTGTCGAAGTGCCGGGTTGGGACCGGTACGCGCCAGCGACGGCTCGGCTCCGAACCTCCGGAGTACTTTCCAGCACAAAGTCGTTGAGCGCGGAGGAAGCGAGACTTGAGAAACTGTTCGAAGGATATCTGAGATCTCAAAACCTTGAAAACATCGGCGCTCAGCAGAAGAAGGAGCTTTTCCAGGGATTCCTCAACTATATGGAACAGCAGAATTAGCTTTGCGCAGCGGTGAGAATATTTGCCGCTCCCTCGTGCCGTATGTTGCATTGATCATGCACGGAATCCCCGGCAATGGCTGGCAACCTT
>Ga0265309_10001434_pt1 | contig 10435 bp, 8 predicted proteins | sample Helome_FD_192492 | JGI IMG/M metagenome (GOLD analysis project Ga0265309, IMG submission 192492) | Marine sediment microbial communities from subtidal zone of North Sea - Hel_20160524 (Illumina Assembly) | ecosystem: Environmental > Aquatic > Marine > Subtidal zone > Sediment ...
GCAATGGTATCCCATTCTTGAACTGGAGAAAGATCAGTCATACCGACTGCATCTTTCGTCGATGGACTGGAACCATGGCTTCTCGTTGCAACCGGTCAATATCAACCTGCAGATCGTACCCGGTTATGAAATGGTGATCACCGTTACTCCTGACCAGGCGGGTGAGTTTACCGTGGTCTGTAATGAATTCTGCGGCATCGGTCATCACTTGATGCTCGGCAAAATCTTCGTGAAGGAGAATTAAGATGGCACAGTTCAGAGTTTGCCCGGATTCGGGATTCTTTTTTGACAAGTCGGCCGAGGGCCTGATGAAGGCGAATGCGGTCGCCGGTGCTGTTTCGTTGCTGATCGCCGGTCTCCTGGGGCTCGGGGTTATATTGACTCGCTGGCAGGAAGTGCATTTGTTACCCGCAGATGTGTTTTACCAGGTATTGACCGGTCACGGCATCAATGCGCTGATTTTCTGGATTATCTTCTTTGAGATAGCAATTTTGTATTTTGCCTCGTCGACGCTGTTGCGCACGCGGATCGCGGCGCCACGCTGGGCCTGGGCCGGGTTTGCATTGATGATCATCGGCATGGTGATGAACAACATCGCGGTACTGCAGGGTAACTCAAGCGTCATGATGACGTCCTATGCGCCCATGCAGGCGGCACCGCATTTTTACCTCGGCCTGATCCTGTTCGCGGTAGGAGCTTTAATTGGCTGCTTCGTGTTCCTGGGTACGCTGGTTATTGCCAGGGATGACCGCACTTATGAAGGCTCGATCCCGCTGGTTACTTTCGGCGCCCTGACTGCCTGTATTATCGCGGTCTTCACTATTGCCTGCGGCGCCATCATTCTGGTGCCTACCTTCTTATGGTCGATCGGTTACATCAATCATATCGACGCGGCCATGTATCGCGTCATCTGGTGGGGACTGGGGCACTCGTCGCAACAGATCAACGTCGCCGCGCATGTTTCGGTGTGGTACCTGATCGTCGGTGTCCTGTTCAATGCCCGGCCGATGTCGGAAAAAGTCAGCCGTTCCGCGTTTCTGCTGTACATCCTGTTCCTGCAACTGGCCAGTGCTCACCATATCCTGGTCGACCCGGGCATCAGTTCTGAATGGAAGGTTTTCAATACCAGTTACGCGATGTACCTGGCGGTACTGGCGAGCATGGTGCACGGTCTTACCGTGCCGGGCTCGATGGAGGTCGCGCAGCGCGCCAAGGGCTATACCAAGGGCATGTTCGAATGGTTGCGTAAGGCACCCTGGGGCAACCCGGTATTTTCAGGCTTTTTCTTCTCGCTGATTATCTTCGGCTTCATCGGTGGTATCACCGGCGTGGTCATGGGAACCGAGCAGATCAACATCATCATCCACAACACCATTTATGTACCGGCGCATTTCCACGCTACTGTTGCCGTGGGTACTACGCTTACCTTCATGGCGCTGACCTACCTGTTGATTCCGGTGCTGTTTCGCCGGGCATTGTTCCTGCCCTGGGTCGCCAAATGGCAGCCCTATGTCTTCTCGGCGGGTATGACCCTGATGATCCTGTTCATGCTGGGCGCCGGTACCCTCGGGGTTTCCCGACGCCACTGGGATATGGATTTCACCGGTGCGGCGCTGGCCTTTGAATATCCGGGTACGGCTTACACGATGATGGCGGTTGCCGGTATCGGTGGCGTGCTAGGGGTTCTCGGTGGTGCGATGTATCTGCTGGTTACGGTGGGTTCGCTGCTATTCGGCAAAAAGCTCGACGAGTCCGCGGGCTTGCTGCAGGGTTTCGGCTTTCCGCTGGCGCCTTCAGCCTACAATATCACCCAGCCTGAACGTTTACAGATGGCACCGAAACTAGTGGTCGAGGAGCACGGTTCCGGCAGTTTCGAGGCACCCGGGACGTTTGCGCTGGCCTTGGCACTGCTGGTGTGTTTCGTCGTCTACTACTACATTAACTGGGATTACCTGTCCTCGGTGTGGCCGCTCAGCTAATGACTCCGCTCAATGCATCAGGGGTAAATGGAATTGCCCCCCGTGATAGCGAAACCACGTCGCGGGGGCAGTCCAGAGCGGGTTACAGTGAACTGTTCAGCCAGGTAACCAACCTGCTCAAGCTGCGTATCGGCGTGATCATGATGTTGACTGCGCTGGTTGCCATGGTGGCAACCCCGGGGCCGCAACCGAGCGCTTTCGAGGCACTGGTACTTGCGTTTGCCGTTCTGATATCCGCCGGTGCCGCGGGCGCTTTCAACCAGTATTTTGAAGTCGATCTCGACCGCAAGGTGGCGCGTACCTGCAATCGACCCTTCGTCACCGGGTATTTCCGTAAGGGACCGATGTGGTTGGGTATCATTTTGCTGTTGCTGGTTGTCGGGGTCGGTTCCGCGGCTCTGGTACTGAACGTACCGGCAGCGATTTATATCTTCCTGGGAGCATTTTTTTACGCGATTGTGTACACGGTGTGGTTGAAACGCCGCTCCTGGACCAACATTGTCATCGGTGGCGCTTCTGGAAGCTTTGCGGTACTCGCCGGTGCGGCCGCGGTTGATCCAGAGCTCAGCCCGGTGCCGATCATGCTGGCGCTGGTTTTATTTTTCTGGACACCATCACATTTCTGGAGTCTGGCGATTGCCAAAAACAAGGATTACACGAAGACCGGTGTGCCGATGCTACCGGTCATCATCGGTAACCGACGCTGCGCAGAAGTGGTATTGATCAATACCCTGATCCTGGTAGCCATTTCGATACTGCCGTTTTTCTATGGTATGAGCTGGCTCTACCTGATTGCGGCAGCCGGTGGTGGCGGTTTCTTTATTTACCACAATTGCTTAATGATCGGGGATCCCTCTCCACGGGTCGCGATGAAGAGTTTTTTTGCCTCGCTGGCACAGCTGGTACTGCTGCTGGTCGGCGCCGTGCTCGACGTGTGGTTACTCGGGTAGATATCCGGTTGGAATCCTATGCGTAAGCTTATTCTCATATGTGGAGTTCTGCTGCATATGCTTGCCGCGTCCAGCGCCAATGCGGTTTCCCAATCAATCACCGCCACTGCCGCTGTCCCGGCCTTTGATTACGATCAGGCGCTCGAGGTCAGCCAGTCCGCACTGGGCAACGAACCTGGCAACCACGCATTTATCGACACCGATGGCAACCGCCTGACGCTGGAACAATTACGGGGTAAACCCCTGGTCATCAGCATGGTGTTTACCAGCTGTTACCAGATATGTCCGATGACGACTCGCCACCTGTCGAAGGTCGTGCAAAAAGCCCGCAAGGCTCTGGGCGAAGATAGCTTCAACGTCGCGGTTATCGGTTTCGATACCGCGGTTGATACCCCCGACGCGATGCGTTTTTTTGCTGCAAAGCAGGGCGTTAGTGACAAGGGCTGGCGACTATTGAGCGCCAACGAGCAAACTATCGCAGCGTTGGCAAAAGATCTGGGGTTTCAGTTTTACGCCTCGTCGAATGGTTTTGATCATTTGATCCAGGCGACGGTAATCGATGCCGAGGGCCAGGTCTATCGTCAGGTTTATGGCCAGGTTTTCGAGACGCCCTTACTGGTCGATCCACTGATCGAACTGGTACTGGGTCGTTCCCCGCCCGAGCAACCCCTGCTGGCGAACCTGATCGATAAAATAAAGCTGTTTTGCACCACTTACGATCCGGTACGCGATGGCTACTATTTCGATTACTCGCTGTTTCTGGGTATGCTCATTGGTGGCACGATCATTCTCTTTGCCGGCACCATCGTGGTCCGGGGCTGGCACCGGCATTAGCCAGACAGGGAATTGACTTTTGTCAGATCGACTTTAGCCAGTATCGGGTAGAGTTTCAGTTCTGTCAGCTTTATTTTCGAGATCTCTTTCAGGTGTTAATCAATCCGGTTAAGCGCGTCTATCTCGCGCTCGAGTCATGGTTCAATCTTTCATTCGGTACCGAGTGGAATCCGTTGTACCACCTCGGCACTCTGTCATTCTTCCTGTTCTGGATTATCCTGGTCAGCGGAATTTACCTGTTCATCCCGTTTCATGGCAGTCTCGACGGCGCGCATGCGTCGGTGGAATACATGACCCATGATCAGTGGTACGTGGCGGGAATTATGCGCAGCCTGCACCGCTATGCTTCAGACGCGGTAATCATCACCGTGCTGTTGCATCTGTTCAAGGAATTTGCGTCGGGTCGTTATCGCGGCTTTCGCTGGTTTTCCTGGGTTACCGGGATACCGAATTTATGGATGGTGGTAACGCTCGGTATCACCGGTTACTGGCTGGTGTGGGACGAAATGGCGCAGTACATCGCGGTTGGCTCGGCGCAGTTGATGGACGCGCTGCCGATATTTTCCGGGGCGATGACGCGTAATTTCGTGTCGGGTGGTATGACCGATCGATTCTTTATCCTGATCGAGTTCCTGCATTTGCTGGGTCAGCCGATGTTGCTGGTTTTCATGTTGTGGCTGCATGTCAAACGCCTGTCCAATGTCAATATCAACCCACCGCGCGGACTGGCCATCGGCACCTTTGTCGCGTTGCTGGCATTATCGCTATTCGAGCCAGCCGTCAGTCATGCACCCGCCAATCTGGCAACTGTGCCGCAGGAAATTCGTATCGACTGGTTTTACCTGAACGTTTACCCGTTGCTCGAAGTCTGGCCCGCGTCGCAGGTGTGGATGCTGACCACCGGCGTTACCCTGTTGTTAATGATGCTGCCATGGTTGTTACCGAAGAAGGATGGCGCCAAGGCGGTGGTCGATCTCGATAACTGTAATGGCTGTGGCATATGCTTTGACGATTGCCCGTTCGACGCGATTACGCTGCAGGCGCGCACTGACGGTGCGCGCTACGACCACGAGGTGGTGGTAGATCCCGCGCTTTGTGGCGCCTGCGGTATTTGCGCCGGTTCCTGCCCCGCTTCCAATCCTTTCAGAAGTTCGCGTGGCGAGTTGAAGACCGGTATCGACATGCCGCAATTACCGGTTGATGAGATGCGCCGGATAACGAGGCAGGCCATAGAGGAAATGCAGGGCGAGTTGAAGGTCATTGTCTTCGGCTGCGAACACGGTCTCGATGTCATGCGCCTCGAGAACGATGAAACCCGGGGTATCAAGTTGATCTGCAGCGGCATGTTGCCGCCGACCCTGGTCGAGTACGCGTTAAAGCAGGGCGCCGATGGCGTCATGGTAACCGGCTGTCGTCATAATGACTGTTATTATCGCTTTGGCAATCGCTGGACGCGGATGCGTTTTGCCGGGGAGCGTAAACCGAGTCTGCGCAGCCGCGCCGAGCGTGAGCGTATTCGCATCCATGGTGGCGCCGAGCCGGACAGGCATGCCATCGAACAGGACCTGGATGAGTTTCGCCAGCGCCTGCGTGAACTCGAGCTGACCTCCACGGCGGCCACGGATTGAAGATGGACTGTTATGGCTGAAATTAACAACAAGCCGATCCGCTATGTGCTGCAGGCCATTAATTACAGCGTTTTCATGGCCATTATCTGGTATTTTGCCACGTCACCTTCGGTACGTTTAATCGGCGATAACGAAGCGAAGATTACTATTGCGTTTGCCCACGCCGGGCAGCTACGCGAAGCCTGCCGCAGGCTGAGCCAGGAAGAGTTGAACGAACTTCCACCCAACATGCGTAAAATAGACGACTGTCCCCGCGAGCGTTCCCCGGTCACTATCGAAGCCCGGCTCGATGGTGAACCGCTGTACAGCTCAGTATTGCAACCGCCGGGATTGTTCGGGGATGGCGGCGTAGACGTTTTTTACAGCGGCAAGATCCCCGCTGGAGATCACTACTTAAGTCTGAAGATGAACGATAGTGTCCGCGTCGAGGGTTTCAATCACAGTTTCGAACAGCAGGTTAGCGTGAAACCCGCCCAGATCCTGCTGGTGGGCTTCGAGCAGAGGCATGGCTTTGTAATCAAAGCGGCGAAAAACTAGGCGGCCTGCTGAAATCAGCTCATGGTGAGCACGATCTTGCCGGCCATACTGCCTTTTTCCAGCTGGGTGTGGGCTGCCGCTACTGCTTCGAGAGGGTAGGTGGCGACGACGTTTGGCCTGACGCGATCCTGTTCCAGCCATTCCATCGCGCGGCGCACGATTTCACCCTGACGCCGACGTTCTGCGTCGAGGCCGAACCACATTGGGGTCAGCATCATTACATTGTGAATACTGAGGTTATTGTTGTATGCGGTTTCATCTTCGAGGTCACCCGGTGTACCCATCAGGGTCACGATTCGTCCGTAGGGGGCCATTGCAGTTAGCGTTTTCTGAAACACCTCCGTACCGGCATTGTCGAAAGCCACGTTGACACCTTTGCCATCGCTCCACTGCCGAACCGCGATGACAAAATCTTCCTCTCGGTAGTTGACGACGAGTTGCGCGCCCAACGCGGTCGCCAGCTCGGCTTTTGCGGTGCTACTGACCGTTGTCGCGACCCGAGCGCCCAGGCCGTTGGCTATTTGCACTGCAACATGCCCGCTACCACCCGCGCCTCCGTGGACGAGGATGGCTTCACCCACCTGCAATTGCGAGCGTTCGACAAGGGCCTCCCAGGCGGTAATAAATACCAGTGGCAAGCTCGCAGCGGTAACAAAATCAAATGCATCGGGTATTTTTGCCAGCAACCACTCCGGTACCACCGCGTGGCGGGAATAGGTGCCATGGTCGCCACCAACGCCACCATTGCAAAAGCAGACCCGATCGCCCACCTTGACCGACTTGACGCTAGCACCGACAGCCTCGACGACGCCCGCACCATCATGACCCAGAACGGTGCCAGGTCCTTCCCCCAGGTAGGTACCCAGCGCGCGAAAAAAAGTATCGGCGGGATTGACTCCTGCCGCTTCCATACGCACCAGCACGTGGTCGGCTCCACCTGGCCAGGGAACCTGTATTTCATTCATAACAAAAACATCTACTGCGCCAAATTCTCTCAAAACCGCGGCTTCACTGGTAAACGGCATAATGCACTCCACTGGTTGTCAGGGTATGGATATATCGACTATTACCCCTATAATAACTCAATGAATAAGCAATCTCACAGGCATCGTGTTGAGTCTAAATGGGGACACAGTGTCTCGTTTGATATCGCCAGGCTGGTCTGTTAATCAGTGTCTATTCTTCCCGTAAAACTGAGCCCGGAAAACCTGCAGGTCGAGCTGACCAGGTTGTGGCATCGCGAGGCTTTTTTTGACGCGACGCAGCGCCTGGCGCGTTTTGGTTACTGTGAATGGGATTATGTAAACGATTGCCTCAAGAGCTGCACACGTGAATACGCGCAGATTTTCCTGATGACCATCGATGAGGTGATTGCAAGTCAGGATTGTTGGGAGAAAGTGTTGCTTCAGTTGCACCCGGACGATCGGCAATTGTATGCGGATTCATATCGGCAGAATCTCGGAGCAGGCTCACACGAAGTCGAATATCGAATTTTGCGCAAGGATGGCCAGGTTTGCCACATCAAGGAAATCGGAGTTGTTGTTTACGATGAAGCGGGAGAGATAACCGGCTCAGTCGGTCTATTGCAGGATTTAACCGAGCGCAAGGAGCGCGAACAGGAGCTCGAGTATCGCGATGCGATGATGCAGAAAATCGAAACCATCACCGATTCCGGATACTTCATCTGGGACCTGGTAGCGAAAAAATACATATATATCAGTCCGGGATTCGCCGGGATTCATGGTCTGACAGTAGAAGAGTATCTGCAACGGCATAACCCGGTCGAAGGTGATGTTGCACTGGTTTACGAAGCTGACTACGAGGAGCGCCTGGAAGAATGTCGACTTCGGTCGACTGGCAAAATTGAGGATTTTCAGGCCGAGTTTCGTATTGTGCGTGCAGATGGAGAGATTCGATGGGTGCGCGAACAAGGCATGGTAGTCGGAAATGTCGATAACGATAGTAACCATGAAATCGGCATTTTGCAGGATATAACCGAGCAAAAATGTACCGAGCAAAGTCTAAGGATGGCGAGAGATACACTGGAGGCGCTGGTAGATGATCGAACCCAGGAACTCGCCCATACAATAAACCAGCTCAAAACAGAAATGGCAGAAAGGGATAAAGTATCATCCCAACTGGAAACGCAGAATGCGGAATTGGAGCGTTACACCTATACGGTATCGCATGATTTAAAAACACCGCTGGTCACGATAAAAGGATTTGTTGCTCTGTTGGGCAAGGATATCGCGGCGAATGATGCGGTGCGGATTGCCGAGGATTTCGAAAAGATCAACAATGCCGCAGACACGATGGACCGCCTCCTGAGTGATTTGCTCGAGCTGAGCCGCATTGGTCGGGTCATGGGGGATCCGGTAAGCTGTAATCTGAATGAAATTGCAGCACAGGCAATTGACATGGTGAGATCCGAGTCAAACGCTCAGGGAGTGAAGATTACGACCGATATTCTGCCACAGGTGATCGGTGACGCTACGCGGCTGCACGAGGTTTTCCAGAACCTGCTTGAAAACGCGGTCAAATTCATGGGTGCCCAGCCTGAACCAGTCGTACACATAGGTACTGTGGTCAGGGGTGGTGAGGTTTGTTGTTACGTGCGTGATAATGGCGTCGGCATAGACGGGAACTACCATGAGCATATATTCGGTTTGTTTGAGCGACTGAACGCCTCTATTGATGGCACCGGAGTGGGGCTGGCCCTGGTCAAGCGCATCATCGAAGTACATGGGGGAAAAATCTGGGTAGAGTCAGACGGACTGAACCAGGGTTGTAGCTTTTATTTCACATTACCTGGCTGAAACTGTCACCAGTTTTTATCAGCCTAGCTGGCGACAGTGGGTTTCGCGCAAGAACAGTGCGGCAACAAATGCTCCGCAGTTCAAAATCAGTAAGCTGGTAAACGCAACGCTGTAGTTACTCGTCGCATAAACGCGTGCACCATCGAGCATCTCACCTGTCCAGTTCGAATCCAGCAACCAGCCGATGAGCGGTTGCATCACTGCGCCCGAACCGACGATGCACATGTTCATCAAACCCAGCGACGTACTGCTGTAGTTTACATCGTTCAACTCTTTTACCGAACCAAAGCAAACAGTCATCGCGCTGCCGCCCGCGCCGATGAGAAAAATTAGCATCATCAGCAACGGGGTTTTGCTCGGTGTGTAGTAAACCAGCACAGCCAGCGCTAGCAATGCGATCATCGATCCGGCCAGCAGGATAATATTACGACGACCCATTCGATCCGAGGTCCAGCCGGCCAGCGGTGAAAAAATTGCCCAGCCGACAAAAATCATCGAGGTCACTGCTGCTGCCTCGGTGGTAGTATAGCCTTGCACGCTAACCAGCCAGGGTACGCCCCACAAGCCACCAAATGCGAGCATGGTTGACGCCATACCGAAACCGATGATCGAACAGATCCAGGTCTGCGGGTTAGTGGTGACCGCATGCAGGCCTTTTAAAATTCCGGGCCCCGGGCCAAGTCGTTTTTGTTCACTGGAGCGCAGCGGAACCAGGAAAAACAGTAACAGTGCGAGTATCAGCGCGGCCAGTGCCAGGACCAGAATTGTGCCACGCCAGCCAATCGACTCGACCATCTGGCGTAACGGCGCCTGCCCGAAAATAGCGCCGCACATGCCTACCGTTTGTAGCAGTCCCGCGAGCAGGGCGTATTGAGTCGATTTGAACCAATAGCCCGCAATGGCGAGGGTACCGACAAAACCGAACGCGACCGTGCCACCAATGAGTGCGCCGAGAGAAGCCGTGAACACCGAATCGCTGAATGCAAATCCGATCGATGCGAGTGCGCATAGCGCGGCGGCAAAGCTCATCAGTTTGCGCGGTCCGAAATGGTCGGTCAGCATACCCACGGGTAACTGAATCGATGCGTAGGCGTAAAAGTAAAACGCCGACAGTGATCCCAGCGCGGCACCACCTACCGCGAAGTCGCTCATCAACTCGTTGGTCATGACGCTTGGTGATACGCGCTGCACAAAGGCATAGCCGAAAAACAGGGTCCCCAGCGCGAAAGCGATGGTCGCCTGGCGGCGACTTACCGTTGGTACATCGGGTTTGGACATGAAATGATCGGGAGTAAGCTGCGAGTGGTTAAACTATCATGATCCGGGGCAAAAGCAGGCAGTAAATCTTTACCCGCGGTCGACTTCGAGGGGGACAGACCACGTTTTTCGGCGCTATCGGAGCATGGGTCGAAATTTATGGCGAAAAACGTGGTCTGTCCCCGAAGGTTTCTAACTGTTGATTAGCATTTCGATCGCTTTGAACGACGCAACCGCCAGCACCATGATGATGAGCAGGAATACAGTCGAACGTTGTTGCTTGAAGGGTTCACCACGAAATTTCTCAATCTGGAGCAAAATCCAGTCAGATAAAAAGTAAAGCACGATGGCTGCCAGGGTGTAGTAAACAAACTGCATCGCTAATCCATGGTTACATTTCGGGTGAGTAGATATGGAATCCGAGGATATAAATC
>Ga0265309_10001438_pt1 | contig 10424 bp, 10 predicted proteins | sample Helome_FD_192492 | JGI IMG/M metagenome (GOLD analysis project Ga0265309, IMG submission 192492) | Marine sediment microbial communities from subtidal zone of North Sea - Hel_20160524 (Illumina Assembly) | ecosystem: Environmental > Aquatic > Marine > Subtidal zone > Sediment ...
CCGGCTCCAGTCTGTATCGCCTGCTGAGCGAGATTCTCGAGCATACTGAAATTCCCCGCATTCGGCTGGCATCGGTCGAGCCCTGGGACCTGCCTGCTAACTTCTTCGAATTGTTCCGGAATTCGCGCCTGATGCCGCATATGCACCTGCCGATTCAAAGCGGTTGCGACTCGGTGTTACGCCGCATGGCGCGGCGTTGCAAAACGGTCGAGTTTGCGCGCCTGGTAGACAAGGCGCGCAATGCAATTCCATTATTCAATGTAACAACGGACCTGATTACCGGGTTTCCAGGTGAGACCGACCAGGAATGGCGTCAGACCATGGATTTTGTTGCAAGTACCGGATTCGGGCACATACATATTTTTCCGTTCTCGGCGCGCGAGGGTACCAAGGCTGCCAGGTTGTCGGAGCAGATTGATGGCACGATAAAAAGGGCGCGCAGTCGCGAGATGCATGCGCTGGCAGCCGAATTGAAACAGCGGGAACTGGAGCAACATCTTGGTAACCGGGCCGACGTGCTATGGGAACAGCAGATAAACAGTCACCTCGGACAGTGGATCGGTTACACGCCTCATTATCATAAAATTACTTCGATGGACTTACAGATTGCGGCCTCAGATATCAGTGAAGTCAGCATCGATTCAATATCTGGTGATGGATCGATGCTCGTAAACGAGATTTACCCACCCCAGATCATGCTTGCAGATATCGAGCAACATGACGCGCGAATTTAAATCGACGAAGTGTTTCATCCTGCAATCGCGGGAGTGCGCGCACGAATTTTCCGACGAGGAGTTTACAGGCGCTTATTGGCAACACCAACCCGGTCACCAGGCAACCGTTGGTGGCCGCGGTGGAAGTTACCTGATAGACATTGACGGCAGAAAATCGATTTTGCGTTGTTATCAACGTGGTGGTCAGGTTGGCAAGCTGCTCAGCGATCAATACCTGTGGCTGGGATGGAGGATGACCCGGCCCTGGCGCGAATGGCATATCCTGCAGCGCGCGCTTAAGGCAGGTTTGCCGGTTCCTGAGCCGATTGCCGCCTGTGCCTGTCGCTCCGGTCTATGGTATCGCGCAGCTTTAATCACCGCATACCTTGAGGATACCGAGATGCTGACGCAGCGCCTGCAGCGGGAGAAGCTGCCATCAGGGTGCTGGCATCAACTCGGATTGCTCATCAAGCGAATGCATGCCGAGGGTATACGTCACGCCGACCTTACTTCCGACAACGTGCTGATCGATTCGCGAAATCGTTTCTACCTGATTGACTTCGACCAGGCCCGGATTATGAATCAAATCGATGACTGGCAATGGCGACCCCTGTACCGCTTTCAGCGATCGATCGACAAGCGAAACCGGAAACTGAATCTCAACTATGGTGAGGACGACTGGCAGCTTTTGATGGATGGTTATCAATCCTGAGATCATCTTTAAAAACTAAATTCGTGGAATCACCTCCCGCTTCCACGAGAATTAAAGATGCGCAGAGATGGCCGCCAGGTATTGCTGAATGATATCCGGTTGCTGCGCCAGCCGGGATTGCGCTTCACGTCCGAGCGCTTTCGATCGTTCAGGTTTGTCGAGCAGTTCAACGATTGCAGCCCAGCAGTCAGCCATACTTGAGACCTGCAATACGCCCTGATCAGGGCCAAGCATTTCGATATCCTCGGCGATGTTGCTATCCGACGGCCCGGTTATGATGGCTCGGCCCAGGTTGGCTGGCTCCATCAGGTTGTGGCCACCGCTCGTGTTAAAGGAGCCACCCATGATTACAATCCGGGCGTATGCCATTAACGATTTTAACTCGCCGAGCGTATCAGCCAGGTAAACCTCGGTGTCTTCAGTGACGGGCTGCGCTTTGCTGCGCACCGAACAGGTCATTCCCAGGCCTTCGATCTGAGCCTGGATCTGCGTACTGCGATCGGGATGCCGGGGGGCCAGTACCAACAGGTAGTGGCTGAGTACCCCGGGTCGCGCAGCGAGGAACTGCTGTTCTTCACCGCTATGGCTCGAGGCCAGGATCACGTAATCGCGTTCGATTATTCTGGTTTGAGGAATCGAAGTTTCTCTATGCGACTTGAGATTACCGACAATCGTGATGCGGTCCTCGCTGACACCCAGGCTGGTAAAAGCATCATGATCCTTTTTATTTCTCGTCAGAATTTGCGCGAAATAACTCAAGGTTGTCGATAGTAAAATGCGTACGAACTTACCCGCGTTCAGTGATTTCGGAGATAGTCGAGCATTGACCAGCAACAGCTCAATCCCCTGGCGCCTGGCCTGGTACAGCAGCTCGGGCCAGAGTTCGGTTTCCATTACCAGTCCCAGCTTGATCCTGTGTTGCCGGAAGAATCGTTGACAGTGCCAGTAGTGGTCGAACGGGACGACTGTACTGCAAACCGAATCAGAAAAAGTATTGTTGATTGCCTGGTAACCGGTCGCGGTAAAGCTTGTGAATAATATGCTTTCGCCCTGCTGCATCAGCGCCTTTACCAGTGGCGTCACGGCACGGACCTCGCCAACCGAAGAAGCGTGTACCCAGATCCTTTCCGCGCTGCCACCATCGAGGCCGAATATCCGCATCGACAGGTAGCGCGGCAGTCCGTGTTTGATACCATGTTTCAGCGCGTGCAGGATCCAGAACAGGTACAACGGGATAGATAACAGGCGGTATCCCAATCCGGGTGAAGGCACGTTCATTTTATCCACTCACGGGTAGAAGGGTGCCTCACCGGGAGGTCGGGTTTTAAAGCGCTGGTGTATCCAAATGTAATTTTCGGGAAACTCCCACACGTACTTTTCGATCGACTGGTTTATGCTGCTGGCATCTTTGAATTCGTCTGTGCTGGGGAAATCTTCAAGCGGTGGGTCGATGTGGAGGATATAACCGCTGCCATCCTTTTTACGTTCCGGGTAGTAGGGAAGCATCGCGGCCCCTGACGATTGCGCCAGGCGTGAACTTGCGGTTATGGTTGCGGTAGCAATGCCCATGAAGGGAGCAAACACGTTACGTTCGCGCCTGAAATCCTGATCCGGAGCATACCAGGTTGGAATTTTATTCCTGATGCCTTTTACCAACTGACGAGTGTTTTTGCGCGAAACAGTGTTAACGAAATATTGGCTGCGCCGGGTGTAGAGATAGCTGTCGAATAGCTGGTTACGTTGAGTGCGATACATCACCTGCACCGGCATGAATAGCGCCAGTAAACGAGCCCCGATTTCTAGACTGGTGAAGTGCCCCGTCAACAAGATCGCGCCGCGTCCGCTATCCAGGACCGCGTCGAGGTGCTCGCGCCCCTCGATCTCGACAATGGACTTCAACTTGTTCGCATCCCACCACCAGCACATCGCCATTTCGATGAGTGAAATACCGATATTTTGATAGCAGGCTGTTTTTATGCGGTTACGCTCGTCGAGGGATTTTTCAGGGAAACAGTGTGCGAGATTGATATCCACTATTTTCTTGCGCGATCCGGTAACCAGGTAGATCACGCGACCTATCAGCCGACCAACCGATAGCGCGACGCGAAATGGCATTAATGAAACCAGGCGTAACAGGCCGATAATACACCACATCGGCCAATATTTCGGTGAAAAGTAATTGCTCGCCTTGAATAAAACGGAGCTCGATTCGCCCATCGGCTATTGCTGAATCAACGAGCGGTTGATTTCGAAAAGGTCGTCTTCCTTGAGTAATCCCGCCGCCTGCTTCAATCTCAATTTATTGAGCAGGTATTCGTAACGCGAACCCGCGTAGTCGCGCTGGGCGCGGTAGGTTTCGCGCAGTGATATCAGCACATCGACCGAGGTTCGCGTACCAACATCGAATCCGGCCTGGGTTGCGGCGAGTGCGATATTACTCGATTCGAGCGCCTGCTTGCGTGCCCGAACCTGGCTAATGCCTGAAACCACGTCGAGGTAAGCCGTGCGCGATTGCTGTCGCGCCAGCCGGGTCTGCAACAGCAGCGTGTTTTTGGCGGAGACAAAATTTGACTCGGCCTCGGCTTGCTCGGCGCTGATGCGACCGCCGGTATAAAGTGGCACCTGTAATTCAATTCCCAGGGTCACATCTTCCTGTTCGTAATCACCACTTATGTTATTTCTTACTTCATCGCCATTGATATCGTTATCCGCGTAACTCGCTGTCAGATCGAGGGTTGGATATCCGCTCCTGGCATTTTTATCGCGTTCGTAACGTGCTGCATTGAGGTCCTGCTGTGAGGCGACAAGATCGAGGTTATTGTTTAACGCCAGTAAAACCCAGGGCTCGGCGATGCTCGGGTCGGGTAGCGATAGCACGAGGTCGTCTCCGAGCGGTGCCAGGTTTTTGATCGAGGTGTCGGCGGTGATAACCACCAGTGACTGGAACGCATTTTCGCGTATATTTTCGGCCAGGATCACCTCCGACTCGGCGGTGTCGAATCGAGCCTGCGCCTCCTGCACGTCGGTAATTGCGATCAACCCCACTTCAAATCTTTTCTGCGCCTGCTCCAGCTGACGCTCGATTGCGGTGCGTTCGGCGTAAGCGAACTCGACATTATCCCCGGCCGCGAGAATTCTGAAATAAGTTTCTGCAGTCCGCAGGATTAAATCCTGGCGGGCTGCCTTAAGGCGGGCGAGTTCCGCCGCACTGTTGGCTTCGGCGACGTTGATATTACCCTGGATTTCGTTGTTATACAGCGACTGCGTCAGGTTAAGGCTATAGCCGTAGGTATCACTGTCATTGTCCCCGGTTTCAGAATTATCGGATTCACGCGCCGTACCAATTGCATTCAAGGATATCTGCGGTTTGCGACCGGAGCGGGCTTGCGGTAACGCCTCGATCGCCGCCAGGTAATTGGATTCCGCAATCATCAGTTCGGCGTCGTTGTTTAGCGCGAGGCCGTAGACGGTAACAAGATCCTCGGCTGGCGACGCCTGCCACCAGAATAACAAAATCAGTAATGCGAGTTTGGATGAGAGTTTTTGCATTAGTGGCTTCATGTTTTTAGCTCGCGCGAATTATAAAGAAACTGTTATCTGATTAATACAACGGCATATCGAGGTCGACCTCGCGCGCCCAGGCGTCGACACCGCCATCAAGATTCACCAGCCCATCGATGGACTGCTGTTGCAGAAAGCGGATGACATTCTGGCTGCGAATGCCGTGATGACAGATCACGACAATCTCTGTGGCGCCTTGCAGCTGTGCCAGCTGTTGCGGGATATGCCCCATCGGGATATTAATACTGCCGTCGATATGACAGATCTCGTATTCCCAGGGTTCCCTGACGTCGAGCAACAACGGCTTCTCATTTTTTAGCTGTGCGGCCAGTTGCGCAACGCTAATGCTATGCATTGCCGGGACAACTAGGCACGCAGTCGGGGCAGGTCTGTTTCAAACAGGGACTGGGTGGTCCATTCGGCTTCACCGACACGCGTAATCAATAGCGCCTGCATAACAGGTGAGTGGCCAGTGACGATAAACATCCTGCCGCCCGTTTTTAACGCCTGTTTCAAATTCAATGGCACACTCGGCAATGAGCCGGTTACCGCGATTGCATCGAAACCGGAGGCGAAATCGATCTTTGCCAGCCCGAGCTGCTGGAATTCGACATTCGCCTGCCCACTGTTGGCCACGTTGGTCCTGGCGAAGTCGATGATTTCAGCGTTGGAATCGACGCTGGTAACTCGCTGTGCCAGGTGCGCCAGGCAGGCCGTGATATAGCCGCCACCACTGCCGACCACCAGTACCTGGTCTTCGGAGTTGATCAGCAAGGCCTGCAGCATGCGACCCTCGATCGTCGGTGGCAGCATGCTGACGCCATTGGCGACCGGGATCTGGCAATCTGCATAAGCCAGCCCCTTGTAAGCTTCCCTGACAAAGTCTTCGCGCTTGATCTGGCTTAAGGTCGACAGCACCTGGTGATCGAGCACTTCCCAGGGGCGGATCTGTTGTTCGATCATGTTGAACCTGGCGATTTCGGTGTTGTCCATGGAAGATTGCATACTTGATATTAAAAGCGATACGTTAATATAGCACCTGGGTAAAGGTAATCACCAGTCGTTACTATAATAGTTGTGGGTTATTTCTTCGCCCGGCTCGATATTGCGTAACGCGACCACGCTGAGGTCATCGTAGTAACAAGCGTTGGGATCATCCGAATGATTGATGTATTTAAAATCGCAGAGAACTTCAATACCCCGGCTTTCACTAACCCAGAGAACATAGGTACTGTTAGCCGCGCTGGGTTTGCCATTTAGCCACCCGATTACCGTGCCAGCACTTATCGGAGTATTGGCAAATAAGCCCTTACCATGGATCGCACTGTTAGCCACGTAGGTAGTTTCAACAATCAATTGTTTGAATTTCCGGAGCTTAAGGGTATTATTTTGCAACTAATCGCGGAAAATAACAAAAAACGACGATTGCATTAAAACGGGAATATACCCGGCAATCCGCTTCAAACCTCCGAGATTGATATGGTTAAGAGCAGGTACCAACCTGGAGGAAGAGCGTATATTCATGAAAAAAATAATCGTTACGGTTATGGCTTGCAGCCTTGCAGGCATGGTGCATGCCGGCGGCTACCGGGTCGCACTGCAGGGGCAGAAGGCGTTGGCGATGGGGCACACCGGGGTTGCGCTGAGCGACAGCGCCGAATCGATATTCTTTAATCCGGGTGCCATAACCCAGCTCGAAACCGAGTACGATTTTACCGGTGGCATTACCCTGCTAGACGGGTCAACCGAATACGAGAGTGAGGAAACCCTGGTTGACGAGGAAACCGACAATCCCCTGGGGACGCCAATCAATGGATACTTCGCGCAAAAGATATCAGACGAGATGTCCTGGGGATTGGGTATTTATACACCCTACGGAAATAAGGTCGAATGGCCGACAGACTGGGCGGGGTCGCACCTGGTAAACAATATTGAACTGTCGGCCGTTTACATCCAGCCCACCATTGCCTATCAATTAAATGAATCGACCAGCATCGGATTTGGTCCTACTCTGGTGCTGGGGTCGGTTGATTTTAATCGAAACCTGAGCACGTCGCTGACCAATGCCGCTGGCGAGCGCTCCAATGTCAGGATCAAGGCCGATAATGTTACCGCCTGGGGCTACAATCTCGGAATTTTACACAAGCTTTCTGAAAAGACGTCGCTGGGTTTCAGTTATCGCTCGGAGGTAACCGTCGAGGCGCGTGACGAGGACGCCGACTTCGACGATGTTCCGACTGCCCTGGAGGGGACCTTTGCCGATGGCGACTTCGATGCAGACCTGCCATTGCCGGCCGAGCTAACTCTGGGTATCGCGTATAAATACAGTGACAAGCTGACATTGGCGTTCGATTACAACCGCACTTACTGGGATACCTATGACGAACTGGTGATCGAATTCGACAACGGTATTACGTCGGTCAATCCGAGAAATTACAAAGATTCGAGCATCTTCCGTTTCGGTGCGCAGTATCGCTACAACGACAAGTGGACTCTGCGCGGTGGAATATATTTCGATGAATCCCCGGTACAGGATGGATATTTTGCGCCGGAAACCCCGCGTAACGATTCAATCGGGTATACCACGGGTGCGACCTATACCTATTCGAAAAACCTTGAGATGGATTTCGCGCTGTTGATCCTGACTTTCGACGACGAAGAAAATTCCTACGATTATTACGAGGAAGGAGGATTTACAATCCCATTCGGCGGAACCTATGATTCTGCGGCCAATTCATTCGGCTTTGGCCTGTCATACAAGTATTAGGGTGGAAATTATGAAAATTTTCATACAGAAAATATTATTTATTTTCGCTGTGGTTTCCCTTATAGCGGGCTGCGATACCGACATTTCCGGAAGTTTCGGCGAAGCCCCCGATCCTGGAAGCGCCGATTTTTCCATCTTTGTTGCACTTGGTGATTCTTTGACTGCCGGCTACGCGGACAGCGCGCTTTATCGACACGGCCAGGAGAATTCCTACCCGGCAATCATGGCGCAGCAGTTTGCGCTGGTTGGCGGCGGTGCGTTCAATCAGCCGTTAATGCCCGTCGGTGCGACCGGCAGTCTGACGCTGTCCGCGGTACCCTTGCCGGTAGCCGATCGGCTGGTGGTGGTATCGTCTGGCAATCCAGATCCACCCGTGACACCGGCGACAATCACGCCAACCCAGTCGACCGAAATTCTACTGCCCCCGGATACTCCCCCCCCGTACAACAATATGGGCGTGCCGGGTGCAAAGTCCTATCATCTAGGAGCCCCGAATTACGGCGATCCTTTGGGTGTCGGCGGGGGCACCGCCAACCCGTTTTTCGTGCGGTTTGCGAGTTCCGCGGTAACCACGATGGTAACTGACGCGGCGACTCAGGTTCCGACCTTTTTCGTGTTGTGGATCGGTAACAACGATGTGCTGTCCTATGCCACTTCCGGTGGCGTTGGAGTCCAGGGTGTCGGTGCGCCGCCTTATGGCGGCAATGACATTACCGACCCAGCAGCGTTTCCAGGCATTTACAACGGCGTACTGGGGGCGATGAATTCGCCGACCAACAAGGGCGTACTTGTCAACATCCCCGATGTGACCACGATCCCTTATTTCACAACAGTCCCGCACAATGCGATTCCGCTGGATGCCGCCACCGCTGCCACGCTCAATGGATTATTTGGGGCTTACAATGCCGGGGTAACCGCGGCCATCGGTTTTGGCGGTATGACCGCTGCAGAGGCCGCTAGTCGCCAGCTCAACTTCGTTGCGGGCCAGAATCGAATCCTGATTCTCGACGAGGCTCTCACCGATCTGACCCCGGTCAATGCTGCCCTGACTAATATGCGCCAGGCCACGCCCGACGACTATATCGTGCTGCTGGCGTCGAGCAAGCTCGGTACCGAGCAGATTCCCGGTAATCCGACCACGGTGTGGGGTGTAAGCAATCCGCTGGTTGATGCCGATGTATTGACCGAGGCCGAGGTGGCGGTCGTTGATGCCGCACGAGTGCAGTTTAACGCCGCGATCAAGGCCGCAGCCGATGCGGATCCCAACCTGGTGCTGTTCGATGCCGCTGCGAAGCTCACCGAGCTCAATGAGACCGGCATAAGTTATGGTTCTGGTGGCGTGTCGTCGGCATTCATCCAGGGCGGCGCATTTTCACTCGACGGTGTGCATCCGACCGCGCGCGGCTATGCAGTCATCGCCAATGAGATATTCAAGGTCATCGACGAGGGCTTTGGCGCCTCTATCCCACCGGTTGATCCAAACCAATACACCACTGTTTTTTACCAATAATTCAAGATCCAGATTGAAAGTTGCAGCCGCGAGTTTTCGCGGCTGCAACGCGCTATTTTAATACGTCCTTATAACGCGATTTCCCCCCGCTTTTTAAATCCGGGAGTTTCCGGTGAATTCAGATATTTAAACTATACTGGTGTCATTAGTTTGACGGGGTCAGTATCGTCCTGATCCGATAACAATAATCGTGATGCCAGTCATGTCAGAGATACAACAACAACTGCAAGAAGTGACCGAGCTGATTTCGCTGCCCGAGGTGTACTTGAAGGTGCAGCGGTTGATGGATGATCCGACCTCGGATATCTATGATTTCGCGGAAGTTATCAGCGTCGATCCCAACCTGTCGACGCGGGTATTGAAGGTCGTCAATAGCGCGTATTTCGGGTTTCCGGAACCCGTCGATAGTATCGCGCGCGCGATAAACATGATCGGCCTTGGTCCATTGCATAACATGGTGCTGGGAATTTCGGCGATGTCGAGTCTCGAGCTGCCCAATGACATCATGCCGCTGAATACTTTCTGGCGTGCGAGCCTGTTTTCCGGGGTACTGGCGCGTCTGCTTGCCGAACGATTGAAATTGTCGAAAAGCGATCACCTGTTTATTGCCGGTTTGCTGCATGAAATCGGGCATCTTGTGCTGTATTCCAAGTTCCCTCAGCAGGCACTGGCAGCGCAAAAAATTGCCGAAGAGCAGGGCCAGGCCATACACGAGGCCGAAATGCAGGTTATGGGCTATCACTACGGCGATATCGGTGCCATGTTGATGGCCAACTGGAACCTGTCCGACAACCTGCAATCCATCACCCGGCACCAGCCGACCCCGGAACTGGCGACGGACTATAAAACTGAAACCACGCTGATGCATTTGGCCCATGCCTGTGCGCAATCTATCACTACAGAAAGCCAGGCTGCTGCCGATACGTTGATTGATGCCGAAGTCCAGGCGGTGACAGGGCTGACGCAGCAGGAACTCGAACACTCGATGGATGAGGCCAGGGCGATCAGCGCTGACATGGAAAAGGTCATCCTGGCTTAATCCTTAACCAGGATAGCTATCAATGAAAGCTGCACGTGAATTCGTCGGTGACATGGCCGAGCAAATCTCAATGCCCGAAGTCTACGTCGCGATTCGGCAGTTGCTGTTGAACTCCGATACCA
>Ga0265309_10001439_pt1 | contig 10421 bp, 7 predicted proteins | sample Helome_FD_192492 | JGI IMG/M metagenome (GOLD analysis project Ga0265309, IMG submission 192492) | Marine sediment microbial communities from subtidal zone of North Sea - Hel_20160524 (Illumina Assembly) | ecosystem: Environmental > Aquatic > Marine > Subtidal zone > Sediment ...
ATTTTGATCCACCATCGGACCTGCCTGGCCCGAGGTATTCCATTCCTTGCAGCTGGTGACACAGGCGTGACAGCCGACGCAGGTGTTGAGGTCTATGACCAGGGCCAGCTGCGTCATTTGCCGATCCCCTTGAAAAACGCCTGCCATTTGCCGCGCGGCGCTTCCATCCCCGGTACCAGCGGCTGGGTTTCGAACTGGGGCGAGGTCTGTTCCGGTTCGGAATCCCCGGCCTTGTAGACCCGAACCCGAAGGTCATACCAGGCTGCCTGGCCGGTGATCGGGTCGGAGTTACTATAACGGTAATCCCGGGTTGCAGACGGGATTTCCTCACTGATCAAATGATTTAATATAAATCCTTTCTGCGATTCGTTGGCACTGCGTCCCAGCGCCCAGGCACCGGAAGCCTTGCCGATTGCGTTCCAGGTCCAGACCGTTCCCGGTTCAACCGACTCGCTGAAGCGGCACATGCAGCGCACGCGGCCATGCGCGGATTCAACCCAGATCCAGTCACCATCGTCGAATCCGTTCTGAGCCCCGACCCGCGGGCTGACGAAAAGATAGTTATGCGCATGAATCTGTCGCAGCCAGGCATTTTGCGAATCCCATGAATGGTACATCGCCATCGGCCGTTGAGTTATCGCGTTGAGCGGATACCTGTCCTTGTCGATGGACTGGTTTTCCAGCGGTTCAGAATAAAACGGCAGGGGATCGAAATGCTCACGCACGCGCTCGCGTAAATAATCGGGTGGCTGCCGACCCTCGCGCCTGCCCTCGGCAGCCAGTCGAAATCGCTGCAGCACTTCCGAATAAAGGTGCAGATTGACCGGATCGGTATAACGTATCAGGCCGTGATCCTGTGCCCAATGCAGGTAACCACGATTCCAGTTGCGCATGTACTGGTAAGACCTGGGTAACTCGTGCTGATAAACGCAATTATTCTTGGCGTACATTTCCCACTGGTTGGGATTGGGTTCACCGCGCATGAATTTCTCACCGCCCTTGCCGCGCCAGCCTGCGAGGAAACCGATCCCGGAGCCGGGCTCGGTTTCGTAGTTAATCACCAGGTCCTTGTAATCCCTGAACTTGCGCGTACCGTCATGATTCAGGAAACGCGGCAGCTTAAGCCGTGTTGCCAGTTCCACCAGTACGTCCTGAAAAGGCCTGCATTCGCCCATCGGCGGCACTACCGGAATCCGCACCGAGTCGACGGGACCTTCAAATTCCGAAATGGGTCGATCCAGCATCGACATCGCATCGTAGCGTTCCAGGTAAGAGGTATCCGGCAGCACGAGGTCGGCAAACGCAATCGTCTCCGAGTGAAACGCGTCGCAAACCACCAGGAACGGAATCTTGTACTCACCATCGTCGTTCTTGTCGACCAGCATCTCGCGCACGCGGCTGGTATTCATCGAAGAGTTCCAGGCCATGTTCGACATAAACAACATCAGCGTATCAATCGGGTAGGGATCGCCCCGCCAGGCATTGGTAATTACGTTATGCATCAGGCCGTGGACCGAAAGCGGATATTCCCAGGAAAAACCCTTATCGAGGCGCACCGCTTCGCCCTTTTCATCGACGAACAGGTCTTCCGGCGAGGCCGGAAATCCCAGCGGCATTCCCTCGAGCGGGGCGCCGGGCTGCACCGCATCCGGCGAACTGGGCGGCTTGGCACAAGGTGGAATCGGGCGCGGGAACGGGGCCTTGTGACGAAATCCACCGGGACGATCGATGGTCCCGAGAATCGTCATCAGGATACCCAGTGCACGGATTGCCTGGAAACCGTTCGAATGTGCCGCCAGGCCACGCATCGCGTGAAAAGAAACCGGGTTACCGGTAATCGATTCATGTTCCCGGCCCCAGGCATCGGTCCAGGGAATCGGCAATTCAATTTGCTCGTCACGCGCGGTAATGCCCATCTCATGCGCCAATCGCCTGATCGTACCAGCGTCAATACCGGTAATGCCCGCCGCCCATTCGGGGGTATATTGCGCAACCCGCTCCTTGAGCAGCTGGAAGGAAGGTTTAACCTTGCCACCGTCTTCGAGTTCAAATTCACCCATCAGTCGCGGGTCGGCATTGTCGCTGTGCGAATGTACCGGTGTATTCAGGTTACGGTCCCACCACATCTTGTTTTCAGGTTCGATGCAGGTTTTCTCTACCTCCCTGTCCGAACGTAGGAACAGACCGAAATCGTCACTCTCAGGGTCGGCAATCACGAGGTCCGGGGAATTGGTATAGCGCAGCAGGAAATCACGGTCGTAAAGCCCGAGCGCGATAATTTCGTGGATCATCGCAAGCAGCAGCGCACCATCCGTTCCGGGTTTGATCGGAACCCATTCATCGGCGATCGCAGCATAGCCACTGCGCACCGGGTTGACGGCAATAAACTTGCCGCCATTGCGCTTGAACTTTGCGAGCGCGATTTTCATCGGGTTAGAGTGATGATCCTCGGCGGTACCGAGCATGATAAACAGGCGCGAGCGTTCCAGGTCGGGCCCACCGAATTCCCAGAAGGATCCGCCGATGGTGTAAATTAATCCGGCCGCCATATTGACCGAGCAGAAACCGCCGTGGGCGGCATAATTGGGTGTACCGAACTGCTTGGCAAATAACCCGGTGAGAGCCTGCATCTGGTCGCGCCCAGTGTAGAGCGCAAACTTTTTCGGATCGGTTTCGCGAATATGCTGTAGCCGTTCGCTGATCGTGGTGAAAGCCTCTTCCCAGGAAATCTCTTCGAATTCAGAACTGCCCCGTTCGGCACCCTGTTTGCGACGCAAGGGTTTGCTAAGACGCGCTGGTGAATACTGCTTCATGATACCGGAGGCACCCTTGGCGCACAGCACGCCTTTATTAATCGGGTGTTCTGGATTGCCCTGGATGAAGGTCACCTCGCCATCCTCGACAGTCACATTGATGCCGCAACGACAGGCACACATGTAACAGGTGGTCGATTTAACCTCTCGCCTGGTTGCCGGGCTTGCTGCCATTTGAATGCCTATGCAGTGATATTAAAAAGCGAACCCTAGTGTGGTGTTGCAGGTGGCAGGATGCAAAACAATAAATTTGATTGCGGCAAAAAAACAACTAATAAGTATTTTTTATTAACTTTTCATAGTAATTAAATATATTTATGATCAATCGACTCAATTCCTTCCATTAACCTGTGTTTTCCGGCTTAAAGTCTGAAACCTCAATCATACATTTGACGTCAATTCTGCTTAAACGCTCGCTGAAATATTGATCCGAATCATCTGCTGTTGAAATTCAGCTTACTACAGTGCAATTAACCGACATTTCAAGCACCCTGCCCTGATAAACTAGTATTTGGAATGAGGGGATTTGACATAAAACTATTATTAGAGAAACCATAACTTCGGATAAATAATAATTTTCTGTGTCGGTAAACCGCGTAGCAACTAACTGATATGGCAAACAGACAACCAGTCGATAAACCCGAGGGATCGTCAAATTGGCAACCACAACAGTTGTCCTGGTGGCGCTATCTTGCCTGGTTTATTGTCCTCGTAATCTTCAGCTGGTATTTTCTAAACACTGCAAATGACGGGCACCAAACCCTGTCCTATAGCGAGTTTAAAATCAGCGTCGTTGAAAACCAGGTCGCCCGGGTAAGATTGCAGGGTGACCATGTTTCCGGTGAATTTCATCAACCCCGAACATCTTCTACTGATGGAGACAGCAAATTATCAGTCCGTTTCGTGACTACCTTACCGCCGCTACAGGATCCAGAATTAATCTCCTTACTTGAACAGCATAATGTCGAGATTCATGCGGTCTCAGGCGAATCGAACTGGTTAACGAAGGCGCTGATCGGCGTATTGCCATGGATTTTGATCATCGGCCTGTTCTGGTACGGTACCAGCCGGATGCAGCGCAGCCTGGGTGGGCTTGGCGGTCCATCCGGGTTGTTCGATTTTGGCAAGTCACGGGCCAAGCGTTTTCGCCAACAGGATTCGGAACTGAGCTTCGATGATGTCGCCGGACTGGATAACGCGAAACGTGATCTTTATGAAATCGTCGGTTATCTCAAGGACCCGCAGCATTATCGCAAACTGGGCGCCAAGATTCCGAAGGGGATTTTGCTGATGGGACCACCGGGTACCGGCAAAACCCTGTTGGCCAAGGCCGTGGCCGGCGAAGCCAACGTCCCATTTTTCAGTATCAGTGGCTCAGAATTTATTGAAATGTTCGTCGGTGTCGGTGCCTCACGGGTACGCGATATGTTTGAAAGTGCCCGCAAGGAGGCGCCATCCATCATATTTATCGATGAAATCGACTCGGTGGGCCGGGCGCGTGGTACCGGCCTGGGCGGGGGTCACGATGAGCGTGAGCAGACACTGAACCAGATACTGGGTGAAATGGACGGCTTCGATCCGCACGAAGCCGTGGTGGTGCTGGCAGCGACCAATCGGCCCGACGTGCTCGATGCTGCGCTGCTGCGTCCCGGACGCTTCGACCGCAAGATTACGCTCGATCTGCCCGATAAAAAGGCACGCCGTGCCATTCTTGGTATTCATTCAGCCAAAGTACCACTTGCCGATGACGTCGACCTGGATCGTATCGCTGCGCTGACAGTCGGTTTTTCCGGGGCGGATCTGGAGAACCTGGTCAACGAAGCTGCGTTGTTATCGGGTCGCGAGAACCTGGAAACGGTCGATATGGAAGCATTGCTCAACGCACGTGACAAGGTCGTGCTTGGGAGTAAACGTGAATTGATCATCGGCGACGAAGAGAAAAACCTGGTCGCGCATCACGAGGCCGGGCATGCGCTGGTTGCCAGCCTGTTACCAACTGCCGACCCACTGGACAAGGTCACCATCATTCCGCGTGGCCGGTCGCTGGGCGCCACCGAACAGATACCTGAGGAGGAGCACTACAACCTGAGGCAGAGTTATGTGCGTGATCGCATCGCTGTGATGCTGGGTGGCCGGGTCGCGGAGCAACTGGTATTCGGCGAAGTCAGTTCGGGTGCCGAGGAAGATCTCAAACAGGCAACCCGCCTGGCCCGGCACATGGTGACACACTGGGGAATGAGCGAAAAGCTTGGTCCGGTCGCGTTTCGTCGTGGCGAAGAACACATTTTCCTTGGCAGGGAAATGACCCAACAGCGTGATTTCAGCGAGCATACCGCACAAATTATCGACGATGAAATCGGCAATTTACTCAAGCATATCGAACGGGATGTAACGGCCTTGCTAGAGCAACACCGAGCGCAACTGGAATCGCTTGCGAGCGCATTACTGGAAAAAGAAACCCTGGAAGCCGATGAAATTCAAGCGATTTGCGGATGAAGAATCGAGAACAGAAACATGACCTTTGAACGCGAGCGAGAGCAAATGATCGCCGATATCGAGTCAGGAGTCGCCCTCACACGCGCAATGACGGGACGGGATCACCTGAACCCGCGAGTCATGGAGGCCCTGTGTCGAGTGCCACGAGAAGATTTCGTACCAGACGATATGCGCTGTTCGGCTTTCAGAAATGGCGCCCTGCCCGTCGGCCATGGGCAGACCATATCGCAGCCCTATATAGTCGCCATTATGACTGACCTGCTCGAGCTGACAGACACTAGTATCGTACTCGAAATAGGCACCGGAACGGGTTACCAGGCAGCGATCCTGTCGCAGCTTGCGAGGCAGGTTTACAGTATCGAAAGAATTCCAGAGCTGGCCCGGGCAGCGCAACAAAGACTCGGCGAGATTGGATACGATAATGTTGAAACTCGATGTAGTGACGGTTACCTGGGCTGGCCGGAAAAGGCGCCGTTCGACGGGATCGTGGTTACAGCTGCCGCACCGGAGGTTCCACCGGCTTTGCTCGAACAACTTAAACCCGGTGGGCGCATGGTGATCCCGATCGGTTTACCCTATAGCCACCAGGAACTCATGCTAGTCACTAAGGACTCGCAGGGAAAAACTGACACCCATGACATACTCGGTGTCGCGTTTGTGCCAATGGTTGAGGACGCTTAAGACTTCAGCCACTCTTCCGATCCAGGCTAGTTATTAACCAGTACCAACGAACAGGATCTTCCAGACGGTAGATATAATTTCGCGTTCGTGGTCTGAATTCGCTACCATGGAAACCGACAAATAATAAAATAGTTTATTACTACCATTCCCACACTAGCATACGTTTCAGATGATTCGCATTGACAATGTCTGCAAGCACTTTGGTGGCTTGAAAGCGGTTGATCATGTTTCAATCGAGATTGCCGAGGGTTCGATCACCGGTTTGATCGGCCCGAACGGAGCCGGAAAGACCACGCTGTTCAATACCATCGCCGGCCTCTACGCGCCAACCTCGGGACGAATTTATCTCGGTGACGAAGAAATCACCGGCCTCAAACCACATCAGCTGTTCAATAAAGGCTTGTTGCGCACTTTCCAGATTGCGCACGAATTTACGCGCCTGTCGGTAGTCGAAAACCTGATGATGGTGCCGGCACATCAATCCGGAGAGAACCTCGTTAACGCCTGGTTTCGACGTGGCCTGGTCGAACAGGAAGAGCGTCAAATCAATCAACGCGCGATGGAAGTGGTTGATTTTCTGAACCTCGGGCATATTGCCGATGAAATTGCCGGCAATCTTTCGGGTGGGCAAAAGAAGCTGCTCGAACTCGGACGTACCATGATGGTGGATGCCAAGATCGTTTTTCTGGACGAGGTCGGCGCCGGGGTAAATCGAACCCTGCTACGTGAAATCGGCGACGCGATTATCAAGCTGAATCGGGAAAAGAATTACACCTTCTGCATGATCGAGCATGACATGGAGTTCATTTCACGTCTTTGTGATCCGGTGATTTGCATGGCCGAGGGCGCGGTGCTGGCCGAGGGTACTGCCGAGCAGGTTAAAAACAACGAGGAAGTCATCGAAGCCTATCTCGGGCGTGGCTTGAAAAACAAGGGAGCCATCGCGTGAGCTTTCTCAGCGGTGAAAACATGGTCGGCGGTTATGGTGGCGCGGATATCCTCAAGGGTTGCAGCATCGATGTTAACGAGGGTGAAATCGCAGTCATTGTAGGTCCTAACGGTGCGGGCAAATCGACCGCAATGCGGGCCCTGCTCGGAATGCTCGACCTGAAACAGGGGTCGGTGCAATTTCGCGGCAATGACATTTCCGGACTGTCGCCGCAGGATCGCATCGCCAAGGGTATCGCCTTCGTCCCGCAGACCAGCAACGTGTTTACCAGCATGACCGTTTATGAAAACCTTGAAATGGGCGCATTCCTGCGTAACGACGATATTGCTGAGACAGTTGAGCAAATTTACGAGTTATTTCCGATCCTGGCAGAGAAAAAAGACCAGCTTGCCGGTGAGCTTTCAGGCGGGCAACGCCAACAGGTCGCGGTAGGGCGTGCACTGATGTCACGGCCGGCAGTGTTAATGCTGGATGAACCCACCGCCGGGGTCTCACCGATCGTCATGGACGAGTTATTCGATCGAATTCTCGAGGTTCGTCAAACCGGGGTGGCGATTCTGATGGTCGAACAAAACGCGCGCCAGGCACTGGACATCGCCGATCACGGATTCGTGCTGGTGATCGGTGAGAACCGACACACCGATACCGGCGCGGCATTACTAGCCGACCCTGAAGTACGACGCTCTTTCCTCGGAGGTTAAATGGAGGCCATTACCGATTTTGTCAGTGCTATCGTCCTGCTGCTCAACTTTATAGTGGTGCCGGGATTGTCGTATGGCTCGCAGCTCGCGCTCGGTGCGCTCGGTATTACACTGGTGTTCGGCATCCTGCGCTTTGCCAATTTCGCGCACGGCGATACCATGGCCTTTGGCACCATGATGACAATCCTGGTGACCTGGTGGCTGCAATCAAAGGGGGTCAACCTGGGTCCATTACCCACTGCCCTGCTCGCCCTGCCGGCAGGAATTGCAGCCACAATACTGTTGCTGGTTGTGACCGACAAAACCGTTTACCGGTACTACCGGCACAGCAAGGCCGTGCCGGTAACCTTCATGATCGCGTCGATGGGCGTCATGTTTATGACCAACGGCATAGTGCGCTTCGTCATTGGACCCAACGACCAGCGATTCCTCGACGGGGAGCGCTTTATCGTCAGCGCCCGGAACTTCAAGTCCATGACCGGCCTTAGCGAGGGTTTAAGCATCAAGGTGTCGCAGGGATTGACCATCGTGGTGGCTATTATCCTGGTCGCCCTGCTTTTCTGGTTCCTGCAAAAAACCCGTACCGGCAAGGCAATGCGGGCTTACTCCGATAATGAAGACCTGGCGCTGCTCTCGGGAGTTGATCCCGACCGGGTTGTACTGGTGACCTGGATCATTACCGCAATCCTGGCAACAATTGCAGGCACCCTCTACGGTCTCGATAAAAGCTTCAAACCATTTACCTACCTGCAGCTGTTATTACCCATGTTCGCAGCCGCCATCGTCGGTGGCATAGGCAATCCGATCGGCGCAATTGTAGGTGGATACGTCATTGCCTTTTCCGAGGTTATGGTTACCTATGCCTATAAAAAGGTCTTCGTCTACCTGTTGCCACAAAGCCTGGAACCGCAAGGCCTGCTGCAGCTGCTTTCAACCGATTACAAGTTCGCGGTTTCCTTCGTGATCCTGGTGTTGGTGCTACTGGTGCGACCAACCGGCATCCTCAAGGGTAAGGTGTTATGAGCAACACTCTCAAAACCCAACTCGCTTTCGCGGTAATTGCCCTGCTACTGGTCATTATCGGCCTGGTCCAGTCCTGGAACGTCTCGTTGGGCATTCTTAACCTGTGCCTGATATCAGCGGTAATGGCGCTTGGCGTCAACATGCAATGGGGTTACGCGGGATTGCTCAATGTCGGTGTCATGGGTTTCGCGGCACTGGGCGGGATGAGTGCAGTACTGGTGTCCCAGGCACCGATCGCCGAGGCCTGGCAGGCGAGCTGGGTCCGCATGTTGATCGCCGCTTTGTGTTTTGCCGCTACCATTGCCGTATCAATAGTTTGCTATCGCAAACTCGCTGCCGGCCGCAACCGTAACCTGGCTTTGGCGCTGGTAATTATCGGCGGCCTGGCGTTGACTCGATTCTTTTTTGATCCCGCGGTTACGGCGATCGAATCGATTGAACCGGCCAAGACTGGATTCCTCGGAGGCATGGGGCTGCCAATCATTTTTTCCTGGGGTTTTGGGGGCATCGTTGCCGCCGGGATTGCCTGGTGTATCGGCAAAGTCGCGCTTGGCCTGCGTGCCGATTACCTCGCCATCGCCACCCTCGGAATATCCGAAATCATTCTGGCGGTTTTGAAAAATGAAGACTGGCTCACCCGCGGAGTTAAAAATGTGACTGGTCTATCGCGTCCCGTTCCATACGAGATTGACCTCCAGACCACAACCTGGTTTATCGATTTTATACGTTGGTGGCACAGTGGCGCGCTCGTCGTTCTGAACGAGGCTGAACAACCAGCGGCGCTCAAGCAATTCGTCATCGATGGTTCCAGCATCTTCGTCAAGCTTTGTTATACCGGTCTGTTTGCAGGTGTTCTCGTTGTTATCCTGTTACTCAGTGTCAAGGCACTGAATTCCCCCTGGGGTAGAATGATGCGGGCGATACGCGACAATGAAATTGCGGCCGGCGCAATGGGTAAAGATGTTACCCGGCGCCACCTGCAAATCTTCATCATCGGTTCGGCGGTTATTGGCGTCGCGGGCGCGATGCTGACAACCCTGGATGGGCAGTTCACGCCGACTTCCTATCAACCACTGCGCTTCACATTTCTAATCTGGGTTATGGTTATCGTTGGTGGCTCTGGCAATAACATGGGCTCTGTGCTGGGCGGTTTTCTGATCTGGCTAGTCTGGATCGAGGCCGAACCCATAGGCGTATGGCTGATGGCGTTCGGTACCGGTTGGCTCGATGAAAGTAATGCCATACGCATCCACCTGATCGAAAATGCCCAGCATATGCGCCTGTTCTTCATGGGACTGGTACTGCTACTGGTATTGCGCTTCAGTCCAGGCGGGATTCTCCCCGAAGTGGTCAGGAAACAGGGCTCATAAAAAAGCCCGACAGCGTAAACGGAGCCGGGCTCTGGGACAGGGCGTAACTATTTCAATGGATTTTAATGGTGTTCCACTTGCCGTTACCGATTTCCAGCTCCTTGTAGGAGCCAAAAACTTCGCCAACATCGTTGAACTCGACGTTGGTAGCACCCTGGTAATCGACATCACCACCGGCAGCGATAATCTTCAATGCCTTGTCAAGCTGACCCGGGCCAATTTTCTTGCCCGGTGCATTTGCAACCATCATCATTTTCGACTGCAGCGCAGCTCGATCCGCCGAACCGGCAGCCTGCATCGCAAGCACCAGCAGGGCAGCTGCGTCGTAGGATTCAGGAACAAAGGGACCATCACCGGTAATACCGTTGGTCTTGGCAAAGGCCATGAA
>Ga0265309_10001440_pt1 | contig 10420 bp, 10 predicted proteins | sample Helome_FD_192492 | JGI IMG/M metagenome (GOLD analysis project Ga0265309, IMG submission 192492) | Marine sediment microbial communities from subtidal zone of North Sea - Hel_20160524 (Illumina Assembly) | ecosystem: Environmental > Aquatic > Marine > Subtidal zone > Sediment ...
AACGGCCTTTACCCTGCCTCTTTCATCGGCTACTATTTCAGTGAGATTTGTCTCCAGTTGAAGGTCTATATGATGTTCCAGAATGTGTTCATTTAGCATTCCTGATTCCCCATCCGGGAGTACTATATCCCAAAAACTTTTTTCACGAACCAGAAAAGTAACAGGAATATCTCTGCTTCGAAGCATTTCAGCCAATTCAATTCCAATTAATCCGCCTCCAACAATAACAGCACGTTTGCAAACCTCTTTATTGGGGGCATTGATTTCTAATAAATCGAGATCTTGTTTGGAATACAAACCCTGTACGCCGTGCAGATCTTGTCCTGGCCAACCAAATTTATTTGGTTTTGACCCGGTAGCCAGTATTAACTTATCGTATTTTAATATTCGGGCGTCCTCAATCTGAAGTTCTTTTTTCTCATGATCTACATTACTGACGTAGCCGCGCAGGAGTTCAATCCTGTTTTTCTCCCAAAACCAGTCTTCATAAGGCTTTATATGTTCAAACTTCATATGACCCATATAAACATACATCAATGCTGTTCTGGAAAAGAAATGATCGGTTTCAGCAGAAATTATTATAATTCTCTTATTCGAGTTTTTACGGATATGTCTTGCGGCAGTTACACCAGCAACTCCATTCCCAATAATTACAATATTTTCCATGTTGTTTATGGGTTGATAGGCATTATGTCGAATATAATGATAATTACTTAACACCCACTTTAAAATTACATCAAGATTTATTACCTTATTTTTGTAAATGTCCTTTTAAATCAATTATGAAGAGATTCGGGTTTTTAATATTACTCTTTCTTCAAATGTCTTGTACCAGTCAACCGGTTAATAAGATTAATGGAATAAGTTTTGTTGCTTCCAGGGATAAAGCCATCCAGGAACATGTAGATGCTTTCCTGAATATTCATGCGGATCATGCAGCTGTTATGCCATTTGGTTTTATTAGAGATATTTCAAGTCCGGAAATAATTTTTGATACAGACCGCCAATGGTACGGTGAAACCCAGGGGGGTGCCAAGCAGTATATTGAACTATTGAGGGCAAACAAAGTTAAGGTGATGGTAAAGCCCCAAATCTGGATATGGCGTGGTGAATTTACCGGGGGTTTAAAGATGGACACCGAAGAAGACTGGAAAATTCTGGAGGTATCCTACGATAAATTTATGCTTACATATGCCAAATTAGCCCAGGATACTAAAGCTGAAATTCTTTGTATTGGCACAGAACTGGAGCAATTTGTAAAGAACAGGCCAAAGTATTGGGAAGACCTAATTGTAAAAATTCGAAAGGTTTATAAAGGTAAGTTAACCTATGCTTCTAACTGGGATGAATACAAACGAACACCCTTTTGGGAATCCCTTGACTATATTGGTATAGATGCCTATTTTCCCTTATCTGATGCTAAAACCCCAACGGTAGAGCAGTTAAAGGCCGGTTGGAAACCCTGGAAAGAGGATATTGCTGCTCTATCAAAAAGAACCTCCCGTCCTGTACTTTTTACAGAATTTGGATATCGAAGTATGGATTATACTGCAAAAAAACCATGGCTTGTTGACCGTAACGAGGAAGGTGTGAACCTGGAGGCTCAAGTAAACGCGAAGAAGGCTATTTTTGAAGAATTTTGGCAGGAAGACTGGTTTGCAGGAGGGTTTGTGTGGAAGTGGTTTCTTAATCACGAAAAAGCGGGGGGGGGAATGGATAACAGATTCACGCCTCAAAATAAACCAGCCGAAGCAATCATTAAATTGTTTTATCTGACCAATTAATCACCATATTTTAGTCCATATTTTTATGTATTCGATAGTACTTGCAATTTGGCAACATTTTTGATAATCTTTGTAAAAATTGATTATTGTGCCTCAGAATCTAATAAAACTACTTTTAATACTCCTATGGTTTCCACTCTTAACTATGGTAGCACAGGATTCGCTGAAAACAGTTGTTGCTGAAAAAGGGGATGGTATTTATTCGTTGCTTCGCAAGCAGGGGGTTGACCCTTATATCACCTATGATGATTTTATTGCTCTTAACTTACCCAGACTTAGAGATAGTCTGCATTTGTATGAAGGAATGGCCTATGTCATTCCTAGAACAACAGGAGATAGTCTGGAGATTGTTAAAGTAGAAACTAAAGTTTCGGGAATAAAAAATTCTGTAAAGGGTATTTCTTACGATATTTTTGGAGAGAAATACGCCGAGGTAACTAGTAAAAGTGAGCGTTTAAAAGGCACGGTCTATTATTTGATTTCAGGACATGGGGGTCCTGATCCTGGCGCTATGACACAATATGTTGGGAAATCTATTTCAGAAGACGAATATGCTTACGACGTAACCCTAAGGTTGGCAAGAGAATTACTTTCCCATGGGGCACAGGTTTATGTTATTGTACGTGATCCCGATGACGGTATTCGCGATGAACGAATTCTGGAAATGGATAAGGATGAGTTAGTCTTCCCAGACCAGACCATTCCTTTAGACCAAAAAGACAGGCTTGAACAACGTGTAGAGGCCGTAAATAAGTTATATCTGAAACATAAAGGGAAACATCAACGACTTGTGGTTACCCATGTCGATAGCCGCAGTAAAGGGCAAAATATTGATGTTTTTTTCTATTACCACGAAAAAAGCAGCAATGGTAAAAAACTTGCTGAAAGCATTCACAATACATTTAAAAAGAAATACAAAAAATTCCAACCCAACCGGAGCTATTCGGGAACTTTTGAAGACCGGAGCAATCTTTACCTGGTCAAGAAAACCTTGCCTGCAATGACGTTTATAGAAATTGGTAATATTCGAAATAAAAAAGACCAAAAACGGATATTGGATTTCGATAACAGACAGGCTTTGGCAAAATGGATTTCAGAAGGGGTAATCCTGGACTACGAGTCGAAATAGTTACCTGCAAATCCGCGGAATAAATTACGTAGAAATTTTTCTTTTATAATAGCGGTACAACTGTTCGGGATCTGCCCCGAAATAATTCTTAAGATGAATTATTCCAAAGTAGAATTGAAGTTTTAAGTTGCCAATTTGTTCATATTTACGGGCTGAGGTTTGAACTTTATCCGGCAAGACCTTAAAACTAGTAAGCTTATAGAGCCTGCTTGTGAATTCATTATCCTCGTAGATCATGTAACTTTCATCATAGCCTCCTGAATTTTGGAACAATACTTTCGTGATAAAAAGGGATTGATCTCCACCTCTGCAAATCTTATGATTTATTCTGCTAAACCAGGAAAAGAATCTCAAAAACCGGCTATTGCTATCAAACTTCATCCTAAAACATCCGGCCTCATCTCCTTTTTGAATAGCATCTACGATTATTTTGTCAAAGTTTTTTGGAGGAAAAGTGTCTACGTGCAGAAAGTACAGAATTTCACCTGCGGCATGTTTAGCGCCATAATTCATTTGTTTTGCACGACCTTTTTCAGACCGTAGCACAAGAGCATCAAATTTCAAAGCGGCTTTTATGGTACCATCTGTACTTCCACCATCTACCACAAGAATCTCTTTTATATTGGAAGAACTTCCATTTTTCAGAATATAATCTATAAGCTTAACTATATAGCGCTCTTCATTCAGAACAGGAATAATAATGCTTATAGCGGGTTTATTGCTTAATTTCATTTAAACTCCAATTGTATTTAAGATATTCAATTTTCGCATCAGGATTAATGGATGATTTTAAATATTGGTTCAAATAAACTATTAAAGTACCGTTATTTTCGAAATCCTTTTTATACCATTTAAAGATCTTGGACAACTCCACTTTATTTTCAGATATAATATTTCGGCTGGGGTCATTTACAAATTCTTTCGTAGCCTCATCCAATTGTTTATCCAACTTTTCTTCCGTATAGGCTTGGTTAAGTAATTTTGGACATGAATATGAGGCACAGTTGATAGCAAAATGAATTCGGGGTTCATTCATTTTTCTAAGTATCTTATGCTCTATTTCTTTTAATGAAATTAACTCTCCGCCATATTTGATCCACGCTTTGTCCCAGGGTTTGTTTATGTCTTGTATGCTAGCCAAAGGATAATTATCCAAAATTAATTTAACTGTGGCGGCATTGTAAAGATTAATATAATATGCCAGTTTTTTTTCTCTGGACCAGTTTTCATTTACCGTATTACTTCCCAATTGCTCTAGGTAGCGGTTTAAAGTTTCTGATTCCTTCTTAAAACCTTTATAGTCCACGTTACCATTCTCGTCAACGAAGCTATTGAGCAATCTGTCCCAGCTTTTATGGTCTGCAAATCCGCATATCTGTTCATTGGTAATTGGAACTGAAGCCAATGAGTCCGATAAGAGGGAAATGGGCAGCAAAAGACAGAATAAAATCAGATAATTTATATGAACCATTGTATATTTTAAAACTTTAGTTGATTTAGTAGTTTAAACCTTACATCAAATCACAATTACTTTGCGAATGCAAATTTATTGTTCAGATTAATAAGTGTGATGCACTTAATTTATGTTATTACCTTTTAATGTTATACCATTATAAATTATAATTCCCTTATCAGTTCCATAAATAATTTTATCATTTTGGGTTCGGTTTCCCCGGCAATTCTGATTATTTCGTTAATATTGACGGGCTGCAGATTGATTGGATCGCATTCATCAGTAAGTACGGACATGGCCACCACAGGAAGATTTAAATGGTTGGCCACAATTACTTCGGGAACCGTACTCATACCAACAGCATCTGCCCCTATAGTTTTTAACATCCGATATTCCGCCTTAGTTTCCAATTGAGGCCCAACGACAGAAGCATATACACCACTATGTAATGTAATACTTTCACGCACTGCAATTTCTTTCATTTTCGCACACATATCCATATCGTACGGCTGACTCATATCCACAAAGCGAACCCCAAAATCAGCAACATTTTTAAATGCCAAAGGCGATCCGCCCTGAAGATTAATATGATCTTCTATAAGCATGATATCACCCTTTTTAAAGTTCAGGTTAATAGCCCCGGCTGCATTAGAGATGAACAACTTTTTTATTCCCAGTTCGCGCATAACCCGTATAGGGTAGGTAACATCATCAAACTCATATCCCTCGTAAACATGAAAACGGCCCTGCATAACCACTACTTTTTTATTTTCGAGTGTGCCATAAATAAGCTTACCACTATGAAATTCAACGGTAGCCAAAGGGAAAAATGGAATGTTATGGTAATGGGCTACAACGCCAGATTCTATATGGTCTACCAATCTGCCAAGTCCTGTGCCTAGAACAATACCTATTTCAGGACTTTCAAAGCCTTTATTTCTGAGGTAAAGAGATGATTCTTCCAGCTGTTTTTTTGTCATAGGCTTAAATTTTTACAAAGGATTGAAAAATATCAAACTCTTTTAAATCCTCATATACATCAATATCATTTTTGATTTGTAAGAGTTTTACCTTTTTATGGTTTAGGTTATTGAGCGTATCTTCCAGGACGGTTTCTGTGCCCCAGTTCTTGTTTAGGAATATATCATTGTTCAATGCCTTCATTCCCATGAGATAGTAACCGCCATCTGCCGCAGGGCCTATGACAAAATCCGCGTTTTCCATTTCCGTAAAAGCTTCGTCAATGGTTTCACTATTTAAATCATATATATCACTTCCTATTATGATTATCTTCTTATAACCCCTCTTAAATCCGGACTTAAACGCATTATACATTCGTTCTCCCAAATCATTTCCCTCCTGCAACTGTTTTGCGTAATTGCCTTTATCCCATAAATCATTTTCGGACACTTCTTCTGAATAATAAACTTCTTTTGAACAATTAAGGCCTTTTGTAATCTCAGCCGTATGCCTCAATAAGATCATATAAATATCCAATGCGGCCTGATCTCCTATAGTCGCTGCCAATCTTGTTTTACACTTTCCTAATTTGGGGTTTCTTGTAAAAATAAGTAGTAACCGGTCTTTATTTTCTTCCAACGTCATGTATGAATTAATCCTAATATACTTTTTCTGCCTTGGTCAGGTATTTTCCCCATAGCTTACCAAAGGCGTGCACTTTTTTGGTTTTTTCACCTTTGGTATTATAAACCGGATACCCCTGATTGGTCCATTCAAAAATACCTCCATATAAATTTTTCGTATTGAAATAGCCGGACTCTAAAAGTTCTTCGCCAATATTCTCGGATCTAACCCCAATGGAACAATAAACAACAATATTTGAATTTTTATTGGGATATTTATCTGCCACGTCTTCCAATTTGAAATCATCATAACCCACCCAGACGGCATTTTTTAAATGACTTACCTCATATTCTTCCCATTCTCTGGCGTCTAAAATAATTTGGTTTTGAAAATTTTGTAATTCTGTAACAGAAATGTAAGGCACACTTTCGCTGTTGTACCAATCAAGAGCCTTCTCTATTGAAGATTGTGCGTTAGCAGAGAGTAATAGAAAAAAGAAACATAAACATTTGAAAAAATTATACATCCTAATGAAATAAATCTATGTGTAAAGATACTCATTTGAGTAAAAAATTATCCTATAAAGCCCGTGTTTTCAGGTCCGATAAATAAAATGTATTTTTATAAATATCAACTAATTGAAATGAGAACCTATATTATTTCTTCGATGCTGGGATTATTATTTATTTCAATTTATTCCTGTAAAAACAAAGAAGAAGAAAAGAATACGGAAAAAACTTCTATTCCGGAAACGACCTTTTTTAAAGAATCATACAGACCACAATTCCATTTCTCACCAGCAGAGATGTGGATGAATGATCCAAATGGACTTGTGTATAATGACGGGACATATCATCTTTTCTATCAGTACTATCCCGAAGATATTGTATGGGGGCCTATGCATTGGGGTCATGCCACAAGTAAGGACCTGGTGTATTGGGAACATCAACCCATTGCTTTATTTCCGGATGAGCATGGATATATCTTTTCAGGTAGTGCTGTTCTGGACAAAAATAATACGTCCGGCCTGGGCACTCCGGATAATCCACCACCTTTAGTAGCCATATTTACGTATCACAATATAAACAAAGAGAAAGATGGTTCAAATGATTTTCAGACACAAGGAATTGCTTATAGCCTGGATAATGGGGAATTTTGGACGAAATATCAGAATAATCCTGTTCTGGAAAATGATGGGATTCGAGATTTTAGAGATCCAAAAGTTTTTTGGCATGAAGCTACTCAAAGCTGGATCATGGTATTGGTTGCGGGAGACCACGCCAAAATTTATAGATCTGCCGACTTAATTTCCTGGATCTATCTAAGTGAATTTGGCAAGGAAGCAGGAGCTCATGGTGGTGTATGGGAATGTCCTGATCTTTTCCCATTAAAAGCCTCCGGTTCAGGAGAGGAAAAATGGGTTCTTATTATTAGCATAAATCCGGGGGCCCCTAACGGTGGTAGCGGGACCCAATATTTTATCGGTGAATTTGACGGCACAGTATTTACCTCCAATCAACTGGCAGCAAAATGGATAGATTGGGGAACGGATAATTATGCGGGGATAACGTATAACAATGAACCATATAATCGGCGAATATTTATCGGATGGATGAGTAATTGGGACTATGCCAGGGATACACCAACAAAGGAATGGCGAAGTGCGATGACTGTTCCAAGAAATTTATCACTTATTAAATTGGGTAATTCGTATGAATTGGCCAATTACCCCCTGGAGGATTTTGGAACCATCTTTAAGTCCGAAATTAAAAAGGACCTTGAATTGGCAGCTGGCGAGTCAGAAACTATAGCTTTTGACAACTATAATCAATCAGAAATAAGGTTTAAAACGACGAATCGTGATTTCGAATTTTCTTTTAATAATAGTTTAGCCGAGGAACTAGTATTGACCCTAGAGGGGGATCAGGACGTGTTTTTATTAAATCGAACTAAGTCTGGTAAAACTACTTTCAAAGAGGAGTTTGCTAAAAATGTACAAAAAATGCCGATCTCTAATATGTCTGAGGGGGAAGTTGAGGTTCGGATTTTAATAGATTGGTCGTCAATAGAAGTCTTTATAAATAATGGGCAATATGTAATGACCTCACAAATATTTCCTAATGAGCCTTATACGAATCTTGTTTTCAAGAATTCCTCTTCCTCAGTATTGATTATTAATTCGTTAGAGGTAAATAGGGCAGAATCTATCTGGTAGCGATTTAAGCTTTTTGATTTAAGATTCCATACATAAGTCCCCGCAACTCGGCGAGGCCTTTAAGACGTCCAATGCCGGAATAGCCCGGATTTGTCTTAATATTCAGATCGTTCAGCATTTGTTGCCCGTGATCCGGACGCATAGGAAGTAGTATATTTCTTTTTTCCTGTAATGCAAGTAGTTCCTTGACAACACTATACATAGGGACATCCCCTTCCAGGTGGCAGGCTTCAAAAAAATCTCCATCTTCATTTCTCCGGGTACTTCTAAGGTGTACAAAGTGGATGTGATCTCCATGGTCCCTTATAATTTGTACCAGATTATTATCTCCTCTTACACCCAACGAGCCTGTACAAAAGGTAATTCCATTATTAGGGCTGTCGTTTTCTGATAGGATTCTTTTAATATCCGTAGATGTACTCATAATTCTGGGTAAACCCAGAATGGGATAAGGCGGATCATCCGGATGGATGGCGAGAAATACATTATTTACTTCAGCCACAGGAAGTACTTCATTTAGAAAAAGATGCAGGTTCTTTTCCAAAGTGGCGGCGTCAATATTTTGATAACTATCTAATGCTTCCTGAAACTCCTCCAGTGTATAACCTGTCTCTGCCCCGGGCAGATTATCTAAAATGGTCTTTTTGAGTTTTTCAATTTCCACAGCACACAAATCCTTATAATAAGCTTCGGCTTTTTTGATGATATCCGGCGGATAAGATTCCCGGGCACCCTGTCGCTTTAAAATAAAACAGTCGAAGGCGGCCAATGCCCTCATTTCAAAATTTAATGTTCTTGCTCCATTTGGCAGTTTATGATCCAATTCTGTGCGTATCCAATCTAGAATGGGCATAAAATTGTAGCAGATAATATTTATATTTTCTGATGCAAGGTTTAGGATGGTTATCTTATAGTTTTCTATAAGTTTCTCAAAATTTCCACTTCTGGTTTTTATGTGTTCATGAACAGGAACACTTTCTGCTACAGACCATCTAAGGCCGGCATCTTCTATAAGCCTTTTACGATTTCTTATTGCATCTGTACTCCATACTTCTCCATTTGGTATTTCATGTAAGGCAGTTACAATACCTGTTGCACCAGCCTGTCTTATATCACTTAGCGTTACAGGGTCATTAGGCCCATACCAACGCATTGTTTCTACTATTGTCTTCATACTCCAGAATATGCATTAAATCCGCCATCTACAGGAATTATGGTTCCGGTTACAAATTTTGAAGCATCGCTGCACAGCCATTGCAGCACCCCGAAGAGTTCATCAGGATTGCCAAATCTGCCCATTGGGGTATTCTCAATAATTTGTCTGCCGCGTTGAGTTAATTGGCCGTCTGTCTCGGTAAGTAAAGTGCGGTTTTGCTCGGTTAAGAAGAAACCGGGGGCAATAGCATTAACTCTTAATTCCACACTGTGTTTACTACAAAATTCAATAGCCAACCATTTGGTAAGGTTGTCGATAGCTGCCTTTGCCGAGCTATAACCCAATACACGGGTTATGGGTCTTTGAGCGGCCATGGAAGAAATATTAATAACACTTCCTTTCAAATCTTTTAGAAATAATGGCAGGAATGTCTTTGTTGGTAGGAAGGAACCCATATAATTCAATTCCATAACCTTATTTAATTCATCTATCCTGGCGTCCAGAATAGTCTGTTCAGGAGTGATCACTGCCCCGGGTATATTCCCGCCTGCCAGATTAACCAGGACATCTATTTTTCCAAATTCATTTTCAAGTTCTAATTTGGCGCGCTCCAAATCTTTCTCATAGGTCACATCAGCAATCAGAGGAAATACTTTATGCTGTGTACCCTTAATTTCGGCGATTAATGAATTTACTTTGTCCGGATTCCTTCCCAATGCAACTACTCTTGCTCCTTGCTCTGCCAGATAGGCTGTCATAGCGGAACCCAATACCCCTGTGGAGCCACTAATGACAATAATTTTGTCGTTTACAGAAAATAAATCAGACATTGATAATATGTTAAGTGTAATTTCTTTAGGTCACTCAAGAAAACAGATTCCTGGGTTCCGGTTGTTATCTCCAAATATAACTTAAGAAAGTTAAATTCCTAAAGTACCCCTCAAACTAAAATGGAAAATAAGCCTTTGCGTTGTAGTAGCAAATGTCTGACACAATTTTGCCCAACCATTTTTCGTCTTCCGGTAATTCTCCCTTTGCTACGTCATTACCAATAAGATTGCAGAGTACTCTCCTAAAGTACTCATGTCTGGGAAATGAC